>OELC01001030.1_pt2 | contig 13813 bp, 15 predicted proteins | sample 1503131 | NCBI WGS metagenome assembly OELC01 (sample SAMEA104379562, study PRJEB20068) | metagenome | isolation source: 1998 | reverse complement strand
CATCATCATCGCGTGGAAAGATGAAACTAAGATCGGCACGATCTTAAACGGCTTCTCCGGCTTGCCCGCCAGCGCCGCGCGTTTCTGCGTGACGTATTTCAAGAACAGCACTTGAAACTCAATGGAATGCTCGCCGCGGTGCAAATACTCGTCGACGAAACAGTTCTCGGCGCACTCCGACTGTAAACGGTGGACGAATTCGCTGTCGGTTTCCACTAAACCGAGAGGCGTTTCAAAACTTTTAGTTGTGAGAATGTAAGGCGTCTGGCCGCCGCAATGCGACGTGCCGAGAATGATGTAGAGATCGGCGCCGCTACTTTCAGCCAATGGCTTGTAGGCCCACGCGTAAGCCGGACCGCCGCGATGAAAATCGATGTGCGGCGCCACAATTGCTTTGGGCGCCTCTGGCGTCGCAGCGCCATTCATGGCCGAAGGCAGCCCGGGGCCTTTCGGCGCGAGAAAATAACTATCGAGCTGCGCCGTCAATTCCACCGGATCGTCCGTGTAGCCGCCGCCGACATGGGCCGGCGCGCGGCTTGGCTGGCGGCGAAACTCGGCGATCACCGCTTGCTGATATTTCTCGAACCGCTCGCTTTGCAAATAATAGTGTTGATCGAGCAGCGTGACGAATTGATTGAACTCATCGCGCGGTAGCGGCGCGCGAAACCGTTGCTCGAACACCCCCCGCAAATCGTTATAAGCGTGGCGGCCGTCGAAATGGGCCAGAAGAAAATAACCGACCGCAGAAATGCCGATGGGCGTGGCGAGATTCAGCGGGTCCTTAAGACAGATGATCGTCTTGCCGTCTTGTTGGACGGGAAAAGCTTCGATCGGGCGAATTCTCGGCTTCTCGTCCATCGTCGAAGTCAATGCTGAAATTGAATCGGCTTGCGCGAATTAAGTAATGCCCAGCCGCTGCTTGGCTTCCTCGGCGATCATGCTCGGATTCCACGGCGGATCCCAAACTAGATCGACGGTGGCGTCGCCCACGCCGTCGAGCGCCATAATCTTCTGCTTGGCGTCCGCCGCGATCATCGTGCCCATGCCGCAGCCGGGCGCGGTCAACGTCATGGTCACCGCGACTTTATCGTCGGTCACTTCCACGCCGTAGACCAAACCGAGGTCGACGATGTTGACCGGAATCTCCGGATCGTAGCATTCGTGCAGCGCTTCGTAGACTTGTTCTTTGGTAACCATATTCAGCTCCTGCTTTCGTCTGAATTGAAATAGCTAACTCGTAACGATCTTGAGCCCCTGCGCTTTTTGCGCGCGCTCGGATGCGATCGACAACTGCCCCGCCAACTTGCCGGCGATTTCGAGAAAACTTTTGCTCACCGGCGAGTTCGGATACTGAATCAAGATCGGCACCCCTTCGTCACCGCCTTTGCGCAGCGCCGAAGTGATCGGGATTTCGCCGAGAAAGGGAATCTGGAATCGCTCGGCAGCCTGTTTCGCCCCGCCACGCGAGAAAATATCATGCTCTTTGTTGCAACCGTCGCAGATGAAGTAGCTCATGTTTTCGACCAAGCCGACGATCGGAATCATCACTTTGTCGAACATCGATTTCGCCCGCACGACGTCGGCGAGGGCGACCAGTTGCGGTGTCGCCACTAATAAGGCGCCGCTCACCTTCAACTGCTGCGAAAACGTTATCTGCACGTCGCCCGTGCCCGGCGGCATGTCGACGACGAGATAGTCTAATTCGCCCCAATGCACGTCGGCCATCAGTTGATGCAGCGCCTTACCCAACATCGGCCCGCGCCAGATTACCGCTTGATCTGGATCGAGGAAAAATCCGATCGACATCACCGGGATGCCGTGGGCCATCGTCGGCGCGATCTTTTGCCCGCCGTCGACATCGATTTTCGTCGGCTCGCCTTTGACGCCCATGAGGATCGGCACCGAAGGACCGTAAATATCGGCATCGAGCAGGCCGGTCTTGGCGCCGAGCATTTTCAAAGCCACCGCCAAGTTGGCGGCAACGGTTGATTTGCCGACGCCGCCTTTACCTGCTGCCACCAAGACGACGTTTTTAACCGTTGGCAATAGATCGGTCTGGCCCGCTCCGGCTTTGCTGCCGCGCACCTGAGCGCCGAATGTAATTTCTAGTCCGGTGATTCCGGAAACCGTAGCCAATGCTTTCTTGCAATCGGTTTCAATGGTTTCGCGCAACGGACAAGCCGGCGTCGTCAGCTCGACGGTGAAGCTGACCTTGCCATCTTTGACGCCGAGATTCTTGACCATGCCCAAACTGACGATATCGCGATGGATCTCGGGATCCTGCACATGGCCGAGCGCGGCCAGAATACTTTCCTGAGTGACTGTGTCCATTTTTTCCTTTCGATACCCAAAAAACATTAGACTTATAAGGTCTATTATGTCAACAGTGGCGCTTCTGCTAACTTTAGGAGCTTCGCGCAATCTAACCCTGCTGAGTCGACGCGCTCGTTGTGTACAAGATCGCTAAGTACACCTTGCTGGGATAGGACGCTTTTGCTAAAATCACCTGTCTGCGATTCTATCCGAAATCGTCCCATCAGGAGGTACCATGAAACATACGTTAGCGACGCTTGCGGTCATCGTCATGCTCAGTTCCTTAATGAGTTGCGCCGGCGGTGACCTTTCGACGCGGGAAAAGGGCGCGGGAATCGGCGCCTTAGGCGGCGCCACCATCGGTGGTATCATCGGCGCGGCGGTCGGCCATCCCGGGGCAGGAGCTGCCATCGGCGGCGCCTTAGGCTTGGGGACCGGTGCGTTGGTTGGCGATCAACTCCAGGGCCAGCAAAACCGCCAAGCCGACCAACAAAAACAAATCGATTCTAACCAGGCCGAATTGGAACGCCAGCGGCGCGAACTTGAGCGATTGAAGAAACAAAAGGAGTATTGATCGCGAATTTAAGCCGTTTGGGGGCGCTGCGAAAAAATTTCTCCGCGCATTAGAACACATTGCGAAATAGATCGTCTAATCGAAGTGGTAAACACGACCATTTGTGGCAGCGGACCGGTGCAGGAGGATTTATGAATTTGGCGAAACAAGTTTCGGCGCGATCTCTATTGCTTGGCCTGCTCATCGCCGGATGCGCCGGCGGTGACATCACAACCCGAGAAAAGGGTGCCGGCATCGGTGCTTTGGGTGGAGCCGCGGCGGGCGGCTTGATTGGCGCAGCGGTGGGCCGCCCTGGAGTGGGCGCAGCCATCGGCGGCGCTTTGGGATTGGGCACGGGCGCGCTCATCGGCGATCAGCTCCAAGGCCAAGAGAATAAACAAAAGGAACAGCAGAAGGCCCTCGACCAGCAACGCGCGGAGATCGACAAAAACCGCGCGTTAATTGACGAGCTTAAAAAACGCAATATCGACGCTCGCGAAACCAGCCGCGGCGTGATGGTCAATTTGCCCAACGTGAACTTCCAGTTCGACAGCGCCGATCTCACGCCCGACGGCCGCAGCAAAGTCGATCAGATCGCCAACATCATCAAACGTGACGCACCCAACCGACGCATCGTCGTCGAAGGCCATGCCAGCCGCGAAAGCGCCGCGGCGGAGGCCTACAATCAGCGCTTGTCGGAAAGGCGCGCAAGCACCGTCGCCGATGCCCTGCAACGTGACGGCGTCAACGGTCGAAACATTTCGTCAGCGGGCCTCGGCACCCGCGCGCCGGTGGCGACCAATGACACCGAAAGCGGCCGCCAGCAAAATCGCCGGGTCGAAGTGATCATCGAGAATTAGCGCGCGCCGAAGCGCGGCTCGGTGCCGGCAAACAAGCGCTGAATATTGGCGCGATGGCGCCAAATCACCATGGCACCGAGGAAAAGTCCCATCGCAAAAAACTCTAGCGATTGAGAAAAGAGCCAAAGTACCAAAGGCGCCGCCATGGCGGCAGCGACGGCGCCGAGCGATATGATCCGGCTGGCGAGCACTGCGACGGCGAAAACCACGATCAAAACCAAAGTCGCCGCCGGCGCTATCGCCAACAGCGCGCCCAAGGCAGTGGCTACGCCTTTGCCACCCTGAAAATTTAGAAACAGCGGATAGAGATGGCCGAGAAACGCGGCAACCGCAACAAGCGCGATCGCTAGCGCGCTGAATTCCAAGCGCTGCGCGACCCAAACAGGCAAGTATCCTTTCGCCGCGTCGGCGACAAGCGTCAGCGCTCCCCGCCCTTTGCCAAGCGCGCGCGCCACATTGGTCGCGCCGATGTTGCCGCTGCCGACGCTTCTTACGTCGACACCCGACATCTTTCCAAGAAGATAACCGCTCGGCACCGAGCCGATCAGGTAAGCTAAAACAACTAACAGTACGATTGCGAGCATCCGCGATTTGAAAAGGTGCTAGAAGCGCAGTTTGTAGCGCGACTTGCGCTCGCGCCGTTGGTAAAAGCTGCCGCCGCAAAACCAGCCAAGGACGAAGGCAACGCCGGCGATAAATAAACCGATCTTCACTTCCGCCTCGCGCCCTTCGAGCATTTGCAGAATCGACTGCGATTTCGCTTCGGCAGGTTTCGCTTGCGGCGCTGGAACCGAAGAAGCAACCGACGCGGGCGAAACCGCGACACTTTTGGTCGGCGGCGCCTTGACTTCTGCTGCGTTTGGCGTCGGCGCTGCCGGTTGTGGAATCGGTTGCGGCGTGGCATCGGCTGCGAGCTTTAAAAAGTTCTTGTGAACGTAACCTTTCTGTCCATCCGCCGCGTTGACCAGGTACCACTCGCCTTCCAGTTTTTCGACGACTACCTGGTCGCCCTCGTTAAGCGTGGTTTTGAGCGCGTGTTCGACTCCGGCGCCGGCGCGCATATTCGCCGTCGGCGTGCCGAACACCGCAGCCTTTTGTTGGGCGATGCCAGTGCCGCGGGCAACGATGAGAAACGCTAGTAATAGAAAGGCGAAAGAAGCGGAGTTCCGCGACGGCGTTAACATCGGCTCAATCTAGCACAACGCGCCGCAAACTCTCAATTGAAATTCCGCGCCGTCAGCCGCAAAAAAATCCCCGCACCGACTCACGCCGGGCGGGGATTTGAATCACAATGAAGCGAATGAGCTTTACGCCGGGCGCTTATAAAAATTCGCATCCATCTTGGTGGTCGTGCCGGACTTGGCGAGCTCTTCTTCGAACATCTTGCGGATGTTCGGATCCTCATCGAAATACTCGATTTGATTGCCGCCCGCCTTGACGTCCTTGTCGACTTTGGTGATATCGCCAAACCCCTCGCCCAGACTGTACTTAATCCCGCCCAAACGCGGCGGCAGGTAGCGCGCCCCGGTGGCGCCGGTGTTGAAGTGCTGGTGCCACATCATCGCCGGCGGAGTAAAAACGCTACCGTCCTGCCAATCGTAACGTTTGGGCTCCTCGCCCTGGCGCCAAAACATCGAGAAGCCTTTGCCTTTGATGATGATGACGTTAAAGCCGGGACCATGACGATGGGCTTTCTTGTAAGTACCGACGGGAAATTCCGAGATATGCGCGGCCATCGAGCCATTGGCCATCTCCAGCATGACGTTCTTTCCCCCGCCGCCGCGCTCGACCCAATCTTCCAGCGCGAAGCTGCGCGCGTCGGCGATGAAATTGGTATCCCAAACCCGGCCCGGATAGGCTTTGCCCTTGCCGCTAAAATATTCCGGATCGCCGTCGAAACGGTCGGAGAAATCGCGCGGCGTGTTGAAAACAAAATCCTCGTGGTGAAACAGGTTGAAGACGATCGGCGCACTGTTGACGGAGAAAAATCTTGCCGGCTCATCGCCTGAGCCATTGAAATGCTGGTAGGTACAATTGAGCGGCAAAGCGAATAGACTGCCATCATGCCATTCAAAAGTCTGCTTGGCGCCCTTATCGTTCCAAATCGTCGTTGCGCCGCGCCCCTTGAGGACGAAATGCAAATCCTCATACAGATGCTTCATGGGATTGAGCTTTTTGCCGGGAGCAATCTCGCTGACATAGGCGCCAGTGGCGCCTTCGGCGCCTTCCATGTTGATAAACGCGCCGCTGCCGCCGGTTCGGTCCCAGGGTTTGAGCTCGATTTTTTTTAAATCCTGAACAAAAAATGTTTTGATGATGGGAAGACCTTCGCCCAGCTGCCACTTGTCGTAGTAGGGAATGTTATCCATCACATCATCTAACTGAGTCGCCGGTTTAGACATAAATTTCCTCCGAAAAAACTCCTAGGATCATTATCGTATAGGTTGGCCGAAATCAAGGCGACGGCGCTTCAGATGACGAGGCAGCGGCGTTCGCTTAAGCCGCGACTAAGCCCTCTTGAAAAGCCAAGAAGCATTGACAACTTACGGGAAACCCTACTAAATGCACGTTAATGTCAGCATCAAGTTGGCCCTTTATACGAGCCGCCGACAACCCAGACCTGGAAATAAAGGAGAAAAAAATTGGCAACGACCGTTGAAGCACCCATGGTGGGTAAGATTTTGAAGATCGAAAAGAACGTCGGCGATCATGTTGACGAGGATGACGTGGTGATCGTAATGGAAGCGATGAAAATGGAGATTCCCATCGTTGCGCCGGCTTCCGGAACGGTCAAGGAAATAAAAGTAACGCTAGGTCAAGCAGTAGAAGCCGAGCAAACACTCGCGGTCATCGAATAAGCGGCGCGCCGCTTGATGAAATCCCAAGTTAACTAAGGAGAACCGATGGATATCTGGACGTTCGGCTGGACGGTCGCGTTGATCGGCATGGGCGGCACCATGCTGGTGCTGTGGATCATGAGTCTACTAATTCTACTGATCAAAAAAATCCTTCCCTACCATCCGGAAAACTAAGCCGTTAAGAAAGGTTAATCGGTCGAATGGAATCCGCTCTCGCTACCGGCTTGCAAGGCCTGCTCCTCGGTGTCGTTAATCTCACCATCTATCATGTGATCATGCTAGTGATCGCCTGCGGCCTGCTCTATTTAGGAATCGCAAAAGGCTACGAACCGCTTCTGCTAGTGCCCATCGGCTTCGGCGCCATCATGGTCAACATTCCGCTCGCCGACATGATGGGCAAAGAGGGATTTCTGCGCTTTTTCTATGACGCCGGCGTGCTCACCGAAGTCTTTCCGCTGCTGATTTTCATCGGCATCGGCGCCATGACCGATTTTCAGCCGTTGCTGCAGAATCCAAAAATCATCTTACTCGGTGCTGCCGGCCAATTTGGCATATTCCTGACCCTGTTGCTTGCGCTTGCGCTCGGCTTTGACAAGCTCGATGCCGTCGCCGTAGCGGTGATCGGCGCCTGCGATGGACCGACGGCGATCTACGTCAGCTCGAAATTCGCGCCGCATATGTTGGGCGCCGTGTCGGTGGCGGCCTATTCTTACATGTCGCTGGTGCCGTTGATTCAACCGCCGATCATGCGCGCGCTCACCACCGAACGGGAGCGAACGATCGTCATGGGCGCGGCCAAGTTGCAGCCCATATCCAAGGCCGCTAAGATCGCTTTCCCAGTCGTCGTGACAATCTTCGCGTCAATCTTGGCGCCCAAGGGCGCGCCGCTGATCGCCACCGTCATGCTCGGCAATCTGTTTCGAGAAAGCGGCTGCGTCGAGCGTCTCAAGAGTTGCTCGGAGAACGAGCTCACCAACATCGTCACGCTGCTGTTGGGCCTTTGCATCGGCGCGACTATGGAGGCGGATAAATTCCTCAAGGCGCAGACGCTGTTGGTGCTGGCGCTTGGTTTCATCGCCATCACCCTCGACACCGCGGTCGGCGTGCTGTTCGGCAAAGCGATGTGTTTTCTGACCGGCGGCAAGATCAATCCGTTGATCGGCGCGGCCGGCATTTCGGCGTTTCCGATGTCGGCGCGGGTAGTTCAAACCGAAGGGCAAAAATACAACAAGAAAAGTTATCTCCTGATGCATGCCATGAGCGCCAACGCCGGCGGCCAGATCGGCTCGGTGATCGCCGCGGCGGTGATGCTCTCGGTGTTGCAAGGCATGGGCATCATCGGCGGATAAGCGAGCGGGGCATGGCACAATCCAGGGAAGACCTCGGCAGGAAACTCGCGGCGCTAGAGAAAACCGCGCGCGATGCCGATCCAAAATCAAGCGCCAAGCAGCATGCCGAAGGCAAGCTGACGGCGCGCGAGCGAATCGACAAACTGCTCGACCCCGACAGCTTCGTCGAAGAGTTCATGCTGGCGGAAACCCAGTCGAGCGACTTCGGCATGGCGGAAAAGAGATTGCCCTCCGACGGCGTGGTCACCGGCTTTGGAAAAATCGACGGCCGGCCAGTTTACGTTTATTCCCAAGACCGCGCCATTCTCGCCGGCAGCGTCGGCAGCGCCCACGCGGAAAAAATCGCCTATGTGATTCAGACCGCGCGCAAGGTCGGCGCGCCGGTGATCGGGCTCAATGACTCCGCCGGTGCGCGCATTCAGGAAGGGCTTTCCGTCACGTCGGCCATCGGCAAAATTTTTTTCGAGAACAGCATCGCCTCGGGCTGCATCCCGCAGATTTCAGCGATCATGGGACCGTGCATTGGGGTGGGTTCCTATTCGCCGGCGCTCACCGATTTCATCCTGCAAGTGCAAAATTCCAGTCAGATGTTCATCACCGGCCCGGCGGTGATCAAAGAAGTGCTGGGCGAAACCGTGACGATGGAAGAACTAGGCGGCGCGAAAATTCACTCGGAAGTATCCGGCGTCACCGATCTGGTCGCCAAGAACGACGAAGAGTGTCTCGAGACGATACGCAAGCTGGTCAGCTTTTTGCCGTCGAGTTTCGAATCGATGCCGCCGCGCAAAGAGACCAAAGACGATCCCGCGCGCGCTCTCGATAGTCTGGAAAAAATCGTGCCGGAAGACATGAAGCGCGCTTACAATATTCTTCAGGTCATCAAAGCGATCGTCGACGACGGCGAGTTTTTCGAGCTAAAAGCGAAGTTCGCGCGCAATTTAGTCATCGGTTTCGGCCGCCTCGACGGCCATCCGGTGGGCTTCGTCGCCAACCAGCCGATGTTTCTCGCCGGCAGCTTGGATGTCGACGCCGCGGACAAAGCGGCGCGCTTCATCCGTTTCTGCGACGCCTTTAACATTCCGATCATCACGTTGATGGACGTGCCCGGCTTCTTCCCCGGCAAACAGCAAGAAGAGAAAGGCATCATCCGCCACGGCGCCAAGATGCTCTACGCCTACGCCGAAGCGACCGTGCCGAAGATCACCATCGTGCTCAGAAAAGGCTACGGCGGCGCCAAGCAAGCGCTGTGCACCCGCGAGATGGGCGCCGACCAGCTATGGGTTTGGCCGGGCGTAGAACTCGCGGTGATGGGCGGCGGCGGCGCGGTGAATGTGCTTTACCGGCGCGAAATCGAACAGTCGGCGGACCCGGCGAAGACCCGGGCTGAAAAGATCGCCGAATTTCAAGAGCGATTTAACGGGCCGTTTGAAGCTTTGTCGAAACAATTCGCCCAGGCGGCGATCCGCCCGGCGGAAACGCGCAAGCGTCTGATTCAGTCTCTAGAAGTCTTACGTTTTAAGAAGGAAGAACGGCCACGGAAAAAACACGGCCTCATGCCGGTGTAAGATATTCGCTCTCATCGACCGCGCCGGGCAAGACGAAGTAAAAGGTGCTCCCTTGGCCGAGTTCGCTTTCTGCCCAGATACGGCCACCATGAGCTTCGACGATCTTCTTGCAGATCGCTAGACCCAGCCCGGTGCCGCCGCGAAGGGATTCTCGGCCGCCCTGGGCCTGGCGGTACATCTCGAAAATATTATCAACATCCTCTGGCGCGATGCCGACTCCGGAGTCCTTCACCCAGACGACGACAGCGGCGCCGCCATGAGAGCGCGCGCCGGCCTGGACCTCGCCGCCGGGTTTGGTAAATTTGCACGCGTTGTCTAAAAGATTCATCAGCACTTGGTCGATGCGCTGGCGATCGAGAGAAACCAAATCCAGACGCGGGTCGATCTCAGCGCTCAGGACAATTCTTTTGCTATCGGCGACAAACTTATGCTCCTGCAATCGGTCGTGCAGCAAACCGCCGAGATCCACGGAGCTTTTGCTCAGCTGCAGTTTGCCGGCATCGATTTTGGCGAGGTCGAGAAAATCGCTGATATGTTCGATCAGGCCTTTACAACTGGAGCGAATCTTCGAGAGCCACTTTTTTTGCAGTTCCGGTATCGCTCCAAACAAGCCATCGTGCACCGACTCGACGATCGAGACGACGTTGGCCAGCGGTGAGCGCAGATCATGCGCCACCATCGCGGTAAAATCGGCAAGGCTCCGTTCCGCCCGCTTGCGTTCGTCTATCTCCCGGCGGAGTTCTCCATTGGCCTGCAACGAAGCGGTGTAAAGCCGGGCATTTTCCAATGCCAGAGCGATTTGGCGCGACAGCGCTTGAAGAAATTGCCGATCCTCGGCGCCAAAGGAGCGCGCCGAGCCGCTCAAAAGCGCTAACGCCGCATGGCCGTGATCGCCGCGGCCGATCGGCAATACGGCGATGGCACCGATAGCGCAATCACGGGCGCAGCCGGCAAACTCCGGCACCGCCGCCAGATCATCGACATACCAAGGATTGCGGCACTGGGAGACGCACTGGGCGAAGTCGTCGCCCAAGCTGCGCCATAATGCTTCGAGCGCTTCTGGAGAAATCGTCGCCTTACCCGCGCCGAAGGATTCCCGGCCGCCGACTTCCTCGCTAAATCGCACAAAGGCGTAATCGAATCCGCCGTCCGAGACCAAACGCCGCAACGCGCGCTCGATGAGCTCGTTCACCGAAAGCGTCCCGGCGATGTCTTGGGCCACACCATGCAGCGTCTCCAAGCGGGTCGCGTGGGCTTGCAACTGCTCCGCGCCGGTGCGCAGCAGCGTCATGTCGCGGGCGATCTGGGAGGCGCCAACCACTGCGCCGAAAGGATCGCGAATCGGCGACAGCGACGCGGACACATAGAAACGACTGCCGTCTTTGCGAATGCGTTCGGTCTCGAAGCGATTGATGCCCTCGCCGCTCTTGATGATTTCAAGGTACTCGCTGATTTCACCGAAGCGATCCTGCGGCACCAAGAGGGCGATTTTCTGACCCAGGATTTCCTCCGCTTGGTAGCCGAACATGGACTCCGCGCCGTTGTTCCAACTCGTAACGGCGCCGTCCAATGTCATGCCGATAATCGCATCTTCAGAAGAATCGACGATCGCCGCCAGCCGTGCCCGAGTTTCCGCCGCCTCAGCGCGAATCTTAACGAAACCGATGACGAACTTGCTGCCGATCAACCAAGCGACGCTGGTTGCGGTCAAGGCGACGAAAAACAGCAGCATGAGATTTCGCGCCAGGCTGCGCTTGACCGGACCGAAAGCGACGTCTTTGGGAATGCCCATCATCACGTAAATTTGCCCGCTGGACGAAGCAACGGTTAAAGGCTTGAACGCATACAGGCGATCGACGCCGTCGAGCCCGACTAAATTATTAACCGCTTGGCTGCGCAGCTGCAGCATCTCGAAAAGCGCCGCGTCGGGCACATGTTCGCCGGCCCACTTCTCCGGATCGGGGAAGCGCGCCAAGACCGTTCCCTTGCTATCGAGAATCGACAGCGCCGCGCCTTCGGGCAGTTTGTGCTCCGCCGCCAGTTGGCCGATCCAGGCAACGTCCAGCCCGGCGAAGATCACCGCAGTCGGCGCGCCGCTTTGATCGGTGATCGGATAGGCGAAGTTCAAAATCTTGCGCCGCGACGGTTCATGGAACTGATAATCGCCGATGGCAAATTTTTTCGCCTTGAAGGCGGCGCGGAAATGGCTGCTTTTCACCAAGCTCAACCCGGCTGCGCCGCCGTCGCTCGCGCGGCAGCGGACATCGCCATTGGCTTGGGCGACACCGAGATCGACGTAGATTCGGTTGTGCTCGGTCAGTTGCTTGAGAAAGCTGCTGCAACTGGCGACATCGCCGTGAGTCACATCCGCGATGTCGGCTAACAACGTCAAGAGCTGCTTCGCCGAATCGATAAAGCGCGCCTCGCGAATGGCGACGCTTTCCACGATCGCCCAGGAGTCTTCGAGCGCTTCGCCTAACTGGACGTCGCGCGCCAGTTTGGCTTGGTAAAGGATCGCCGCCAGAATCGGGATCACCGCGAGCAAAATGATCAGCAGCAAACGGCGGCGCAGTTCACGCAAGAACGCGCCGGTTGCCAAATGCTGAATGGTATCGAAATTGCCCATCGTTAAGCTATCGCGCGGTCACGGCCGTGACCTAAATTTTTTTCGGCTCGATTGAGCGGGATCGATGAATTGCAATCGTCGCACTACCGACCGGTCCGCGACGGCTGGCCTTCCCGCCGCTCAATCCAATCGGTCAACTGGCTTTCCCGCATACGCCATTGACCGCCAACTTTGAAAGCTGGCAGATCGCTGCTGCGGATCATGCGCTGCAATGTCCGTGTCGAAACGTGCAGCAACTGCGCCGCTTCGGCTAACGTCAGCAGACGAATTTGGTCAAAGCCCGGCTCCATGAAAAGTCACTCCTGGACGGTCTCTTCCGCAATGCCAATGCCAATCGGCGCGATTCTCCAAGCCCCTGATTTGCTTGAGAAACGTCGAATGAGAAAAATACTCAATGAGTACAGAAATGGACAACTGGAGACGGCTCGTGGCAGGATCGCAACTGAGCAAACGGCCCGGCTCAAACCGAGAGTCTTATTTTGGTTGGTTAGAAGCTGTTGTAGGCGAAGTTTGATCCAAGCGCATTAGCGGAAACGCAGCGACGATTTAGGACATCTGGCTACTGGCGGTAAAGAATATTCCCGGCCTTGGCGGTGTCATAACCGCCCAGAGCGTTAACCGCTTGTTTGAATCCCTCGGAGCAGATCACATCGAGCAGCTCAACGCCACGCTCGGATTCGAAAAACTCGCGGCGAATGATCAAGTCGTATTGTTCATTGGCGACTGGAAGAAAATCCAGCTCCAAGGCGTTGGCCGCCGCGCGCACGCCCAAGCCGGCATCGGCCAGGCCGCTGGCGATCGCCACACCCACCGCCATGTGGGTGAACTCTTCGCGCTCGTAACCGGCGATGGTTGACGCATCGATGGATAACTTTTTCAGCTCGTAGTCGAGCAGCACGCGCGTGCCTGAGCCTGCTTGGCGGTTGACGAAGCGAACCTCTTTTCTGGCGAGATCTTTGAGGCTGTGAATCGACTTGGGATTGCCCCGGGCGACGAAAATCCCTTGCTCGCGCTGCGCTAAATGAACCAACACCGCGGCGACTTTGGCAATCGTGCGCTGGATGTCGGGAATATTGTAAACCCCTGTGTTGGGATCGAGCAGATGGGTTCCCGCGATGTGCGTTTCGCCGCGTTGCAGCGCGAGCAAACCGCCGAGGCTGCCGACGTTGGTCGCGGCGATTTTCAATTCCGGGTGGCGCAGCTTCAATCGGTCTTCGAGCACGCCGATCGCCAAATCGTGGCTGCCGGTGCATAGGATCGTGTTCTCGATGTCGGCGACCGGGCGCAGCAGCTCGACTTCAGCGTCTTCGCCGGCATTGAGCCCTTCGATCAAACTGGGGATGCGCATCAACCCGTCGGCGTGAACCATCGTCGTGATTACACCCGCGCCGCGCGCCAACGGCACGGCCACCAGTTTTTCGCCGACTCGTCCTAAAGTCACGCGGATGAACTCCTCCAAACCCAAATGGGAAGCGATTTTCTTCGGCACAATCGCACGAACCGTGGGATGCGCCGGCGCAGCGACGCTTAAGAATTTCTCCAGCGCGGGGCGGAGAATCTCCCGCGCGATGACGATTGCCGACACCGGATAACCGGGCACGCCGAGTACCGGTTTGCCTATGGCCGAACCCAACACCGCGGGTTTGCCCGGCATCACGTCGATGCCGTGCGCGAGCAATTCGCCCGCAT
>OELC01000525.1_pt1 | contig 14017 bp, 9 predicted proteins | sample 1503131 | NCBI WGS metagenome assembly OELC01 (sample SAMEA104379562, study PRJEB20068) | metagenome | isolation source: 1998 | reverse complement strand
TCATTTTTCGCACCGCGGCGAAAACCGCCACCGGGTCTAAGCCGGTGTCTGGCATCGCCAACCTCACGCTGGCTTGGATTTCTTCACTCTCCCAACGCAAAAACGGATTGGTTTGTTTTTCCTCCGCCATGGTCGCCGGCACGGTCGACTGGCCGCGCGCGCGGAGATTTTTTACCTGCTCGTAACGTGCCGTCAGTTTGGCATTCTTCGGTTCTACGCTCATGGCGAAGCGCAGATTGTTCTCGGTATATTCATGACCGCAATAGACCTTGACGTTGTCCCCCAGCGCCAGCAGTTTTTTTAACGATGCCTGCATCTGTTCCGGTGTGCCTTCAAAGAGCCGGCCGCAACCGGCGGTGAACAGCGTGTCGCCGCAAAACAAATTGTCGTCGAATAAATAAGCCACATGGCCGGTGGTGTGGCCGGGAATAAAAAACACTTTGCCCTTCAACTCGCCGATCTGAATCTCGTCGCCCTCGTCGACGCCGTGGGTCATACCAAAAACTCTCGCCTGATCGCTCTTGTGACCGTAAACTCTTAATTGGCGACTCGCCAACAACCCTTGGTTGCCGCCGGTATGGTCGCGGTGATGGTGCGTGTTCAAGATCGCCGTCGGCGTTATCTGGCCTGCGGCGATTCGACGCAGGACGGGCTCCGATTCAGAGGGATCGACGATGGCGGCTTGATTCGTTTTCTCGCACACCACGAGATAACCGTAGTTGTCTCTCAGCAGGGGAATTTGAGTAATTTTCATCATGTTACAGATTTGTTAGGCAAATGGTCGGATTGACGACAAAGGTGAACTTTTAGTCCCGGTTACGCACTCGCGCAACGCTACCATATTCGGCCAAAACTCAGCAAGTCATTAAACAAATAGGTATTTTTATCGATAGGAAGAGATGTCGGGACAGCTCGGCATGGCGGTCATAGGAATTGCATTATTAGACCCGTTTGCGAACCAAGGGAGAGTAGCCGCTATGCTAGATGGAGCCCTTAAGCCGGTCGAAGTCTTATTGGTCGAGGACAATGCTGGAGATGTCCGCCTGACCCAGGAGGCGCTCAAGGAGGGTAAACTTGCGGTTCACTTGACCGTCGCACGAGACGGTCTTGCAGCTATTGAAATCCTGCGCCAACGAAACGGCCATGCGAACGCGCGGCGGCCGGATCTGATCCTGCTCGATTTGAACTTGCCGAAGATGGACGGCCGGCAAGTGCTCCAGGAGATCAAAAGCGATCCCAAGCTGAAGCGCATTCCCGTGGTAGTGCTCACCACCTCCGAGGCCGACTCCGATATTTTATCGACCTACGGTTCCCACGCCAACTGCTACATTACCAAGCCGGTCGACATGGAGCGCTTCATCGACATCGTAAAACTCTTAGAAGAATTTTGGTTCACCATCGTCAAGCTGCCCGCGCACGATGCTGCGTTGTAAGCCGGGGCCGCTAAGGAGTGCTGCTGGAGGTCGTCCACAAGTCAGTGAGTCGTCGCGCGTGCTCGAACTTGACTACGCTGAATCCAGGCGATCACGAAACCGCGGCCAACGAGGTAACCCACGAGGTAACCCATGATGATCAGTCGGCAGACGACTCCAAAAAAACGGCTAAATCGAATACTGGCGTCGCTTCCTGTGGGCGGCACTCTGCCCCAGGATATGTGGCTCGGCCGCCATCGCTTCTTGCTTGGCTTGACATGGTTGCATGCCGGCGTCATCGGACTGGTGGGGGTTATTTGCGGTTACCGATGGGACTTTCGACCGGCTGCGATCTTTGACGACCAGTCGTTGCTCCATGTTCTGAGTGAGGCTTTGGTGGTCTCGGCGTGCGCGCTTGTGGCAAGTTGGCCGAAGCTGGCCAGAAGCGCTCGCGCTAGTTTTGTCGGATTCGGATTGATCAGCTCGTCGGCGATTTTCGTGCATCTATCCGGCGGCTATATCGAGCTCCATTTTCACTTTTTCGTGATGTTAGTGTTTCTCGCGTTGTACCAGGATTGGGTCCCTTTTGGCCTGGCGATCGCTTACGTTGCGCTCCATCACGGCGTTGTTGGGGTGTTGTGGGCGGATCATGTTTACAACCACGCCGCCGCGATCAACGCTCCCTGGACTTGGGCCGGCATCCACGCCTTCTTCGTCTTGTTTGCGTCCGTCGGCAGCATCATCGCGTGGCGCTTCAACGAAGCGGCGTATGCCAGAACCGAATTGATTCTCGATTCCGCGGGTGAAGGCATCTTCGGTCTGGACCGGCAAGGAAAAGTATCGTTTAGCAATCAGGTTGCCACACGGATGCTCGCCGCGGCAGGCGCGCAGATCATCGGCAAAGAGTTGCGTCACCTCGTCGAGCACACAAAAGCCGATGGCAGTTCCTTCTCCAAGGGCGTTTCGCCGATTCTGGCGCCGTTGGAGGACGGAGCCACGCGTGAAGCCAGCGATGAAATTTTCCGTCTCAACGACGGTAGGAGTCTCCCGGTCGATTACACGAGCACCCCCATCGTCGAACGGGGAGAGGTGACAGGTGTGGTTGTGAACGTTCGCGATGTCACCAGACGTAAGCAAGCGGAGCAGCAGGCACTTCGGTCCAGTGAACAGTTCCGAGCCTTTTCACAGAGCGCCAACGACGCGATCATCGCTGCGGACAGCTGGGGAAATATCATTTACTTCAACCCCTCAGCCGAGAGGATCTTTGGCCATCGCGCGCAAGAGGTTACTGGAAAGCCGCTCACGTTGTTGATGCCTGAGAGATTCCATACGGCGTGCCAGACCGGAATCGCGCGGTTTATCGCTTCGGGCCAGGGACGCGTAATCGGAAAAACTGTGGAGGTGACCGGGCGGAAAAAGGATGAGAGCGAATTTGCCATGGAGCTATCTCTGGCGACCTGGAAGACCGACGGCGACACCTTCTTCAGCTGCATCGCCCGCGACATCACCGAGCGCAAGCGGGCGCAGGAGGACTTGGAAAACACGGCAACAGCGTTGGCATCTTCGAACAAAGAGCTTGAGCAGTTCGCCTATGTGGCCTCCCACGACTTGCAGGAACCGCTGCGGATGATCACCAGCTATACCACCCTGTTGGGTCGGCGATACTCCGGAAAGCTGGACAAAGACGCCGATGAGTTCATTGGCTATGCCGTCGACGGCGCTAAACGGATGCAGGGATTGATTCAGGACCTGCTCGCCTTTTCTCGCGTTGGAACAAGAGGAAAGGATCTCGTGCCCACCGATTGCGAGGCCGTTTTGGCCAAAACTTTGCAGACTCTTGAGTTTACGGCGCGGGAAACCGCGGCGACGATCACCTACGATAAGCTGCCCACTGTAATGGGCGATGAAACCCAGCTTGGCCAGCTACTACAGAATTTGATCGGCAACGCGATCAAGTATCGCAACGGCAACGCGCCCAAAGTTCACGTGTCGTGCCGCAAGGAAGGAAATGAGTGGCTGTTTGGCGTCAAGGACAACGGCATCGGCATCGAGCCCCAGTACGCCGAGCGCGTCTTTGTCATTTTCCAGCGGTTGCACACTCGTGAGGAATACGAGGGCACCGGCATCGGCTTGGCGGTTTGCAAGAAAATCGTCGAGCGCCACGGCGGCAAAATCTGGGTGGAGTCGGAGTTGGGCAAGGGCGCAACTTTCCATTTCACCTTGCCCGCATGAGGGAGAAAGTAATTAATGAGCGAAACCGCTAGAAAAGTTCTTCTAGTCGAAGACAATCCGGGCGACGCGCTGCTGCTCAAGGAGGCGCTGCGCGATTTTAACTCGGCGCCGCCGTTCGAGCTGGTGCATGTGGACCGTCTGGGCTTGGGTGTCGAGCGCATCGCGCAAGAACCCTTCGCCGCGGTGTTGCTCGATCTGTCCTTGCCCGATGCCAAAGGGGTCGAAACCGTCGTGCGCATGCAACGGCAAGCCGAGACCACGCCGATCGTGGTCATGACCGGCTTAGACGATGATTGCGCTGCCGTGGAAGCGGTGCGCGCCGGCGCGCAAGATTATCTCGTCAAGGGACAAATCGACGGACGGCTGTTGGTCCGCGCCTTGAGCTACGCAATCGAACGAAAGCGGCTGCAAGAGGCAATGCGGCTTCACATGGAGCGCATCACGGCGCTCAAGGATGTCAATGTTGCGCTGACCGCGAATTTAGATCTTGCTTCGGTTTTGGAAGTTCTCTGCGACAAGGTTGGCCGCTTGCTGCCTGACTTCGGCATGGCGGTGCGCTTGTGGAACCGCGAGCAGGCGAGTTTGGAGCCCGTCGCTTCGCTCAACTACGACGACAGCGTATGGCAGGGGATCGTGGCCGAACCGGAGCACCAGGCGAGTTTCACCGAGACCGTATTTGCCACCAGGCAAGCGTTGGCCGTCCAGGACATCGCCAATGATCCGCGTTTGCAAAATCATGAATTCTGGCGGCGCCACGGCATTAGCGGCTACCTCGGCATTCCGCTCATCGCCAACGATGAGATTCTTGGGGTGATCGCTTATTATCCCAGAAAAGGGGCGGCGCTCACCAGTCAAGAAATTGAGTTTCTCGGCGCCCTGGCAAGCCAAGCTTCGGTGGCCATCCGCAATTCGCAAATTCATGGCGAGATGAAGCAATTGGCCAGCGACCTGGAACGCTCCAACCGCGTTAAAGAGGAATTTCTCGGCGTGATCTCCCATGAGCTGCGCACGCCGCTCAACGTCGTGAAGGGCTACGTCGAGATGTTACAGATCGGGTTTTTCGGCGAGATGAATCAAGACCAGGGCGACGCCGTGGAGAAAATCGCCAACCAAACGAGAGTTCAGTTGGCCATGATCAATTCCATTTTGAGCGCGACGACGATGGAGTCTGAGGTTGCGCTGGTGCAGACCGAGGTGGTTTCGCTGGTTGATTTTCTCGGCGGCCTGCAAGCCGCTTATCCGGCGCGCGCCGATGGCAAATTGCGTTTCGAATGGCTTTTCTCTGCGGCGCTTCCCGATGTCTACACCGATCGCACCAAGCTGCAATACATTCTGCAAAACCTGATCAACAACGCGATCAAGTTTACTCCAGAGGGAGTTGTAACCGTTTCGGTGGAGTTTTTGAGCGCCGGCGCGGCGCTCAGGGATGGCGCGCACGCCCGTTCGATGCGCAGCGTCCTGACCTTAAAAGTAAGCGACACGGGAGTCGGCATCGCCGCCGAATTCCTGCCGGTCATTTTTGAAAAATTCAGCCAGGTCGATAGTTCGACGACCCGTGCCCATGAAGGAATTGGGCTCGGCCTGCATATCGTCAAGCGCTGCACGGAATTGCTTAACGGCAGCGTTAAGGTCGAAAGCGAGGAAGGTAAAGGAACCGTGTTCACCGTGACGATCCCGTGCGAGAGCGAAGCCGATCGGGAGTTCCTTTGCAACACGGCGCCCGCGCCGGGCGGCGGGCGGTCGGCGCAAGCGGCGGACGAATTATAAATTTCGCCGCCCATCACTGAGAATTGGAAACTTGTGGCTTAAATTAAAAATGAATACGAGCCCGACCAAGATTCTACTCATAGAAGACAACCCCGCCGACGTGCGGCTGGTTCGCGAACTATTATTGGATGTTAGCGGGTCGCTCTACGGCCTGGTCGACGTCGGATTGTTTTCCGATGGCATCGGCCACCTCAAGAACAACGACTGCGATATCGTGTTGCTGGACTTGTCCTTGCCGGACGGCATGGGCATCGACATGGTTACGCGCTTACAAAGCGTAGTCCCGGAGACACCCATCGTCATGCTTACCGGTCTCGACGACGATCAAATAGCGCTGGATGCGATGCGCGCTGGGGCGCAAGATTTTTTAATCAAAGGTAGTTTCGATGGGCCGATGTTAGCGCGCGCATTGCGTTATGCGATTGAGCGCAAACGCGCCCAGCCGGCGCTAGCGCGTTTTGAGGATCAGGCCGCGCTCAATTCAATCGCCATGACGGTGAGCCAGTCGCTTCACCTCGATAAACTGCTCGAAATCATCGTCGCCAAAGTGTTGGAGGTGACCGGCTGCGAAATCGGCCACATCCGGCTGCGTCATCCGGCCAGCGGCGAGTTGATCTTGGCGGCGCATCAAGGGCTATCGCCAGAACATATCGATGTTCTTCTGCAACCGCACCGGCCCGCGGAAAAACTGGCCCATGTGCTAAAAACTGGGGAAATCGTCGTGGCGCGAAGCTCCCGACCGTTGGCGCTTTCAGGGCGCATGGAGAAAGGCATCGACCGTCTGTTGGTTTGGATACCGCTCAAGTCCAAGGGCGAAGTCATCGGCGTGATGGTTGCGGCTACGGCGCGGCGCAAAAATTTTTCCAAGCGCGACCTCGATCTGCTGGCGGCGATTGGCAATGTGGTGGGCGTCGGAGTGGAAAATGCCCGGCTGTATACCGAGACGCGCCGCCAACTCGAGCGGATCGAGGCGTTGCGCGATATTGGCGTGGCTACCGCGTCGAGTCTGGATCTGTCGCGCGTTCTAAAAATTTTGCTGGGGAAAATTACCGTGATGCTGCCCTATTCGGCGGTCTCTATTCGGTTACTCGATGAAGCCAGCGGCGAACTGCGCGCGGCCGCCTCTTGGAATCTCGACGATCGAGATTGGAAGGCGTCTAGTGGAAATGGCAGTCTAGGACTCGCCGCGGCTGTCTTCGAAAAAAAGAGCCCCATTGCGATCCGCGATTTCCTCAACGATCCGCGCACGAATCGGCCCGATATGTTTCGCCGCCAGGGACTCGTTTCTTATCTGGGACTGCCGATGATCGCCAAGGGCGAAGGCGTCGGCGTGCTTTCCATCTATATCAAGTTCGAGCATGAATTTTCCGCCGATGAGATTCGATTTTTTGCCGCCCTGGCGAACCAGGCTGCCATGGCGATTTACAATTCACAGCTCTATGAGCGGTTGAGCGAGCAGGCCTCCGATCTGGAACGAAGCAATAAGGTCAAAGACGAGTTTCTTAGCGTCATGTCCCATGAGTTTCGCACCCCGCTCAATGTGATTATGGGTTATTGCAACTTGATGAAAGACCGGGCTCTCGGCGCGATTAGCCTCGAGCAAGAGACGGCGTTGGAGAAGATCCACGATCATTCCAACGATCTGCAGGCGATGCTTTCCGCAGTCTTGGAAGTTACGCGTATCGAAACCGAAGATGTGCCGCTGTCCTGCGAACGATTCGACCTCGGCGATTTTATCGAAAACGTTCGATCCGCCCATCGCTTTAAAACCAAATCGGCGCTTGAGTTGGAGTGGCGTGCTCCGTGCAAAGGCGCGGCGGTTTACACCGATCCACAAAAGCTCCGCGTCATCCTCGAACAACTGCTCAGCAATGCCGTGCGGTTCACCGAAAGCGGCAAGATTACCATTGTGGCAGCGCGGGGCGCCGCCGACGGGCATGTGAGCTTGTCGGTTGCGGATACCGGGATCGGCATTCCGGCGGAGTCGCATGGCGTGATTTTCGAAAAATTCGCTCAGCTCGATAGCTCCACGACTCGGGCCCATGAAGGCATCGGTCTCGGCCTTTATCTCGTGCGCAGGTTCGTCGATCTGTTGGGCGGCGATGTCAAGGTCGAAAGCGCGCCGGGCGTCGGCTCGCGGTTTGAGGTTATGCTGCCCCATCGCAGCGAGGGCACGTCGGTCATGGCGGAGCGCTAGGCGATCATCACGCAGCGAGCGCAAAATCGACGCAACTTTAAAACTCACGCGCCGGCGAAAACGATTCGTAAGTTAGCGCTTGACCGGGCGCTGCCGGCAACTTTATAGTGTCCCATCATGATTCGCGCGGGAGTCGGTCAATCGAGTCAGGCGTCAACTCAACAAGCGGTCGAGGAAGCGCTCGATCTGGCGTTGGCGCAAGCGGGATCGGCGCAAGCGGATGCCGCGGTGATTTTTTTTAGCGTCGAACACGCCGCGCGCGAGCGCGAGCTGGCCGGGTGGGCGCAGCGGCGCGCCGGCACCGAATGCATCGCCGGTTGCAGCACTTCCGGCGTGCTCAGCTCGGGCGGCGAAGTCGAGGGCGGCCACGGCTTGGCCGCCCTGGTGCTTTCCTCCGATCGGATGGAGTGCCGGCCTTTTCTGTTCAAACCTTTTCAAGAACGGGAAAGCGAGATCGGCGCGGCGCTGGCGCGTTTGGTGGAGGCCGGCGCGGCGAGCGGCGCGCTCACGGCGCTGTTTCCCGATACCTACAACGGCCAAGCGCAGCGGCTCTTGGAAGCGTTGCATGACGAGCGCGGCTTTACTCCGGTGGTCGGCGCCGGCGCTTCGGAAAGCGGCGTGGCGCAGGCAACCTATCAACTGAGCGGCGCCGGCGTCGCCAACAACGCGGTGGCCGGGATTCACTTCAGCGGATCGTTTCAAACGCACATCGAAATCACCCAAGGCTGCCAACCGATCACTGAACCCATGGTGATTACCAAAGCGGCGCGAAATTATATTTATGAGATCAACGAGCGGCCGGCGCTCGAAGTGTTCGCCGGCCTGCTCAAGGGGCCGCTCGCCGAAGATCTGCGCCGCGCGCTGATGGTTTTGTTCATCGGCTTGCCGGCGGACCGCTTGATCAACAGCGTGGCGCCGGGAAAATATTTGGTGCGCAACATCATCGGCATCGATGCCAACAAAGGGATACTCGGCGTCGCCGAAGAAGTGACCGAAGGCGAGTCGATGATTTTCGCCATGCGCGACGGCCAGCGCGCGCGCGAAGACTTAGGCCAAATGTTGCAACGGCAGAAGGAAAATCTCGCCGGCAGGAAACCGGCGTTCGGTTTCTATTTCAATTGCTGCGCGCGGGGCAGTTCGCTTTATGGCATCCCCGGCATCGACTCCGCTTACATCAAGCAGACTCTCGGCGACTTTCCCTTGATCGGCATGTTCGGCGGCTACGAACTGGCGCCGCTGGGCCGGGCCAATCATTTGTTCGCGTATACTGGAGTGTTGGCGCTGATCTGCGAAGATGATTTAAGTTAAATGGCAGAATGCAAATTTGCAATCTGAGATTTGCGATTCGTTAATCACGTCTCGCGATTACCGACCGACGCGTTTTCTTTTGTTGTTGAGATAATCGACCATGATGTAGTTGCCCATCTGGTCTGGGGTGGTGTAAAAGACCCGGCCGGTGTTCATGCGCGACAGTTGGTCGACAAAACCTTGGCGGTAATAATCGGCGCCCAACATAAACGTATTGATTTTGATGCCGCTCTGGGTGCAGCGCTTCACTTCCTTCAAGGTCTCGTGGACGATGCGGCCATGCAGCATCGCCGAGCCCCAGCCGCTGTGTAGACGGCCACCTCGATCGAGCGTCGCCGCCGTCGGCTCGCCGTCGGTAATTAAAATGATCTGACGATTGGCCGAGCGATTGCTGCCGAGCAGTTGGCGCGCGTAGCGCAGCGCTTCTTTGATGTCGGTGCCGTGCTCCATGAAATAGGTCAGCGAGACGATGGACGGCAAATCTTCGGCTTGGATCAGCTTGGCGTTGGAGCGAAACGCGACCAGGTGCAAGGTATCTTGCGGATACTTGGTTTGAATCAAGCGATGCAGCGCCAGGGCGACTTTTTTGCCGGCATGGAGCGCGTCGTTCATCAACATCGAGTAGCTCACGTCGATCAATAAGGCGGTCTCGGCGATGGTTGAATACTCGACCCGGTGCACCGAAAAATCATCCGGATGAATTCTTAGCGGCTCGCCTTGCTGGCGTTTCTCCAACGCGTTGAGCACGGTTTCGCTGATGTTGATGTTCATCGGGTCGCCGTATTCGTAAAGCTTGGTCTCCTCCATGTGCTCGCCCTGGGAGCCGCGCGCCGATGTGTTGTGGTTGCCCCAGCGGCTTTTATTGAGCATCTGAAAAATCTCGCGCAGCGCTTTGTCGCCGATCTTGCGCATGCCTTTGGCCGTCAACTTCAGGCCGTGGCTGCCGCGCATGATGTAGCCTTCTTCTTCGAGCATCTGCTCGACGTTCTGCAAGTATTTGAGATTCTCATAGGCTTCGTCGCCGAGCAGTTCGCGCAGCTCGTCGAGGTTCAGCTCCGAGGGGTCGCCCATGCCGCGTTGGCCCCAGCGGAGAAACTTTTCCAGGCCGCGCAGCTGACTGAGAATCTGACCGGCTTCGCCCATGCCCATGCGCTGGGAGCCTTGGAACGGGAACTGATTCATCAGCTGTTCCAATTGCTGCATTTGATTCATCATGTCGCTCATCTGCTGGAGCTGTTCCTCGGTCATGTTGCTCATGTTTTCCAACATGCTTTCGAGGTTGTTGATGGCGTTGTCCATCATGCTCGGCAGGCTGTTGAGGAAATTCTCGTCGTTCAACAGCTCGCTCATGCGGTCGAGCATGTCCATGAGCGACTGCGGGTTCTGGCCGCTCATGTTGGGCTGGCCCTGCTGCATGCCGCGCTCGTTGATCTGGTTTTTGAGCCGATTCTGCAGTTCCTGATAGCGCTGGTAAGCCTCCTGCATTTTCTGGTTCATCTCGTCCATGCGGTCGGCGTACTTGCCGGACATACGCTCCATGAAGTTGCGCATCTGCTCGTTGTAGGCTTCCATTTTGTCGGCCAGCTTGCCGAGCTTTTCGCTCATGGCTTGCTGCTCTTCGGGAGTGAGCTTGAATGAGTCGGGGGAGTATTTATTGAGCAATTCGCGGCGTTTTTCGTCGGCTTGGCGCAGAAAATCGCGCATGCCCTTGACCGAACGCTGGCCATCTTCCGAGGTAAAGCCGCGCCGCATCAAGTCGCGCAGGGCGCGCCGGACGCCTTCTTCTTCGAGCAAATGGTCGGACAGCTGATTGAGAAGATCGTTGGTGTTTGGGAAGAGAACCTGCTGTTTGCCGTCCCATTCGGTGTAGCGGTGGATTCTCATGTGTTAGTGACTATAGCGCAGTTTGGAGTTCTGTCAAACCGAAAAGCCGGCGCTTTGGCGCGCGCCGGCGCGACCCTTTGGATTTGCCTGAGACTTCATATAAATGTTGTAAGAGCAGTCTTTAGCATGAACCCATTTGACTACCTGATCGTCGGCGCCGGCTTTGCCGGCGCCGCCACCGCCTATCACCTGGCGCGGCGCGGCGTCAGCAATATTTTGCTTTTGGAGCAGGAGAGCATCCCAGGGTTTCATTCCTCGGGGCGCAACGCGGCGATGCTGCGCCAGTGCGTGGCCGAACCGGATTTAACTAAGTTGGCGCGCCAAGGCGCGAACTTTATCCGCCATTTGCCCGGCGATTGGCCGGAGCCGGTGCCGTTCAAGCAAAACGGTTCGCTGCTGCTGGGCAGCGGCGCGGGATGGGCGAAACTTCAGCGCGATGCGGAGGTGGGCTTGAGCGTCGGTATCGAGATGGAGCTGTGGACGCCGGAGCAAGCCAAACGCCGGGTGCCGGTGCTGCAGCAGGCGGAGTTCGACGGCGCGGCGTGGTGCGGCACCGATGGTATCGTCGATATTCATGCGTTGCTGTCCGGTTATTTGAAATACGCAGCGAGCAAGGGCGTCCAGATTCGTTACAACAGCACGGTCCAGACGGTGAAATCGGTTGATGGCATGGTGGAATTGGCGACCGCTAGCGGCGTTGTCATTCATGCGAAGGTGCTGGTGAACGCGAGCGGCGCCTGGGCCAACGTCGTGGCCAATTTATCGGGGGCGCAAGAATTGCCGCTCAAACCTTGCCGGCGCCATCTGTTCGTCTCGCCGCCGATGGACTGGGTCGATGCCCATTGGCCGTTTGTTTGGGACGTGACCCACGACATTTACTTTCGTCCGGAAGGCCAAGGGCTGTTGCTCTGCGCTTGCGATCAAACCGAGCTAGCGCCGGGAGATCCGCCGGTGGATGAAAGCGTCAAGGAAATGCTGGCGGAAAAGATCGATCGTTTTATGCCGGCGCTAAATGGCGTTAGCATCAGCCGCGGTTGGGCCGGCATTCGCACGCTGACACCGGATGGCCGCTTTATCATCGGCTGGGATTCACAAGTCGAAAATTTTTTCTGGGTGGCGGGGCTGGGCGGACACGGCATGACAACCAGCGCGGCGGTGGGCGAATTGGCGGCGGAGCTGCTATTGTCCGGCCCCGGTAGTAAATCGGCGGCGTTTGCTCCCGACCGATTCGCTTCATGATGGAGTAATGGAGTAATGGAGCACTGGAAAAGATCGATTCAGGTATGGATCGCGGTGTTGTTGGGATTGTTGTCGATGGTCGCGGTCGGCGATGCGGCGCAGCCGGCGAAAGTGAGATTCTCTTATTCGAGCCGGAGCAATTCGAATACGCCGTTTCAGATCGCGTTGACCAAGGGCTTTTTCGCCGAGGAAGGGATGGACGTGGAGATGATTCAAGTCAATCCCCGGCTCGGCGCCACGGCGCTGCTCAATGGCGATATCGATTTCACGACCACCTTCGGCACCACACTGCGCGGTATTATCGGCGGCTTTCCGATCAAATTCGTCGCCGTGTCGGTGCGTAAGTCGGAGCACTTTCTGATCGTGCGGCCGGAAATCAAGGAGATCCGCGAACTGGTCGGCAAGAAATTGGGCGTGGCCACCCTATTCGGCTCGGACCAGCGCGCCGCCGAAGAGATGATCCGCGGCCGGGGATTTTCGCCCAATGCGATGAAACCGATCGCCCTTGGCGAAGCGCCGGTGCGCGCCCAGGCGCTGCGCGCGGGAGTCGTCGACGCTATTTCAGTGTCATCGCCCTTCGATCTGACCCTACAAGCCGAAGGTTTTCGCGCCTTGGCTGGGCCGAAAGACGTTGACATGGCGCTGCCGACATCCGGCATCGCCGTGGCCAACCGCTTGCTACAGCAAAATCCCCAGTATGTGAGACGGGCGGTGCGCGCGTTGATGAAATCGCACCGTTTTGTTTTTGACAATCGCAAGGAAGTGGTGCCGCAGATGATCCGGTATTTAGACCAGAAGCCCGACGTGGCGGAAAGGTCGTATGATCTGTTGGTCATTTCTCTCAGCCGCAACGGCGAGATCACCGATCAAGAATGGGATGTTCTCACCGAAAAAAAGAAGCCGGTGGATGAGGTGCGCGACTTCACCCTGCTGCGGGAAGTGCAGAAGGAATTGAAAATACGCTAACAGCGCGGAGGCTAGGCATGGCGATCACGATTGAGCGGGGCAAGAAATATTCTGCCCAAGAGGCGAAGGCGGTTGTCGACGGGCTCTACGCGAAAGTGCGCGAGCGTTGGGAAGCGCGGGTCGATCAGAAGCCGTTCATGCAGCAACTGATGGCCGGCAAGTTGCCGCTGAAAACTTTGCAACTGTTTTTTCGCAACTGGGGCGCCTACACAATTGAAATCAACACGCTGACCGCTTGTACCTATCACAAGAACATTACTTTTTTTAAAGTGAACCGCGATCTGATGGGGCCCATCGGCGAGAAGATCGCCGATGAATTCATTCATCCCAAACCGCCGGGCCACTTTCTTGTCATGATGGAAACCGCCAAGGCTTTGGGTCTTAGCGAGGAGGAAGTCTTCACTTCGTCGATGCTGTCGGAGTTTCGCGGCAAGATCGATTTCATGCGCGGCATTGTCTACGAGGGCTCGGCGGCCGAGTGGTATGCCGCGGTCACGACGGAGGAGCAGATCGGCCACTGGTCGGCGGCCTGTTACAAGGCGCTGACGACGCATTACGGTTTCGATCGCGCCAAAGCGACTTACTTCGCCACACATGTCGAAGCGGACCTGGAAGAGCATGAAGAGGGCGTGATGGGCCACGCGAGTTTCAACCGCATGGCGTTGCAGCGTTTGCTCGAAACCGGCATGGCCGAGGAGCGGCCGACTTACGGGTTGGAATATTGCGCCATGACTTCGGTCGACTTGCACGGCGCGATGTTGCGCGCGGCCATGGAAGAGGCGGCGCGGGAGAATTAAGAGATTAACCACAAAGAGCACAAAGGTCACATAGAAAAGAGATTCGGAATCGGAAATTTAACCGCAAAGAGCGCAAAGGACGCAAAAAGGAATCGGATTTGTAGGGGCAACCCCCCGTGGTTGCCCTTCCCATACTGCGGTTGTTATCAGCGGCGGCAATAGCGAGAGGAAAATTTGCGCGATCCTGGCAAGCTGTCAGCTAGAGCGATGCAGAG
>OELC01000062.1_pt3 | contig 14045 bp, 15 predicted proteins | sample 1503131 | NCBI WGS metagenome assembly OELC01 (sample SAMEA104379562, study PRJEB20068) | metagenome | isolation source: 1998 | reverse complement strand
TCTTTGGCGGGTATAAATTTATCCGCCTCGACGTTTCGCACCTCGCCGGCGACACGGCAGGAAAGCGAGCTAGGATCGAAGCAGGAGATGGTATCGATGCCACTGCTACCTTGCCGTAGGGACTCCTGAAAGGCATCGGCACCGATACCGTTAGGACTCACGACACCGACCCCGGTGACGACAACCCGCCTACGTGCTGAAACAATTTCGGGATGGCTCATTTAATTCGGCCGCTTTCCTGCGATTGCCGGCTGATCGTAGCCAATTTCATTTCGTTAAACATTGGAATATTTCCAGATCGTTCTCAATGCGCCTGGCGACCATGGGTGAAATAGTCTTGAAGGCGCCGACCTAAGCAAACCGAGCACGCCGCGCAGAACCACCCAAAACTTGCGCCCGCCCGTAACGTAACCGCGCTGGTCCCAGGCATGGGCGCCGCGTGACAAGATCAGCGAACCGATCTCGGAATAAACTTGGCGCGCCGCCGCTACCGCTGCAGCGGAACGAAACGATAAATGCCACAAACCGGCATCGCCGGAACGATAGTAAGAGTCAGCTTCGCGCAGCAGGCGGCGCGTCAACAGCGCTAATTTTTCTCGGTTGTGAGACGCGGCGATTTCAGGAGGCTCGATCCCCGCTTCAGCCAGCCAACTTAACGGCAAATAGATTCTGCCCATGGCGGCGTCCTCAACGATATCGCGCGCAATGTTGGTGAGCTGCATGGCAATACCCAAGTCGGCGGCATGTTTGAGCGCGCTTTCATTACGCAGTCCCATGACGTGGGACATCATGAGACCGACCGTTCCGGCGACACGGTAACAGTAAAGTAAAAGCTCGCGCAACGTCGCGTACCGAGTTTCCCGAACATCCATCGCCATGCCTTCGATCAATTCGAGCGCGTAGTGCGCCGGTATGCCATATCGATGCACGATATATTGCAACGCGGTGAACACCGGTTCTGGTTGCGCCTCAAAAGAGAAAGCCGATGCGGTTTTGTTCCTCAACGCCTGCAAACGGCGCTCAAGCTCAGCGCGATCGGCCGCCTTGCCCGCGTCATCCACCTGATCGTCGCAGTAGCGGCACCAGCCGTAAAGAAACACCGCCGCGTCGCGGGTCTGAGCGTCAAAAAGTTTCGCGGCAAGAGAAAAACTCTTCGAACCTTTGGTGATAATTTCGCGGCAGTCGTTGAGCGCCGCGCGCACTTCCGGCGTTAGCGCATCAGGCATAGGACACTTCCTTTGAACCAATCGGCGAAGTTGCCAAAACAGATTTCATATCTTCAAGAATCAAATGGGCCGTCGCCTTGCCGGAATTGACCACGCCGGGAATGCCCGCGCCGGGATGGGTGCCGGCGCCGACAAAATAGAGTCCGCGAATATTTCGGTCGCGATTGTGCACGCGGAAGTAAGCGCTCTGCATGAGGCGCGGCTCCAATGAGAATGCCGACCCAAGATGAGCATTAAGCTCGCTGGCAAAATCCGCCGGCGTAAAAATTCTCTGGGTGACAATCGACGCCCTAAGACCGGGCATATAGCGTTGTTCCAAATAGGCTAGAATTTTTGCCGCGTAGCGCGGTCCTTCGACTTGCCAATCGATCGACAGCTTGCCCAGATGCGGCACCGGCGAGAGCACGTAGAACGCTTCACAGCCCGGCGGCGCCAACGACGGATCGGAGTGCGTCGGCGCATGCAGATAGAGCGAGAAGTCGTCCGCCAGACGGCCGCGCTCAAAAATATCGCCCAAGAGTTCTCGATAGCGCGGCCCGAAGATGACGTTGTGGTGCTGCAAGTTCAAATATTTTCGATTGGTGCCGAAGTAGATCAGAAAGAGCGACATGCTGTATTTTTTTCGCCCCAGCTTACGGCGCATCGCGGCGGCGCGCGGTTCATCTTTGAGGAGCCCATCGTAAGTATGAACCACATCCGCGTTACTCACTATCAGATCGAATTTAACTTCTTGGCCCGACTTGGTCTGTAACCCTGACACCGCGCCGTCGCCGGTAACAATCCTCGCGATCTCCGCGTTGTAGCGAATCTCGCCGCCGAGTTCTTGGAATAACTTCACCAGTGATCTAACCAACTGGCCGGTTCCGCCTTTGGGAAAATAAACTCCCCACTTGCGCTCAAGGCAATGAATCAGGGTGTAAATGGACGTCGTAGTAAACGGATTGCCGCCGACCAAGAGCGAATGGAAACTAAACAGCTGGCGCAAATGCGGATCGCGAATATGTTTGGCGACCACGCTGTAGACCGAGCGGTAAGCCTCGAGCCGGATCAGCTGCGGCGCCACCGCCGCCATGCTCGAAAGACTTAGGAACGGCACGTGGACCAGTTTCTCGTAGCCTTGGTGAAAAACTTCTTGCGAGTATTTTAAAAATGTTTGATAGCCTGCCCAATCGGCCGGCGACTTGGCGCGAATCTGTTTTTCCAGCGCGTCATCGTCATCCGAATAATCGAACTCATAACCATCTTCCCATAACAATCGGTAAAACGGTTTGACCGGCATCAGCTCAACGTAGTCGCGCATCGATTTACCGGCGAGCGCAAACAACTCTTCAAGACAATGCGGCGCGGTGATCACCGTCGGTCCGGCGTCGAAGGTAAAACCGTTGTCGCGATAAATGTAAGCGCGCCCGCCGGGCTGATCGCGCTTTTCAAAAATAACCGTTTGAATGCCGGCCGCTTGTAGACGGATGGCCGCGGCCAGACCGCCGAAGCCGCCGCCGATCACTGCCGCCCGCGATTTACTCGTAAGCACAAGCGATCTCCTCTCCCAAAGTCCTTAACTCGTCGTAGGCGCAGCGGGACCAGGCTATCCGGCGCTTTTCGAGAGTACAGATTAATTTGGCAAAAACTCGCTCCATGTGACGAGTTGCGCTGGCTCGAGCCGCGGCTACAAGCTCATGCTTGGCAAGCCACTCCTCGATGTCTTTGGCGTCCGGCAACGTAGCGACGGCGCCGACAAAGCGAGAATAGTCCTTAGGCGAACTGTTGTCCGCCGCCCAAGCCCAGGCAAAGGAGGGGCGGGACAGAATAAAGTCTTCGTATCGCTTCGATGGTTCACGCGCGCCTGTCACATTACCGATGTCGTCAAACATCTGTAACGCGACGCCGAGTTCGCGGCCAAAATCATCCAGAACCGCTGTTGTCTTTTCGTCCGCACCGGCGATCAATCCGCCTAAAACCATGGCGAAGCCCGTAAGCGCGCCAGTTTTAAGCGCCAACGAGGCAAGACACACTTCAGCGACGCAATCCTGATCAAGCGTTTCGACTCGAGTCCCTAAATCCATGGCCTGCCCGAAATGCGCGCGCAACAGAGTGCGATGATACGCCTCGTAGGCGGCGAGAGTCGTCTCTTTGGGCAAGCCTAACTCTGCGACTAGTTGAAACGGCCAAAAATAAAGCCAATTCCCGGCATTGAGAGCCAGAGGCAGTCCGTGCCGCACATGCAGAGCAGGCCTACCGCGGCGCATCTGACTACCGTCTTCAATATCATCGACGATCAAAGAGCCGGCGTGGATAAGTTCCAGCACTTGGGCGCCCGTTTTTATTCTTCGATCCGCAGTCATCGACGACTGCGCTTCATTGTTGAGTAAGCGATACGCCAAAGTAACCAGTGTCCCGCGAATGTTCTTGCCCTGATTCGAAGTCAGCTCGCTGACTTGATTGATAAGTGCGTCTCGCAATATATTTTCGATTTGGCCATGGGCGTCCAGTCCTAGCAAGCGGCTCAGGCGGCAGTCGAACGGCAGCGCCTCATCGGAGAAATCAATCGATCTAAAATGATTCGTTTCGCTAACCATCCCTCTAGGATTTTTTCTTTTTGTTGACGACAACATCTTGCTTCACCCCTTAAGTCATTTTTGCTCGCGACCGATCAACTGATCCGGAGGCACATTCAGTGCGTTAGCGATACGAATCACCACATCCAAACTTGGATTCTGCTTGCCGCCTTCCACCGAAACCAGATAAGCGCGGGTCAACTTGGTGGCCTTGGCTAAATCCGCTTGCGTCCAACCGGACTTTTGGCGCAGCGCGCGAATTCTGCGGCCAAGCTCTTTTAGAATGTCACCGAGAAGTACGGTGGGTAGAATCGGTTTGAAAAACTTGCGTGCCAGCCTGATCCCCTCGACGAGGCTGGTCGCGACTTCGACGCCTTCAAACTCGCTTTTCCAATTTCCGACCTTTCCTCCGAAGAATCCGCCAATGAGAATTTTTGGCCGGTCGGGAATGGTCGTCAGGCCCTTGATCAATATTCGAGCAGCTTTCAAATTAATTTCCAATGTAACCGACAAGCACAACAGATCCGGCCGCCGCGCTTCAACAATCTCGATCAGCGCGCGAGTCGGCACGTCGGGTCCTAAAAAATCCACCGACCATCCTTCCATCTGAAACAGGTCCGCCGCCATCCGAGCGCCCAGATAATGCCGCTCTCCCTCAACGCACGAAACCATCACATGATAGGGAACCGGCCGCGGCATGGATTGCATAAGCCGCAATTTCTCCATCTGACTGAGCGTGATCTCAGTCGCCAAATGCTCCTGGGCAACGTTGACTTTTTCCTCGCACCACAACTCGCCGATCTTGACCATCGCCGGCGCCAACACGCTCAAGTAGATATCGATTAAACCAACTTTGGCGGCGACAAGCTTGGCAACCGCATCGGACGCGGCATTGAGATCGCCAGCCAGGAGCGCTTGTAAGTACCGCTCTTTGCTGTGAACGGGATTAATCTGGATTGCCTTGCGCGCCATACGAAAAAAACTCTTGCAGTCAAAGCCCAAGCGATTCAAGAGCTTGGAGAACGTTCGGAAACTTAAATCGGTAACCCAACCTAAGCGCCGCTTGCGGCACTGCCCGTTGGCCGGTCAGCAGCATTTGCGCCATTTCGCCCAACAACAGTGACAATAGCGGCGCCGGCACTGGCGCCCATGCAGGGCGATGGAGAACCTTCCCTAATGCTTTGCAGAATTCATCCATCGTTACCGGGTTCGGCGCTGTGCCATTGAAAGCGCCCCTAGCCTCGTCATTGTCGATGAGAAACCGGATTAGGCCGACTTCATCGCTCAGGTGAATCCAGGGAAACCATTGCCTGCCGCTACCCAGACTTCCGCCGACAAACAGCTTAAACGGCGGCATCATTTTAGACAGTGCGCCGCTTCCTTTGCCTAACACAATTCCGGTTCGCAGAAGCGCCACGCGAACGCCGAACTCTTTAGCTTTGTTTGCCTCGGCCTCCCAATTCACGCAAAGCTGCGCCAGGAAACCATTGCCCGGCGCGCTTTCTTCGGTAACCGCCTCGTTCCCACGCGGGCCATAGTAGCCAACCGCCGAAGAGCTAATCAAAAACTTCGGTTTCACCTTGGCCTTGCGCAGAGCATCAACCAATGCGCGAGTTGTCTCCATGCGGCTGGTTCGGAGCCGTTCTTTTTGCGATGCGCTCCAGCGTTTGCCCGCGATCGGTTCGCCGGCGAGATGAACGATTCCGTCCGCGCCATCGATCAACTTCTCCCACTCGCCCGCAACTCCGGGCTGCCAAGTCAACCATCTTTTTTTCGCTAAGATTTTTGCCGTCGGAGGAGTTCTGCTCAACAAGATAAGCGCGTGACCGTCATTACCCAACTGCTCCGCAAGAGCGGAGCCTATGAAACCAGACGCGCCGGTGATCACCAAATTCATTTGGATCGTCTCATGGACTGCTGATGTAACACCGGCAAAGATTTAAGTCAAGTATAGTTGACTAAATATTTTATTATGACATATATATCAATCATGACTTCCGATGATTCGGTTTGCCGAGTGCCAAAGTTAGGCATCAGCGCATGCCTCCTCGGCCAAAAGGTCAGATATGATGGCGAACATAAACGCGATCTCTTTCTCACCGAGCTGTTTGGCAAATTTGTCGAGTGGATTCCGATCTGCCCGGAAGTCGAAGTCGGCATGGGCGTGCCGCGCGAAACAGTGCGGTTAGTCGGCACGCTGACCCATCCGCGCATGATCGCAGAGAAGTCGGCGACAGACTGGACGGAAGCGATGAATCGCTTCGCCGCGAAACGGCTACACGACATCGCTGAAAAACACTTGTCGGGCTATGTATTCAAGAAAAACTCACCCAGCTGCGGCATGGAGCGCATCAAAGTCTATAACTCGAAAGGCGTGGCGGAGCGGCAAGGCCGCGGCCTTTTCGCCGCAGCGCTCATGAGCCAGTGGCCGCTTTTGCCGGTCGAAGAAGAGGACCGGCTGAACGACCTAAAGCTTAGGGAAAACTTCATCGAGCGAGTTTTCGCCCGTCATCGCTGGTTGCAGGCGTCGTCGAGTAGAAAATCGCTGGGGGCGCTGGTGCGTTTTCATACGAGCCATAAATATCTCCTGCTCGCGCACAGCCAGCGTCATTATCGCCAACTGGGTCGTCTGATCGCGGCGGCGAAACAAAGACATCTTGCCGCGGTGTACGAAGACTACGTTCGGATTTTCATGGAGGCGTTAGCCTTTCACGCTACCGAGAAGACCCATGCCAACGTCCTGGACCACATGATGGGCTACTTCTCCAAGCAGTTGACCGCCACGGAGCGACAAGAGCTGGTGCAGACCATCAGCGATTTTCGCCGCCGGCTCACACCTTTGATCGCACCGATCACATTGATGCGCCACTACACAAAAAAATATCAAGTCGAATATTTGCAGGGACAGCTTTACCTGGAACCGAGCCCAAAAGAACTGATGCTGCGAAATCACGTCTGAGCGACATCATTTTGCTTGAGGGCTACTAAAACTATTATGACGACTTACTGTGTGAAAAAAAGCATTTGGTTGCCGCAATCACGCGCCAAAGTCTTCGAGTTCTTCGCGAACCCGGGCAATCTCGATCGCCTCACGCCGGCCTGGCTGAATTTCGCGATCCTGCCGTCGGCAACGAACCCAATGAAGCAGGGCGTCCTGTTAAATTACCGGTTACGCATTCACGGCATTCCGATTCGCTGGCAGAGCGAAATTGCCGTCTGGGAGCCGCCACATCATTTCGTCGACCGGCAAACTAAAGGTCCCTACTCGCTTTGGGTGCACGAACACAGCTTTGAGGAGCGTGATAATGGCACGATGGTTGGAGACAACGTCGAATACGCTGTCCCTGGTGGAACTCTGATGCAAAGGTTGCTGGTCGCTCCCGATCTCGAGCGAATTTTCAACTATCGTCACAAAATTTTGCAAGAACTATTTAACCCGGCGAAGATTGAGCCGGCGCAGGAAAGAAGCGCCTAGAGATTCGAGATCGCGCCTTTTTCCAACTTAGGAGACCAAACCCTATGCTGCTGCGTTCGCACCAGGCTCGAATGACTGGGCCCTTCCATGTCGCAATTTATTTATCATTGCTAATCATGAGCATGCCTTTCGGTCGCTGGGTCTCCGCCCAAGAGGATAACCCGCTGCCGCCCGGCGCCTACCGCCTGGAAATGATCATGGCGTCGACGACCCGCGTGCCGTTCTTCGGCGCATCGAAATCGGCATCCAAGTCGGTTTCTCTGGTCGAGATCAAGCGCGATGGCGCAGCTCTGATCCAGACACATAAAGCCTGCGACTTTCGCGTCCTCGAAGACTCCAAGTTTATCAAAATGATATTTCCAGAGAAATTCGTCGCGGCGCTGGCAAAACACAGCTATCCGCTGCAATTAGAAAAGGATGCGCAGGGTTGGCGTTACCGCGCCGACCTCGGGGTTGAGCGAATCGGTTACAAATCCAACGGCAATGAGGCGTCACTGCCGACCAAGATCGATGACCCGGCAGTCTATGACTGGGACGGCGACGGCCAACCGGCCGCCACGCTCAAAATTTCAATACCGCTCTTACCCGACGGCGAGTTGTATGTCGTGCAACGCGGCCACTCGATCCTCAACGGCCGCATCGGCCAACCGGGACGAGTCGAAGGCGCGATCGAAACCCGCTTATTCGAACAACGGGTGCTCGGCGCCTGGCCGGGGTTTCTGAATCAATCGGCGGAGATCGAACCGGACGCCAAAGAAAGCCGCTTCACGCTTACTCAAATCGCCAGCGGCAGCACCTGCGAAAGCATACACTTAGCCCCCAAGCCCTAAACTGATTGAAACGGTTTATGCTCGGCTTCGGACCGCCACAACGGCGCATTGAGTATTCGGATCGGCCGAGCTTAGAGCGCGTCTGCATCATCCTGCCGGCTCTAAATGAAGCGAAAAGAATTGAGCGCTGTCTCGACAGCCTAATCGCGCAGCCGGAAGAAGTGAGCGAGATTCTTGTCGTCGATGGCGGCTCCGCCGACGGCACGCAAGAGATCGTCGCCCGCTATCATTCGCTCGACGTGCGGGTGAGGCTAATCGACGCCAGTCCAGTGGATCCACGCTGGACGGGAAAGGCCTGGGGACTCAATCTCGGACTTCAACAGTCCGATCCCAAATCAAACTGGATTCTCACGGTCGATGCCGATGTCTGGGTTTCACCCAAGCTGGTTCGCTCATTGCTCGCTCACGCGAAAAAAACCGGCGTCACCACATTCTCCGTCGCTACCCGCCAGCATCTTTCCGGCAAACTCGAAGCGCTTGTTCATCCGGCGATGCTGACGACATTGATCTATCGTTTTGGCTCCCCTGGTCGCGCCCAACGCGACATCCATAAAGTTCAAGCCAATGGCCAATGCTTTTTGAGTCCGCGCAAACTTCTGCTCGAAACCGATGCCTTTCGCGCGGCGCAAACCTCGCTCTGCGAAGACATCACCATCGTGCGCCGGATCGCCGCATGGGGCGCTGCCGTCGGCTTCTACGAAAGCGACGGCCTAGTCGACGTGGCCATGTATAATCATTGGCGTGAAACTTGGAACAACTGGCCGCGTTCGCTGCCGATGCGCGATCAATACTTTGGCTGGCGCGAGGTCGTCGGACTGATCGGCATCTTACTAGTCCAAGCATTGCCGTTGCCGGCGTTTTTGCTGGGCGTCATTTTGTCGGCGCCGCTTTGGCTCCTGATCCTGTCAGGTTTTCTGCTCACGATACGCATCGGCGTGCTATTCGGCCTGGCACGCGCGTATCCGACCAAACCGTGGACCTACTGGCTCTCGCCCCTTGCCGATCTTCCCGTCGTACTTCGGATCATTCAGTTCGGGCTCCGCAAGCATCACAGCTGGCGCGGCCGTGCCTACGTGCGCCGCAAAGGCGGAGCGTTCGAGCCGCTAATTCAACCCGAATAACGGTTTGGCATGACTGGCCTAACGGAATTTTTTACCGACAAATCGATGCGGCTAATAGCCCGCTGCTTGGCGGCGGGCAAACTACAATCCATTGCGCGCGGCACGGAGAATCTCCCCGCCCAAGGTCCGGCGCTCATCGTCGCGCGTCATTATCATCATCTGTTCGACGGTCTGACGTTGTTTAACGCCGTCGAGCGCAGATTTCACATCATGGTAACGATGGACTGGGTGCAGAATCGGCGCGCGAAATATTTCATGGAAGCGATCAACCGCATGGCGCGCTGGCCCATGATACTTCGCAGCGACGCGTTAGAACGTCGTGGAAATACGCATTGCAGTCTTTATTCCGCGAGCGATGTCGCCCGCTACCGGCGCCGGGCATTGCATGAAGCGGTCGAACTGCTGGTCGAGGGAAGAATTCTAGTGGTCTTTCCGGAGGGATATCCTAACATCGACCCGACTTTCACACCCAAGACCGAACCCGATCAGTTCTTGCCATTCAAGCCAGGCTTTCTAAGTATCTTGCGCGCGGCCGAAGCTCGACTGGGCCGAAAGATCCCAATCGTTCCCGCCGGTCTACACTATGAACAAGGAAACCTTTGGCAGGGATATCTAACGTTCGGGGAAGCGATCTTTCGCGACGAAGGCAACAGCCGCGATCGGCAGATTGAAAGACTAGAATACGAGGTAAAAAACTCAGCGGCATTGCGATGGAATGACGCCGAACGATCCTGTCGAAAAAAATCTAAATCCGCTAATCTTCATCGCTCCCATCTTCGGATAAATCCTCGAAGGCTTTGAGTTGCAGCTTGCCTTCTTTGTCCTTGACCAGAAGCTCGACCTTCTTTTCCACTTCGTTGAGCTTGTCATTGCAAAACTTCACCAAGCCCACGCCTTTTTCAAAGGCGGCCAGGGAGTCTTCGAGAGACAATTCGCCGGAATCGAGCTGCTCGACCACTTGTTCCAAATCTTCCAGCGCCGTTTCGAATTTTTTGTTGGGGGACTCTTTTCGCGCCATGTTATTGCTCCGTTTTGTTTGCCGCCGACTTCGACTGTTGATTTTGCGCGCCGTTGTGGGAAATTTTTTTCAGCAACTCAAAAGGCTCGATGCGCGCGTTGGCCAAGCGCGCGCCCCAGTGCAGGTGCGGCCCGGTCACCCGCCCGGTGGCGCCGGACAAGCCAACGACATCGCCTTTTCGTACCATCGAACTTTCATCGACTTTAAGCTCCGCCAAGTGAAAATACATGGTGAACAAGCCGCCGCCATGATCGAGCACCACGCTGCCGCCGGCGAAGAAAAAATTACCGACCAAGACCGCGCGGCCATGATTGGCCGCTAGCACTTCCGTCCCCGCCGGCGCGGAAAGATCCGTCCCCGTATGCGGCGCCCGCGGCATGCCGTTAATAACGCGCCGGGAACCGAAAGACGAAGCCGACTCCTGTTGCGCTACCGGCCGAACGAACGGCGCATCCCACAATCGCTCCGGCGCGGAAATCTCGAAGACGCGCGCGAACGCGGCCTGCTCCCGGCGGATTTCTTCCAACGTTTCCGGGGTCATCTGATCGAAGCTCGGCGCCACGGTGAACGACTCCGTCCTAAATGATTTTGCTTTGACCTTCAGCGCGATTTCTTTGTGCTGCTCAGCGCCGGATTGGGTGGTCGCCTTCAGCCAAAACTTCGCAGCCGCGGGCTTGGCTTCGACATCCGCGCCGATCAGCGCGGCGAACTTGCCATGGCCGTCAGGATAGAAAGAAATCGTTTCCTTGCCCCAGCGTCCTTCGACGGCAACCAAATCCGCGCCGCTAATTTTGATCTCGATCAACTCTCCTTGTTTTACTTCAAGCGACCTTGGCCAGATCACTTTGCCGGTTTCACCAGCCTGAGCCGGCGCAGGGCCGATAGCGAAGGAGAATAGCAGCGTGAGCAACGCCAGCGCCGTCATTCCTTGCTCTCCACCCGGCACAGCGCTTTTCCCTGCGCAAAGGTGATGCGCAGGCGATCGCCGAGCGCCAATTCGGCGCCGTCTTTGACGATCCTCTCTTCGGGAAGTTTATGGGCGATGCTGTAGCCGCGCTCGAGCACCGCCAACGGACTGAGGGCGCCCAATCGTCCGGCGCCCTGGGCGAGCCGGTCTTTGAATTGGCGCAGCTTTTCCTGAAAGCGGCGCAGTAAATCGACGGACAGTTCGTCCAACCGTTGCTGGTTTTCTCTAAGCTTGCGGCCCGGATCGGCGAGCCGTTTAGCCAAGCCGGCGCACGCGTCGCGCAACATCAACAACTTGAATTCAATATTTTTCAGCAACTGCCCTTCGAGCAACGCGACTTGATCGCTTAAATCGGCTTTGCGCGGCACGACCATTTCGGCCGCCGCCGTGGGCGTCGGCGCGCGCCGGTCGGCGACGAAGTCGGCGATGGTGAAATCGACTTCATGCCCCACCGCGGAAACCACCGGCACGCTGGAAGCATAAATGGCGCGGGCGACGACCTCTTCATTGAACGCCCAGAGATCTTCCAATGAGCCGCCGCCGCGCCCAACGATAAGAACCTCGATCGTGCCGAGGCGATTCAAATCTTCGATGGCGTCGGCGATCTCCCGCGCCGCGCCGTCGCCCTGAACTTTGACCGGACGGATCACCACCCGGCGGTCCGGATAGCGATCGCGAATGATGCGCAGCATGTCATGCACCGCCGCGCCCTTGTCGGAAGTGACGATGCCGATGGCGTGCGGCAACAACGGCAAATCGCGCTTGCGTTCCGGCGCGAACAACCCCTCGGCGGCGAGCTTTTTCTTCAACTGCTCGAAGGCCAGGGCCAGGGCGCCCTGCCCCTGGGGCTCCATGTCGTCGACGTAAAGCTGCAAATCGCCGCGCACGGTATATACGCTCACCCGGCCGAAGCACAGCACCGCCATGCCGCTTTGCGGCGTGAAACGCAGCAGCGATCCCTGACGGCGAAACATCACCGCGGCGATTTGGCTCTTGTCGTCCTTGAGCGTGAAATAGCTGTGGCCCGACGGCGCCGCCTTAAAATTGGAAATCTCCCCGGCGACCCACAGCCCGTCGAAGCGTTTTTCCAAGGCGCCTTTGATCAAATCATTGAGCTCGCTGATGGTGAGAAACTTCCGGCTCTCAGCGGCAAACAGCGGCAGGTCGGCTTGTGGGAGAGAACTGCGAACCATGTTGGGTGAATGTAGCACAAAAAAAATAGCCCTCCGAGAGGAGGGCTATTTTCGCTGAGTCAATAATTTGCGCAAGTCGATAACAAAACTTTAGGCCGCCTTTTTCTGCGCGACTTTTTTGAAAACATCCCAGCTCTTAAGCAGATCCAGGGCGCGCTTCAACTGCTGATCGTTATCGATGGTCTCATCGCCGGTGGGGCCCGAAGCGGGAATCTGTTTTTCTTTCTCCCGGTCGATCTGCTCCTGCGCCGAATTCTCTTTCTGCTGGGGGTTTTGCAAATGCCCAGGCAAATTCTCCTCGCGCAGCCCAGATCGTTTCTTCTCCTCCGCTTTGCCCTCCTGCGGCGCGACGGCTTCGACGATGATGTCCGGCACGATGCCGGTGGCCTGAATCGAACGCCCGTTGGGGGTAAAATAACGCGCCGTGGTCAAGCGCAAGGCGGAGTTGTCGTCCAGCGGCAAAATCGTTTGCACCGAACCTTTGCCGAAGGTTTTGGTGCCGAGCACCACCGCGCGTGAATGATCCTGCAAGGCGCCGGCGACGATTTCCGACGCGCTGGCGCTGCCGCCGTTGACCAGCACCACCATCGGGAAATCCATCCAGGTGCCGTCTTTCTGAGCAAAGTATTTTTGCTTTTGCGCTTCGATGCGTCCCTCGGTGTAAACGATCAGACCCGAATCCAAAAACATATCCGACACCCGCACCGCCTGGGTCAAAAGCCCGCCGGGATTATTGCGCAAGTCGAGCACCAACCCTTTCATGCCGCCCTTCTCCGCGGCCAATTTCTCCAGCGCCCGCTGTACGTCGCGGTCGCTGCGTTCTTGAAACTGCGCCAGACGAACGTAACCATACCCGGGCTCCAGGGCGCGGCTCTTGACGCTTTGCACCCGAATCACGTCGCGCACCAAGGTAAAGTCAAGAAGATCGTTGGCGCCCTCGCGGCGCACCGTTAAATTAATCTTGGTGCCCTTGAGGCCGCGCATCTTTTTCACCGCGTCGACCAACGACATATCCTTGGTGAACTCGTCTTCGATTTTAAAAATTTGGTCGCCCGGTTTGATGCCGGCTTTCGCCGCCGGGGTATCTTCGATCGGCGAAACCACGGTGAGAATGCCGCCCTTGACCGTGATTTCGATGCCCAAGCCGCCGAATCTTCCCTGAGTGTCGCTCTGCAAGTCTTTATAAAGCTCGGGAGTGAGGTAGGCGCTGTGGGGATCGAGGGAACTGAGCATGCCATTGATGGCGCCGTTCACCAGATTTTTAGTTTCAATGTCCTCGACGTAGTTTTTCTTGACGATCGACAGGATATTGCTAAATGCCTCAAGACTCTCATAGTCTTGCCGGCCCACCGCCGCGACGTTGGGCACCCAACGGCCCGACAAGAAAAAACCGAGTGCCATGCCAAGAACTAAGACCAACAACGGTGTGCCGTGTTTCTGTAACAAGCGCATTAATTTTTCTCCAAGTAGTGGTTTATACCAACGTCGTTAAGTTTATCCCAACACGGAGACAAAAGCTAATCCTTCTGAAGCCAAGCCAACGGGTCCACGGAACGTCCGTCTTTGCGCATTTCGAAGTAAAGCTTGGCGCCGGACGGCGCATCGCCGGCGGCGATGCGGCCCAGGACTTCGCCACGGCGCAACGGGTCGCCGATTTTTT
>OELC01000146.1_pt2 | contig 14126 bp, 15 predicted proteins | sample 1503131 | NCBI WGS metagenome assembly OELC01 (sample SAMEA104379562, study PRJEB20068) | metagenome | isolation source: 1998 | reverse complement strand
CAAACTTTCCATGAACGATCCCACCGTCGGATTCGCGGCCAAGAGCGCCTTGGTGTAAGGGTGCAGCGGATTTTTAAAAATGGTTTCCGCCGTAGCGATCTCCATCATCTTGCCGGCGTACATGACGCCGACGATATCGGCCAAGTAGCCGACCACATTCAAGTCATGGGAGATAAAAATCATGGTCAATCGCAACTCGCGCTGCAGCTTGCGCAAGAGATTCAGCACCTGTGCCTGCACCGATACGTCGAGCGAGGAGACCGGTTCGTCGGCGATGATCAGTTTAGGATTTGCCGCCAACGCTCGGGCGATGCCGATGCGCTGGCGCTGGCCGCCGCTAAACTCGTGCGGGTAGCGGTCGAAGTGATCTTCGCGCAAGCCGACCTGTTGGAGCAGCTCCATGACCCGGTCGCGCTTGGCCTTGCCCTTGGCGAGTTTGTGAATTTCCAAACCTTCGCCGACGATATCGCCGACGCGCATGCGCGGATTGAGCGAGGCGTAGGGATCTTGAAAGATGATCTGCATCTCGCGCCGCATGTTGCGCAGCTCGCGCGGCGCCATGGTCAGGAGATTTCTACCCTGGAACAGCACTTCGCCGCTGGTCGGCTCGATCAAGCGAAGAATCGTCCTACCCAAAGTCGACTTGCCGCAGCCCGATTCGCCGACCAATCCCAAGGTCTCGCCTTCGTTGATCGTCAAATTGACGCCGTCCACCGCCTTGACCGCGCCCTTGCCGCGGGAGAACAAACCCGCGTCGACGGGAAAATGCTTTTTCAGGTTGCGGATTTCTAACAAGCTCATCGATCAACTCAATTCAAAATGCAGGTTGCAGAATGCATAAGGCAGAAGTCGGATTTCCGGTCCCCAATTTTGCATTCTCCATTCTGCAATCTGCAATATACATTATTTTCTAATTGCTCTGCCGCGTTTCGGAATGCGGAAAATGACACGCCACCGAATGGCCCGGCTCTTTCACAACCAGCGGCGGCTCGCTCTGGGCGCAGGCGTCGGCCGCTTTCGGACAGCGGTCGCGGAAGCGGCAGCCGCTCGGCAAATTGAGCGGGTTGGGCACCACGCCGGGGATGGCGTCGAGCCGTTTTTTCTTGGCGCCGCCGACGCTCGGCAGGGAATTTAACAAGCCCACCGTGTAGGGATGAAACGGCCGGTTGAAGATCGCCTCGGTGTTCGCCCGTTCGACAATCTTGCCGGCGTACATGATCGCCACCTCGTCGGCCTGCTCGGCGACCACGCCGAGGTCGTGGGTGATCAAGAGCAGCGCCATGCCGATCTTTTGCTGCAACGCTTTCATCAGTTCGAGAATCTGCGCTTGAATCGTCACGTCGAGCGCCGTGGTCGGCTCGTCGGCGATCAGTAAAGCCGGATTGCACGACAACGCCATGGCGATCATGACGCGCTGGCGCATGCCGCCGGAGAGCTGGTGCGGATAGGAATCGACGCGCGACTCGGGGTCGGCGATATTCACCAGACGCAGCATATCGATGGTCTTGGCCCGGGTCGCTTGTTTGTTCAATCCCTGATGCAGCTTGATCGCCTCGCCGATCTGGTTGCCGACGGTAAACACCGGGTTGAGCGAGGTCATCGGCTCTTGGAAGATCATCGAGATCTCGTTGCCGCGGATCTTGCGCATCTCCTCGTTACCGAGCTTGAGCAGATCCTTGCCGCGGTAAAAAATCTCGCCGCCGACGATTTTTCCCGGCGGCGACTGGATCAAACGCATGATCGACAGCGAGGTCACGCTCTTGCCGCAGCCCGATTCGCCGACCAGACCGAGGGTCTTGCCCTCGGCGATCTCGAAGCTCACGCCGTCGATGGCGCGCACCTCGCCTTCGGGAGTGAAAAAAGAGGTCTGGAGATTTTTGACTTGGATTAGGTCAGCCATGTTGACAAGGTCGCCGCTGCTTTCTCTCACGTTGTACGGCCTCCGCGCACACGATTCAACATGCGCGGGTCCAAAATATCGCGAATTGCATCTCCCATAGCATTAAATCCCAACACTGCCAACATAATCAGCAGGCCGGGAATGACCGCCAGGTGCGGGTACAGGCGCAAATACGGCCCGCCGGCGCGCAGCATGCCGCCCCAGGTCGGCAGGGTCGGATCGACGCCGAGGCCAAGGAAACTAAGACTCGCCTCGGCGGTAATCGCCCGCGCCAAACTCAGGCTCGAAAGAATCAGGATCGGCGCCAGCACGTTGGGCAAGAGATAGCGCCAAAGAATCCGCGCGCTGGTGCAGCCGAGGGAGCGGGCGGCGACGACGTAGTCGTTTTGCTTGGCCGAGAGCACCGCGCCGCGCACGATGCGCGCGAACTGCGGAATGCCGCCGATGCCGATGACGAAAATCAGCGCCGGAATGCTCGGGCCGACGATGGCGAGAATCAGCAGCGCCAGCAAGGTCCGTGGAAAGGCATAGAGCACATCGAGGCAACGCATGAGGAAATGATCGATAACGCCCTCGAAGTAGCCGGTGACCAGTCCGATGGTGGTGCCAAGAATCGTCTTGAACGCCACCGCGACGATGCCGATGAACATGGAGATCCGCGCGCCGTGAATCAGGCGCGAAAGTAAATCGCGGCCGAGCTCATCGGTGCCGAGCCAATGGCTCCAACTGCGCGGTTCGAAGATCTGGTCGGCGTTGATTTGAATCGGATCGTAGGGCGCGAGCAGCGGCGCCGCCAGTGCGGCCAAACCGATCGACAAACTAATCGCCGCGCCGCACATGCCCAGACCGTTATGTAAAAACCTCTCCGAATATCGGCGCCAGAAGCTCGGGCTCGCCGGCGCCGCGCTGACCAATGCGCTCTCAGCCTTCATGGGCCGCTCCGGCAAACTTGATTCTGGGATCGAGATAGTAATAAAGCATGTCCACCGTCAGATTCACCGCGACGAACAGAATCGCCACCATCAGCACACAGCCTTGCAGCATCGGATAATCGCGGTACTGCGCCGCTTGAAACGCCATGCGCGCGATGCCCGGCCAAGCGAACACCACTTCGATCACCGTGCTGCCTTCGATCAGGCCGACGATGGAAATGCCGATCTCCGTGACGACGGGAATCAAGGCGTTGCGCAGGGCGTGCTTGTTGACGACCGAAAACTCGACCAGGCCTTTGGCGCGCGCCGTACGCACGAACTCATGGCCCAATACTTCGAGCATACACGAGCGCGTCAGCCGGCAAATCGTCGCGGCGTAGGCGCTGCCCAAAACCAGCGCCGGCAAGATTAAATGCTGCCAATCCGGCGGCGTGCCGCGGCCGGAAGCCGGCAGCCAATCTAAATAGAGCGAGAAAACTAAGATCAGCATCAGCGCCAACCAGAAATTCGGCACCGACACACCGAGCAGCGCGCCAATCATACTGCCCTGGTCAAGCCGCGAGTAAGGTTTGACCGCGGCCAGAATGCCGACGGGCAGGCCGATCGCCAGCGCCACCAACAGCGACGCGCTGGCCAGCGTCAAGCTGGCGGGAATCCGTTCTAGAATCGCCGGTAGAACTTTTTCATGGGTGCGCACCGAGCGGCCGAAATCCCCCTGCACGACGTTTTTCAAATATTTGTAGTACTGAACGTAGAGCGGCTCATCGAGACCGAGATACTCGCGCATGGCGCGATAATCTTCTTGATTGAACTCACGCTCGCCGAGAAACATTTGCGCGGCGTCGCCGGGAAGAAACTGCAAAGCGAGAAACACCAGCAGCGAACAGCCGAAGAGCACCGGCACAAGCTGGACCAATCGGTTAAGCAGATAGGCGATCATGATCGGAAGCGATGCCGGCGAAGTCCGGCGAGCATCTTGTTTGAAATCTGAGATTTGAAATTTGCCATTCAAATAGTTTTCGCCGCGCGAAAACTATTTGTCGAGCCAAACCTGCCCCGCCGGCGTATGCAGATGGGGATCGCCGCTTTCCATCAGCGTGATCCCCTTTACGTATTTCCTGGCGCCGTGGAAATAAACCTCATGATAGTAAGGCGCCGCCGGCAAATCGGTCATGAGAATCTTGTCGGCCGCCTGATAGAGCTTCGCCCGCACTTTGCGGTCTTCGCTGGACTGCGCTTTACGAAGGATCGCATCGTATTCTTTATTGACGTAGCGCGGGATGTTGAAACCGTCGCGCTCGACCAAGCCGACATCCTTGCTCGAACCGAACATGCGCGCTTGGTAGAGCGGGTCCATGCCCGGCCCGCCGCCGCCGGCGAGCGTGATGTCGTAGTTGCCCGAGTCGCGGTCGCGCAGCCACTGGTTGGGATCGACCATTTTTAAATTGATCTTCAAACCCGCCGCCGCATAGGCGGCATAATGCAGATTGGCGATTTTCACGTAAACGTCGCGGTTGGGACTGACGTAGACCAATTCGGGAATCGGCTTGCCCGCCGCCTTCTCGACCTCTTTGATCAGCTGCTTGCCCTTGGCGACATCGTACTCCGGAAACAGTTTTCCCAATGCCGGATCGTTCGCCCAGGGCGAACCGGCCATGAAACTTTTCGCCCGCTGCGCTTCGCCGCGCAGCACTTCGACGTTCTTGTCGAAGTTGACGATCATGGTCAGCGCTTGGCGAAAGCGTTTATCGCTCAGCGGCCAATTTTTATTGTTGTAATAAAGTTTGATGTCGCGAAAGGTGCGCAGCGCGCTGAATAATTGCAAGTTGGCGTCCTTGCGCACGATCGGCAAACCGGCGCCGGTGATCTGCTCGGCCAGATCGACATCGCCGCGCTGCAGCGCGATCAAGCGCGCGTCGTCGTCGAAAATAAATTTAAACACGATCCGGTCGACCAACGCCTTGGGTCCCCAATAATCGTCGAAGCGCTCGAGCGTGATATGGCTGCCCGAGACCCACTCTTTGAATTTGAACGGCCCGGTACCGGTGGGAAGGGTGCCGCTCTTGCCGAGCATGAATTTGCCGGCGATCTCCGGCGGAATGATGCCCGGCAGGCCGGTGTCGCCGCCGGTGAACGCCGTCACCATCATCGGCCCCGGCTCGTCGATGGTGACTTTAATTTTGTAGCGGTCGAGGATCTCGACGTTCTTGATCTTGCTCATCGCCTCGAGATTGCGCATGCGCGGCCAATCCTTCGGCGCCTCTTTGCTGCGCCACTCGATGTTGGTTTTCACATCTTCCGCGATCAGCTCGCGGCCGTTGTGGAACTTCACGCCCTTGCGCAGGTGAAATATGTAAGTGGTCGGATTGGGCTGTTCCCATTTTTCCGCCAAGGCCGGCCGGATGTCGCTCAGATTTTTGCCGAACACCGCCAAACTCTCATAGACTTCCGGAAAAAGAATAAAGCGCCGGCCGGGAAAGCGCGCATCGAGCCGATCCGGTTCTTCCTTGAAGCCGATGGTTAGCGTACCGCCGCGCTTGGGCGTTTGGGCTGTCGCCGTTGCGGCAACGATCGCGAGCGCCGACACAACGATCCAGAGCAGCGAAAATCGTTTCATCGATCTCTCCTCCATGACAACCTGGGTCGCAAGAGTTGGCGGATATTACTTGCTGCTTGAAGTTAAAGTCAAGGTGAAGTAGTTGGACAACCAAGCCGTGCTCAGTTCGTCTTAAACGATTGGAACGAGTTCCAAGGAGGTTTTATGGGCCGCGTAAAAACTCTTGATGAAATCAAAGCGATGGTGCTGTCGCGCACGGGCAAGCGCAACACCTTTCGCCACGCCAAGATGGCCGATGTCCAATCGGTGCTGACGAATCTCACCAGCAAAGATCCCGAGCTGTGGGCCAAAGAGTGGGCGCGCGTCGCCAAGCCCTATGAAGAACAAGGCGCGCAGTTCGAAAAAGAAGGCAAATTCCCAGAAGCGCGCCAAGCCTACGTCCAGGCCTACGCCTACTACGCCACCGGACGCTACCCGACGCCGCACACGCCTGGGAAGATGGAATGCTTTCGCAAAAGCTTAGAAGTCTACGAGAAAGCCGGCAAATATTTCGCGCCGCCGCTGGAAAGAATTGAAATCAATTCGACAGTCGGCAAAATTCCCATTTACGTCCGCGTGCCCAAGGATGGACAAAGACATTGCATCGTAATTAACTTCGGCGGCATCGACTCGTTCAAGGCCGAAAGCTACGAGTACGACGAAGGCTTGCAGAAAGCCGGCATGGCGAGCTGCGCCGTCGACATGCCCGGTGTCGGCGAGTGTCCGATCAAAGCCTCGCCCACCGCCGAGTCAATCTTCAGCGCCGTGATCGACTATCTAGAAACGCGGCCTGATGTCGATCCGAAAAGAATCGCTATCATGGGCCGCAGCTTCGGCGGCTACTGGTCGGCCAAGATGGCCCACGTCGAAGCCAAACGCTTGCGCGCGGCGATCGTCTGGGGCGGCGGCGTGCACTACTTTTTCCAAGCAGACTGGCTGCGCGAGTCGACCAACGCCGAAAGTTATCTCATGGACCACGACATCGCCCGCTGCCGCCTGTTCGGCGTAGAAAAATTCGCCGACCTGTTCCAACCCTGGTCGCAGCTCTCGCTCAAAGACCAAGGCTGGCTCGACAAGCCGTCCTGTCCCATGCTCATCGTCAACGGCAAAGAAGATCTGCAAACCCCCATCGCCGATCTCTATATTCTGTTAGAATACGGCGCGCCTAAATCCGCCCGCGTTTTCCCTGGCGGCCACATGGGGCAGACGCCGCAGACTTTTCCGACGATAGTAAATTGGCTGAAGAAGGAATTAGATTGAACATAGCTTAGTCAGGTGCGCAAGCGCACCCAACTAAACCGCAACCAAAGGATTGAGATAAGACTGAATTAAGACTATATTCGGTTCATCGTAAGGAGGCCATTCGATGAAACTGTCCGACCAAATTAAGCCCATCAGTTATTTGAAAGCCAATACCGCGCAAATATTGCGACAAATGGCCGAACGGCGCGAGCCTTTCGTCATCACGCAGAACGGTGAAGCGAAGGCGGTGATTCAAGATATTGTGTCGTATGAACAAACCCAAGAAACGATGGCGTTACTGAAAATTCTCGCGCTGGGAAACCGCCAGATAGAGGAAGGGAAAGTTACGCCGGCGCATGCCGCCATCAAACGTCTGCGAGCAATGAAGGCGCGTGATTAATGCGCTTCGAGGTGCTGCTAACCGAGGACGCGAATCGCGATCTCGAAGAAATCTACAGCTACGTCGTTGAACACGACTCTGTAGGAAAGGCCGGAGACCTACTCAATCGCATTGCCGATGTGGTCGAAAACCTTGGTAACTATCCGCATCGGGGTTCGTACCCAAAAGAACTTTCCGCGCTGGGGATTCGTGAATATCGGCAGGTATTCTTCAAACCCTATCGAATTATCTACCGCGTCATCGAGAAACGAGTATACGTCTATCTGATCGCCGATGGCCGACGAGATTTTCAGTCTCTCCTAGCGCGCCGTCTGCTGAGATCCTAACCGTCACGACGGTAATCGCTTGAAGAACGAACTCAAACAAACCACCTGAGCCGTATTTTCCTCTGGCAAATTTCCTCCAGATCGCTTAACTTCAACCGAGGCAACGCGATGCGATTTTTCTTCAAACTGATTCTGCTGCTGATCTTCGTCCTGCCGCTGGCAATCGCCTTCGCGATCTATCTCGCCGTCGACAGTCATCCGACCATTGACCGCGCGGCGGCGATCACGCCCGCGAGCGTGGAGCGGGCCAAGCGCATTCTCGATAACAACGATCCGCGCAAGCTCAAATCCGGCGAAACACGAACGGTCGCGACCAACGCCGCCGACCTCGACCTGGCCGCCAACTACCTGGCGCAACAATTTGCTCGGGGCAGCGCTCGCATCGAGTTGCGCAGCGGCAACGCCTACGCCGGCGCAAGCTTGCGGCTGCCGCTAATCCCGATTGCACTTTTTGTGAATATCGATGCTACGCTTGCTGAAAACGATCCGACCGCCAGCTTGGAATCGCTGCGCATCGGCCAGTTGCCGGTGCCGGCGTGGCTGGCGCGCTGGTCCGCGCCCCGATTGCTTTCGTGGCTACTGCCGGAGCTCGATTACAACGCTTTCATCGACGCGGTAAAAAAAGTCAGCATGAATGAAACGCGGCTGTCGGTGACCTATCAGTGGCAGGCCAATCTCGCCGATCAACTGCGCGCCGTGCTCATCCCGCGCCAGGATCAAGAGCAACTGCGCATCTATCAAGAGCGGTTGGCGGAACTTACCCAAGCAGCGAAAGCGCCGGATTTGCCGTTGACCGAATTGCTGGTGGCGATGTTCAAACTCGCCGCCGAGCGCTCGCGGAATAGAGAACCGCTGGTGGAAAACCGCGCCGCGCTCTTTATTCTCATGCACTACGTCACCGCCAAACCGTTAGCCGCGATTCTTCCCGACGCGAAAAACTGGCCAGCACCGGCCAAACATCGAGTCGTGCTCGATACCCCGGAGGAATTTCCCCGCCACTTCATCACCGCCGCGGCGTTGGCCGCCAACGCCGGCGGCGCCCTGGCTCAAGCCGTCGGGGTGTATAAGGAAATCGAAGACGCCCGCGCCGAGAATGGCATCGCGATTAAAAACTTCGCCGCCGATCGCGCCGGCAAAAGATTCGGCGCCTACGCCGGCAACGGCACAAGCGCGAAAAAGCTCCAAGCAAAACTCGGCAACGGACTACGCGAACAAGAGATCCTTCCCGTCACCGCCGATTTGCCGCCGTTCATGTCGGCGCAAGATTTCAAGCGCCGTTTCGATACCGTCGACAGTAAAGAATATAAAAAAATCATGACCGACATCGATCGGCGCATCGCCGCGCTGCCGCTGTACCGGTAATCCAGCAGAAATTTATCCCAGGTCACTTCGGTGGATACATCTTCGCCAGGCCGTCGATGAAACCGCTGGCGTCCAATTGTCGTAAAATCCGGTCGTCGATCATCTCTTCGACCTTGAATTTCTCGATGGCCGGGTTGCGCAGTTTCATCAGCCGTTGAATGTTGCGCATACCGTCGATGACGGGAAACGGTTTGCGCTCCACGCCGTTGATCACATCGAGATAGCCTTCTTCGGCAGACGCGGCGTCATTGAGTTTCAGCCGCTTCATGATCGTCGCCATCACCGCCGGTTTGTTCCGCGGCGATAGGCAAAAGGCGATGCTTTCAAGCAATCCCTTCATCACGCTTTCAATCAAGTCCCTCTGGTCGCGCAGCGTCGCGCCGCGCGCCACCAGCCCTTGGGATGAAAATGGAATGTTCGCCTTGCCGAGCTCGGCAAAAATGTTAAAACCCCTTTGCCGCAGCCGCCGGCTGAACACGCCGTCGAGCACGGTCATGTCGATCTGCCCGGCTTCAAGCGCCTGGGTCGCCACCGTTTGATCGCCGATGACCAGAAAAGTGATCTTGTCGCGCTCCGGTTCCAAGCCCAAGTACTCAAGCCCGAGCATCGCTCCCATCCACACCGTGCCGGCGAGCGTCTGCACGCCGACTTTTTTGCCGCGCAAATCTTTCGCCGTCTTGATGTTCGGCGCCGCCACCACATCGTAGCCGAGTTTGTTGGTCAGCGTCGCGACGGTTTTCAGATCCGCGCCGCTGGTAACCGCTGTCAGCACGGTCGTGCCGCCGGTATAGGCGGCGTGCACGTCGCCGGCGGTCAGCGCCGCGACCAGAACCGGCGCCTGGCGGATAAAAATCGCGTTGGCGCTCACGCCATGCTTAACGAAGAAACCAAAATCCTCCGCGACCCACAACGGCGCCACCCGCGCGTTTAACGCCGCATGGCCGATGACGGCTTTGCGCGGCGGCGTTGCCGCGCTGGCGTCGAAGCCGAAGCTCACTAGCAAAACAGACGCAATCAGCGCAAACGACCGATGATACATTCCGATCTCTCCGAACGATTGGAACGGCTTGAACATTTGAAACGATTGGAACGGGCTGCGAATTTATTTCTGAAACTGCTCGCGCGGAAAATTCGCCGTCGCCATCACGCCGCCGTCGACGATCAGCGGATGACCGATGATAAAACTGGAATCGTCGCTGACCAAAAACAACGCAGCCTTGGCCTGATCGTCGGCGGTGCCGAGCCGACCCGCAAGATTTTGAAACGTCCGGCTGCCGGCCACGTCGTCGTCGTAACCCACCGGCGAACCGGAACGGTTGGGCACGATGCAATTGACCCGAATGTTGTACTCCGCCAGCTGCACCGCCATGGCGCGGGTCATGTTGATGACGCCGGCTTTGGCCGCGGCGTAAGCGATGCCGTCGAAACGGCCGACCAGCCCAGAGGTCGAACCGAAATTTAAAACTTTGCCGCCGCGCCCTTGGTTCTTCATCTGCATGGCGACGTATTTCGTCACCAGATACGGTCCCTTCAAACTGACGGCGATGACTTTATCGAACTCTTCTTCTGTGCTGTCGAAAATATTGGCGTGATCGGTGAGCGCCGCGTTGTTGACCAGAATATCGATGGCGCCGAACTTGGCCACCGCTTCTTTAACCAAACGCTGCACGTCGGCCGACTTGGAAACATCGCCCAGCACCAGCACCGCTTGGCCGCCCGACTTGTTGATCTCGTCGACCACCGCTTGGCCGCGTCCTTCATGCATTTCCGCAACGACGATCTTCGCCCCTTCAGAAGCGAAAAGTTTCGCCATCGCCTTGCCGATGTTTCTGCCCGCGCCGGTAATCAGCGCCACTTGTCCTTGAAGTTTCATTTGAACCTTTCCTTCCCGCAAATGTAAATTTAACCGAAGACTACCCGCCGGTTCGGCACTGTGTCAACGAATCCAACATTAATCTGACGATGCCGATTCAAATCTTCAGATCATCCGGCGGCGTAGTTGTATAAACGTCGAAAGTATTGAGCGTGCAGGCGAGCATCGCGTAGTAGCCGACGGTCGCCGTGAGTTCCACCATGCTCTTCTCGCCGAAGCGAGCGTAGATCGCCTGAAAGGTCGGCTCGCTCACTCGGTGCGCGTGGATCATCTCGCGCACGAAACTGACGATCTGGGCATCTTCGGAAGAAAAACTCTCCGCGCCTTTTTTAGTATGGACCAGGCGGATGGTTTCCATCGAGATGCCGGCCTTGGTGCCGTGGTTAATATGCGCCGCCCACTCATGTTTGCATTCGAGCTCCCGGGCGGCGACCAACGCGGTGAACTCAAGGACCTTGTGATCCAGAGTCGACTCGAAGCGCACATAGGCGCCGAGATGCATGGTGCGCTGCGCCATCTCCGGGCTGTGCAGCAGCGCCAACCACGGCCCGCCGACCACGCCGCGGCTCTGCGCGATGGCGTCAAAAACTCTCTGTCCGGCTGCGTCGAGTTGTTCTTTTTTAGTAATGGTTGCAATACGTGCCATTGTTCCTCCAAAAAAAATTTAAGACAGTTTCTCTTTCAACCAGTGGGTCACGATGCCGACGACTTCGTCGTTCGATTCGCCCTTCTTGCGCCCCATGTGGCCGGCGCCGGCGATGATGCGCAGATCCTTGGGGCTGCCATGTTCGGCGAGCAAGTACAGATCGCTGATCGGATGTTGATCATCTTCTTTGCCGTTGATGCACAGTAGCGGCGCGCAGGGCTGGTCGATCAAGCCTTGGGTCACCAAAGAAAGCGTCGGCGCGGTCTTGAGCACTTCTTCCAAAGTCTTCACGCCGAAAATGTAGGAACGCGCATCCAAAAGACTCGCCGGCCCCATAAGATATTGCGACGCCGTCAGCGTCAGCGCCGGGCGCAGCCACTCTTCTTGGAAAGTCCGGTGCACGCCGGCGCCCCAATTGACTGCGCCGCGCAAACGTTTTGGTTCGGTATGCGCCAGCTTCGCCGCCCAATAGCCGCCAAAGCTGCCGCCCATGCAAGCGATCCGCTTGCCGTCGATGTCGCTGCGGGTTTCGAGATAATCCATCGCCGCGGAAAAAGTTCGCTCGGCGCGCGGCTCCTGTCCCAAGCAAGGGTTCTCGCCCGCGCCAGGCATGTCGATGGTGAAACAAGCGATACCGATTTTAAGCAGCACGTCGTTGTTGGTGCGCCGATCTTCCTTCCAGCCGTCGACGCCGCCCCAGTGCATCACCACCGGCGGACGCGTCATGTCTTTGGGAACTTGCAGATAGCCGACGACTTTTTTGCCTTCGAAGGGAATTTCGATGCGCTCCACTGGGGGATCCATCGTCGCGCCGGCTTTGATAAAAGTTCTGAGCGCCCCCGCGTAGCATTGCTTTTTCTCCGGGCTGCTCGGCACCGGATAGCGGCCGATGCGATAATATTCGTAGGCCAGATAGTAAATTTCACCGGCTTCTTTCTTCAGGCCTTGCTTTTCCTGCTCCTGGGCCAGGGCCTCGTACTTCAGGCCAAACTTGCCCCACTCACGCCCCCAGAGATCGCCATCGAGGCTGGTCAAATTCTTCAGCACCTGCTCGACGTCGGCTTTCTTCACCCGTTCGAACGGATTGATCCGTCCGGCGCGATGTAAAATATCCGCTTTGATTTCTTCGAGAGTTTTTTCCGCCATTTTTTTGCTCCTTAGGATTTCGCGCCGGGTTCCTTGGCCAAAAGTTTCAACGCCGCTTTGTAGAAGCGATCGTCGATAAACTGTTCCGGTTTGAAATTCGGCTTTTCTTTCAACACGGCGAATTCCAATTCGGCGCGCTTGTAAAGTCCTTCGGGGGTGAGCGAAGGAATATAAGCGTCGCGCATCAAATCGTAGAGCGACGCGGCGATTTCCCGCTCGTTCAACCGGCCGCTCTTCATGATGATGTCGATGGCGCCCTCGCGGTTGGCGCGAATCCAGTAGAGCGCTTTCATCACGGCGTTGACCATGCGCTGGGTCATCTCCGGCTCGTCCTGCACTTGCTTGTTCATCGCTTGGAGCGCGCTGAACGGAATATTTTTGAACTCGTCGCCCATGTACAAAAGCCGCTTGAATCCGGCCTTCAATAACGGCCGATCGGTCGGCGGCGCGAATAAAGCACCGGCCGCCCGGCCTTGCACTAACGCGATCGCCTTGCCTTCGTTGTCGGGGATGTTCAAATACTCGGCGAACTTTTCGTTGTAGCCGTGTTTGGCGAACAACGCTTGGAGCACGCTGTAAGTCGAGCCGCCGAAAGTAACGGCGAGCTTTTGCCCTTTTAAATCCTCCAGACGTTTGATGTCGGGGCGAACGATGAGACCGAAAGGGATCTGATTGAAAATTTGCAGCAGCACGCGAATCGGCTCGCCTTTGAACATCACCTGCATCGACGGCCCAAAGGCCGACGAATAATGCACGCTGCCCGAAATCAACGCCTGCACGTTCATGGCGTTGCCGCGCAGCACGACGATGTTGACGTTGTTGAGACCGAACTCTTCGTAGAATTTTTTCTCCTTGGCAACGTTGTAGGCGAGATGCTGCACGTTGCCGGGGCCAGGCAAAGAGACATAAATCGGTTTATTGATTTGTGCTTGAAGCGATAGGGAATTGAGCAAAACCGTGAGCAATGCGACGACAAGGGCCAGACGCTTCATAGAATTCTCCGACAATGGATAATGGCTAACCGCAATAACAGAAAGAGCGGGATTAACGCAAGCCGCGCAGGCGCGGATCGAGCACTTCGCGCAACCCTTCGCCGACCAGATAATAGGCGAGCACGGTGATGAAGATGGCGAAACCGGGAAAAACCGCCAGCCACCAGGCGAAGGTCGCGCCGCTCGCTTCCTGTAAGATCGAACCCCAGGTGACCAGCTCGGCGGGCACGCCGATGCCGAGGAAACTCAAACTCGATTCGACGAGAATCGCGCCGGCGATGCCGAGCACGACGGAAACGATCACCGGCGCCAGGGCGTTGGGCAGAATATGGCGGAACATGACTTTGCGGTCGGAGGCGCCCAGGGCGATGGCCGAGGTGACGTAATCGAGATTGCGAATTTTCAAAAACTCGTTGCGGGTAAAGCGCGCGATGCCGACCCAACTGGTGGCGCCGATGATCGCCATGGTCAAAAAAATGCTCGGCGGCAAGAGCGCGGCGATGGTGATCAGCAGAAAAAAAGTCGGGATCGACAGCATGATTTCGAACAATCGGGAAATCGCCAAATCCACCCAGGAGCCGAAATAGCCGGCGACGGCGCCGAGCGCGACGCCGATCAGCACGGAAATTCCCACCGCGACAAAACCGATGGACAGCGAGACCCGCGAGCCGTGAATCATGCCGGCCATCACATCTCGTCCCAGTTTGTCGG
>OELC01000388.1_pt2 | contig 14789 bp, 2 predicted proteins | sample 1503131 | NCBI WGS metagenome assembly OELC01 (sample SAMEA104379562, study PRJEB20068) | metagenome | isolation source: 1998 | reverse complement strand
CTTTCAGACCGTCGCGGTAAAAATCCTCGGCCTGGCATCCCGCGACCACCGAATCGCGCGCCCCTTTGAGAATCAGCGTGCGCACTTGGTGCGGATGCTTTTTGGGCGTCCATAAACACGCCTGCTTTGACGGATCGATGCCAATTTTTTTAGCCTCGGCGCGCACCAGCTCCTTACCGCCTGTGCCGTTTACGAACTCCGCGAGCGCGGCACCGTCAAAACAATCATCGGCGTTCAGCCGCACCATTCCAGGCCGGAGCAGGGATCGGCTGATGCCGTCATACAAACCGAAAACCTCGTGGGCCCGTAAAGACTCCAGCCCGCCGGCGCCGCTGGAATTTTTCTTTTGCTCGGTAATTCGCCCGCACAGCTTGTTCGTGCATGGGGAGCCGGCGAAAAACGGCGCATCTTGAACGCACCCACGCTGGGGCAACGTGATATCGTCCGGCGCATTGTCATCGAGCACAAGATAGTGACCGATCACCAGAGCGGCTTCGACCTGCCCGGCAAAGTCGCCGGTATACGGCTTAAAGTTTTTTTCCGGAGCGCCGAAAAATTGCAATCGCTTCAGAGCCAGGTAAAATTCCCGAGGAAAGCGCAGGCGCTCTTTGGACTCTTTATTTTTCTGCAGCGCGTCGTAATGATCGGTGACAAAATCCACCGAGCCATAGCGATCCTCGATTTTGTCCAGCAATTGCTTGAGTTGACGCCCAAGCTTTGGCGCCTCATCGAGCGAAAAGAAACAAAAGTCGTTGGTGCCCGGCGGGCCGACTACCGCCCTGACATCGTGTTGATTCGCCGTCTCGCCACCTTGCAACGTATTCACCTTGACCGGCAGCGTCTTGTCTTGACAACTGCAACCTTGGGCGGATTGAGAACGGTAAATCGTGTAAATGTGCTCCAAGTTGGCCACCGTCATCTCGGTGCGCGCGGCGTTGGTATCGCGGTCGCGCACCACCGGCGCCGAGAGCACCAGCGACTTCACCTTGGCCGCGCCGAAGCGGGCGGCGTAAAGTTGCGCCGGCACCGAGCCCCAGCTATGGGTATAAATCGCGTCCCAGGCCTTCTTATTGAGCAGCGTCTTGCGAATTCTCTCGATATCGTCGGCGACATATTCCGCGCGCAGGAATGAATCGTACTTGTTGTCTCCGGGAATCAGGCTACGCCCGCCGCCGCGCAGATCGAAATAGACGACGTTGTGGTGGGCTTCGAGAAAACCCAGCATGCGGTTGTCCGCACTGCGAGTGTCGGCCACCTGCCCCGGCCCGCCGGCGATAAACAGGATATTTTTTCGTTTTGGATTCTTCAGGCTGAAACCCTGGCCGGTGAAAAAATAAAGATTGAACTTGCACTCTTCGTCGTGACAATTGAAGCGCTTGGGAAACGGCTCATCCTCGGGCAAGAGCCGAACGTCGGCAATCTTATGCAATTGCCGGCCGCCGGTTTTTCCCAGCCGAGGATTCATCTCGCTGACGGACCATTGGTAGTTTTGCGGTTTCTCGGCCGCGCCGGCAAAACCGGCAAGACAAGCCAGCGTCAAACACCACGCGAAAAACTTAGCCATGGCCGCCTCCAATTTGCTATCGCCTAAATTAAAAGCCTAAAGTTCAATGCTCGATAATCGCCGCTCCGGCCGCGCCAGGCATTGCGACAGTACCGAAGGAAAAGCTTTGAGCATGCGGTCCAGTGTAGCTTCATCGACGCGATGGAGCTTAAAGTTTACACTTGCTGTCAACTTAGTTGACAGCTCGCGAAAGTCGAAACTCAGATCCGCCGAGGTAAGCGCCATCTCCGGGTCCGCCGCGCGATCATGTTCAAAATATGAAGCAAGAGTCAGGCCAGCAACCGTTTCACGATAATTACTGAAGCGCCGGTAGTTGAGCATGACCGAGTAAAGCGGCATCGAACGAGAATTTTTTTTCTGCTTCATTGCGCGCGCCAGTTCTTCAATCGGCAAGTCTTGATGCGCGAAGGCGCCGCGCGCCGCGGCGCGCGCTTGATCGAGCAGTTGCGCGAAAGACATGGCCGGCGCCATGCGCGCGCGCAGCACCACGGCGTTGACGAAGTAACCGATCAAGCGCTCGGTGCCGGGCTGTCCGCGGTTGGCCACCAGCGTACCGACACGAAGATCCCGGCAACCGCTCATGCGAAACAGCCAAGCATCGAGCGCCGCGAGCAAAACGATGAACGGCGTGGTCTTTTGCCGGCGCGCCAACCGGCGCACTCGGGCAAACAGCCGATCGTCGATATCGAAACGCTTGCGCGCCGCGCGAAAACTCGCCGCGCGCGCGCGCTTGGGCTGGTTGGCAAACGCCAGCTTGGGCGCGGCTCCGGCGAGGATTTTTTTCCAGTAGACGAATTGCCCCTGCAAACCGCCGGAATCGAGCAAGCGCTTTTGCCAGCGGGTAAAATCGACGAATTGAAACGGCAGCTCGGCCAACGGCGCGGGCCGACCCTGAGCGAAAGCGCCATAGAGTTGCGCCAGCTCGCCGCGCAATAAGCGCATCGACCATTGATCGGCGATGATGTGGTGCGCCGTAACCAACAGGACATGCTGCCGTTTCGCCAAGCGAATCAGTTTGAACCGGCACGGCGGCCCAGCTTCGAGGTCAAATGACCGCGCGGCATCTTCGCTGGAAAGCCGCCACAGCTCGCGCCGTCGTTCGAGCGGCGCCAGGGAAGTCAGATCGCGCAGAGGGCAGGCGACCTTGCGCTCGCGCCGAATCAATTGGACCGATTGGCCCCCAGACTGCGTAAACACCGTGCGCAAAACCGCATGGCGCTCGACCATCGCCTGTAAACTGCGCCGCAGCGCCGCGAGATCGAGCGGGCCGTTGAGTTGAAAAGCGTAAGGCAAATGCAAAAAGTCCGCGCCCGAAACCAGTTCATCCAGCGTCAGAAACTGCTCCTGTGCCGAAGACAACGGCAATTTGCCGGTAAGTGTAAGCTGCTCGATACCGGGCAACGCGCCGGCATCATGCGATGGCGCGGAGATTTTTTTCGCCACCCCGCCGACGGTCGGCGCTTCGAACAAATCGCGTAGCGATATTTCTCGCTCGAACGCGGCGCGCAAGCGCGCGACCAACTGGACGCCCAACAACGAGTGGCCGCCCAGGGCGAAAAAGTCGTCATCGACGCCGATGCGCTCAAGTTGCAGCAGCTCGCGCCAGATCGCGGCAATCCGCTTTTCAATTTTTGTCCGTGGCAAGGTGAACTTTTCGCCAGCCGGCAGCCGCCCAGCGGCCGGCGCCGGCAAAGCGCGCTTGTCGATTTTTCCGTTCGGCAACAAGGGCAGCTTGTCCAATGGAATGAACAGCGCTGGGATCATGAAACCGGGCAGTTTGCGTTTGAGAAAGCCGCGCAATTCCGCGCTGGATAACCGCGCGGCGGCGACGACATAAGCGATTAAGCACTGATCGTTCGCGCCGACCGCGCAGGCGCGAATGCTCGGGTGTGATTGCAACGCAGCCTCAATCTCGCCCAACTCGATGCGTTGGCCGCGCATTTTGATTTGCCGGTCGGCGCGGCCGAGATATTCGAGGTTGCCGTCGGCCAGATAACGCGCCAGGTCGCCGGTGCGAAAGAGTAAAGAATCGCCCAAAAAGTCGCCATTGACGCCAAACGGGTTGGCGACGAATTTTTCCGCGCTGAGCTCCGGCCGGCGCCAATAACCGCGCGCCAGGCCGGCGCCGCCGACATAAATTTCGCCGCGCATGCCGATGGGCACCGGTTGCGCGTGGGCGTCGAGCACAAATATTTGCGCGTTGGCGATGGGCCGGCCGATGGGCACGTTCGGCGCCGCGGAACCGCCGACTTCGAAGCAAGTCACGTCGGCGGCGACTTCCGACGAGCCATAGAGATTTAACAGTGAAGCGCTGGGAAAACTTTTTCTAAAGCGCGCCGCCAGCGCGCCGGTCAACTCTTCGCCGCTGCATGTCCACAGCCGCAGCCGTGGCAATGCTCGCCGCAAGTTGGGCGCGTAATCGAGAAACGCCTGCAACAATGACGGCACCAAGACAATGCGCGTGACTCGCCGCTCGGCGAGAAAAGCGATGAGAGCATGCGGGTCTCGCGCCACTTCGTCGGGCGGGATGACCAAACGAACGCCCTGGAGCAGCGGCCCGAAGATTTCCCACACCGAGTCGACGAAGCTCAGGCTGGTCTTGGCGCAGCAAATCTCATTGGCGGCGAACGGATAGCGCCGCCACATCCAGTAGAGACGATTGACCGCGCCGCGGTGTAAACCGACGACGCCTTTGGACGTTCCGGTGGAGCCCGACGTGTAGATCACATAGGCGGCGTTGAGCGAAGAGACGCCGCTGGCGAAATTCTCGCCGCTTTCACCGGCAAACAAGGCTTCATCGTCGAGACAAAGCGTCGAAACGTTGGCCAAGCAAGCCCCACGCGCAAGATATTTTTTAGTCAGCACGAGCGAAACCTGCGCGTCATCGAGCATGAACTTCAGGCGCGCTTCGGGATAGTCCCGGTCGAGCGCCACATAGGCGCCGCCGGCTTTGAGAATAGCCAAAAGTCCGACGACCATTTCCAGCGAGCGGTCGATGAAAATGCCGAGCGGTTTTTCCGCACCCACGCCCAGCCGGCGCAGATGCCGGGCGACCTGATTGGCGCGCCGATTGAGCGAGCCATAGGTCAACTGCCTCTCGCCAAACTCAACGGCGATGGCATTGGGCGTGCGCTCGGCCTGGGCTTCGAACAGTTGATGAATACAAATAGCAGCGGGAAAGTCGGCGCCGGTGCGATTCCATTCGATCAGCAACTTGTGGCGCTCCGCCGCCGTGAGCAGCGGCAGTTTGGCGATTGGCTGCTCGGGATCGCTGACGATCGCTTGCAGCAGCGTTTCGAAATGGCCGGCCATGCGCATTATCGTCGCCGGCAAAAACAAATCGCTCGAATACTCGAAATAGCCGAGCAGCTTGCCGTCGCGCTCGCGCAAATAGAGCGACAGCTCGAATTGCGCCGCGTGATTATCGAGGTCCATGGCTTCAACCGTAATCCCGGCGGGCGGCGGCGCCGAACGCGGCGTATTCTGCAAGACCAACATCGCCTGAAACAACGGATGGCGATTGAGCCGACGCTCGGGCCGCAGGGCTTCGACCAATTTCTCGAACGGCAGATCCTGATGCGCGTGGGCATCGAGGCAAACCTCACGCACCCGGCCTAGAAACTCGCTAAAACTTGGCGTGCCGCTAAGATCGCCACGCAGCGTCACCGTGTTGACGAACAAACCGATCAGCGATTCGAACTCGCGCCGTTGGCGATGGGCCGCCGGCGAACCGACGAGAATATCGTCTTGGCCGGTGTAGCGATGGAGCAGAACTTGGAATGCCGCCAGCAAGGTCATGAACGGCGTGACGTTTTCGCGCCGGCTAAGAGCGTCGAGCGCCGCGCTCAGCGGCTCCGAGAGCGCGATGGCTTGGCGCGCGCCGCGCGGACTCAGGCGCGCCGGCCGGGGAAAATCGCCGGGCAAATCGAGCAGCGGCGCATCGGCAAGTTGTTGGGTCCAGTAGACCAAGTGCGCGTTCTGCGCGCCGTCTTGCGGCGCGCCACGCTGCCACACCGCGTAGTCGCGGTACTGCAACGACAATGGCGCCAGGCTTGGCTCTTCGCCTTTGGCGTAGCAAACATAATTCGCCCAAAGTTCGCTGGTGAAAAGCCCCATGGACCAAGCATCGGCGACCAGGTGATGCGTGCAGACGAGCAACAAATGAGCGTCGTCGCCCCGGCGCACCAGCGTCAGCCGCAGCAACCGGCCGCTGGATAAATCAAAGGGACGCACCGCGTGCGCGCGCTGTATGCGTTTAATCTTCTGCTCTAATTGGCGCGGCGCCAGCCCGCGTAAATCGACGACCTTCAGATCTAGCGGTTTGAACGGCGCAATCTGCTGTTGTGGGCTGCCATCGACGCTGACGAATTTGCTGCGCAGCGCTTCATGTCGATGAAAAATCGTATTGATGCTCGCTTGGAGCGCGGCGCGGTCGAGGGGCCCGGTAATGTTTAACCCGCGGCAAAGATTAAAAACCGCCGCGCCCGGCTCGAACTGTTCTAAAAACCACAGCCGCTCTTGGGCGAAGGACAAGGGCGCCGGCTGATCGGCAGGGAGTCGAGGAATCTGTGATTCAGTAATGGATGAATCCAGCTCAGGAACGCGGCGCAAGTAATCTAATAAAAGCTCTTTCGCCGCTGCGATCCGTTGACGCAACGCTGCGTTGAGCGCGCCGCGCGGCGCGTTGACGCGCAAGCGTTCGCCCTCGGCGGCGAGTCGGATGTCGAGCGCTCGCAACTCGGCGATGAGATCGGCCGCGCCTATAGCTCGATCTCCTCTCGCGCCGGCGCTCCACGCAGCGCTTCGATGCGTTGCGCCAGGGATTGGACCGTGGACGCCTCGAAAAGCGTGCGCAGATCCAAGTCGACGCCGAACTCCTGGCGAATGCGCGCCGCCGCCTGCGCCGCCAACAGCGAATGGCCGCCGAGATGAAAAAAGTTGTCGCGCCGGCCGATGCGGGCGACACCCAGCACTTGGCGAAAAATTTCCGCGAGATCGAATTCGATTCCTGGCAGCGGCGCTTCGAAGCCAACTTCAGAGTTAGAAGCGACTTCATCCAGTTCATTTTGCGCCGCCAGCTTGGCGTAATCGACCTTGCCGTTGGGTCCCAACGGCAGCGCTTGGATCAAGTGAAAATGCCCCGGCACCATGTAGTGCGGCAGTTTGGCGGCAAGAAACGCACGCAACTCGACGATTAGATTTCGCGCTGAAGCGTCGGCGACAACGTAAGCAATTAATTGCTCCGACAATTTTGAATTTTGAATTTTGAATTTTGAATTCTCCACCACGGCAACTTGACCCACGCTTGGATGGCGGCTCAGCGCCGCTTCCACTTCCGCCAGCTCGACGCGAAAACCGCGAATGTTGGCGCGCCGCTCGCTGCGGCCGACCCATTCGACATTGCCGTCGAGATTGTAGCGGCCCAACTCGCCGCTGCGGTACAGCCGATCGCCGCGGCCATCGGTCACTGGAATAAATGGATTGGCGAGAAAATTCGCCGCGGTCGATTCGTCGTCGTGTAAATATCCGGCGGCCAAATGCGGACTGCGAATATAAAGCTCCGCCAACTCGCCGACACCGGCCATTTGCCCGTGGGCCGCAAGTAATAGCAGCTGAACGTCCTTGGCGCCTTTTCCGATGGGAAGATTCGGCGTGCGCTGAACGTCATTGCCGTCATAAGGTGAAACTTCGTGATAGCCCACTGCGCGCTGGGTCTCAGTCGCTCCGTAAAAGCTTACGATTCGAGCGTTGGGCGCGCATTGGCGCATCGCTTCGACATCGCTTCGCGTCAGCGCGTCGCCGCCGAAAAAGATCCGCCGCAGCGCCGGCAACTTTTCCCCCGCCGTGCACAGCAGCCGGCCCAGCGCCGGCGTCAGATGCAAAACGGTAATCTCATTTTCCGCGAGCCAGCGCGCCAGTCGGCGCGGCTCTTTCAACTCTGCGCCGGTCGGCACAAACAACGCCGCGCCGCCGGCCAGCGCGGTAAACATTTCGCGCTGCAAGTGATTGTAGCCAAGCCCCGACAAAAGACTGTAGCGGTCCGAATTTTTGAGATCGAACGCTTCTTCCTGCCAGGGCAGAAAATGGCTCATCGGCCCATGGCGGCAGAGCACGCCTTTGGGCTGCCCGGTGGACCCCGAGGTGAACGCGATGTAAGCCGGATCGTCGGCGCCAAAAGAAATCTCCGGAGCGATGGCGGCGTGTCCATGGAGCAGCCGGGCGATCTCGCTCTGGGTCGCCGGCAAACTCACGCGGCAGCATAATCGGCTGGCAGCGATAAATGTTTCTAGCTCTTGGGGCAACTCGTCCACCGATTCCAACTCCAGCCAAGCGCGCGGCTGGGCGATGCGCAGATAATCGATCAAGCGCGGCGTTGGGTAAGCCGGATCGACCACGACAAATACCGCGCCGGCCTTGAGCGCGCCGAGGATGGCAATGACGAGAGCCCCATTGCGCTGCGCGTAAATGGCGATGACGTCGCTCTGACGAATGCCGCTTTGAACGAAATAGTTCGCCAGTCGACTGCTCTGTTCATCCAACTGGCGATAACTCCAGCTGCCACCGTTGTCAGTGACGGCCAGACGCTCGGGCTCCGTTTGCGCCTGGCGAGAAATCAGCGCCTGCACCGCGCCCTCCCATTGACCGCCGAGCGGCGCTGCCGGATCGGGCAAAACGCTTCGGCTCATCGGCGTCGTTAACGAATAACTCTCGATGCTTTGTTCCGGCGCCGCCAACGCTTGTTCGAGAATCGCGCCCAACTGTTCCAAGTTGAGCGCCATGCGCGCCGCGCTGAACAGATCGGCGTTGTAAACCATGCGCAGCTCGATGGCGCCGTCGACTTCCGGCGCGTAGAGAATCAAATCGAACTTGGCGGCGGGCTCGGCTGCATTGATTTTTTCGCTCTGACAATCTTTGAGCGTGAGCGCGCGCGGACCGGTCTCGTTCATGTTGAACATCACTTGAAACAGCGGATTGCGGCTCAAGTCGCGCGCCGGGTTGAGCGCTTCGACGATGCGCTCGAAGGGCAACTCTTGGTGCGTGTAAGCGTCCAGACAAACTTCGCGCACCTGTTGCAGCAAAGCTTTGAAGCTGGGCTCGCCGCTGAGATCGCTGCGCAAGGCCAGCGCATTGATAAAAAAACCGATCAGCCCTTGCGCCTCCGGCCGGCTGCGCCCGGCGATGGTCGAGCCGATGACGATATCGCACCGCCCGCTCAGTCGCGCCAACAGAACATTGAACGCCGCCAGCAAGGTCATGAACGGCGTCGCGCCCTCGCGCCGGGAAAAACTTTTGAGCGCGCCGGTCAATTCCACGGACAAGCGCCTGCTCAAGCGCGCGCCGCGATAGCTTTGCCGCGCCGGCCGCGGAAAATCCGCCGGCAGTTCGAAGGGCGCTAGAGCGCCGCTCAATTGCCGGCGCCAATAGGTCAACTGGATTTCCGCCGCCGGGCTGGCGAGCCATTCCTGTTGCCAACTGCAATAGTCGGCGTACTGCACCGCGAGCGTGGACAATGCCGGAGACAAGCCGCTTTTGAAACCGTCGTACAATACTGCCAGTTCGCGGTAAAAATCCCCCAGCGAAGAAGCGTCGGCAACGATGTGATGAAAATTCAATATGAGCACATGTCGGTCACAATCCAGCCGCAACAGCTGGGCGCGCAGCAGCGGCGCGGCGCCAAGATCGTGGGGCCGCCGCGCGTCTTCGGCGACCAGCCGCAATACTTCGGTGTCGGCCCGCGCAACCGTAACCTGCGTCAAATCCACCAGCGTCAAAGGCAACTCCGCGTTGGCGAGAATTCGCTGGGCGGGCCGGCCATGATCGTCGACGATGGCCGTGCGCAAGCTTTCATGACGGCGCACGATTTCGTTGAGCGCAGCTTGCAGCGCAGCGACATCGAGAGCGCCGGTAATCCGATAAGCGGCCGGAATGTTGTACGCGCTCTCATCCGGGTCGAGCTGGTGCAAAAACCACAAGCGCCGCTGCGCCGATGACAGCGGCAGAGCGCCGCCGCGGGCCACCGGTACAATCGGCGCGTCAACGATGCCGCATTGGCTGCGGCGCAGTTCGCCGACATGGGCCGCCAACAAAGAAACCGTCGGCAGCTCGAAACATTTTCTTAGCGGCAGATCGATATGGAAGCTCCCACGCAGACGCGCGGCCACCCGGGTGGCGAGCAGCGAGTGGCCGCCGAGATCGAAAAAATTATCCTGCGAACCGATCTCTTCCAGCCCCAGCACCTCGCGCCAAATCTGCGCCACCAACTCTTCAATCTCGCCGTGGGGCGCGGCGAATTCCCGCGCCACGCGCGGCCGGGCACCGTCGAGGGCCGGCAACGCCAGGCGATCGACTTTGCCGCTGGGCGTGAGCGGCAAGGATTCAAGCGCGACAAACCACGCCGGCACCATGAACTCGGGCAAAGTTTGCCGCAAAAAACCGCGCAGCTCCGCGTCCGTCGGCGCTGCCGCGCTATTGGGCACGACGAAAGCAATCAACTCTTTCTGCTCATCTGTAATTTGCAATTTGGAATCTGGAATGACCGTCATGTCCGTCTCGCGCGCCACGACAACGCATTCTTTAATGAGCGGATTCCGGCTCAGCGTCGCTTCGATCTCCCCCAGTTCGATCCGATGGCCGCGAATTTTTACTTGATTGTCGGCGCGGCAGAGATACTCGATGTTGCCGTCGGGGAGGTAGCGCGCCAAATCGCCGGTGCGATACAAACGCGCATCGTCATTTGCCGCGAACGGATCGGCAATAAATCTTTCTTGGGTCAGTTCCGGCCGATGCAGATAACCGCGGGCCACGCCGGCGCCGCCGATGTAGAGTTCCCCAGGGACTCCGACCGGCACCGGCTGAAGCGCGCCGTCGAGCAAATAGATTTTCGTGTTGGCGATGGGCCGGCCGATGGTCGCCCTGCCCTCGCGCCCGCGCAAGGTGAAGCTCGAATAGGTGGTGGTCTCGGACGGACCGTAAAGATCGTAGACTTTTTCCACCGTGCCAGTTTGATAGATTTTGCGCACCAACTCCGGCTTGAGCGGTTCGCCGGCGAGATTGACGGTTTTGAGCGATGGCGGCAACCGTCCCAACCCGAGCAGTTCCGCCAGCGCCGACGGCACGGTATTGAGCAACGTCACCTTGCTGCTTTCCCTCAGCTCGGTCAGCGCCAGGGCGTTTTCGACCAAAATCACTTTGCCGCCCCAACTGAGCGGCGCGAATAATTCGAAGACCGAAAGATCGAAACAGATGGATGTCGAAGCCAAAACTCCGGCAAGCTCGGCATGGGAAAATACGCCTTTGGCCCAATGCAAAAATGCCACGGCGCTTTTGTGCTCGATGGCGACGCCCTTGGGTTGCCCGGTCGACCCCGAGGTGTAAATGACATAGGCCAAGTTCCGCGCCGTCACAGCGCTCGAAAGATTTTTCGAGTCGTGCCGCGCAATCATTTTCCAGTCGGCGTCGAGGCAAACGGTTTTCACGTTGGCTTTGCATGGCTCGCCGCTCGCCACTGACAACGGCAAACTATCCGCGAGCCGCCGCTGCGTCAGCAGCACTTCGATCCCGGCATCCTTGAGCATGTAGTCAATGCGCTCGCGCGGATATTTCGGGTCCAGCGCGATGTAAGCGGCACCCGCCTTGAGAACGGCTAACAGGCCGACCACCATTTCTAAAGATCGTTCGACGCAAACGCCGATTAATTTCTCAGGACCGGCGCCCAGTTTTCGTAGATGCCGAGCCAATTGATTGGCGCGCCGATTGAGTTCGCGGTAGGTGAGTTGTTGTCCGGCGAACTCTAGCGCCCCCCGGTTCGGCGTTCGCCGCGCTTGCGCTTCGAACAATTGATGAAGGCAGCGGTTCCGGGGAAAATTCGCCGCAGTGTCGTTCCATTCGACTAGAATCCGTTTGCGCTCGGCCGGCGCGAGCAACGGCAGCGCCGCGATGGAGCGATCGGGATCGACGGCAATTCCTTTCAGCAAAGTTTGATAGTGGCCGATCATTCGGTCGATGGTCTCGCGGTCGAATAGCTCGCTGCTGTATTCGAAAGATCCAAACAGTTGCCCATCTCGTTCGCCGAGCGCCAGCGTTAGATCGAACTTGGCGCTGCCGGTATCGCAATCCATCGGTTCGGCATGAATGCCGGCCAAATTAATTTCCGCCGGCAGACGGTTTTGAAAAGTGAACAACGTCTGAAAAATCGGATTGCGGCTCAGGTCGCGCGGCTGCGCCAACTCCTCCACCAAACGCTCGAAGGGCAAGTCGCGATGGCCGAGCGCGCCGTCCAGCGCCGCGCGCAGCTGCCCGAGCAACGCGCGAAAGCTCGGTGCGCCGGATAAATCGCTGCGCAGCGCCAGGGTGTTGACGAAACAACCGATGAGATTTTCCAGCTCCGCCCGATCGCGGTTGGCCACCGGAAACCCGACAACCATGTCCTGCTGCCCCGTGTAGCGATGGAGCAAAACATTGTAAGCCGCCATTAAAGTTACGAACAGCGTGGTCGACGATTTTCGGCTCAGCTCTTTGAGCGCGCCGGTAAGCGTTTTATCGATGACGATCTTACGCCGCGCTCCTTTGGAACTCGGTTGCGCGGCGCGGGGCCGGTCGGCGGGTAGTTCTAATACCGGTAAGACGCCGCCAAGCCTCTGCTTCCAGTAAGCCAGCTGATCGGCGAGCGCGGCGTCGAATTGCCGATCGCGCTGCCATAGGGCGTAGTCGGCGTACTGCGCCGGCAGAGCCGGTAGATTTGCCGCCTCGACATCGGCGCCGGCGGCGTAGAGCCTTTCCAGTTCGCGATAAAAAATATCCAGCGAGCGGCCGTCGAAAATAATTTGGTGCGCCGCCAGCAGCAAGACGTGTTCCCTCGGGCCAAGCCGAAACAGCGACAAACGGAGCAAGGGCCCAACCGCCAAATCGAAAGGACGGCGCGCTTGGTCGGCGAGCCGCTGCGAAAGTTCCGTCATGCGCGCGCGCCTTGGCAGTTGGCGCAGATCGATGGTCTCCATGGCCGGTGTAGAACGTGGCGAAATCAACTGCTGCGGCTCTGCGGCGCCGTCGCTAAAACTCGTGCGCAACGACTCATGGCGCCGTGCGACGGCGTCCAAGCAGCGCGACAAAAGCGCGCCATCGAGCGGGCCGGTGAGACGGTAAACGCGGGTGAGATTGTAGACCGGACTCGCCGGCTCCCATTGCTGCAAGAACCACATTCGTTTCTGGGCATAAGAGAGCGGCGTCGGTTCGCCAACTCGCCGCGCCGAACTCGGCTCCAGCCGGTGAACTGGAACGACGGCATTTTTTTCCAGCAAGCGCGCCAGCAACGCGCGTTTGGGATCGCTCGCCGACGCCCCCGGCAGTCGCGCAACGCGCCTAGCCATCGTTTTCTCGACGGCTGTCGTGGGCCAAGGCCGCGGCGATTTCCTCGGGCGACAAGTCGGCGACCTGCAAGATCGCCGCGGCGATCCGCCGCGCTTGGCCCGGCGTATTTTCCCGAGAGATAAGGTAGGCGGACAACGCCGCCACGGTGGGCGTTTCGAAAAGCGTTTTGAGCGGCGGCGCGAGGGAAAACCAATCGTTCACACGCGCCACCACCTGAGCGGCGAGCAGCGAATCGCCGCCCAGTTCGCCAAAATCGTCATTGCGGCCAAGCTCGTCGAGATCGAGTGTTTCGCACCACAGTTGCGCCAATACCTTTTCCAACGCGCTTTGCGGCGCGGCGAATGGAGTATTCGACTGAGAACGCCCGCGCGGCGGCGCCGGCAATGCGCGCCGGTCGATCTTGCCGGCGGCAGTCAGCGGCAGACGGTGGAGAAAAACAAATGCGCCGGGCACCATGTAGCTCGGCAGTTTTTTTTGCAGCGCCGCGCGCAGCGCCCGCGCCGTCAACTCTTGCCCGTCGTGCGCGACGATATAAGCCACCAGCCGCGCGCCGGCGGCGCTTTCTCCCAGGGCCAGCGCCGCCGCTTGTTTGACGCCGGCGATTTCGCGCAGCGCCATCTCGACTGCCGAGAGCTCGACGCGATGGCCGCGGATCTTGGTTTGAAAATCCTTGCGCCCGACGTGCACGAGACAGCCGTCCGAACGGCGGTAACCCAAGTCGCCAGTAAGATAAGTGCGCGCCCGCCCGCCATTCGGATCCGCGAGAAACTTTTCCCGCGTCAGCTCCGGCCGGCGCCAGTAGCCCAGCGCGAGATACTCGCTCTTGACCGCGATCTCGCCGACTTGATTGGCGCCCAGTGGGTGGCCGTCGTCGTCGAGCAGCAAGATTTCGTTGCCCTCGAGCGGATAGCCCACCGGCACGCGCTCGTCGTCGATCTCGGTCTGTTTGTCGATAAAATAGTACGTCAGCGTTTCGGTCTCGCTCAAGCCGAGCCGGGTGACGAACAGACAATCGTCGGAAAAATATTTCTTGAATAACTCGACGTCGCTTTTGGCGATCGCCTCGCCGCCGACATGAATAATCCGCAGCTTGGGAAAACGTTGGCCGTTGGGAACGTCGTCACGCAGGTTGTCCACCGCGTGGCGGAACACCGAGGCGACGCAGGTAAACACGGTAATCTCTTGAGCGATGAGCCAGCCGGCGAGATCGGCCAAGCCTTCGTGCAGATCCAATGGAACAAGCGCCGCGCCGTTGAGCAGCGCCAGCAAAATGTCGCGCGTCGCGCCGACGTTATTGGAACGCACCAAACTGACGCGGTCGTCCGGCGTGATGCGCAGCCCCTGGGTGTTGGTCATGATGTTATGAATTTCGCTGCGCTGATTGGCGACCACGCCTTTGGGCTCGCCGGTCGAACCGGAAGTGTAATGGATGTAGGCGACGCTGTCCGGCGCAATCGGTAAAGCTAAATCGTTATCCGAAAATCCGCCGTGCAACTCGTCAATATTGAGCGGCCGGGCGGATTCGTCGGCGAGTTCCTGGGCCAATGCGAAATGCCGCGCATCGGTAAGAATCAGTCGCGGCTCGAAGTCGCGCAAAATTTGCCGCAGCTTGGCCGGCGGCAGCGCCGGATCGAGAGGCACAAACGGCTTGCCCGCTTTTAGCGCCGCGAAGTCGGCGACGATCAACGGCGCGCCGGTTTTGAACAACAACGCGATGGGCTCAGCGCCTTGACGCCGATCCGCGAGGATCGCCCGGGCGACGCGATTGGCGGCGCGGTTTAGCCCATCGTAGGTTAAACTTGTAGCGCCAGCCTTGACCGCCAGCCGCAGCGGCCAACGGCGCGCTTGGCGTTCGAAA
>OELC01000957.1_pt2 | contig 14864 bp, 15 predicted proteins | sample 1503131 | NCBI WGS metagenome assembly OELC01 (sample SAMEA104379562, study PRJEB20068) | metagenome | isolation source: 1998 | reverse complement strand
CCGCCGCTGAACGGCGGGCGGCGGTCTGTTTGTCGCGTGCGCTATGCAAGGCGGAGCGTTTATTTCGCCGCGGCGAAACCGCGGCGGCGGCCATCGTTCAATTGGTCGCGGCGGAACTGGACAAAGAACCGTTGGCCAAGGTCGAGTATGTGCAGCTTTGCGACGTCGAAACTTTGGACGAGGTTGGCGACATTCGCGCGCCGGCCGTGCTCGCGTTGGCCGTGCGCATCGGCAAGGCGCGTTTGATCGACAATCGAGTGCTCAAACCCTAGGGAGCTGGCGGCGGTGGCGGAAGAAGTTTCGACAAAAGTGAAAATCCGTTGGCGCGATCGGCTGCAACGCTATTTTCTCGCCGGCTTGCTGGTGTTCTTGCCGGTGGCGATTACGCTCTGGTTTATCGGCTGGGTGATCGACCTTCTGGACAGCGTGCTGGCGGTGCTACCGGTGTCGTTTCATCCCAATAGCCACCTGCCGTTCGCAATTCCCAAGCTCGGCGCGGTGGTCACCCTGCTGCTGATTCTCTTCCTCGGCATGCTGACCCGCGGCGTGGCCACGCGCCGGTTTCTCGCCGCGTGGGAAAGCGTCTTTGTCCAGATACCGGTTTTTCGCGGCATCTATTCCGCCGTGCAGAAACTGGTGCAGACCTTTCTCGGCCCGTCCAACGCCCAGCGCCAGGTGGTGATGGTCGAGTATCCGCGCACCGGCGTGTTCACCATCGGCTTTGCCATGGGGCGCGCCTGGTCCCATCTGGAGGAGAAAAAGAATGCCCAGCTGGTCAACGTATTTATTCCGACGACGCCAAACCCGACCTCTGGCTTCTATCTGCTTTTTCCAATCGACGAAGTCACGCCGCTTAACCTGACGATGGAAGAAGCGCTCAAGTTGATCACCTCGAGCGGCCTGATCACGCCGGACGACAAAAACAAAAATGGCAACTAAGAAAACCGCGGCGGCCGATGAACAAATAGTTTGCGTCAACCGCCAAGCGCGCCACAACTATTTTATCGATGAGACCTACGAAGCGGGTTTGGTGCTGGTCGGCAGCGAGGTCAAGTCGTTGCGCGACGGCAAGGCCAATTTGAGCGACAGCTACGCGAACATCCGCAAAGGCGAAGCGTTCCTAATCAATTTCCACATCAGTCCCTATCCCGGCGCCAACCAGTTCAATCACGAGCCGACGCGCACGCGCAAACTTCTGCTGCACGCCCGCGAGATCGACAAACTCACCGGCAAGACCAAAGAACGCGGCTTGACCCTAGTTGCGCTCAAAGTCTACTTCAAAAACGGCCGGGCCAAAGTCGAGCTCGGTCTGGCGCGCGGCAAAAAGCTCTACGACAAACGCGAAACCCTCAAACGCAAAGACGCCGAACGGGAAGTCGAACGGTCGCTGCGGGCTAGACGTTAGTTTCGGGTTTCGAGAGCGAGGATGCGACGGGGGCTAGAAACTAGAAACTCGAAACGTTAGACTGTCTTTCAAGGGGGCGATATGGGATCGACGAGGGCGGGAAGACAAGGTGGCATGCCGGGGTTCTGTTATCCCGTTAAACAAACAGACTGCAATTTAAACGCAGATAATTTTGAATACCAACTAGCTGCTTAATCCCAGCTAGCGTCTTACCGGTTTTCTCCCGCGGGATCGGATAAGATGTCATTCAGTGGGATGGGCCGATTCTCCTGCCGGAGGGGATGAGGCTGAGATCTAAACCGGATAGTTTCGCGGGACCCAGCCGCTGGGGGCTCGCGGCGCGAAATTAAAACAACGGCTAAGCATGTAGTCATACTTGACGGAAAACCTTCGGACGGGGGTTCGATTCCCCCCGCCTCCACCAATTGATTTCTTCTTGTGGCGCACCTGGCGCTATTGCTGACCTACATTGTTCGATTACAGTTAGTTAATTTTACGTTGACCGCGCTGCGCGTAGCGTTGTCAACGCAAGATGATTCCATTCGCGGGAAGGGCCTGCGCGCTTGTCTATGGAGTCGATTGGATCGTTAGGTTCGCCGGCGCTGGAAGTGGAACGAGCTGATAGGCGGCGGTGTAAGCGCTATTGGTGGTTGGGGTTTGGATGTTATGCGTCATTGCTCCGCCATCCGACCATGAGACGAATTGATAAGAATTATTGTTGGAGGTTTGTGGAGTAACCACGCTGAGGACGCGAACTATTCCGACTACACTGGTGACGCTTAGAGGCGTTGTCGCGGGCTGCCCATCCAGCGTTACTTGAAGCCCTGACGGTACCGTAGCCAGGGTGAGAACTGAGGTGTTGGGTAGCACGTCAACGTAAGTAGTCGTGGAGAGCCCGGCTAAGTCCGTGACCGTGAGATAGACGCGAAACCACACGTTAGCCGAAGTCTCGCCGCTGTTCGGAATCGCAAAAGTGCCGCTGGTAATTCCGAGCGTGTCGGCCATGGCGGGATGGATATGCGTGTCGTGGTGGAAGTCGATGCGCCATTTGAAGGCGCTCGCCGGCAGAGTCCCATTCTCAGCATCTGTGCCGCTGCCAGTGAAAGAGAGTGACGTGTCGGCAGAATACTTCGTTCCTGGGACGGGCGTGAGTATCGTCGCGACGGGAGCGGTGTTGGCCGTGACTAGCAGTGTCGCCGCATTGCTGGTGGCAGTTCCCACGGCGTTGGTTATGACGGCGCGATAGGTTGTGTTGTTGTCGGCCAATACGGTGGGTGGCGTTTGGTATGATGACGCAGCTGCCCCAGCGATGTTGACGTTATTTTTTTGCCACTGGTAGGAGAGCGGAGCCGTGCCGGTTGCCGCGACCGAAAATGTTGCGGTCGCGCCAACCGGAACCGTTTGGTTTGCCGGATGTTGGGTAATCTGCGGCGCGGTGCTTGACGCGGCCGGTCGAATTTTGCCGATACCGTTGATTCCACGCGACAGATAGTAGAGGGCGCCATCCGGGCCGACTTTGAGATCCACCGGCGCCAAGATCGATCCGGCGAATTGAGTTGCCGCGTTGGGGTTCAGGGGATCGATGGAATAAATCCAATTGCCGCAGTAATCGGCGAAAAAATATTTTTCGAGGTAGGCAGCGGGAAAAGTCGGGCTCGCAGAGTTATAGAACGTGCCCCCGGTGATGGCGCAGCCGGAAGGGACTGAGCCGCTGTGCGAGTAGGCAAAAACCGGGTTAGTGAACTGCGGAAAGCTCGCGCTCGAAAAATTCCCTTCGGTTGTCGGCCAGCCGAAATTACGCCCTGGCTGCCCCTCGTTGATCTCTTCCCAGGCGCTTTGCCCAACGTCATTGATGTGCATACGTCCGGTGCCCGGTTGGACGCTGAAGGTAAATGGATTGCGCAAGCCCAATGCCCAGACCAGCCGATTCTTGCCGCTCGCGCTGTTGTAGAATGGATTGTCGGTGGGAATCTGCGCTACCGGGTCGGGCACCGGATTCATGCGGATGATCTTTCCGAGCAGGTTGTTGAGCGACTGGGAGTTGGAGCCGCTGGCGTTGTCTCCATGGGCCGCATACAGTTTGCCGTCCGCGCCAAAATGGATCGCTCCGCCGTTGTGGTTGGTGGCGCCGCTCAGGTTATCAAAATCCAGTATGACAACCTCACCTACCGAGGCGTCAGCGATGTCGCCATTGGCCTTAAAGCGGCTGATTCGGTTATGCACCGCAGGCGTGGTCGCCGTGTAAAACACATAGACGAGTTGGTTAGTTAGGAAGTTGGGATCGAACGCGACGCCCAACAGACCGCGTTCTCCGGATGCGTCTACCGTCACGGTGACGAACGGAGTCGTGAGCAGCGTGCCGTTCTTGACGACTCGAAGTTTGCCGCCCTGCTCGGCCACGAAGAGACGGCCGTCGGGCGCAAACTCCATCGCGGTGGGACTGGCGAAGCCGCTGACCACAGTTACATCTTCAAAGCCTGGGGGCAAATTGGTCGCCGCCGATGCCGGCAAGGTTTGTCCGAGCAGGAGAACTAGCAAAAAGATGGTCGCCAGTGCGTGAGCTAAATGCGGGCTCGGCCTGAGGTTACGGCGGCGCTGCTTAAATAACCCTTGGTGATCAACGATAGGCATTTCCGGGAGATTTTGGGAGCAAGGGATATGCCAACTGCCAAATTTGGCTCTTGCCCTGTGCTGGTTTTCTGTCCTTTCACATTCTTGGCGTGTATTCGGCAACGCGGCGGGTGCATCCGCGTCTTTTCGAATAACAGATTCGTTCATTCGCATGACAAGATTGTGCATTGGGAGGTGAGCCTAGATTGCTCGACGTGTCGATCCTGCAAGGTTCTTTTGTTATGGAGAACCCCGCAATGCCGCAAAATCAATTCCGTGGTTAAGGCTTTCTGTGAGTTTTCGACTCGGTTGCGGTTCCAGTGATCCGACCGCCTTGACAATGCTTCAATCGATCGGCTAGTGCTAAAAGGTATCGGTGAATTTTGCCGTGACCGACGTTGGATTTGGTATGCGGCGAATCGCCGGGAGATCGATTAAGTTTTGCAGAAGGAGTTTTCATGAAACCACAAGAATGGCGGCAAATGTTGGGCGAGTGCGTGCGCGACTTGTTTCGCTCGCCGGAGATGGAACAATTTTACTCGGTGAGGCTGACCGAGAAGCGCGCGCAGATTTATCTTTTGCAGCTCGGGCTCTACGTCCGCAAGCGACGGGATTTTTGGCCCCAGGTGGCGGCCAATTGTCCGGAGTTCGACGTCAAGCAGCGCATCATGTCCCATGAATATGAAGAGTTGATCGAGGACGAGCACTCCAAGCACGGCCACTTGGATCTGATTTTTCGTCAAGGCAAGGAAGTTGGCTTGAGCGTCGAGGAAATTCTTGCCGCCGAGCCACTGCCGACGACGACGGCGGCGATTTACGCCTGGTGGTGGATCGCGCGCAATCGCAGTTGGCAGGAGTCGATCGCGGCGTCGACCATCGCCGAATGGACTAACGACGATCGTTTGCTCGGCGATCTCGGCGGCGGTAATTGCACTCGGCTATACAAAAATTGGAAGCGCGATCTCAATTTCTCCGACGCGCAGATGCCGAACTTCACGGCGCATGCCAAGGCCGACGTGAAACATTCCGATATGTTTATCGATGTGCTGGAAAAATACGTCGCGCCGGGGCGCGAGCAAGACGTGCTCACGACCGCGAAGGAATCCATGGACATTCACCGCGCTTACTTCGGCGGCATCGCCCAGGCGATGGCAAAAGTCAATTGAGCTTGGGAGCGCTGGATGAAGCTCGAAGAGCTCGATAGCCAATTAGAAAAGAATCAACTCTCCGGTTTCTGGCGCACCCGGGTGCCGTCGCATGCAGCGGAAGCCCCCTACCTGTGGAAATGGCAGCCGTTGCTCGATGGCTTGCTCAAGGCGAGCGAGACCATCGGTATCGAGCAGGCGGAGCGCCGGGCGATTCGTTTGGTCAGTCCGCATCTGCCGATCAAATCGACGTCGCACACGCTGCAAATCACTTTTTCCATCGTCAATCCCGGCGAAGTCGCCAAGGCGCACCGCCACAACATGGCGGCGATCCGCTTCGTCGTGCAAGGCAAGGGCGCCTACACGGCGGTGGACGGCGAAAAATTCTATATGGAAGAGGGCGATCTGATTTTGACGCCCAATTGGACTTGGCACGATCATCACAACGAGTCGGAGGATCCGATTATCTGGCTCGACGGCTTGGATGGACCGCTGATTCAGTCGCTCAACGTTTTGTTCTTCGAAGATTCGGAGAAGCCCGAGCAAGAGATCACCCGCCAGACCGGCGAGTCGTTGAGCCGCCTGGGCTTCGCGCGCACGCCGAAGCAAGCGGAGAGTTTCCGCCGCGGCGTGCCGTTTCGCTATTCTTTTCGAGAAACCTATAACGCGCTCAAAGCGATGGCCCCGGCTGATCGCGATGCTTACGACGGCACGTTGTTGCGTTACATCAATCCGGCCAGCGGCGGTTACACCTATCCGACGATGTCCTGCGAGATTCAACTGTTCAATTCGAAAGAATCGACGAAGGCGCACCGTCACACGAGCACTTCGCTCTATCATTGCTTCAAAGGCCAGGGGCGCACGAAAGTCGGAGAAGGCTATCTGGAATGGCGCAAAGGCGATACGTTCGTCGTGCCGCTTTGGCAATGGCATGCGCATGAAAATCTTGGCGCTGACGAAGCGATTCTTTTTTCCATCAACGACCGGCCGGTGATGGAAGCGCTGCAACTGTATCGCGAAGAAAACGGTAATTAGGGTTTCCCAGCATCCCTGCTTAAACTTTATCTCTGACAACCATGGCCGCAAACGAGAAAATTCGCCTTGCCAGCCGCGCCTACGATGGCGTGTTGCCGATCCTGCGCGGCCAGATGGCGATTTCTGGATTCGACTTCGACATTACCGAGACCGAAGATGTGCCCGGCATGTTTGCCGGCATGTACAAGGGGCAGTACGATGTTTCCGAGATGTCGCTCGGCGAATTGATCTCTTACACGTCACGCGGCAAAGCCGACTTTATCGCCATTCCGGTTTTTCCCTCGCGCATGTTTCGCCATGGGTTTATTTTCTGCCGCAAAGATGGCGGCATCGAAAAGCCGGCCGATTTGAGCGGGCGGAAAATCGGTTTTCTGCGCTGGGTGCAGACGGCGGCGATCTGGATGCGCGGCATGTTGGTCGATTCCTACGGCGTGTCGGCGAAAGATTCCGAGTGGTACGTCGCCTCGATGCACCACTGGGACGATCACGATCCCGGCGCCACGGTGGTGCCGCGCGACGGCTCGGCGATCCGCCTGATCGAAAACAGCGGCAAGAATACTTCCGAGCGCGCCTGCCGGGCGCTGTTCGACGGCCAAGTGGACGCGCTGGGCGTCACCGAATCGCAACTGCCGACCTTGCTCGCCAACGATTCGGTAAAAAAGCTGTTCGAGAATTCGCGCGCAGTCGAAGCGCGTTATTTCCACGACACGAAAATCTTGCCGATCATGCATGTGCTGGCGTTGCAGAAGCGGTTGATCGATCGGCATCCCGAGCTGCCGGCGCAGTTGTTTCAACTCTACGTCGAAGCTAAACGTTGGGCGCAGCGCTGGCGCCGAGCGATTCCGAGCTTGGTCGAAGCTTGGCCCAATCAGTATCTCGCCGACGAGCGAGAAGTTTTTCAGAGCGACCCTTGGGCCTACGGCTTGGCGGCGAACCGTCACGTGCTCGATAAATTTTTTGCTTACTGTCACGGGCAAGGTATTTCCGGTCGGGAGATCGCGCCGGAAGAAATTTTTCACCCCAGCACCCTCACGTTGAGCGAATAACTTGCACGGCATTTGGAAGGGAGTTTCCATGGCAACCGCGACCCAAACCAAAGCGACCCAAAGCGTCGATCTGCGCGACTGGCTCAAGGAGGTCAAGCGGCTGGAGCAATTCGAACAGATCTCCGGCGCCCATTGGGATCTCGAACTGGGCGCGTTGACCGAAATTATTCTCGAAAGAAATTCCACGCCGCCGGCGGTGCTGTTCGACAACGTTCCCGGCTTCGATCCCAACCGGCGCGTGCTGGTCAATATGCTGGAAACTTTGGAGCGCACGGCGCTGACGCTCAATCTGCCGCTGGATCTCAAGATTATTCCTTTGATCGACGCGCTGCGCGCGAAGCTGCGCGCCATGCAACCGATTCCCGCCAACGTGGTCAAGACCGGCGCGGTGTTCGAGAACATCGAACGCGGCGATCAGGTCGACTTGACGAAATTCCCGGTGCCGCGTTGGCATGCCGGCGACGGCGGCCGCTATCTCGGCACGGCGCACTTGGTGGTGACCCGGGATCCGGAAACCGCGGTGGAAAATATCGGCTGCTACCGCGTCATGCTGCAAGACAAGGACAAGGTCGGCTTATACATCTCGCCGGGGAAACACGGCAAGATTCACTACGAGAAGGCAATGAAGGCGGGCAAGCCGTTTCCCGTGGCGATGGCTTTCGGCCAACATCCGCTGCTCTACATCGCCGCGTCGCAGGCGGTGCCGTTCGGCGTCAACGAATACGATTGGGCCGGCGGTTTGATCGGCCAGCCCATCGACGTCATCGAAGGGCCGGTGACGGGTTTACACTTCCCGGCGAATTCGGAAATCGTCATCGAAGGTGAAATCATCCCCGGCGAGTCGATGCCGGAAGGTCCGTTCGGCGAATGGCCGGGATATTATGCCAGCGCGCGGCGCGCCGAGCCGTTCGTGCGGGTCAAGGCGCTGTACTACCGCAACGATCCGATCATCACCGGCGCGGCGCCGTTCAAGCCGACGATTCACGGCATGTATCGTTCCTGCTTGCGCGCGGCGACGGTTTGGAATGGCATGGAGCAAGCCGGCGTGCCCGATATTAAGGGCGTCTACTTGCCGCCGCCGGCGCAACGCTTCATGATCGCCGTGGCGATCAAGCAGCGCTATCCCGGTCACGCCAAGCAGGCGGCGTTGGTTGCCTGCCAATGCCATGCCGGCGCCTATCTCGGCCGTTACGTCGTCGTAGTCGACGACGACATCGATATCACCGACACCAACGAAATCCTGTGGGCGATCTGTACCCGTTCCGATCCGGAAACCTCGGTCGATATTCTGCGGCGTTGCTGGAGCGGCCCGTTGGATCCGATCATTCAGCCTGGGCAAAAAGGTTTTAACTCGCGCATGATCATCGAGGCCGTCCGGCCTTGGGAATGGCGCGACAAGTTTCCCGCGACCAGTGCAATCAGCGATCAGACGCGCAGCGAGTACGCGTCAAAGTGGCGACGGCAACTAGAGCAAGTCCAGGCGCGCCACAGCGTCATCCGCGCGCGCAGCGACTAGTTTTTTCTTGAGCCGCCTGCCAATCGTTTGGCACCGATGTGTCACAGGCGCTGTCACTCACGATCGCTGCACTAGCTTTTTCGCTCGACGCTTTGTTCTGGCAATTATGCCAGTAAAATTCGTTAGCAACACACAGGGTTGGCCGTAAACCGCAATAGTTGGCCAATTTTGTCCGCGTGCAGTATAGGCTCGCGCTTCTGTGTCGTTGCTTACATTTCTTCGCATAGAGGGGGATATATTTGGAATATTGGGGTCTTAACCAGTGTCGCAAGGCGGATAAAGCCAATTGGCACAAGACATGCTCATTGCTAGCCACTGGTGAGTAGTCACAGGTGATTTAAATCATAGAAGGAGAACCGTCGAATGGAACAGATCATGACCCCCTCAGAGGTTGCATCGTTGCTGAAAATTCATTTGAAGACCGTGTACAAGCTGGCCGAGAAAGGCGTTATTCCCGGCAATCGTATCGGTCGCAGCTGGCGTTTCAGCCGTGGCGATGTATTGGAGTTGGTTTCGAGCAAAGCAATGAGCTTATCGGACAACGGCGAGACTGATCTCCGTGCCGTGGCGAATGGGGGCAAATAGACCTGATTCACAAGAAGGCTGGTAGGTTGACGATGGATTTCGATCCCATCAAGCAACTACAGAGCCTCTTGGAGGATCGCGGTAAAGTGCTGGAAAAAATTTCCAGCATCCATTCCGCGTTAGGCTCGATCACTTCGGCGCAAGCGGCCGCGCCAGAGCCGCCGCAAACCCAAGCGGCGCCGGTGCAAAGCGCGAGTCGGTTCAGCCAAGATCCCGTCTATGGCCGATTGCTGCAGGCCTTGGGCGACATGCAGGCGCAGATCGAACAACGCGTACGGCCGATCGCCCAGCAAGTCGTCGAGTTGGAAGTCGCGCGGCTGCGCGAACAGTCGGATCACGATCAAGCCGCGCTCAAGCAATGCTTAGCCCAGATCGATCTGGGCATTTTGACCTGCGTGGACCGGCTCGATGAATACCAGCAGAAACATGCCTCGCTCATCACTCTCAATGAGCGTTTGGAATCTCTCGGTGCTTCGCCCGAAGCGCTGCCTGAAAAACTCGTGCCGTTAAATCTTGACGACGCCCTGCGCGCGCGGCTAGAGGCGTTGGGGCAAAGCCGTAGAGCATAATGTTTAACCCCCGCGCTTGTGCTATCGAGCAACCGCGGCTCTGCCTCGCTCAACCCATCCGAACGGTTCACCGTTTGAGCTTTTCTCCAAAGCCGCCCATTCGCTTCGTCGCTATCACTTTACCCCGAGTAGTTTTTTATGATAACGCCAGTCCGGGTGTTCGACCTTAGTGGATAGCTGACTTCGGCCCGGATGGGTTTTCCAGCGCCGGCTGTATTCTTCAATGTCGATTGCCGGGATCGGTTTAGGATCGCCGATGGCGTAGGCCAAGTAATTCAAGCGCGCCAGTTCAAAAAGATTGAGCGTGGTGAGGGTGACCTCTTCAACGTTGCGGCCGGCGGTGGTGATGCCGTGACCGATCAACAGGCAGGCGTTCTTGTCGCCCATGACCTTGATAAAATCTTGCCCCAAGACATCGTCGATGATCGTCACACTGCGCGGGTAAAGCGGAATGCCTTCGAGCAGCAACTTTAGCCCCGGTGGATTGTAAGCGGCGTAAATCGGCAGCAGCGGTTTTGCGCTGGCGGTCAAGGCGACCACCCAATCGGGATGGGCGTGGATGACGCTCATGACTTCAGGCCGCGCCCGATAAACCGCCAGGTGCATGGCGGTTTCATGGGGCGCATCGAGACCTTTCGAGGCCTGCAAGACATTGCCGCGGATATCGATGGTAATGATGTCCGTCTCTCGGGTGAACTCCAGAGCCTCTTCATTGACTCCTTTGGATTTGATGAGAATCCTGTCGGTGCCGGCGATGCGCGCGCTGACGTGACCGAAAGAACCCCGGGTCACGCCGCGGTCGCCCAGAATGCGGCAGGAGTACATTACCTTCTTGCGCAATTGCCGCACGGTTTCACTCTCTTTTCGTTTGGCCATCCTGCTCGCCGCCCTCTCTCAGTTTTACTTCTTTACGGCGCGAAACGCCGCTTCAATATTGCTGTCGAGCCGCTGCTTGCCGCCGGACCAGCTTTGATATTCCGGTAGGCGCAGTTCGGTTTTGACCGCTTCCAGCGACTTGCCCTGGCCGGCCAATTCGCCGACTCGATCTAACAGCACGTCGTAGAACCGATCGGTTTCATCGAGCAGCGCCACCGTGCCGGGAAGTCCGTGGGCGGGGACGATCACTTCGGCATGGAGCGCTTTGAGCTTTTTGATATCGGCTTTGATATTGGCGATGGTGACGAAGGGGCGGAGAAAGCCGAACCGTTTGACCGCCGCGGTGGCGGCCGAGAACAGCACGCGTTCTTTAGGCAACCAAATCGCCGTGTCAGCGTCGCTGTGAATGTTGTTCAATTGCAGCAGCTCCATAGTTCGACCGCCCAGTTGTAAAACCATGCGGTCGTGAAATTCCACCTGGGGCGTGACCAGGCGAAAACCGCGGAAGGCTTCGCGCATCTCGGCCGACTCGGCGATTAGTTTGTCGTTACGCTTGGGGTCGAAATATCCTTTGATTCCTTGGGTTGCTCCCTGGGCGGCGATCACCAGGGCCGGCGGGGAGAAGACAAAATTGCCGGTGGTATGATCGTTATGGGTCTCGGTGTTGATCAAAAAGCGCACCGGTTGCGCCGTCAGCCGGCGCACCGCGTTCAAGATGACGTGGGAGTCCGGCGGATTGGGACCGCTGTCGATCAGCACGACGCCTTGTGGGGTGACGATGATGCCGCAGTTCGATTGCGCGTCTTTGGCGTAGATATAGACGCCGTCGGCGATTGTCACGAAATGGGGCCCGAGATTTTGGCTCCAGCCGGGCTGGGTCAGCGACAGCAAGAAGATCGCCACGACGCTTGCCCAGATTCGATTCATGGGATTTCTCCTTGATTGCATTGAGCGAACCGAAGAATGGATTGATAATTTATAAATTCTTTACTATGTATCGCAGTACGGCGGCGCGAGGCAAGACGGAATTATTTTGTGGCGCCGGTTTGGAAAGGGATGAACGTGGAATATCTGAGCCTGGCCGACATCGCTTACAGGAAAATCAAAGCGGCGATTCTCAAACATGAAATCGTTCCGGGGGAGCGGCTCTCGCACGACGAATTGGTGCTGCGGCTCAAGATCAGCCAGACGCCGATCCGCGAGGCGCTCTCGCGCTTGGTTCAGGAAGGGTACGTGATCCGGCTCAACCAGCGCGGCTATCGCGTCAGCGAAATGACCGCCGAAGAGGTGGACGAGCTTTTCGATCTGCGCCAAACTCTCGAGGCGCATTGCCTTGACGGCGCGATTGGGCGCTTGACGCCGGACGGCATCGCCGCATTGGAGCGCAACGTAAAAAGCTCGCGCAATTCGGTCGCGAAAAATGCATCGCTGGTCGACCGTTATATTATCAACAAGGATTTTCATCTGACCTTGGCGCAGCTTGCCGGTAATAGCGCGGTGTGCCGGGTGCTGGAAGATGTCTGCGAGAAGCTCGTGCTCAAGCGGCGCATCGAGGGCGCGTCCCACGGCGGCTTTTCGGTATTGCGCCATCATCGCGATATTCTCCGAGCGATCAAAGCGCAGGACAGTAAAACCGCGCAGGAACTCATGAAAGCGCATTTGGATGAGATCAAGTTTACTTTGCTCAGGCAAATCGCCGTGCGCAAACGCGCGGCGCAGGCTCGGTAATCGCCAGCGATCGACCCAGCGCAGCAACCCCGCTACCAAATAAGGAAAAAGGTGTTCACCACGAAGGATATGGTTCGACTAGCTCACCACTGGCTACGATAGCGAAGGTCGGAGTATGAATTATCCGAACGCTTCGTGTTCTTTGTGAACTTCGGGGTGAGATAGGATTTTCTCATCGACCGCGACAGCTGAGGACCGCCGGCCGGTAAATTGGCGCCGGCGAGCGAATTCAAAAAAATCGTGAAACGGAGTTCATGATGGAACCCAGACGGGCCCCGGTGAAAGACCTTCGCAGCTTTCTCCAGATTCTCGACCGGCGCTGGCCGGGCGAGGTGCTGCGCGTAGACACCCGGGGTAAGGCTTTCGATCTTGCCGACTGCGATGCCGCGGCTTTTCTCGCCAAGCTCAAGGCGAGCGGCAAACGGCCGGCGACATTGTTTCGCGGATTCAAAACGCTCAGCGGCAAAGTCTGGCGTGGCGAGCTGTTGTTCTCGGAGTTGTCCACGCTGCGCAAGCAAGCCGCGGCGATGGATCTTGACGGAGCGGTGAAGTTTCAGGAGCTGGCGGAGGAATTTTCGCGGCGTAACCGTTTGACCCAAAAGCCGGTGCAAATTCCCTCCTCTGAGGCGCCGGTGAAGCAGATCGTCGAGAGCGGCGCGAATTTGTCGCTCTACGACTTGCCGGTTTATCGCAAGGACGAGTTCGACGCCAAACCCGGCTGGCTGTGCGCCATCGGCGTGGGCAAGGAACCGGACTCGGGGCGCTACAATCTTTCCTGGCATCGGCTCCATGTTCATGCGCCGGACTTCGCCTCCGCGCGCATCAATCCACGCCACTTGATGGAGTACATGAACCGTTACCGCGCCAAGGGTTTCGACAAAATGCCGGTGGCGTTCGCGCTGGGCCATCACCCGGCCTTCGAAGTGGCGGCGGGATCGAACTGCGCCTGGGGCGTCGACGAGTATGAATTCGCCGGCGGCTTGATGGACAGTCCGGTGCGGGTGGCCGAGTCGGAGAGCTTGGGAAAAGATTTTTTAATTCCCGCCGACGCCGAGATCGTCGTCGAAGGCATGATCGATCTCACCAAGAAAGAAATCTGCGGGCCGTGGGCGGACGTCATGCGCTACTATTCGCCGCAGACGCTGGAGCCGCTATTTACGCCGACGGCATTTCTCATGCGCAAGAAGCCTATCTGCATCGGCAACTGGACCGGCCACGACACCTATGGAATCTTGGGCGCGGCGTCCTACGTTTACAGTGTGCTCAAAGAGCGCTACCCGCGGGTCATGGCGGTCAATCAAGTTTGTCCGTACACCTACGTGATTCAATTCAAACCGCGGGTGCCGGGCGAGAGCACGCGGCTGGCGCTGATGGCGCTGGGAAATTTCGCCGACCGGATCAAGAACGTGATTTTGGTCGACGACGATATCGATCCGTTCGATTTAAATTTAGTCATGTTCGCCATCAGCACGCGCACCGACGCGGATTCGGCGCAGGTGCAGATCGTTCACGACTTGCAAGCGAACCGCCAGGACCCGTCGACGGAAAAATATATGCGCGTGGGCGGTTTGATCGTCGACGCCACCAAGCCGGTGGGCAAACCGTTTCCCGAAATCGGCAAGCCGCCCGACAGCGGCCTGGCGCGCATGCGCCTGGAAGATTTCGTCAGCGCGGCCGAATTAGGAAAACTCGCGGGCTAAGACAAGAATTAGAAGGCTGAATCACCACAGAGAGCACAAAGTAGAAGATTTGGATTCGGACTATTAACCGCAAAGAGCGCAAAAGGCGCAAAAAATCCGACATGTAGGGGCGTATGGCATACGCCCTTGTTCACGCCGAAGAGCCGAAGAAGGTTTTTACCACGAAGGAGGCACGAAGGACACGAAGGTTTCGTAGGGGCGGGTTTGAAACCCGCCCTTACTGATTATCCGACGTCTTCGTGTCCTTCGTGCTCTTCGTGGTGAGGCTGGATTTTCCTATCGATACGAAGGAGCCATAATTTTATGCCACCGGAATTTTACATTACTTGTCCGCAGTGCGGCCACCGCTACAACGTGCACAAGATGATTTACGACGAGGGCGAAGATTTCTCCATGTTCTGTCCGGTCTGCACGGCGCGCTACCCGCGCAAGGACGGGAAGATCGACGCGGCGAATTTCGATATCAAAAAGTAGAGAAAATATTTTGAAACCCGCAGAGTTCCAATACCACCGGCCGCGCACCGTCGAGGCTGCAATGGCTTTGCTCAAAGAGAATGGCGACGACGGCAAAATACTCGCCGGCGGCCAGAGCTTGATGCCGCTGATGAATTTCCGTTTGGCCGAGCCGGCGCATTTGATCGATATCAAC
>OELC01000850.1_pt1 | contig 15264 bp, 13 predicted proteins | sample 1503131 | NCBI WGS metagenome assembly OELC01 (sample SAMEA104379562, study PRJEB20068) | metagenome | isolation source: 1998 | reverse complement strand
GAATACAGCAGGATCCCGCGCTCGCTTTTCGCATCCTTGAGCATATGTGCAGCCGGCTACGAAAACTCGACTGCGAGCTAGCTCGGGCTAAAACAGGAACGTGAAGCGACAACACCGGCGGAGTATTTGAGTTCAACCGAGTCGGATGCCAGGACGAGTTTCGGGTCTCACATCGAAAGTGCGGGTCACGGCTTGCGAGACCATAACCGATTCTTCGGCCGTCTTCATATATATTTATATTATCTGATCTTCTAATGCGCCTCTTCAGCGTGTGACTGGAGAGGCGCTCTTGTTCTCCGTCTACAACTACACCTTAAGGTTCGTCACCGCTTCGGTTGCCATTCTAAATCCTGCGATCTTGATCCAATCTTTTCCCATTTACGAGAAATAAATTGCCGCTATGTAACATAAGTATTAAAAAAATTGGTGGCACGCAGCTTGCGCTCTTCGCTTGCGTTATCGCAGAGCGGATTAAGGAGCGTGGTGGCGAGTTAGTGGCCGCACGACACCGAGGGTGAAACGAGCAATCGTAATCATAATAGTCGCTGTTGGTTTGGCCTTCGGTTACTGGGCCAATTGGGATGCGTCGGCGGTCAAGCAGCCCATCGAGTTTCCGCACAAGACACATATCGCGCAAAAAATTCCCTGCACCGGTTGCCATCAGCGCGCCGAAAAGGACCTTGTCGCGGGTCGGCCGCCGACGGCGTTGTGTCTCGCTTGTCACGCCAGCGGCGATGCCAAAAGCGCTGAGATCGCCAAGCTCAAGGCCTTCGGCGACAAGGGGCAAGACATCCCATGGCAACGGGTGTGGCGCTTACCGTCGCATGTATTTTTCTCCCATCGAGTGCACGTCACTGTCGCGAAGCTCGCTTGCCAGTCTTGCCATGGACCCATGGAAACCCTCGATCGTCCGCCGCCGCGTCCGCTTAAAACGCTGGCGATGGAAGATTGCATCGCCTGTCATATGAAAGCGAAATCGGCCGCTACTCCCAAGCTCAATGTGGCGGCGCACTCAGTCAACGTTTCAGCGAAGCGGCTGGTCAATGATTGTGTGAATTGCCATCGGTGAGGAATGCGATGCGTTTTACCCGACGAAGATTTCTGCAAACTTTGACCGGCGCCGCCGGCGCGGCGGCGGTGGTGCAAAACAAAATTGCCGCGGTGGATCAGGTCGCCGGCGACGTGCAACGGTGGGCGAAGCCGGAAGAGGTTGTCGTGCCGACGATCTGCCAACAATGCCCAGGCGGCTGCGGCTTGTTGGCGCGCACGCTCGACGGCGAGGTTTGCGGCATTTCCGGCAATCCGCTTCATCCGATCAATCGCGGCGCGCTCTGTCCCAAAGCTTTTGGCGGGCTGCAACTGCTCTACGATCCAAACCGCATCAAAACGCCGCTGGCTCGCAGCGGCGAGCGCGGCAAGTTCCGCGCTATTGGCTGGGACGAAGCGCTCAAGTTGGTCACGCAACGTTTGTCCGATCTGCGCGCCAAGGGGCTGGCGCACACAGTGGCGATTCTCGGCGGACAGTATCGCGGCTATCGCGATACGCTGTGGAGCCGCTTCGCCCAGGCTTACGGTACGCCCAATTACATTCGCCTGCGTTGTTTCGCGCCGGACAAACCCGCGCTGGCGCATCAACTGATGCAAGGAACGACCGCGCCGCTCGCCTACGATTTAGCCGAGGCACAGTTTATTCTCTCGTTCGGCGCCGGTTTGCTGGAATCATGGATCGGCCCGGTTCATACATCGCAGGCCTACGCGCGCTTGCGCCGGAGCGGCGATCGGCCGCGCGGAATGTTGGTTCAGATCGATCCACGCCGCTCGCCAACCGCGATTAAAGCCGATCGTTGGATTTCGATCGTCCCCGGAACCGATGGGATCTTGGCGCTCGGCATTGCCAATGCCATGATCCGCGAAGGACTTTACGACGAAGCGTTCGTCGAGCAGTCGAGCTTCGGCTTTGAAGATTGGGTCGATGGCGCTGGGCAGGAGCATCTCGGTTTTAAAAATCTGGTCTTGCGCGACTACGGCCTGTTCACGGTTTCCGCGGCCACCGGCGTGCCGGTGAAAAGTATTTTGGAGATTGCCCGCGGTCTCGCATTCACCAAACCCGCCATCGTCATCGGCGAGCGCGGCCCGGCCTACGGCCCCGACGATATGTACACGCGCATGGCGATTCACAGCTTGAACGCGCTGGTGGGAAACATCGGCATCGCCGGCGGCTTGCGGACTCAGGGTGAAATTCCGCTGGCGCCGCTGCCGGCGCTGGAGCAAGACGCCGCCGCGAAGCAGGGCGCAGCCCAGCCGCGCATCGACGGCGCGGGCGAGAAAAATTATTTCACGGTCGCCGATGCGCCGCAGCTTTTGCCCGAGCGAATTCTCAACGGCTCGCCCTACGCGCTAAACGCTTTATTCTTGTTCGCCACCAACCCGCTGGCCAATCACCCGGCCAAGGAAGCATTCACCGCGGCGTTCAAGAAGATTCCATTGATCGTTAGCTTCTCGCCTTTCCTCGATGAATCCAGCGCCATGGCCGATCTGATTTTGCCCGATCAGACTTACCTAGAGCGTTGGCAAGACGATCAGGTTAACCATTTAGCTGGCTTTACATGTTTTAGCTTGGCGCGGCCGGCTTCCAAGCCGCTGCATCAGTCGCGCAACACCGCCGATGTGGTATTGCAGATCGGGCAATCCCTCGGCGCCACGGTGGCGAAAAATTTTCCGTGGAAAAATTTCGAAGAGCTGCTGCGCGCCGGCGCCGAAGGGCTGTTCAAATCAAATCGCGGCTATGTGGTTTCCGTCCACGCCCAGGAAGCGCTGCGCAAAGTTCTCGAACGGCAGGGCTACTGGCAGCGCGAGTTTCCCGACTTCAACGCTTTTTGGAATGGCCTGCTGCAAAAGGGCGCGTGGTGGGATCCGAGCGGTCTGCCGGTGAGTCGCAATGCTTTGCTGCAAACGGCGTCGGGTAAATTCGAATTCTACTCGACGCGGCTCAAGCAATGGCTCGACAGGAGCGCGACGACAGAAGACGCGCGCAAATCGATGCTCGCTAAATTTGGCGCCGGCGCGTCGGCGGACTTGCTTTATCTGCCGGCGGTGGCGATCCGGAGCGCCAAGAAAGTCGAAGCCTTGCCGCTGCGGCTCAACACTTATCGTCTGATGAGCCGGCCCATGGGCGGCGGTAAGAATCAGCCGTGGCTGCTCGAACAACCGGCGGTTCACTTGCCGGCTTCATGGGAAGGCTGGGTGGAAATTCACCCGCAGACAGCCGGCGGACTCGGAATTAAAGAGAACGATTTAGTGTGGGTCGAATCGGCCAAAGGCCGAGTGAAGCTGCGCGCCAAACTTTACTCCGGCACGGTCGCCGACGTTATTCATATTCCACTTTTCGGCGGCGATGGGCCAAATCCCAACGACTTGATCGCCAATGAGACCGATGTGCTGCGCGGCTTTGGCGTGCTCAACAACACGCAAGTCAGAGTGAGGAGGGCGTAAACCGTGGCGTTGTGGGGAATGGTGATCGATTTGGATCGTTGCACCGGTTGCCAAGCCTGTGTGATGGCGTGCAAGGCCGAGAACAATGTTCCCGCCGTCGGCGCCGACGAGGCGAAACGCGGCCGAGTGATCAGCTGGATGCAAGTGCTGACCGAGACCGACGAAGAACATCGCGCCAGCAAGACGCGCTTCATTCCACGGCCCTGTCTGCAATGCGACGATCCGCCGTGCACCAAGGTTTGTCCGGTCTATGCGACCTACCGAAATCCCGAAGGGATCGTCGCGCAGATTTACAACCGCTGCATCGGTTGCCGCTTCTGCATGGCCGCCTGTCCTTACAACGCCAAGTATTTCAATTGGCATAGCTATCAAAAAGAGGCGCCGGGCCAGAACCCGGATGTTTCGTTGCGCGAAAAGGGCGTCGTCGAAAAATGTACTTTTTGCCACCATCGGCTGCAGAACGCGCGCGAACGGGCGCTGGCGGAAAAACGCGAGTTCGATCCAGCAGAGTATGTTCCCGCATGCGCTGAAGCTTGTCCCGCCAAGGCGATCGTCTTTGGCGATCTCGCCGATCCGGCCAGCGAAGTGGCGCAGCAGGCGCGCAGCCCGCGGGCTTTCAAACTGCAAGAGGAGTTGGGCACCAAGCCCAAGGTAATTTACCTGACGGAGGGCGAAGGCGGTGGCTGAGATGCGCGACGATCACGAAGATATTTTACTCGCGCCGATGGAGCGCAGCGGGCGAGGTTTCTATTGGGCGGTGGCGTGTCTCTGTGTCTTGATCTTGTGGGGCGCGATCGCCTACTCGGTGCAGTTCACTCAAGGCTTAGGCGTGACCGGACTGCACCAGCCGGTCGGTTGGGGTTTTTACGTCACCAATTTCGTCTTCTTCATCGGCATCAGCCACGCCGGCACGCTGATATCGGCGATTCTGCGTTTATCGAAAGCGGAGTGGCGCCGGCCGATCACGCGCATGGCGGAGGTGATCACTTGTATGGTGATCTTTATCGGCGCGGGCCAGATCCTGGTCGACTTGGGCCGGCCCGATCGCATGATGAATGTTTTGCGCCACGGCCGTTATCAGTCGCCGCTGCTTTGGGACGCCACTAGCATCAGCGCCTATTTGACCGCGAGTCTAACTTATCTTTACCTGCCGATGATTCCCGACATCGCCATCCTGCGCGATCGTCTGGGCAAACGGAAGCTCTTGTACAGCGTGCTAGCGCTGGGCTGGACTGGGACGGAGTACCAGCAAAAAGTTCTCAACCGTGCCATCGCCATCATGGCGGTCCTAGTCATTCCCATCGCCATCTCGGTGCACTCGGTGGTGTCGTTCGTTTTCTCGATGACGCTGCAGCCGGCGTGGCATTCCACTATCTTCGGTCCTTACTTCGTGGTCGGCGCGATTTTCTCCGGTATCGCCGGCCTGATCGTGACCATGATCATTTTCCGCAAGGCCTACGGGCTGCATTACTATCTCAAACCGGTCCACTTCCGCTATCTCGGCCAGCTCTTGCTGATCATGGCGCTGCTGTGGTTTTATTTTACCTTCGCGGAATATTTGACCGGCTATTACGGCGCGGAACCCGAGGAGATGAAAGTTTTCTGGGCCAAGTTCACGGGACCTTTCTGGCCGTTTTTCTGGTCCATGGTGCTGTGCAATTTCGTCGTTCCGCTTTTGTGCTTGACCAGTTTAAAACAGCACACCGTTGGCAAAGTTCTGATCGCGTCGCTTGCCATCATCGTCGGCATGTGGCTCGAGCGCTTTATCATCGTCGTGCCCACCTTGTCTTTTCCGAGACTGCCGTTCCCGCAAGGAGTCTACGCGCCGACCTGGGTGGAGTGGGGCGAAACCGCCGGCAGTTTGGGTCTGTTCGCGCTGTTTTATCTTTTGTTCACCAAGTTTTTTCCGATCATTTCGATCTGGGAAATTCGCGAAGGGCGCGAATCGAGCCTCAAGGAAGTTGAAGAAAGAATCGTCAGTTATCTTCCAGGCGAAGCCGAGGAAAAAGTTTAGCGTACCGACGAGAGGATCCTATGGCACATGAACCGCCGGTATCGGAGCGCTTAGTCAGATCGCTGCAATGGGTGTGGTTGGGCGGCGCCTTTGTTCTGGTCGGGGGAATCATCGTCTGGATCGCGCATCTGATCGTCGCTTCCTGGCGCTTGGACGACGTCGTCCAAGCGTCGGTCGGAATATCGCTGGTGGCGATACCGATTTTTATCGTCTTCATGGGTGTGGTCTTTTATGTTTTCTGGGGCGTGGCATTGCATGGGAGGAAGCGTGAAGATTAGGCTGCTCTTCATCGCCTTGTCTCTGTTGTTCGTATCAGTGCGCGAACCGCGGGCGCCGGTCGAAGCGGCCGAAGCCGGCTCGGCGATTTTGCCGGGTAATCCTCTAGAGGGCAGCCAACTTTTTTCTGAAAAAGGCTGTCTGCGCTGCCACGCGATCAACGGCGTCGGCGGCGTCGGCGGTCCCGATCTCGGCCAGGGCATCTTGAAACGTTCGCTGCTCGATATTGCCGGGGTGATGTGGAATCACTCGCCGGGCATGGCTCACGTGATTGAAGAGCGGCGCGCTACGCGTCCGCTGTTTAAAGCGCCGGAAATGGCGAGCTTGCTTTCTTTTCTTTACTACATCGGTTCTCTCGATGCGCCGGGAGACAGCGCGGCTGGTGAACGGTTATTTCGCGAGAAACAATGCCAAACCTGCCACTCGTTGGGCGGCAAAGGAGGGAAGCACGGCCCAGCGCTCGACGGCTATAGCAAATATGCTTCGCCCATCTATTTGACCGTCGGTCTTTGGAATCGCGGCAAGACCATGGCCGGAGTCATGGAAGCGTTGGGAATTTCACGGCCAACTTTCGAGAAGAATAATATTTCCGATCTGTTCGCCTACATTCGCAGTTTCGGCCGCAGCGTCGAGCGCATCTATGCGCAGCCGGGCAGCCCGCGCAACGGCGAAAAACTATTTGTCCAAAAGCGCTGTATCGAATGTCACTCGGTCACCCCGCAAGGCGATCCGACCCGGGCAAACCTGCGCGCCCGGCTGATCAAAGGAAGTCTCATGACCATCGCCGGCGCCATGTGGAACCACGGGCCGAAGATGTGGGCCGACATGGCGCGCCGCGGCGTCCCAACATCGTCGCTCAGCGCCGAGGAAATGTCGGATATCATCGGTTATCTTTATTTCCTCCAATTCATCGATCCGCCCGGCGCGGCCGAGCGCGGGCGCCTCGTGTTTCAGGAGAAACGTTGCGGCAATTGCCATCTAGCGCCCGCCAAAGGAGTGGCGCAGGGGGCAGATTTCGCCAAGAGCGATAAGCTCAAAACCCAATTGGAAGTGGTCACCGAGATGTGGAACCACGCCAGCACGATGGAAGAAAAGATGCTTAAGCAATCCGTTGAGTGGCCGGTCTTCCGCGGCGGCGAGATGGCCGACTTGATGGCTTATCTGATTGCATTGCGCGCGGGAAAATAATCGGCAAGGCAGATTAATTTGCCAAGACGTTGAGTCGATGCAACGCAAAATGGACGGCACCGGCTTTGAGCACAGGAAATAATGCTGCAAGTGGCGTGACGCTCGAAGAAAGGGGGAAAGTGCCATGAATAGAGCAATAGTAAAAATGGCGATCTTGACCCTAGCTGCAATCATCGTCCTATTTTTCGCGGCGGCTGTTCACGCGCAGCAATATGGCGCGTCTTCACAAGATCCGCTTGCCGGCTCCCGGGTATTTGGCAGCAAAGGCTGTTCGCAGTGCCATGCCGTAAATGGCGTTGGCGGCAAGATCGCCGCCGATCTCGGACGCATCGTTAAGCCGCGCACTTTTTACGATCTGGCCAGCGCGATGTGGAATCATATACCCGAGATGGCCGCGCAAATGCGCAAACTCAACAAGCCGCCGCCGCAATTGAGCGCGCGCGAGACCGGCGATCTGATTGCGTTTCTCACCACGGTTAATTATTTTGATCCGGTCGGGGAGGCAAAAGCCGGCAAGAAAATTTTCGCCGATAAGCAATGCGTGGTCTGTCACCAAATCGAGGGCGTGGGCGGTGTGTTCGGACCCAGCCTCGATTCCGTGGTTCAGTTCGGGCCGATTTTTTTCGCCGCCACCATGTGGAATCATGGTCCGGCAATGGCCGAAGCGATGCAAGCGCGCGGCATCAAGCGGCCGCAGTTTAGCGGCAGTGAACTGAGAGACTTGATTGCTTACGTCAAATTGGTTTCCCGCGGACGCGGCGATCAGCCCATGCAAGTGCTGCCAGGACGCGTCGAGGACGGCGAACGGCTGTTCGCAGCGCGCGGCTGTGTGGATTGCCATGGAGTTAGAGGAGCCGGCGGGCCGGTGGCGCCCGCGCTTGGCGGAAAAAGAATTTATCCTAGTCTTTTTGAATTTGCCGCGGCGATGTGGAATAAGGGCCCGATCATGATGCGCGAGATGCAACGGCGCGGCGCAACCATTCCGCCGCTGCACGCGGACGAGTTGGCGGCGATCGTCGGTTTCTTGTATTCGGTGGATTACTTCGCCGGGCCGGGAGATCCACGGCGCGGCGAACAAGTCGTCAAAGCCAAGGGGTGTTTCGACTGTCATTCGCTCGCCGGCAAAGGCGGCCGACTAGCGCCGGATTTCGCCAAGAGCCGCGGCTTGAACGAGCCGGCCAACGTGATTGCGGCGATGTGGAATCATGGCACCGCCATGGAGCAAAAAATGCGCGACGAGAAGTTATCTTGGCCGGTCTTCAAAGGGGATGAAATGGCGCAAGTGGTCGGTTATCTCCAGGCCCTCGGCCGGCGCCGTCGCTAACATGTCCCGTCTGATCTTCTATGCGCTTGTCGTTCTCGTCGTCGGGGCTTGTCCGCAGCGGGCCAATGCGCAGCCACAGTCGGAGAGTTGTGCCGTTTGTCATCTGGCCATGGGCGTGGAAAATCTGACCAAGCCGGCTGAGCTTTACAAAGCGGACATCCATGCGGCGAAAGGATTTGGCTGCGTCGCTTGTCATGGCGGCGACGGCACGATCGGCGGCATGGAATCCATGGACCGGAAAAAAGGTTACATCGGTAAACCCACTCCCGCGCAGGTTGTCGAAGTGTGCGGCAGGTGCCACGCCGATGCGAATTTCATGCGGCAATACAATCCGTCGCTGCGCGTGGACCAGGTTTCCGAATACTCCACCTCGGTTCATGGCCGCAGACTGAGAGAACAGAAGGATGAGAAGGTGGCGACTTGCGCCAGCTGCCATAAACCTCACTCGATCCGCCCCGCCAACGACGCGCGTTCGACGGTTCATCCGACTCGGGTCGCCGATACCTGCGGCGCTTGTCACGCCAACAAGGACTACATGGCGCCGTACAAGATTCCCACCGATCAAGTCGAGAAGTACAAAAAAAGCGTGCACTGGAAAATGATGACCAGCAAAGGCGATCTGTCGGCGCCGACGTGCAATGACTGCCACGGCAATCACGGCGCCGCGCCGCCGGGAGTGTCATCGGTCGTCAACGTTTGCGGTCAGTGCCACGCGGTTAATTCAGAATTATTCAACAAGAGCGGCCACAGCAAAATTTTCGCGCAAATGGGCGTCCCCGGCTGCGCCAGCTGCCATAGCAATCACGCGATCCTTGAGACCGGCGATGCCATGCTCAGCGCTTCGGATAAATCCGCCTGCGCGACTTGTCATACGCCAACTTCTGCGGGGGCGGCGCTTGCGGCCAGCATGCGCGCGGCCATCGATCGTCTGAGGAACAGTTATGAAAAAGCGCACACGCTGCTTGGCAATGCCGAGCACGCCGGCATGGAAGTGAGCCAGCCGCTATTCGAATTGAACGAAGCGAAGACGGCGCTGATCAAGGCGCGCGCGGCGATTCACGGCTTCGACCAGGCGATTCTCGATAAAGAAGTTGCGCCCGGTTTGAAAGCTGCCGAGAAGGCGCACGCCCGAGCCGTAAAAGCGCTTGATGAGTTGCAGTTTCGGCGCAAGGGTTTGGCGATCTCGGCGTTGATTATTTTCGCTCTGGTGGTGGGTTTGATTCTGAAGATTCGTCAAATGGAACGCAAACCGAAGTAAGCCCAACAGGAATTAAGACAATGGCCCATGAAGGTTCCACCGCAGCCGAAGAGAATGGCAGGAGAAAATTTCTCAACTGGTTTTTAAGTACCACGGCGGGGGCGTTCCTGGTTTCGGTAACCTACCCGTTGAGCCGGTATCTGATTCCACCTGAAGTGGAAGAATCGACGGCGAGCACGGTGACTTTGGCGATCAAACCCAACGACGTGAAAGCGAACAGCGGCCAGATCTTTCGCTTCGGCAGCCAACCGGCGATTCTGGTAAAAGACGCCAACGGAGATCTCAAAGCGTTTTCCGCGGTGTGCACGCATCTGGCGTGCATCGTGCAATACCGCTCGGACATCAACCAGATCTGGTGCGCCTGTCATAACGGCCATTTCGATCTCAACGGTAGAAACGTTGAAGGCCCGCCGCCCAAGCCATTGGAACAATTTGCCGTCAACGTCCGGGCCGACCAAATTATCGTGAATAAGAAGGGCTAAGCGGATGGATGACAAAAGCCCAAAGCGCGGCAAACTGTGGCTCTGGCTCGATGAAAGGATCGGGCTAAGCGATATTGCCAAGCTCGCTAAGAAGAAAGAGGTGCCGCTGCACCGTCACACATTTTGGTTTTATTTCGGCGGCATGACGCTGTTTCTGTTCGCGATCCAGGTTGGCACGGGTATTCTTCTTTTACTCTATTATCGTCCCAGCGCCGGCGAGGCCTTCGAGTCGATCCAATTCATTATGACCGAGGTGCAGTTCGGTTGGCTGGTGCGCTCGATTCATTCATGGTCCGCCAATCTGATGATCTTCGCCATGTTCATTCATCTGTTCAGTGCTTTGCTGCTCTATGCCTACCGGCGCCCGCGCGAAATGACTTGGCTTTCCGGCGGCGGGCTTTTGGGTTTGAGCTTGGCGTTTGGTTTTACCGGTTACCTTCTGCCGTGGAATGAGCTGGCGTTCTTTGCCACCCGCGTGGGCACAGAAATTCCCGGCGTCGTGCCAGTGATCGGCCCTTTTCTGCGCCGCTTGTTGCGCGGCGGGAATGACGTCACGGGCGCAACTTTAACCAGATTCTACGGCATCCACGTCGCTATTCTGCCGGCGCTCGTGACCGTGGTGCTTGGGCTCCATCTATTCCTGGTGCAGAAACACGGCATGAGCCGGCCGCTCGGCGAGGAAAAGGGCGATAGCGGCAATCGGTCGATGCCATTTTTTCCGAATTTCTTCTTGCGCGACTTGGTTGGATGGCTCTGCGCTCTTGGCGTGCTTGCGGCTTTGGCCGCGTATTTTCCCGCGGAGTTAGGTAAGAAGGCGGACCCTTTTCAGCCCGCGCCCATCGGCATCAAACCTGAATGGTATTTCATGGCGATGTTTCAGACGCTCAAACTACTGCCAAGCCATATTCTCGGTATTGAGGGCGAGCTTTTGGGTGTGTTAGGATTCGGTCTCATTGGCGCGCTATTGATCGCCATGCCGTTTCTCGATCGGCGGGTAGCAGCGGGCAAAACCTCAAGCCGCCTGGCGACCGGGTTTGGGCTGCTGCTGATAGTTTACTCGATCGCGCTGACTTACCTCGGCTATACCATGAGTCCGACGAAATAAAGTGCTGCGGTTTCACGGAATTTCATAGTTTTGTTTCGATGGCGCAGAAAAATTTTCACTTGAACCGTTAAGGAAGGCCAGTGCCGCGCACCAAGCTCATACTCTTGGCTATCGTCATCTTGGTTATTGGCGGAGTCGGCTTTGCCGCCTTGCGGACCTACAACTATGTCGAGCATGACCCAAGGTTTTGTGCGTCTTGCCATTTGATGAATACCGCCTGGGAAACTTGGAAAAAGGGTCCCCACAACAAGCTTGACTGCCACGTCTGCCATCAGCAAAATATTCAAGATCGGGTTCGAATCGTTTGGAGTTGGGCAACGTCCAATATCAAAGACGTGCCGCCGCATACAAAACTAAACCGGCGGGTATGCGAAGAATGTCACTTAAACGACAAGACGAAATGGCCGCAAATCAGCAAAACGGTTGGCCACGATATTCACGTCGGGCGCAACAAGTTGGAATGCCTGTCCTGCCATCTGCCGTCGCTCCACGCGGTCAAACCGACGACGAAAGAATGCACCACTTGTCATTCCAAAGCGAGCGCGAACATCGGCGGCATGAAGGCATTGCATTGCACGGCTTGCCACAAGTTTACCGCCAAGAACAACGGCCAAGGATTGAAGCCGGAGAAGGATACTTGTCTGGGCTGCCATTCCGCAGTCTCGTTCAAAGGAGAAACTTTTCCGGATCATGGACCGATGCAGTATGAGTGCAGCGCTTGCCATAAGCCGCACAGCCGGCCGTTGCTCAAGTTTAACGACTGCCTTGGCTGCCATCCGACGATCGTCGAGGAGCGCTGGCATTTCGACCAAAAGGCTTTGACCCAATGCGTCAGTTGTCATAAACCTCATGATTGGAAAGCGGATAAGAAATCCATCGCGAAAAAATAATTACGGAATGAAGGGAGAAAAGAAAATTATGAAAAAAACATCGCTAGTGTTGGTTGGGTTACTGGTAAGCGCGGGGTGGTCACAGTCCGCTCTTGCGGCTGAGGCGAGCGGCGGCAAAGCCTTGTTCGAGAAATCCTGTGCCGGATGTCATGGCGCCGACGGCAAAGGCAACGAGAAAATGGCGACGATCCTCGGCGAAAAGGGACTTAACATTGTCGGCAAGGACACGACCAAGAAGTCCGACGAACAGTTGTTGAAAGTGATCGCTGAAGGCGCCGGCAAAATGCCGGCGTCCAAGCTCACCAAGGCGGAGCAAAAACAGGCCCTGGACCATGCTCGGACTTTAGCAAAGTAGTTTTCCCAGCCACGGCGCATGGTCGGTGCTTACCCCGCAGATGCGCCGTGGCGATTTCTTCCAAGCCGAATCATCTTGCGGCAGTCAAGTTTCCGATCTCTTGAGCTTGAGCAATTCGATCAGCAAAAAACTGACCATCCCGGCGCCGATACAGATCGCCAGATCGGCTGGATGCAGAGGCGCGAAGCGGAAGGCGTTGCGCAGCATCGGAACGTAAATCACCGCGGCGAGAAACCCATACGCGCCACCGACCACCCACCAAAAAGCGTCATTTCGCGAGCGCAACGCGTGAAAAATGTTGCGCGACCAAGACCTATTGACGAAGATTAAACTGACCATGCCGACGATCAGCGTCGCGAACGTGAGCGCGCGGGCGTCGGTTTCGCCGTAGCCATTGTAAAGCGATAGGCCAAAGACCGCGAGCACGGTCAGTAACACCGCGCCGCCTTGGAGTAGACTGATGACGATATCCCGCGTGCCGAACAGCGGCGCCGTGGGATCGCGTGGCGCCCGGTCCATGAGATTGGATTCCTCGGGTTCCGCTTCGAAGGCGATGGAGCAGGCCGGATCGATGATCAGTTCGAGAAACACGATGTGCACGGGCGTGAGTATGAGCGGCCAGTCGAAAATCAGCGGCACGAGCGCCAGGCCGGCGATCGGCACGTGAATGGAAAAAATAAACGCCATCGCCTTTTGTAGATTGTCGAAAATACGCCGGCCCAAGCGGATCGCTTCGACGATGGTCGCGAAGTTGTCGTCGAGCAGCACCAATGACGCGGTTTCGCGCGCCACGTCGGTGCCGCGCCCGCCCATGGCGATGCCGATATGAGCGGCCTTTAAAGCGGGTGCGTCGTTGACGCCGTCGCCGGTCATGGCGACGATTTCGCCGTTGGCTTTGAACGCTTCGACGATGGTGAGTTTCTGTTCCGGCAGGACGCGGGCGAAGATCGCCGTCTTGGCGATGCGGCGGCGCAAGTCGCCTTCTTGGATGCGTTCGATCTCCGCGCCGGTCAAGATTTGAGTTTGCGTCGGCAGACCGATCTTGCGGCCGATGGCCGCGGCGGTGGACGGATAGTCGCCGGTGATCATGACGACTTTCACGCCGGCCTGGGCGCATTCCTCGATCGCGGCAGGAACTTCAGAGCGCACCGGATCGGCGAGGCCGATGAGACCGAGAAAAGTGAAATCGAAGTCATGTTGGCGCGCCGGCCACGCGTTACTGGCAAACGCCGCTTTGGCGACGGCAAGAACGCGTAGGCCGTCCAACGCCATGGTATCGACACGATGCTCCAGCTCGCGCAGTCGTTCGGCATCAAAGTGGCATAAGTCGGCAACCGCTTCGGGCGCGCCTTTGGTCGCGATGATGTATTCCCCGTCGACGGTGGACTTCCAAACGTGGGACAGCGCGAGCAGCTCGGGCGAGAGCGAGTATTCATGGGCCAAGGTCCAATCTGCAAATCGTGCGCTGTGATCGAGGTAGCGGTCGCCGAGCTCTTTGAATGCCTTTTCCATCGGATCGAACGGATCGGTCTCGCTGGCGAGCACGGCGAAGCGGGCCAGAGCGTGAAATCTTTGCGGCAAAGTTTTTTGCCCGGCCGCGTTCAAGTCGTAGAACTCGCCGTCGGCGCAGAGCCGGCTCACGCTCATGCGATTGAGCGTCAATGTTCCCGTTTTATCGACGCATAACACCGTGGCGGCGCCGAGCGTTTCGATCGCCGGCATGCGCCGGGTGAGGACATTTCTCTGCGACATGCGCCAAGCGCCGAGGGCGAGAAAGACGGTTAAGACGACGGGAATCTCTTCCGGCAGCAAAGACATGGCAAGCGCGATGCCGACGAGCAAGCCGTTGATCCAATTGCCGCGCGTGACGCCATAAAGCACCACGGCCAAGCCGCAGAGCGACAAGCCGACGGTGGCAAAGGTCTGAATCATGCGCGCGGATTTTTTCTGCAGGAAAGTCTCGTCGGTTTCGACCAACTGCAAGGCTTTGCCGATTTTGCCGAACTCGGTGCGCCATCCGGTTGCTGTCACGCGGGCAAGGCCACGACCTTGGACTAGCATCGTGCCGGAATAGACGAACGGCAGATCATCGCCGCCGGGCCGGGTCACTGGCGCAACTCCGTTCCACGCGGTTTTGCGCACGGGCACGGATTCGCCGGTGAGCAGCGATTCGTCGACCATTAAGTCGTTGCACGAGAGAACCGTCGCGTCGGCTGGCACACGGTCGCCTTCGGTGAGAATTAAAATATCGTCGCGCACCACTTCGCGGCCGGCGATGCGCTGTTCCATCCCATCGCGGATCACCAGCGCGCGCGGGCTGGACAGGTCGCGCAGCGCTTCCAGCGCCCGCTCGGTTTTTCGTTCCTGAAAAATCGTGATGCCGAAAATGACGAACAGCGAAACCGACAGGATCGCCGCCTCGCGGACGTCGCCGAGGGTTAAATAAATCGCGGCGCTGACGATCAGCAGCGAAAACATCGGCTCGCGGGCGACGCTGAGCGCGATCGCGAGCGTGTTGCGCTGAGCGGTCGACGGTAGTTCGTTGTAGCCTTCTTGGGCGAGCCTTTCACGCGCATCGGCCGAAGAGAGTCCAGCGCGTGGCTCTGTCGTGGACGGGTTGTTTATCGAAACGTTATTCATGACTCGATGTGAAAACTCAGATGCTTACGCCATGGGAAAATTAACCAGGTTGGCTGCCTTTCGTTCGATTGGATTTATCCTCTCGATCGTGTGGCGGTTCTGGCGACTGTTTCGACAATTCCAAGCAGCTTCATTTCAACTCAACGTGCCGAACCAACCGCGCCGTTCCATCCACTTGGCCAGCTCCAACACCGGTACGATGGCCGATGCTCCACTCAAAACAATTACCCAGTCCATCAG
>OELC01000871.1_pt3 | contig 15811 bp, 15 predicted proteins | sample 1503131 | NCBI WGS metagenome assembly OELC01 (sample SAMEA104379562, study PRJEB20068) | metagenome | isolation source: 1998 | reverse complement strand
AAGTGAAACGGTTGCGCCGTCGGCCAGTGATGCGTCTCCGCGCTAAACGGGTAAGTGAGGTCGATGATCTTGTTCTCGTCGAGCGCCCGCACGGAAAAGGCGCAGGCCAGCAGCGAGAACATCGCGGCGAACAGTGTTCTCATCATGCGAATCTCCGAGCCTTTGAGTTAACGGTTGGTGCGCACGGCGTCGAGTTGGCGGCGCGCTTCGGCGAAACCGGGATTGATCTTGAGCGCGGCTTCGAACTCTTTCTCAGCTTCGCCGCGCCGCCCCGCGTCCACCAAAGCGCGGCCGAGCTCGTAATGGGCGACATCATCCTCGGCGCACAGCTGCAAGCCTTGGCGATACAGCGCAATCGTCTCATCGCGATTGGTCGACAACTGCGCTTTGTCGAAATAATCGCGAAAAGCGCGGCTGCAATCCTGCTGCTTTTGATCCTGAACTTGTTGGCCGGCGGCGAGCGTTTCAATTTCCTTGCGCTGCCGCGCGATCTCTTCGTTCTGTTGGCGAATCTGCTCGGCTTGGCGATCCAACGCTTCCGACATGCAGGCGCTAAAAAATGTCGCGCCAAGGACGACGCTGAGAACTCCCAGCGCGCAATGCAATATTCTCTTCATCGGCCTAAGATTAAGATTTAGTTCGCGCCAATGCAAGAAAGATTTTCTCCGCTTTGATCGGCAAGTCTTTGATGCGTACGCCCACCGCGTCGTAGATCGCGTTGGCGATGGCCGGGGCGACCGGGATCAGCGCGCTTTCGCCGATGCCTTTGGCGCCGAAGGGGCCGTTGCGGTCCGGCACTTCGACGGCGATGGAATCGATCAGCGCCGGCATGTCGCCTAGCGACGGCAAAACGTAGTCGACGAGATTCGGGTTAATCAGTTGGCCGCCGTCGTAGGCGATCTCTTCGAACATCGCCTGGCCCATGCCGGTGATCGCCGCGCCGGCGAGTTGCTGGCGGCAGCCGAGCGGGTTGAGCGCCTTGCCGACATCGACGGCGCTGGCGTATTTGATTAATTTAAATTTGCCGGTGTCGACATCGACTTCGACTTCAGCGGCGCCGGCGGCGAGAAACCAAAACGCCGATGTGCTCTTTTCGCCGAACTCGTTTTTGACCGAAGTCTTCACCTGCCCCTCACCGACCAGCGTGCCGCCCTGCATGCCGAAGCGTTTGAACATGACTTCAGAATAATCGAGCTGCGCTTCCGGCAAGCGAATCTTGCCGTCGGCAATACTGATTTTGTCTTCGGGAATGTTGTACTCCGTGACGACGATCTGTTTCAGTTGGCGCACAATATCCTGAGCCGCCAGCTGCACCGCCTTGCCCATGTGAAAAGTCGACCGGCTCGACGAAGTGGTCAAATCGTAGGGCACCACGTCGGTGTCGACGCCGAGCACTTGAATGGTCGGCATCGGAATACCCAACTCCTTGCCGGCGATCTGCGCCAGCACGGTCTCCGACCCCTGCCCCATCTCCACGGTGCCAGAATAAATAGACAGGCTCGCGTCCTCGTTAAGCTTCACCACCGCGCATGAAATAGAAGGCGTGATCGTCGCCTTGATCATGCAGGCCAACCCTTTGCCGCGCCGCAAGTTCGACCGATTTTTTTCTCTGTCTCTATCTCGCGTCTCCCAGCCGATCGACTTCGCCACCTCATCGATGCATTGTTTCAAACCGATGGCGCGCAGCGTTTCTTCGGTGACAAACTTATCGCCTTCGTTATAGCCGTTGCGCTTGCGCAGCTCGACCGGGTCCATCTTCAGCGCCGCGGCGATGATGTCCATCTGCGACTCCACCGCCCACGCCGATTGCGACACGCCGAAGCCGCGAAATGCACCGGCCGGCGGCTTGTTGGTGTAGACTGAGTAGGAATCGATTTTTAAGTTGGGAATTTTGTACGGCCCCGCCGCTGTGTAGCCGGACTTCTTCGCCACCCGCGGGCCGATCTCAGCGTAGGCGCCGGTATCGAGATGAATCTCGCACTCGCGCGCGATCAGCGTGCCGTCGTTCTTAACGCCGGTCTTCATGCGGATCACCGCGGCGTGCTTGGTGATCGTGTAGAAAACTTCCTCGCGCGAAAGAATAAGTCGAACCGGCCGGCCGGCTTTCTGAGACAGCGCCACGGTGATCGGCTCGACCTTGGGATAGACCTTGCCGCCGTAGCCGCCGCCGAGATAGGGCACGATGACGCGCACTTTGGCTACGGGAACTTTGAAAATATTGGCCAGCTGGGTGCGCACGACGAAGGGATTTTGCGTCGTCGCCCAGACGGTAATCCGCCCGCCCGGCTCCACCGACGCGATGCACGCGTGGGTCTCAAGAAAACTATGCTGCGTCGCTGGCAGCGTGAAAGTGTCTTCGAAAACATGATCGGCTTCGGCGAAGCCTTTGTCGATATCGCCGCGGTTGAGCCGGAAATGAGTGCAGAGATTGGTCCCGTCGATGGGCTTCAAGTCGGCGAGATCGGCGAAACCGGATGCCGGTAGCTTGACCGAATCGTGCACCAACATCGCGCCGGGTTTTAAAGCGTCTTCGATGTTCAAAACCGCCGGCAGCTCTTCGTAGTCGACTTCAATCAACTTCAGCGCCGCTTCCGCCGCGTCCAGCGTCAAGGCCGCGACCGCGGCCACCGGATCGCCGACGTGGCGCACTTTTTCCGTCGCCACGATGGTCTGATCTTTGAACACCGGCCCGTAAAACGGCTCGATGCCTTCGTCATGTAAAATATCGTCTCGCGTCAGCACCGCCATCACGCCGGGAACTTTCTCCGCCTTGGACGCATCGATACGTGTGATCCGCGCGTGCGGGTACGGACTGCGAAGAATCTTCCCATGCAACATCCCTGGCACGCTCATATCGGCAAGATACTGCGCCCGCCCCGTCACTTTGGTTTCGTAATCGAGCCGGCGAAAGGTTTTGCCGATGTCTGCTAGTTCCATATTGAATTCGTCCACCTCTCCTTACTCCCGACTCCTTACTTCTAACGCGACATTCCTAATCGCTTGCATGATCTCCTGATAACAACCGCAGCGACAAAAGTTCCCACCCAGATAATCACGAATCTGCTCTTCCGTCGGCCGCGGACATTCGTCGAGCAGCGCCTTCGCCGTGAGAATGAATCCAGAAGTGCAGTAGCCGCACTGAAGCGCGCCGAACTCCATGAACGCTTCCTGCAACGGATGCAGTTGGTCTTTCTTACTGATGCCTTCAATAGTTTCAATCGCCGCGCCGTCCACGTCGACGGCCAACATCGAGCAAGCGCTCACCGGTTTCCCGTCCACTAACAACGTACACGCGCCGCAAACTTGAATGTCGCAACCAAGCTTAGCGCCCGTGAGCCCAAACTGCTCGCGCACCATATCGAGCAAAGTCGTCCGCGCCTCGACTTCAACGCTGCGCTCGGCGCCGTTAACTTTGAGTGAAATAGTTTTTTTCATAATTCAGAAACAAAAAATGGTTCAAGAGACTTTCTCGCTTCAAGATAGGCTCAGAAGCTGAGCTTGCGACGAGTTATCAACTACCGATCAACGCTGCACGATATCCACGATTTTTCGAATCACTTCTCTAAGCTTCGCAGTTGCAAGCTGGCCGACTTTGTAGAGGACGATGCGCTGGTCCGCGGTAAAAAGACGGTTCGGTCGAATGTTGCTTCGTTGTCTCAGGCCCCCGCTGTCAAAATCCTTATCTGCAAGAGCAATTGCATATTTGTCTCTAACGCTTTGACTGGTTATCTGGCAAAGCAATAGATCATCTCCGTCGAGGACCGCCACTACCAAAGCTGGACGTCTCTTGGCCTGGGATAAATCCGAAAACGGAAAGGGAACGACAACCACGTCACCTTTTACAAATGTTGCCAAGCTTTCTCCTCCTCAGGGCTCAGCCAATCTTTTTTCAGCGACGATTCGCTTAGCAGGGAAGTTTCTAACTTTTCCTGGGCGCGCTTGCTCTTTAGAAATCGGACAAAGTCGAGCACCTCTTCGAGCAATGGCTCTGGAACTTGCGCAATCTCTTTTGCGATCAATTGTTTTCTGTTCATCGTCTTACCTCCCCGTGAGAATAACACGCTACCCATAAATCGAGCAATTTTTGTGAATTGTAACCACCGAAGCTTCGGACCCAGTTCTCCGGTTTTGATTCGAATGACATAAGCAAGAGGGTCGCCAGTCTTTTTGCGTTTGCCCTTTTACTTTTACGTCACTTCACCACCTTCGTCGCCCGCATCAGCACGATCGGCGGAATTGTTAGGCCGAGGGCCTTGGCAGTCTTCAAATTGATCGCCAGCTCAAATCTCATCGGCTGCTCGACGGGAATCTCTGAGGGGTTCGTTCCTTTAAGAATCTTGTCGACAAACACGGCCGTGCGCCTGACGGATTCATCGCGGTCGGGTCCGTACGACATCAGGCCGCCATTCTCGACCGGACCCCGTCGAGTGTAAATCGCTGGCAGTCGATATTTTGTTGAAATTTCGGCGGCGGCTTGGACTTCGCTAATACCCGCCGGCGTTCCCATCCAGGCGAGAGCTCCACTGCGCGCCTTGATCGCCGCCTTGATCGCACCATCGTATTTATCTGGACCGCTAACTTCCATGGAATGAAGTTGCAGCCCCAGCGCTCTCGCTGGCACTTGGCTTTCTTTCCAATTCTGTGCCGAGCTTATCTCTTTCGGATTCCACAACACCGCAACCCGCGCTAGTTTGGGAACGGTTTCCTTCAGCAACTCAAGTCGCTTGCCAGCCAATATCGACGAAATCGTGGTGAATCCCGTGATGTTCCCACCGGGTCTTGCCAGGCTATCAATGAGCCCAGCCCCAATTGGGTCAGTGACATCGATAAAAACTATCGGGATCGTCTGGGTTGCGTTCTTGAGGGCTAGCGCAGCAGGAGTGTTTGGGCCGATCAACACATCAACTTTAAGACGGACCAACTCTTCGGCCAGCGCAGGGAGCCGATCGAGTTTACCCTCAGCATAGCGGTACTCAAAAACGACGTTCTTACCATCGATATAGCCGAGCTTGCTTAACTCCCGCTGGAACCTCTCGATGACGCCGGCCGCGGACGCGGGATTAACTGCGAGCCAACCAATCCGGGGTATCCGCGTCTGTGGCTGCGCCTCGGCGATTGCGCCATACTCAAGCCGCGTCGCCATGAACGCCACAAGCGCTGAAATCCTTTTCAGAGCTTCACGCCGTTTCATGCAACCTCCACACCACACTCGCTACAATTAAACTTGAGTGAATTTGTTTTCAGCATGGCATTTTGTCAATGCGCAATTGGAGTGATGGAGTATTGGGTTTCAGAGTCCCACCACCAACACTCCATCGCTCCACCACTCCATTACTCCGTGTTTTCATTTCACCACCCGCGTCGCTCGCATCAGCACAATCGGCGGAATCGTCAAACCGAGAGCCTTCGCGGTTTTCAAATTGATTGCCAGCTCAAACCTCATCGGCTGCTCGACCGGAATCTCGGCGGGGTTGGTTCCTTTAAGAATCTTATCGACGAACACAGCGGTTCTCCTGAAAGATTCGGACTGGTCAGCGCCATAGGACATCAGGCCACCATTTTCGACCACGGCTTGCCGATAGTAAATCGCAGGTAGCCGATATTTATTCGCCAAGTTCGCAATATGGTTTTGATTGACAGAGCCCAGCGGGGTTGCCATTGAGGCGAGAGCGCCGCTGCGCGCCTTCACTGCTTCCTTAAACGCAGCTTCATATTTGTCGGCACTGCTTACTTCCATGGAGTAAAGTTGCAACCCAAGTTCCCTTGATGGCACTTGGCTTTCTTTCCAATTTTGCGCCGAGCTTGCGTCCTGCGGATTCCACAATACCGCAACGCGCGAAAGCTTGGGAACGGTTTCCTTGAGCAACTCAAGCCGTTTTCCGGCCAAGATGGATCCAATCGTTGTAAACCCTGTGATGTTTCCCCCAGGACGTGCCAGGCTATCGATCAGCCCAGCCGCGATTGGATCAGTAACATCTATAAAAACGATCGGGATGGTTTTGGTAGCGCTTTTGGCGGCAAGCGCGGCAGGCGTCGTCGGCGCAATGATTACGTCGATTTTGAGACGGACGAGTTCCTCGGCGAGGGCAGGAAGTCGCTCGATCTTACCCTCCGCGTAGCGATAAACAAACTCTACGTTTTTCCCCTCGACATAGCCGAGTTTACTAAATTCTCGCTGAAACCACTCTATCGTTGCAGCCGCGGTACCCGGACGGACTGCGAGCCAACCAATCTTGGGTATCCTTGCCGGCTGCTGCGCCTCAGCGATGGCTCCGAACCCAGGCCGCGTCGCCATGAGGGCAACAAGCGTAGAGATGTTTCTCAGAGCCTCACGCCGTTTCATGCCGCCTCTACGCTCACCTTTAGTTTCAGCCCGCCCTGGGTGACGATGTCCTGGAGAGCCAAAGCGACGAAGCTTTTTTCGGAATGGCCCAGAATCTTGGCGAATTTCGCCGCGCGCTCCGGACTGACAAACTTGCGCCGCTTCTCGATGTCACACAGGTGCTGTTTAGAGATGCCGAGCTTTTTAGCGAATTCGACTTGCGACATCTCATCGGCCTGGCGCATCGCTTCGATCAACCCGCCGAACGTCAACTCACCGACGATGCCGTCGAGAAATTTCATAGCAGCACTTTGTTTCTTAGTACTCATGGGGATGCACCTCAATGACATTTACGATCTTAACTTCGCCACCTAAGATCACATAAACAGCGCGCCATTTTTTATTTAAGTAGATGGCCCCTTTGTCCGGCTCGATGACCCTTTAGCGTATGATCATGCCAACCGCGCACTTTTCGAACTTCTTCCAGACCATATTTCTCTATATCGCTGACCCACTTTTGAAACTTAACGACTAACGCCTTGGGTATTTTTATCAGGTCTTTTTCTGCAGCGCGGATATCAACCTGGTTAATCATGTTCAGAGTACTCTCAGTAGGTGTACACTGTCAAGTTTTTCGAACGACGGATCGTTGTTTCTGCCCTGTTCTAACTCGATAACAAAATTGAAAATTTATTTAGTTCACCGCCGTGCGCTCGTACGCCTTCACCGCCGCGCGTTTAACCAGCGTTTTCACAATCGCTCGCTTGTACTCTTCCGAACCGCGCAGGTCGCTGGTCGGGCTGCACTCTTGCGATGCGATGCCGCCGGCTTCTTGCGCCAAGTCCGCAGTCAATTTCTTTCCAGCGATCAACGCTTCGGCCTTGCGCGCGCGCACCGGCGTGGCGCCGACGCAGCCGAGCACGATGCGTGCCGTTTGAATCGTCTCACCAACGCTATCCAATGTCAGCCGCACTGCCACGCCCGCGCACGGCTTGTCGACGACTGAACTGCTGGAGAAGCGGATATAGTCGATGCCCGAACGCGCTGGCAGCGGCGGCAAAATCACTTGAGTCAAAATTTCGTCTTCAGCCAAGTTGGTCGTGTAAAAATCGAGAAACAACTCTTCGACCGCAATCATCCGCTGCCCGCTCGGCCCGGCGATTTTCACCTTGCCATCGAACGCGATAAAAATTTGCGCCAAGTCGGTAAGCGGTTCGCCGGAAGCGAGATTGCCGCCCACCGTGCCCATGTTGCGCACGCGGATGTTGGCGACTTCCCGCTCGGCTTCGCAGAGCACGGGAAATTTTTCTTTCACCAGCGCGGAAGTTTCAAGCTCGCGATGCGTCACCAACGCGCCGATGATCAAACCTTCGCTGGCGTCGAAGCGAATCCCCTTGAGCTCGGCAATCTTTTTGATGTTGATCAAAGCATCGGGCTCCAACAGCCCCTGCTTCATGAGAATTGTCAAATGCGCCCCGCCGGCAAACACTTTCGCCTCGCCGCCATGCTGCTTGAGCAACGCGCAGGCTTCGGCGACCGTCGTAGGTTCCAAGTAGTCGAAGTTTTTCATCAGTCGCTCACGAAAATCCGAAATCCGAAGCACGAAATTCGAAACAAACGGGGCCAAAATAAATCCCAAACCCGGAAAATCCAAAACCTCGAATTCGAATCAGCATTGTTTGGAACATTATTTTTTTGATCATTTGAATTTGTTTCGGATTTCGAGCTTCGGATTTCGAATTTATCTTCTTTTCTAGATGTATTTCACCTTATCGACGCCGGGGATCTCCACCTTCTCGAAGCGCCAGTGATCTTTTAACGGCGCGGTCGCGTCGATGCCCAAGCCCGCGGTGACGCGCGCCTCGGGACAAGACGGGTCCAATGTGGAACAAGCGATGCGCGGGATGATGATCGCGTCTTTGTCGGCCTGAAAGCGCGTCGCCATCGCCCAGTCGACCTGCATCGGATCGAACGGATCGATGTCGTCGTCGACGACGATTACTTGTTTTAAGCCGATGCCCATCGAGAGCAGGGCGAGTATCACATTGCGCCCCTCGTTCTCGGCGCGCTTCTTGATCGAAACAACTACGTGATGACGAAACGTGCCGCCGGGAGTCATGTTGACGCCGCGCACTTCCGGCACGATTTTTTTTACCTCGCGATAAACCACAGCGGCGTTGCCGTATTCGATCAGCGTATGATTTTCCGTGACCGGCATGCCGGTCAGCGCAGTCTGCCAGATCGGATTTTTCCGCATGGTAATCGCTGTGACTTTCAGCACCGGCGCCTGCTTGGCCTCGCTATAACAGCCGGGATATTCGCCGTACGGTCCGTCGGCGACACGCTCGCCGGGAATCGTCACGCCTTCGATGATCACTTCGGCCATGGCCGGCACCTCGACGTCAATAGATTCGCATTTGACCAGCTTCACCGCCGCGCCGCGCAGGCCGCCGGCGACGTGAAATTCGTCGATGCCAAACGGCACCCGCGCTTGCGATGCGACCACAATCGCCGGATCGACGCCGACCGCGGTGGCGACCGCCAAACCCTTGCCGTTTTCCTCGGCCTTCAAAATCATTCGGCCGAGATGGTGATCCGCCGGCGCCCAGAGCGACAGCTTGTCCTTGCCCAGCACCAGCATGCGGTGAATCGACATATTACGAATGCCGGTGTCCGGGTCTTTGCCGATCTGCATGCCGATGGTCACGTACGGTCCGCAATCTTTGCTCGCGTGGGTGACGACGGGCAGCTTGTTCAGATCGATCTGATCGCCGGTCCATTTGATCTCTTTGCACGGTCCGGTGGCGACGATCTCAGGTGGGATGCGCTTGTCTTCCAAAGTCATGTAGCGTTCGCGCAACTCGTCCGGCGGCACGCCCAGGCCGAGGGCGACTAGTTTTCGCGTCGCGAACAAACCGCCCAACACGCGCCAGCCGGAATAATCTTTCACGTTCTCGAACAAGAGCGCCGGCCCTTCGATATCGGAGGTCTTGCGCATGCCCGCGGCGATCTCGTACTTGACGCTGACTTCGTCCGTGACCGTCTTCAGTTGGCCCAAGTCTTCGAGATGAGCGAGAAAACCTCTTAGATCGTCAAACATGAATTTGTCCTAACTGTGAGTGGGCCTCTTTTCGGAAGAGATCCTTCACTGCGTTCAGGATGACAGCCTAAGAATTCCGGCGAGCGCCCACCGATGTCATTCTGAGCGAAGCGAAGAACCTGCTTTTCTTTTCTTATCAGCCCTCGCGCCGTCACTTCAACCTGAGCAGCGGCAGCACTTCGTCGATAAATCTATTTACTTGTCCCGGCTGATCTTTCGACGTAAAGCGCAGCACCGGCGTGGTGATGCCCATGTCGATCCATTCTTGAATCATAAGCGCGCAATCTTGCGGCGGTCCATGCGCGAGCCAGACTTTGATCAAACTCTCCGTTGGATAGCTCGGGCCGTAGTAGTGATTGAAATAATCCTTCGACTGCCGGTAAGCCAGTTGCCGGTCGTCGTTGATGTTGACCATGCCGTGGATGGCGACTTCGAAGTTGGACAAATCTTTGCCGATCTCACTCGCCGTCTGTTCGATGACGCGTAGACGTTTGCCCAGCTCTTCACTGGTCACGCCCATGGTAATGTAGCCGTCGGCGAGCAAACCGACCCGGCGCATCGCCTGATCGACGATCTTGTCGCCCACCTGCTCGCGCTCGGGACTGACGGCGATCCAGATCGGCGGCGGTTTTTGCACCGGCTTGGGCACGATGTTGTAGTTTTCCAATGTGTAATATTTGCCTCGATGAGTGAAATCTTCGTCGCCCCAAATTTTCCGCAACAGCTCGATGCCTTCGCGCATGCGCCCGACGCGCTCTGCTTTTTTAATCCCGAAAGCGCGCAACTCGCCTTCATGACCGCCGCCGATGCAGACCCCGAGCAACGACCGACCTTGAGAGAGCTGATCGAGGGTCGCCCATTGAATCGCCAGCAAGACCGGATGGCGCACCGGGAACGAAGCCATGCAGATGGTGCCGAGACGAACTTTCTTGGTATGCGTCGCCACGGCGGCGAGCATGGTGATCGCCTCCAAGCGCGGCTTGTGAATCAAACTGTCGCCGAACCAAACCGACTCGAACACGCCGGACTGCTCGGCCATCACCGCGGTTTGAATCAGTTCGTCAACATCGGTGAGACCGAACAGCGCGCCGCGATTGGGCAGACTGATGCCCCATTTCACCGGTAAGTTGCGCATGACCTTGTGTTAGAAGAACCATCCCAGTGTGTCAAGCAAAGTCTGGCTTGACATGAGTTTGAATTTCCGGGCATAGCATAGACATCGCGCTTACTTGAGAACGGCGAACGTTCCGCGATTCTGACTCTAGAGAGCGGAGGTAAATTCCCATGGCGAAGGATTTGCGCACTTATTTAGACGAATTGTTGGAGAAGCGGCCCAAAGACGTCGTCGTCGTCGATAAAGAAGTCGATCCGGTCTACGAAGCCAGCGCCATCGTCGAAAAGTTCGAGCGGGAAAATAAATTTCCCTTGGTGTTTTTCAAAAACATCAAAGGCTCGAAGATTCCGCTGGTGATCAATCTGGGTGCGACCTACGAACGTCTGGCGTTGTCATTAGGTTCGCCGTCGGTGCCGCAAATGGTGAAAGATCTCGCCCACCGCGAACATCATCCATTGCCGGTGCAAGAAATCGCCGCCAAGGACGCGCCGTGCAAGGAAGTAGTCTTGAAAGGCGAGCAAGCCGACCTCGATCTCTTGCCCGTGCTCACCATCAACGAGGGCGACGCCGGCGCTTACATCAACGCCGCGGCGCTGATCTGCAAAGAGCGCGGCACGGGGGCGGTGAATGTCGGCATCTACCGCAATCAGAAACAAGGCAAAAGACAACTCGGCTTGATGATCAACCCGGCCAATCATGGCAACTACGTGCGCGCCGAATACGAGGATCACAACGAAGGGATGGAGGTCGCGCTCTGCATCGGCCATCACCCCGCCTTGAACATGGCTGCCGTCAGTAAGCTGGCGGGGGTCGGCTCGGAGTTGGAGATCGCCGGCGCTTTTCTCGGCGAGCCGCTCGAAGTCGTCAAAGCGGAGACGGTAAATCTAATGGTGCCGGCGCGCTGCGAGATCGTCATCGAAGGCATCGTGCCGCCGAAGAAGCGCCAGTACGAAGGTCCCTTCGGCGAGTGGCCACACTACTATTATAAGGAAGGCGAGCAACCCTACATCGAAGTGACCGCCATCACCATGCGTAAAAATCCGATCTACCAGTGTATCCACAGCGCCCACTTCGAGCACAACATCATCGGCGCGGCGCCGAGATTGGGCAGCCTGCTCAAACGCATCCAAGAAGTCGTGCCGAGCACCACCGGCGTCAACATGCCGATCTCCGGCGCCGCCCGCTCTCACTGTTATATCTCGGTCAAGAAGCGCGCCGAGGGCGAGCCGAAGCAGGCGGCGCTCGGCGCTTTGGTCACCGATCCCAACATCAAACTTGTCATTGTGGTCGATGACGATGTCGATGTGTTCAACGAGACGCAAGTGCTGTGGGCGCTAGCAATGCGCTTTCAGGCCGACCGCGACTTGGTGATCATCCCGAACATTATCGGTTCTCATTTGAATCCGACGGCCTATGGTTACAACCGCCTGGAAAAGGGTCCCATGGAAACGAAATTAATTTTCGACGCCACTAAGCCATTGCCGCCCTACGATTTCCCCAAGGAAGCCCAGGCGCCCGACGCGGTATTGAATAAAATCGACTTGGCGCGCGACACGCGTCCCTACGAGCCGGGCAAAGACGACAAGGCGATCACCGGCAAGAACTAAGAGGAGAACGATACAATGAACCGACTTGATCACGCATTCTATTCGATTCGATATGTCCTATCCGTCCTATCCGTCCTATCCGTCGGCAGCTCAAACGCAGCGGCGCAAACCCAGATGGAAAAACTGCGCGTCGCCTACACCGTGATCGCGCCGACGCAGGCATCCGTCTGGACCGCCAAAGATTTGGGTCTGTTCGCTAGGCACGGACTCGACGTCGACTTGGTGCTGCTCGTCGGTGCGCCGCTGGCGATCGCTGCCCTGGTGTCGGGTGAAACACCGATCGTCCACGCCGGAGCTTCCGCAGTGGTCACGAGCAACCTGCAAGGGTCCGGCACCGTGCTGGTTGCGGGCGGAGCCAACCGCTTTCCCTACGTGCTTTTTGTCACCGACGAGATCAAACGAGTGGAAGACCTGAGAGGCAAAAAATTCGGCGTCAGCCGCATCGGCAGCGCCGATCACGCCGCGGCCAGCACCGTTTTTGACAAGCTCGGCGTCAAAGAGACTGAAATCACCTACGTGCAGGCCGGCAATATTCCAGCGCGCTTGGCCGCCATGCAGGGAAACGCGCTGCAGGCGACTTTGCTGCAAGCACCGGAAACGCTCAAGGCCAAAGAGCTTGGTTTTCGCGCCCTCCTCGATTTCACCAAGCTCGACGTCGAATGGCAGCAAAACGGCGTCGCCGTCACGCGCGACTACATCAAGAAAAAACCCGACACCATCCGCCGCTTCTTAAGAGCTTACGTCGAGGCCAGCCATTACAATCTGACCAATGCCAAGGGCTCACAGAAGATTCTACAAAAATATCTGGCGATCAAAGACGAAAAGTCCGTCGAGGAAGCTTACAACGAGATCGTCGTCAAACTCACCCGCCGCGTGCCCTACCCGACCGAGCCGGGAATTCAGCTCTTTCTCGACCAGTTGAAATTAAAAAATCCCAAAGCCGGCCAAGCCAAACCCAGCGATTTTACCGACGTGAGTTTTTTAAAAGAGCTTGAAGCGAGCGGCTACATCGACAAGCTGTATAAGTAGAACGCTTTCAAACCGCTCAAGCCGTGCAAACCATCCGAACTGCCGAGACGATTTGAACGGCTTGAACGAAATCCTATTCCGAAATCAGGATGTTTACGGTTTGTAGATGACGATCCGTAGATCCCTTCCCCGACCCCCTTCCGGACACGCGCTGATGCCGACCAAACAATCCATCTCGGAGCGGAAGTCGACCAGGTCGCCTTTGGGGCGCGGCCGGGTCATTGAGTAGCGCATGCTGCCGGTCTTGGCGTTGATCGCCATGGTCTGAAATACGTTGAGCGGGCTCGGCACATCTTCTTTCGCCACGCCATAAGGCTTGAGCGCCTTGGCCAGATTCTCCCAGCAGCCATGCTTGGGCGCGACGACCTTTTTTCTGCCCAATCTTTTCCACACGCCGCCGTAGATTTTGAAAATCTCATCGCCCCATTTTTTGTAGAAAGACGTGCTGCACATGCCCTTTTCCATGTCGTGGGCCCCTTGGTAGGTGTCTTTGACGATGGTCTGCATGACGTTGTTGAACTTGGAAATCAGCGCGTCGCCGGTCGAGACAAAAATCTTTCCCTGATCGACTTTGGTGCGCGCCTGATCGAAACGCTCCTTGACGTTGTGCAGGTTGAACACGGTGTAGTCGGCGGTGGAGTGGCCCATCACGCGAATGATCTGGCCTTTTTTGACGACGAATGCCATACCGGTATTGCTCTTGATAATCGACTCGCTGAGGATTTTCATCGCTGCCTCCCTGGTGAATTGAACTTAATTCACGTTAACCGATGGAGCGCCGCAAAAGCAAGTTTCGGCCGGCTCAGGAAAACCCCCTCGGTTGACAGCGCACGCCGCAGGGAGATAAATAGCGCAACTAAGTGAGCGATAATTTCATGTCGGACCTCGCACCAGCCGCCGCCAACACAACTCAAAGCCCGTCCGACTTCGTCATTCGGGTTGAAAAGGTCTCCAAGGTTTTTCATACGCCCAGCCAAGCCAACCTCGGCGCGCTCGCCGACATTGAATTGGACGTCCGCCCCGGCGAGTTTGTCACCGTGGTAGGTCCCTCCGGCTGCGGCAAATCCACGCTGCTCAAACTCATCGCCGGTTTTTCTCCGCCTTCGGCGGGGCGCATTCTCTTTCAGGGCGAAGAAGTGCGCGAGCTCAATACCGAAGTCGGTTACGTGCCCCAGGAAAGCAAGCTCTTCCCCTGGCTCACGGTGGAAGAAAACGTCGGCTTTGGCCTCGACTCGAAACGTTTCTCGCGCGCGGACCGGGAGCGCCAAGTCAGCCAATTTATCAACCTGGCGGGGCTCGCCGGTTTTGAAAAATATTATCCGGCGCAGCTCTCCGGCGGCATGAGCAAACGCGCTTCCATCGTCCGCGCTCTGGCCTACGAACCGCCGGTCATTCTCATGGACGAACCTTTCGGTCCGCTGGACGCGCAAACCCGCATGGTGCTGCAAGACGAGCTGTTGAAAATCTGGGAACACAAACACCAGACCATCGTCTTCGTCACCCACGACTTGGTCGAAGCGGTGGCGCTGGCAGACCGCGTCGTCGTCATGACGCACCGGCCCGGCAAGATCAAAGACATCATCAAGGTCTCGATGGCGCGGCCGCGAAATATTTTTGAAATTCACCGCCAGGAAGGTTTTGATGAAGCCTACGGCCGGCTATGGAATATTTTTCGCCATGAGCTCAATATTGGCGCGCACTAGGAAACCAATCTAATGTCCGATCAAGCAAGCCGAGAAGCGCCTCGCCCGGCGCCGTCCAGGGTCGCATCAGGTGCGCCCAGAGGCGCGCTCCCATCGATGGGCACCGTGGGCGTGACGCTGGTCCGTTTCGCGATCATCATCGGCTTTTTTTCGCTCTGGCAAATCGCCTCGGGGCGCTGGATCGAGCCCTTTCTGATCAGCAGTCCAAGCCGCATATTCACTTCGCTGATCGCCGGCTTTCGCGAAGGCGACTTGATGCAACACACCTGGGTCACCTTCCAAGAGATTGCCATCGGATTTCCCATCGGCGCGCTTTCAGGCATCGCTCTGGGTTACGCGTTCGGGCGCAGCCGTTTGCTCGCCGAGATTTTCGAGCCCATCATCATCGCTCTCAATGGCATACCGCGCACCGCCGTCGCGCCGCTGTTCATCGTCTGGTTGGGCATCGGGCTGTGGTCCAAAGTCGGCGTCGTGTTTCTGCTGACTTTTTTTCTGAACTTTTTTATCACCTACACGGGCATGCGGCAGATGGACCAGGAGTACATCGACTTGGCGCGGCTCATGCGCGTCAAGGGATGGAAGTTGACTTTCAAAGTGATCTTCCCGGCGATTTCTCCATACCTGTTTACCGGGATTCGGACCAGCATCCCATTCGCCGTCATTGGCGCCATCGTCGGTGAATTCGTTGCGTCCACCGAAGGGGTTGGCTTTTTCATTCGCATGTCGGCGGGAATTTTCAAGACCGCCGACGTCTTCGTCGGCATCATCGTTTTGATGATCATGGTTATTGTCATGGATAAAATAGCCGAGATGATCGAAAAGAGAGCGTTGCGTTGGCAAGCCCAAACCGAACACATTCAAATCCAGGCTTAGAGAAAGGAAATTTTGCAATGGAAAAGCAAACTCGCTTCGCTATCGGCGTTGTCGCTTTGACCG
>OELC01000787.1_pt1 | contig 15904 bp, 14 predicted proteins | sample 1503131 | NCBI WGS metagenome assembly OELC01 (sample SAMEA104379562, study PRJEB20068) | metagenome | isolation source: 1998 | reverse complement strand
GCTTTTTTTGCACCCGCACGATTTCTTCTTCAACCTTGCCGACTTCCTTGGCGAGCCGCGCCCGCTCTTCGTCTAAATTCACCAGATCGTCCAGCGGCAGATAGATTTCGGTGGCGCCGACCACCGCCGTGGCCGCGCCCTTGGGGCCCGCGCCGATGGCGCGATACTCCGCGCCACCGACCCGCGCCAAGGCGCGCAGATAAGGCTGCTGCTCGCGCAGAAAAGCGAGATCCGCATCCGGCGCGCACAAGATTATTTTTACTTCTTTGCCCGGCGGGCAGTTCGATTCGGTGCGCAAATTGCGCACGGCGCGAATCACGCCCATGAGAAACTCCATCTGTTTTTCGCTCGCCCCGTCGACCCACGCCGGCGCCAGCGCCGGATATTTCTCGACCATGATGCTGGCGCGCGCGGGACTCATGGTCTGCCAAATCTCCTCGGTGACAAACGGCATGATCGGATGGAGCAGCAATAGAATCTGCTCCAACAGCTCGCGCAAAAGTTGCCGGCTTTGCGCCGCTTGATTGGCATCGGCGCCGTTGAGCGAAAGTTTGCTCATCTCGATGTACCAATCGCAGAACTCATGCCAGACAAACTGGTACAAGATGTTGGCGTAATCGTTGAAACGGTAAGCCTCCAGCGCTTCGCGGGCATCGCGAATTGTCCCGGCCAAACGGGAACGCACCCAGCGATCGGCGAGCGCGAGGCCGCTCCCCGCTAGAGCGCTCGATGCCCCGCTCGCGCCGTTCTCTGCAGCTAAATTCATCTGCACGAAGCGCGCCGCGTTCCAAAGTTTGTTGACGAAATTCTGATAACCGGCGATGCGCTCTTCGGCGAGCTTGATATCGCGTCCCATGGCGGCCATCGCCGCCAGCGTGAAGCGAAACGCGTCGGTACCATACTTGCTCATGATCTCCAGAGGATCGATGACGTTGCCTTTGGACTTGGACATCTTCTGCCCCTGCTCATCGCGCACCAGAGCGTGGATATAGACGTCGCGAAACGGCACGTCGCCCATGAACTTGAGCCCCATCATGATCATGCGGGCGACCCAGAAAAATAGAATGTCGAAGCCGGTGACCAGGGTCGAAGTCGGATAGAAATTTTTCAAGTCGGCGCTACGCTCGGGCCAGCCTAAAGTCGAGAACGGCCACAAACCGGACGAGAACCAAGTATCGAGCACGTCGGGATCTTGGAGCAACTCTTTGGCGCCGCACTGGGGACAGCTTTCCGGCCGCTGCCGGCCGACGATGGGCTTGGCGTCTTTGGTGAGAGTGTAACCGCCGTCCGCCGCGGTAATGAAATTGCCGCCATCGCAACTCTGGCAGTACCACGCCGGAATTTGATGGCCCCACCAGATTTGCCGCGAGATGCACCAGTCCTTGATATTCTCCATCCAGGCGAAATAGGAGTTGCTCCAGCCTTCGGGGATGATTTTAATTCGCCCGTCGCGCACCGCTTGCATGGCCGGCTCGGCCAACGGTTTGATGTCGACGAACCACTGCGGGGTCAGATACGGCTCGATCACCGTCTGGCAGCGATAACAGCGGCCCAGCGCAAGTTTGTGCGGCTCACTTTTCTCCAGCAGACTTTTTTCCTGCAGCTCCGCAACCACGAGTTTGCGCGCCTCGAAGCGGTCCTTGGCGCCATAGCGCTCGACCCATGCGCCGCTTTCGCCGCGGGCTAAAAAAGCGGCGGCATCGATGCGTGCATCGGCGTCGAAGATGCTGATCTGGTCCAAAGCGAAACGTTCGCCGATGTCGAAATCGTTGAAGTCGTGGCCGGGAGTAATCTTGAGCGCGCCGGTGCCGAACTCGCGGTCGACGAAGGGGTCGGTGATCAGCGGCACGATCCGTCCGGTGATCGGCAAGCGAATTTTTTTACCGACTAAATGTTGATAGCGCTCGTCATCGGGATGAACCGCGACGGCGGTATCGCCGAGCATGGTTTCCGGCCGGGTCGTGGCGACGATCAGCGCCGGCGCCGAATCGTCCGCGAACGGATAGCGAATATGCCACAGACTGCCGTCGCTCTCTTCATGCGCCACTTCGATATCGGCCAGGGCGGTTTTGCAGCGCGGACACCAGTTGATCAGCCGTTGGGCGCGGTAGAGCAGCTGGTCTTCCCAAAGTTTGACGAACGCTTCGCGCACCGCCCGCGACAACCCTTCGTCCATGGTGAAACGCTCATGGCTCCAGTCGCAGGAAACCCCCAGCGCGCGCAGCTGATGCAAGATCGCGTTACCGGCTTCTTGTTTCCACTCCCACACCCGTTCAATAAATTTTTCACGCCCCAATGCGGCCCGGCTCGTGCCGCGCAGCGCCAATTGACGCTCGACGACATTTTGCGTGGCGATGCCGGCGTGATCGGTGCCCGGCACCCAGAGCACGCGCGCGCCGTCCATCCGCTTGTAGCGGCACAAGATATCTTGCAGCGTGTTGTTAAGGGCATGGCCCATGTGCAGCGAACCGGTCACATTGGGCGGCGGAATAACCATCGAAAAGTAGTCCGCGCCGGTTTTCGCCGGCTCGAACAGCCCGGCGCCGACCCAGTAGGCATACCACTTGTTCTCGATCTCGTTGTGGCTGTAAGCTTTCGACAATTGCATAGGAATGGAAATTTTTCGTTCAGCGGCGATCACGCCGGTTTGTCATCGACAATATCGACGAGTTCGATAAAGTTTTTTCCCGCGCTGGCTTCAGCGCTTTTTTTCTTTCGCGTCGTTGGCGTAGGGATCGCCGGAGCATGCACCGGCAACGGTGGGGTTTCCCCGACGACGGCTGCCTGAACAGCTACGCTCGCCGCCAAATTCTGCGCCACGGCTCGCCGGAGAATTTCTTGCGTCAGCGGCGCATCGAGCCGCAGCCAGCGCTCCCCTTCGAATTGCGCCAGTGCCCCATCCGCGCCGAACCAAACTACCGGCAGCTTCCACGCCTTGAGCTTGTCCAGCTCGCGCGCCGAAAGTAAGTTTTCTTCCTGTAATGCCGCGGCATCGACGATGACGAGATCAAAATCTTTCGCAGCGGCATTCGGCACCGCCGTTACCGCCGCCACCTGATGCTCCGGAAAAAGCGCCACGGTAAAAGCGTGGCGCAACATTCGATCCGGTTCGATGAGCAATATTCGACTCATACGTTGTCTCGCGGCTCGGCCTCACCTTGACAAGGATCGAGGCCCAAGTTACATAAGGTGCTCGACGTTTAGCGTTAACCCACTGGGCGAAAGTGGCGGAATTGGTAGACGCGCAGGATTCAGGATCCTGTGGTGTAACAGCCGTGGGGGTTCAATTCCCCCCTTTCGCACCAAGCACTGAATAATTATCATACAAATTTAGGATTCTCTAACCGCTACCAACTGCATTTTGCCCGTGAAGCTGCCCTGCCGCCAAGCCGCGCTGCATGCGCCGGCACAGTGCATAGCCATGCGCCCAAATGAGCGGAACTTATTGACCATGAAGCGATCGAAGATCATGTTGTGTGCCCTTGGGCTGAGCGTTTTAGTCACCACCGCTTGTAATGACGATGGATCGAAAGGGGCTAAAAATTCTGATGCCGAAAGAGGCCGTGCGGTGTTCCTGGCGAACTGCGTCGCCTGCCACAGCAACGATCCATCGCGAGACGGCCCCATCGGTCCGGCCATCAAAGGTTCATCACGGGAACTCATCGAAGCCCGCGTGCTTGGCAGCGGCTACCCGCCCAATTATAAACCTAAGCGGCCGACCAAGATCATGCCGCAGTTTCCATTCCTGAGAAACGAGCTGCCCTACCTCGCAGCATACCTAGCCCAATAAGGCTCCGAGCAGTTAAAAAAAAGCCGTTCGCCCCTCGATAAGTCTTGGGACGAACGGCTGAGCGAACCAATTGGCAGTTAGGAAATCCGCAGCGTCAATCTCATGTGAGACCGATGGTCAACAGAAACAAGATACCGGTCAACAGGAAGCCGTACCATAGCGCTCCGTTCACGGAATCGAGCGGTTTCTTCGCCGCGCCTTGGAGACCGATCAGCGCGTTACATTCAAAGGCGGCGATGAGCACGATCACGACAAACCAATAATATCCGCGCTCGTCATTGTGGCCGAAGGTTCCGACCATGGTACCATAGTGGCTGGCGGCACCCATGAAAAACAGCATCGGAATCGAGAAAACCGTGTTGGTTCTCGACGTCAATGCGGCCCGGCGCGCCGCTCCCGCTGCTTCCGGCAAAGCCTGGCCGCCCGAAGCGACTTGGTTAGTGGAGGCGATGACGATTTGTTGATTGGGCCAAATCACCAGCCAAACGTTGAGAAACATCAAGGTGCCAATCAAGCCGCCGACGGTGATTGTCAGGCCGTAAGGAGAGCCAAAGAAAAGTCCGCCGCCCATCTCATGCATGCGCATGGCGTACATCGAAATACCGGCGAGAAACGTAATCATCGCGCCCCAGCGAAACCACCACAAAGCCCGCGGCAAAAGTTTCTGCACCGCACCGATGCGAACCGGCGCTTCAGTTTCGGCAAAGAACGGCGTCTGCACGAAGTTGAAGTAATAAAGGATACCGATCCACGTCACCCCGGCTAAAAAATGAATCCACCGCAAGATAAACATCGTAAACTCCATAATGGACATCTCCCTTCTCTACGCCATTTGATGCTGGATCAAATGATCATTTTGTTAGATTTGAGGTTTATATATTCGTGGGCGCTCAATTTTGTCAAGGAAAATCCACGAATGACGCTTTGCGCCAACCCGTCGCCGCACGCGGCGAGCGGATCATCTTTTCCAATTGTCAGCGCCGGGCGCCGATCCTGGTCAACAAGAACGGCAATCTTACTTGACCTCGCTGGGGATCTATGACATTTTGCCAGCAATCTTTCGCCACCTCGCGGAGAATGTCTGATTCAAGAGAGCAAATCTAAAACGGTGGCCGCAGCACCGACTGTCGTTGCCGAAAACGATCGGAAGATTCCGCTTCTCCAAGGCGCCAACGATCCGTTCAGCTTTGTCAGCGCTGAACTCAAACTGGTCGAAGAAAATTTGCTGCGGGCGATTCGTTCTAGGGAACAAGACCTCACCGATATCTCCGGTCACCTCATTTACGGTGGCGGCAAACGGGTGCGCCCCATGGTCACGCTGCTGGCCTACGCCGCCTTCGGCGGCAAGCGCGCCGCCGATATTGTCGACATCGCCACCGCCATCGAGTTGATTCACACCGCGACGCTGCTGCACGACGACATCATCGACGGCGCCGATACCCGCCGCGGCAAGGAATCCGCCTATAAAAAATTCGGTTTGAAATCGACGCTGGTGGCGGGCGATTTTTTATTTATCAAGGCATTCGAATTCGCCGGCAAGTTTGACGAAACCGTAGTTCAATGGACCGCCGACGCCTGCACCCTGCTTACCGAAGGAGAAATCTTACAGGGCCATTTCAATCGCAACCGCGCCGTCACGCTCGACGACTACGTTGAGATCGTCAAGCGCAAGACCGCGTCGCTGTTTCATACCGGCGCGAGAGTCGGCGCCTATCTCGCCGGCGCCAGTCCAGCCCTAGTCGACGAAACCGAGCGCTACGGGCTCAACATGGGTATCGCATTCCAAATGGTCGACGATATTCTCGACGTCATCGGCCACCCGGACCTGCTCGGCAAACCGACCGGCATGGATTTGCGCGACGGCAATCCGGCGCTGCCGATCATACTTGCGATGAAAGACGGCGATGCGACGGTCGGCGACGTGTTCGACACCGAGCATCCCAGCGAAGAGCAAATCGCCCTGGCTCTGGCCGCAATCAAGAATGGAGCTGCGATTGAGCAGGCCAAAGCGCTCTCCAAGCAGTACGCCGAAGCGGCGCTCAAGTCGGTCAAGAAACTGCCGCCGTCGCTTTACCGTAACGGCCTCAAATCCCTGGTCCAGCTAATCATAGATCGCGATTATTGATTGTGATCCGGCATGCTTCGCGCCGCGCGTGAACGGTTTTCTATTCCCGCTAATGTCCGCCGCCAGCCCGACCCACGACCAAGCCGTTCGGAACATGTTCGACCGCATCGCCGGGCGCTACGATCTGCTCAATCGGGTCATAAGTTTTCGTCTCGACACCCTGTGGCGCAACCTAGCCATTCGCACCCTACTCGGCGCGGATCGTCCGCTGATCCTCGATCTCGGCACCGGCACCGGCGACCTCGCTTTTAGCGCCGCGAAAATTTCCCATGGCAAAGCGCGAGTCATCGGTCTCGACTTCTCGCTGCCAATGATCCGGCTGGCGCAAGCCAAGCGCGCCGGCGCGCCCCACGGCGCAAGCACCGCTTTTATTCAAGCCAGCGCCATGGCCGTGCCGCTGCGGCAAAATATCTTCGACGGCGCCATGACCGCCTTCGTGCTGCGCAACGTCGCCGATCTGCCGCGCTTTTTTGCCGAGGCCCATCACGTGCTCAAGCCCGGCGGTAAATTCGTCTCCTTGGACATGTTTCCACCACCGCCGGGTTGGTTTGCCAAACTGTACGCGATTTATTTCTACTCGATCATGCCGTGGATCGGCGGCTTGCTTGGGGGCGATCGCCAAGCCTATCTCTACCTGTCGGAGTCGGTGCGCCAATTTCACTCGCCGGAGACCGTCGCGAAGTTGATCGCCCAAGCGGGATTTCACGATGTCGCCATCAGAAAATTTCTCCGCGGCGCGGTGTGCATGCACATTGCGGCAAAGCCGTCGCCGCCGCGTTAAAGCAGCCCGGCCATGCAAGGATTCTCCAGCAGTTTTCTAATTTTCTTTTACCAGATCGCTCTGGGCGGTCTGTTCGCTATGGCGGGCACGCCGTTTCATGAAATCGAGCGCGCCTTTTACAAATCGACCGCCGGCGTTCTTTACGTCATTGCGCTCATCGGCCTATGGGGCAAAAGCCCTTTTTATTGGCACGGCTTGGCGCAACCAAACTCGGTAAGGCTTGGGCTCGAGGTATTTTTTCACGTTGCCTTTGTCGGCTGCTTTACCTGCTACATGATTTCATTGTGGGGCGACCGCCAAGCCTTTCGCGCGCGCAGTTTCGCCGCTGCGATCTTGACCGGACTGGCCGGACTCATCTTGAGCACGCACAGCTTCAATCACGCGGGATTGCTTTCCGTCGAAACCCTGCTCTACCCCGTGGGATTTTTTCTCTCGGCGTTGCTGCTGGGCAGCGTCACGATCGGCATGCTGATCGGCCACTGGTACTTGATCGACACCGGGCAAAGCTTGGAGCCATTCATCCGCATCTATAAGTTTTTCGTGACCGCCCTAATTCTGCAGTGCGCCTTCTTTGCGCTCGCATTAGGCGCCCTTAATTTGCTCGGCACCGCGCAAAGTGTCGCTGGACTTGAGCGGCTATGGCAACGGCATGAAACCCTGGTGGTGACGCGTGTGATCGTCGGCCAATTAGCGCCATTAATTCTGTCATGGATGATTTGGCGCACGCTGGCGATTCCACACACCATGGCCGCCACTGGATTATTTTATATCGCGCTACTAGGGGTATTTGTCGGAGAGATCTTGGGCCGGCAGATTCTCGCGCTCACTTCGCTGCCCTTTTGAATTCGCGCGTGAATCTTAGGTGGAAACTTGCCGATAGGTTTTAATTTTGGTCACCCTCAGACCGCTCGACGTCCAGCCTAAGTCATAGCCGACCGGTTCACCGACCCGCAAATCGAGCGGCGACTGCACAACGCCTAAAAGAATTACCAATTCGTAGGAAAAAGTCAGCTCCCTACCGCTTTCGGTTCGAACCACACCGGTGTTGTTCGATGGAAATAGTTTAGTGATCGTGCCTTGGTGGTAAGAATCGCCGCGCGCAGATATCAGCGGATCTTTTTCATCTTGAGCCATGGCTTTTCAATTGAACAAATAGGTATTTGAAACTGTAATGGGTTGCGTTAAGCCTGCGAACTTGCGTTTTTGGCTAAGCCCCGGCGTTAACCGACGGGATGTTTCTGTTGGGCAATGCGGGTCTGCAACTCCATCAAGCCATCGAGGACCGCCTCCGGCCGGGGTGGACAGCCGGGAACGTAGACGTCTACGGGTATGATTCGATCGATTCCTTGCACCGTGGCATAATTGTCGTAAAAGCCGCCGCTCGCCGCACAGGCGCCAAACGCCATCACCCATTTTGGTTCAGACATCTGCTCGTAGACCCGCTTCAATACCGGCGACAGTTTGTGGTTGACCGTGCCAATGACCATTAACAAATCCGCCTGACGTGGACTGAAACGCGGCAAGAGCGCGCCGAATCGATCAATATCGTAGGGCGACATCGATAGCGCCATGTATTCCATGGCGCAACATGCGGTAGCAAACGGATAAGGAAAAAGCGAATACTTACGCGCCCAACCTAAAGCCTTATCCAATCTGGTTAAAACCACGGTCTCCGCCAGTAATTTGTCCGGGCCGAAGCGCGACTCAACCCCACTACCCATTTGATCCATGAATGGTTTCCTTTAGAGATTATCGATCATAACCACTATGCTAAGGACATTACTACTTTAGCAGAACAGAGACAATTCCATGGCGTCCCAATAAATTGTCAACCCGTGGCAAAATACTCGGCCTATTTGCGTTGACCGATCGAGACATTCGAGTAATCGAAAAACCTACAATCGGTTGGGTTGAATAATATGGACCGTTCGAATTCAGCCAAACGACGCCGTTCAATTTTATAGAATTGTCAGTTCAAAATGACCGCAAATGGTTCATCAGAAAACTCAACAACATTGCGTAACTACCTGATTTACCGTAAAAACACCAAAATCACCTTGACCTTTATCGATTTTTCCATTATAAATAGCAGGGTTAGGTTACGGCAAGAACAAAACAGCTGTAAAGCTATATCCAACATCTAGCGCCGTTTACCAGCAGGACAAAGCAGCAAAATGGCAATTTATACCGCACTCAATAAGAAGGACATCATTAAGGTTGTCGATGAATTCCTTCTGGGCGATTTGATTTCTTTTACCGGAATCAAGAATGGTTCGGTGAACACACACTACCTGATTGAAACCAAACGCGGTAAATATTTTGCTAAAATCGATGAAGTAAAGAGCGAAGTCGAAGTGAAACAAGAGCTCGACCTGTTGTTTCACTTGCGAAAACAGAATTTTCCTACGCTTCAACCGCTAAAAACCAAAACCGGCAGATTCCATCTCGACGTTCAAGGAAAGTGCCTCACTGTCAGCCGCCACATCGAAGGAGTCGAATTGGGGGTGGAAAGCATCACCCCTACCCAGTTGACGGCGCTCGGCCACACATTGGCGAACCTGCATATGATCGGCCGGAGTTATAAAAAAGGGATTGATAACCGTTTTGGCTTTAATCGAATTGTCACGGTATATCGCGACGTGCGCCGCCAGCTGCCGACACACTTGCGCAGTATCGTACGCGTGCTGGATGATGAGTTCTCCTATCTCGAGAACTACTTGGACAACAATCTACCCAAGGGAATAATCCACGGCGACCTTTTTTCCGACAATGTGAAATTCAAAAGCAACCGGATCACCGGGGTCATGGATTTCGAAGCGGCCTGCCGTGGCAAGCTCATTTACGATTTGGCCACTGCGGTCAATGCCCTTTGCTTCATCAACGACCGCTACAAAATCGACCGCTTCGAAGCGCTCATCTCCGGTTACGAAAGCCTGCGGCCGCTTTCGTTGCCCGAGTGGGACTCCTTCCCCAACGAACTGCGTTTTTCCGCGTTGCGATTTACCGTAACGCGCATCAAGGACTTTTTCCTGCGCGCTACCGACGACAGCCAACGCATCTACAAAGATTACAAAGAATTTTACGACCGCTTGCTGATTCTTCGACGGGAGAAAAGCGGCGGCATGGAAGATATTTTGTTGGCGATGGCTACCGGCTACGACTATCGAAAATACCAGAAGTCTAAGCCTTCCAAGTAGTCGCTACACGCGTTCACTCTCCCGGGTCTCCGATAGCCTAATGAAATTGCGGACTTTGCTCCGTGCGTCACGACGAATGAGCCGTAACGCAGCCGAGAATGTCAGAATCGCGCCGGCTACGAAGAGAATCCGGCCGCCGTTCCATACCACGAAAAAAAAGTTGAGCTTCACCTTGGCGGCGCTATATTTTTCGCGATCGTCGTTGATGCGGCGCAGCACTTCTTCGTTTTTTTGATGATCGAGTTCGTGAAAACTCAAGTAGGTTTCTTCCAAGCCGGTTTGCGCTGTCTTGCGCAACAGCGCTTGGTACTTGGCGCTTTCGATGGCTCCGACCGTCCAGTTGCCGATGCCAAGCACCAAGCAGACAAATCCACAAACCATCAAGGAGCTGGAATATACGTCGCGTATTTTCATAGCCGTCTCGCTCTTGTCGGATACGATACCGGCTCAGCGGTTACATTTCTAGCCCAAAGCGATGATCTGTTTGCACCGCCGGCGAGAGTAGCTTAGGATTCCGGTCGATGAAACGTTACGTGATCGGCGATATTCACGGCTGCGAGCGCGAACTGCGCTCCTTGATCGACGGCCTGCCGCTCGATGGCGGCGACCGCCTGGTCTTTCTCGGCGACTACATCGACCGAGGTCCGGATTCCAGTGGCGTGGTGGCATTCCTCCTCGGTCTGCAAAAAGATCTCAGCTCCATCGAATTCATTTTCCTCAAAGGCAACCATGAAGACATGTTGCTGTCGTTTTTGGGCATCGGCGGCGCCCACGCCGACATGTTTTTAATTAACGGCGGCAAAGCCACCCTGGCCAGTTACGGGCTTGAGGACCATAAGCCTTCGCCCCAAGAAGCCCTGTCGGCGATCCCTCCCGATCATTTAGAATTCTATCGGCAGTTGCAAACCACCTATCGCATGGACCCGTTTTTCTGCGTTCACGCCGGCATCGATCCAGCGAAATCATTAGACGAACAAACCGAAGAAGAGTTCCTCTGGATCCGCAATAAGTTTATTTTTGCCTCGCACCCGTTTCCCTTTACCGTGCTCTTCGGTCATACACCGCAACATACGGTTTACTACGACCTGCCGTATAAGGTTGGGTTGGACACCGGGCTGGTATACGGCAACATGTTGACATGTCTGGACGTAGATGAGAAAGTTCTCCACCAGATAAGCCTTGGGAGTAAGCGCGTCAAACGAAGAGCCATGCAGCGCAAGTGGGATGCGCCCCGCAGTTTTTTTTGAGCGCTTGAACTTTGCCATAGTCCATCCTAATTTAGCTACCTCCTGGCGGTGTAGCTCAGTTGGTCAGAGCACGCGGCTCATATCCGCGGCGTCGTAGGTTCAACTCCTACCACCGCCACCAACTTTTTCTTGCGGTTCACTCATGGATTTTTCCGATCGCGAATAGCGTTGCTCCACCTAAAACTTGTTGGTCCAATCCGCCCTTTCGTAGCGTTGTCGCGCCAACACGGCAACCCGACTCAGCGGCACCGCGCCATATTTAACATCGGCGCGCCAAACCTCTCGAAGGCCACTGAGCAATTGTCGCGCGGCGAGTCCTAAATTGCCGACGAATTCCAAGTGCACCCGTCGGTCGCGGTACTCGGGCTGCTTGAGCGGCAACAATAAACAACGCTCCATTACTGCCAGTTCGAAATCGACAAGAAACGTGCCGTGCACCAGCACGTAGCGCGACTTGCGATATTGGGCATTGCCGGAAAATTTGCGCCCGCCAGTGGTCAGGTCGCTCACGCCGCCGATACTCACATCCCGTCCGGTTAGAGTTTCGATCAAATGGCGATGGCGTTCCAAGACGTAGTGAAATGCCGTGACAATATTATTAATCGGATGGGCCCGACAATCCAGGATCAAGGAGTAATTGACACAGCCCGGCCCGAGAACCACCGCGCCGCCGCCGCTCGCCCGGCGCAGGACCGGAATCTTCGCGGCGGCGCACGCCGCAGCATTCGCTTCAGCCGCCGCGCGATTGGAATGACCGAGCACGACGAAATAATTTTCCGGCTGCCAAACTCTTAACAGTCCGCCGTCAATGGATTCATGGGACTCATCCTCGCACGCTTCGAGCAGCGCTTCGTCACAGGCGAGATTGCGCGCCGGTTCGGCAAAAGTGAGATCGAGATATTTCATGACGTTCAGTTGATTTTGGCGGCGATTTGTTGTCTTTTAAATCATCGAGGAACGGGCGCGAATGGCGATTGAAAATAAACACAACGGCGGCGAAACTTCCGCGCAAAGCGGTTACGCCAACGGCAAATCAGCCAAGCACGATCCTCATCAATCCATCGCCTCACTCGAATACATTCTTAAGTATATTTTAAAGAACGAAGAATCGGAACAGGCCTCACAATTGCTCGAAGAGCTCGCCGATCGCCTGCGCGAATCGGGCGTCAAGATTCCGCACATGGTGAGCACGCCGTACCGCAACACGATTGCGCCGGACAAAGAACCGCTCTACCCCGGCAACCGCGAGATCGAGCGGCGCGTCAAAAGCTACGTTCGTTGGAACGCCATGGCGATGGTGGTCAAAGCCAACCGGCTCCATCCCGACATCGGCGGACACATCTCGACTTACGCTTCCTCGGCGACGCTTTATGAAGTCGGGCAGAATCATTTTTTCCGCGGTAATGACGGCGCCAACCACGCCGACATGGTTTACTTTCAGGGCCACGCGTCGCCCGGCGCCTATTCGCGCGCGTACGTGGAATGGCGCATCAACGCGCCCAAGCTGCACCACTTTCGCCAGGAGCTTTCATCGGTCGGCGGATTGTCGTCCTATCCGCACCCTTACTTGATGCCGGACTTTTGGCAGTTTCCGTCGGTGTCCATGGGGCTGGCGCCGATCATGTCGATCTATCAGGCGCGTTTTGTGCGCTACTTGAAAAGCCGCGGCATGCTCAGCGCTGAACAACCGCGCATCTGGTGTTTCGTCGGCGACGGCGAAATGGACGAACCGGAATCATCGGGCGCGCTCTCTCTGGCGTCGCGCGAGAATCTCGACAATCTCATTTGGGTGGTCAATTGCAATCTGCAGCGTCTCGACGGCCCGGTGCGCGGCAACGGCAAGATCATCCAAGAATTAGAAGCGCTGTTTCGCGGCGCCGGCTGGAACGTCATCAAAGTCATCTGGGGTTCCGATTGGGATCCGCTGCTGGCGGCGGACAGCAAAGGGCTGCTGCTCAAGCGCATGGAAGAAGCGGTGGACGGCGAATATCAAAAGTATTCGGTGGAGCCCGGCAGTTATACACGCAAACATTTCTTCGGTAAATATCCCGAGCTGGCCGAGATGGTCCATCATTTGACCGATGAGCAGATCCATGGCTTGCTGCGCGGCGGCCACGATCCGAAAAAAGTTTATGCCGCCTATAAAGCCGCCGTCGAACACAAAGGCGGGCCCACGGTCATCTTGGCCAAGACCGTCAAAGGCTACGGCATGGGCGAAGCCGGCGAAGGCCGAAACATCACCCACCAGCAGAAAAAGCTCAACGAACGCGAGCTGCGCGAATTCCGCACGCGCTTCGACATTCCCATACCCGATGAAGAAGTGGTCGAGACGCCCTTCTACCGCGCGCCGCTGGACAGTCCGGAAACGCAATATTTACTCGAACGGCGCAAACAGTTGGGCGGCTTTCTTCCCGAACGAAAGGTGCGCGCCAAGCCGTTGGACGTTCCCAATGCGGAGTACTACAAGGAATTTCTCAAGGGCAGCGACGATCACGCGGTGTCGACGACCATGGCGACGGTGCGGCTGATGACCAAACTGTTGCGCCACGAGAGCGTCGGCAATAACATCGTGCCGATCATCCCGGACGAAGCGAGAACCTTCGGCATGGACTCGCTGTTTCGTCAGATCGGTATTTACGCCTCCAAAGGCCAGCTCTACGAACCGGTCGACAGCGAAACCCTGCTCTATTACAACGAGACCAAAGACGGGCAAATTCTCGAAGAAGGCATCACCGAAGCGGGCGCCATGTCGTCGTTCATCGCCGCCGGCACGGCCTATGCCAATCTCGCGGTCAATTTGATTCCTTTCTATTTTTATTACTCGATGTTCGGTTTTCAAAGAATCGGCGATTTTATCTGGGCCGCCGCCGACAGCAGGGCCAAAGGTTTTCTGTTCGGCGCCACCGCCGGCCGCACAACGCTTAACGGCGAAGGGTTACAGCATCAAGACGGTCACAGCCATTTGTTGGCGAGCACCATCCCGACCTTATTGACCTATGACGCCGCGTTCGGTTACGAGATCGCCGTGATTATCAAAGACGGCCTGCGCCGGCTCTACGCCGAGGGCGAGGAGTATTTTTACTATTTAACGCTCTACAACGAGAACTACCCCATGCCGGCCATGCCCGAGGGCGCCGAAGCGGGCATTCTCAAGGGCATGTATAAACTCAAGCCGGCGACCCAAGGCAAAAAATATAAAGCCCATCTGTTTGGCAGCGGGCCAATTTTGCGCGAAGCCCTGCGCGCCCAGGAAATTCTCGGCGAACAATTCGACGTCGCCGCCGATGTCTGGAGCGTGACAAGCTATAAACTGCTGCGCGGCGACGCGCTTAGAACCCAGCGCTGGAACCGGCTCCACCCGACCGCGACGCCCAAGCAATCCTATCTCGAAACCTTATTGCGCGATGAAGAAGGAGTCTTTGTCGCGCTCTCCGATTATATGAAAATGGTCCCCGACCAAATCGCCCCCTGGGTTCCCGGCGGGCTGACGACGTTGGGCACCGATGGTTTTGGCCGCAGCGACACGCGAGCCAATCTGCGCCGTTTTTTTGAAATCGACGGCGAATCGGCGGCCATCGCGACGCTCTACGCGCTACATCAAAAGGAAGCCTTCCCCGCCCAGGTGGTGCAAGAAGCGATTGGAAAGCTCGGCGTCGACCCCGAAAAGCCGTTCCCTTTTTATCTATAAATCCTCACATAACCGCAGCGACAATTTCCGATGGATGTAAAACTTCCCCAGCTTGCTGAAGGCGTCGAAGGCGGCACGGTCGTCGCCATCTTGGTCGCCGAAGGCCAAGAGATAAAAAAAGACCAGCCCTTCATGGAACTCGAGACCCAGAAAGCGGTCGGTTCGATCCCCGCGCCGCAGTCGGGCCGAGTGACTAAAATCTACGTCAAGCAAGGCATGGAAGTGTCGGTGGGCCAGGCGCTGATCGCCATCGAAACCGGCGCGGGCCCGAGCGGCGCGCCGCCAACAGCTAGGACAAACGAGGGCGCGCCCGCGGTGGCGCCGATCGCTACGTCGGCAAATCCACCGGCGCAAGCGAACTCGGCCGCGGCGCTCGATGACTACCGCTACGAGTCGAAAAGCGGCGTGGCGCCGCCGGCGGCGCCATCGATCAGAAAGATCGCCCGGGATCTCGACATCGATTTGACCCGAGTCAAAGGCAGCGAGGCCGGCGGCAGAATTAACTTGAACGACTTGCGCGCCTACGTGCAAAGATTGCAGCAGCTGGCGTATCAAGGCAGCTCCACCGCGCCAGCGCCGACGCCGGCCGTGACGCCGCCCGCGAGCGCCGAAGCCATCGACTTCGCCAAGTGGGGGCCGATCCGCCGGGAGAAAATGTCGCCGCTGCGGCGCACCGTCAGCCGGCGCATGGTCGAATCCTGGACGACGATTCCTAAAATCAATCAATTCGCCGACGCCGATGTCAGCGCGCTTTTAGCGCTGCGCAAAAAATATCTCGCCGCCTACGACAAGCAAGGCGCGCATTTGACGCTGACGCCGTTTTTGCTGACGGTGCTCGGAGCGGCGCTAAAAAAGCACCCGCGCGCCAACGCCAGCATCGATGACCGCGCCTTGGAAATCGTCTTCAAGGACTACTGCCACGTCGGCGTGGCGGTGGATACCGAGGGCGGCCTGATCGTGCCGGTGCTGCGCGACGTCGAGCGGAAAAATATTTTGCAGCTCTCCCAAGAGCTGTGCGCGCTGACCGAGAAAACCCGCCAGCGCAAGCTCGCCATCGAAGAGCTGCAAGGCGGCAG
>OELC01000185.1_pt2 | contig 15919 bp, 11 predicted proteins | sample 1503131 | NCBI WGS metagenome assembly OELC01 (sample SAMEA104379562, study PRJEB20068) | metagenome | isolation source: 1998 | reverse complement strand
ACGTTGCGCGATGAAAGTCACTCGGGTCCATTGCGAGAAGCTGCATTGACAGGACGGCTGATGTCTTGGACCAAAGCATTAACGAGCGCTTCCGTCGATACATGCTCGCGGTTGGGCTGGGATGCTTCGGCCAAGGGGCATGAGTCGCGATTGCTACCGGTAAGCAGAGGCGAGTATTTGGGCTTGGATGTGATAGCTTTTGCCCGTGGCTAACGGCGATGGAGATTCCCGTATGCTGTAATAGAGCTGGAGAACCAGACGCGCGAGGATGCGATCGCGTACTCGCTTTGGAAGGTGTTAAGCGTGCGGGCGACTTTGCGAGTGTTATTTTGCTACAGGAAAGAAGCAAATCAGGCGGGGCCGCTGAAAACGCACTTGCAAGATGAAGTAATTCGGTCGATGGACCTGGGCACGAGAGCGACTCTGGACGGCCACACCCTTTTGGTTATCGGGCGGCGAGCGGAAGCAGAGACTTTCCCCCATGGATTCTTCGCATGGTGGCAGCTAGACGCGAACACGGGACGATTTGAAAACTTCTGAGGTGAAGCGATGAAACTAAAGCCTTGGTACGACGTAGTAAAACCACGCGAGGATCTGCGCGAGGGAAAATCGCAGGACGCCTCGGAGTTCGCCGTTCACTTAGACCGGGTCCGCGACGGCACCGCAAGCGACGACTATCGTAAGCCAGAACAGTTTTTCTCCAAAACTTTTCTCTCTGCTAATCTTTTGGACCTATCGGCACAGGTCGTGCGCCGATTGTCAGGCGAGACGAGTCATACTTCTCCGGTCTTCAATCTCGTTACGAATTTCGGCGGCGGCAAAACCCACGCGTTAACTTTGCTATACCATCTCGCCAAGAACGGTGCGGCGGCCCACGATTGGCTGGGAGTTTCACAGATACGTGACGCAGCGGCGATCAAAGAGATTCCAAAATCTCGCGTTGCGGTTTTTGTCGGTACCGAGTTCGATTCCCTCGCGGGTCGCGGTGGCGAGAATGGCGAACCGCGCCGCATGACGCCGTGGGGAGAAGTGGCGTTTCAACTCGGCGGTGAGGCAGCGTTCAACCTCGTCAGAGAGCATGACGAAAAGCGCATCGTGCCAGGCGGTGATGTGATTCGGAAAATCCTGCCGGCCAATGAACCCTGCTTGATTCTCTTCGACGAGCTACTCAACTATGCAAGCCGGTTTCGTTCTTTAAAACTGAATGAGCAAACCTACGACTTTCTCATGAATCTCTCCGGTGCGCTCAATCCCAAGTCGGTGCTTGTGGTCTCGCTACCCGCTTCAGAACTGGAGATGACCGAGGCGGACACTAACGACTTCGAGCGGCTGACCAAGATGCTCGACCGCGTCGGTAAAGCGATGACAATCACCGCGGGTGCTGAAACTAGCGAGATTATCCGGCGCCGGCTGTTCGAGTGGGATACGCGCGCGCTTAACACCGAAGGGCGGGTGATATTAACCAAAGATGCGCAGGATACCTGCCACGAGTTTGCGCGCTGGGTTGGCAATCATTCATCCGAGCTAGGCAGCTCGATACCCGCTGATCATGCACGAGCGCACTTCGAAGCCTGCTACCCATTTCATCCATGTGCACTGTCAGTTTTCGAGCGCAAATGGCAGAGCGTGCCGAAGTTTCAACAGACCCGCGGCGTTCTCCGACTACTCGCGTTGTGGATACAACACGCTTACACCCAGGCGTATCGCAAGGCGCATCCCGATCCGCTACTGACGTTGGGGACCGCGCCATTTTCAGAAACGCTATTCCGCTCCGCCGTGTTCGAACAATTGGGCAGCCGTGCATTGGAAACCGCCGTCACGGTGGACATTGCCGGGCGCAAGGAAGCTCATTCGGTCTCATTGGATGCGCAAGCGATCGAGTCGATTCAAAAGGAACGGTTGCATCAAAAAGTCGCAACCGTAGTGTTCTTTGAATCAAACGGTGGGACGACGCGGTCGGAGGCGACTCTGCCGGAGATAAGATTGGCAGTTGGAAACCCCGACATGGACCTCGGCAATGTCGAGACCGCACTCGATGGACTAACCGACCGCTGTTACTATCTCACCGTCGAACGGAAGAATTATAAGTTCAGCCTGAAAGAAAATCTCAATAAGCGATATTCAGACAAACGGGCGAATGTCGCGCCTAGTTTGATCGAAGACACCGTCAAGCAAGAAATTCAAAAACAATTCGCCATTAAGGAAGGAATCGAGCGGGTCTTCTTCCCGGAACGTAGCAATCAGGCTCTCGACCGCCCGGTGATCACTTTCATTATCTGTGACATGGCGCATACGATGGATGACCCAAAGGCAACTATGGCCCAGATCGAGCAAATGACGCGCGAGTGCGGTACGTCGGCGCGGACATTCAAAAGTGCGCTGGTGTGGTTGGTAGCCGAGTCGCCACGCACCTTACGAGACGAAGCGCGAAGGTTGCTCGCGTGGGAAGCGATCGACGGAGAATCTGGCGATCTTAATTTGGACGAGACGCAACGGCGGCAACTGACCGACAACATTAAAAAAGCGCAGAGAGACTTGAGAGAATCTGTGTGGCGATCATACAACCGAGTTTTTCTGCTCGGAAAGGACAATACAATTCAGGAAGTCCCGCTTGGATACGTGACATCGAGCTCGGCGGATTCCCCAATTACCAATGTCATCAACCAGCTCGTGACCAACGGAGAATTCGATAACAAAGGAATTAGCGTTCGCCTTTTGACTAAGAACTGGCCATCGGCTTTTGTGGAATGGCCGACGAAGTCGGTACGCGATGCGATCTATGCGTCGCCGCAGTTTCCGAGAATCGTGAAGGGCATGGAAGCGATCCAGAACGCCATCGCAAACGGAGTAAGCCGGGGAGAACTTGCCTACGTTGGTAAAACCGGCTCCGGTGCGTACAAGCCATTTGACTACAACAAGGGGTTGGCGGCGATTGATATCGAAATCTCGGAAGACATGTTCATTGTCACCAAGGAAACGGCCGAGGCGTATGCCAAGAAACTTCAATCGCCGACGACCGAACCAGAGCGGTCGCAACCCACCCCTCCGGATCCGTCTTCACCACCAACCGAACCAACGCAACTGCCGACGACGACGCCAACGTTCTCGACATCTGCTTCGCTGAAATGGTCAGGCGAGGTGCCACCACAAAAATGGATGAACTTCTACACGAGAGTTCTTTCACGTTTTGTGACCGGTAGCGGGTTGAAACTTACAGTGCGCGTGGAAGTTACACCGGAAGGCGGCGTCTCCAAGCAGAAAGTCGATGAAGCGCGAAGCGCGCTGAGGGAGTTGGGGCTGAGTGATGATGTGAAGGAGGAGTGACGAGTTTTACTCAGGCACATGAAGCTAATCGTAAACTCAGAGGAACGCAAAAAGATGACGCTAACCGTTTTGCATCGCTTCAGCTTTGAAACGCTCTTCGATCCTGTTGTTGGTATTCGTAAAATCGTTGTCTGATTCGAGGAGGATCGGTAATGCGGAGAGAGAGAGTCGTCAACGTACAAAAAAGGCGTGTCCAACCTGTCGCAAGATGTTGGACCGGCGCGTCGATACCTTCCAGCGTCACTTTCACGATATGCATGGCACGAAGCTCTCTCATGGAGAGGCTTTTCGGATGTGTACCACCGCGAGCTCAAAACGCAGGCCGTTTACTGACGGCGTAGTTCGCCACCAAGAGGTTCAGGGAGGGTTGCCCTCGTTGGGAAAACGGCGATAGAAGGGCAAGAATAAATCCGTATATCCGTGTCAGATTTGCCTCGCTTGATTAACTCTACATTCTCCGATCCAAACTCCGATACTGAACACCCGCAGCGATGTGCGACGCGTCGATATTTTCCGCCCCGCGAGATCTGCAAACGTGCTGCAACTTTCAGTATCCGACTGTAAGCCGGGATTAAGCCGAGTTTGTTGATCGAGGTCTCTAAGAGCTTGTCGCATCTTCTTTCACCGCGCAGTAGCGTTTGATTTCCTTGGCGCCCATCCGTGCGTTGGCATGTAATTCACTTTTGTCGAAGCTTCGCAACTGAATTTGCCGCGCTTGCAAATGACGTCTTAACTCTCGCCGGCGTATTTGTCGGCGAGTTCTCGATGGCGCAGGCCGGGTACTTCGATCTGAATGTCGATCCGATTGAGCGGCGCTCTGGAAACTCTCGAACGATAGCGCTGAATTTGGGTCGCCGTGCGGGTGCATTCTTTCTGAGGATCGGTCAGAAAGTCGCAGACGCAGAGATTCGAAATTTTGTTTCCGGGGCGTATGTGGCGCCTCAGTGCATCACGCCGCCGCCTTCGACGACCAGCAGTTGGCCGGTGATGAAGTCGCTGTCGGCGCTCGCCAGAAAAACCGCGGTGCCGACGATGTCGGCCGGGGTTTCGACGCGTTTGAAGGCGCGCTTATCCATGCTGCCCTCGCGCCGCTTGAGCACATCCGCCGAGACGTTTTCTTCGCTCATGGTGGAGCCCGGCGTCATGCAATTGACGTTGATGCCAAACTCGCCCAATTGCCGCGCCATGACGCGGGTGAGCGCGACGACGCCGCCTTTGGCGGTGGTGTAGTGCGGCATGTTGCCCGAGCCGCTGAAGAAAGTGCCCGAAGCGATGTTGATAATCTTGCCGCTCTTCTGCTGCTTCATGATCGGGATCACCGCCTTGCTGCAGAGAAACACGCCTTTCAAATTGACTTCCATGACGCGGTCCCATTCGTCGAGATCCAACTCTTCCACCGGCCCCTTCCAAAGCTTCTGGGTGACGTAGATCGCGGCGTTGTTGACTAGCACATCGATGCGGCCGAATTTTTTGACGGTCTCGCGCATCAACCCTTCGAGATTGGGTAAACTTCTCACGTCGCTGTTGCGCGCCCACGCCGAACCGCTGGCGTCGATGATCGCCTTGGCCGTTGCTTCGCCGCCCTGGGCGTCGATATCGGCGATGACCACATGGGCGCCTTCTTCGGCGAAGCGCCGTGCGTAGGCTTTGCCGATACCGTGGGCCGCGCCGGTGATGATCGCAACCTTGTCTTTCAGCCGCATATTGCCTCCGCAAACGATGGCGAATTTGTTTGAATGGAATTTTGCGCTGCTCAGCTGAAGCTTGGCATCTTGCCGTCGAGCAAAGTGCCCAACTGCGCGGTTGGAAAGCGCATGCCGATGAAGAACGCGCCGAACAAACCGTACACCGCGCTGGCCTCATCGAAGCGCATTTCATAGACGAGCTTCTTAAAAACCAAGGGGTCGTCGGCGAACAGATCGACGCCCCATTCCCAATCGTCGAAACCGATGGAGCCGGAAATGATTTGCGTCACCCGGCCGGCGTAGCGGCGGCCGATCATACCGTGGTCGCGCATCATGCGTTGGCGGTCGGCGATGGATTCGCTGTACCAGTTTTTCTGTTCGCCGCGATATTTATTCATTGGATAAAAGCAGAGATAGCGGCGCTGGGGAATTTCCGGCCACAGGCGCGGCGCGTTGGCTTGGCGCTGCTTGGCGAGTTCCGCCTCCACTTCGGCGTTCCACTCGCCGGTGCCGGGTTTTAACCCCTTCGCCGTCAACTCGGTGAACAGTTTGACCGAACCTTCGTAGAGACCCAACTCGACGACCGACACGTAGGAAGTGGTCGGTTCGAGATATTCGAAAAGCTCGGAGTGCGCGACGTTGAGCTCGGCTTGGTTGAGTTCCTCCAGTGTGCGGCGAAAATGGACGATCATCAGATCGCCCTTGTGACCCAACAGTGTAAACAGGCCGGTGGGCTCGGCTTTGTTCTCTTCCATGGCGCTAAATGATTTTTGCGCGTTATCGAGCAAATATTTTTGCACCGCGGCGCTGAGCGCCCTCCAGGCGCTCCAGCGGATGCGAAACATTTGATGTAACAGATAAGAACCGTCAAGCGTCAGCGGCGTCGCCGGTAACGGGCTGTTGGGCGTTGGCTCCATTTGCGTTTATCGCTCTCCGAAATTTTTTCTAGTCGATGGTTCGCCTAGGTTGGTTGCGCCGACGAGCCGCTGGTTGCCGGCTGATCGGGCTTCACACCGGTCCATTTGTTACGCAGCGTCTGAAAGCCGCGCTTGGCTAGGCGAAAGATTTTTGGCACCAGCCAAACCATCAGCGCAAGAAAGCCCGCCACCAGTGACATCATGACGATGGGATGATGAAAAATCATCCACAAGCTGCCGAACACGGTGATGTCTTCAGCGACGCTCGCGGCCCAATTGCTAAACGGTTCGGGACTGGCGTTGATAGCCAAGCGCGTCGTCGCTTTGAAACCATGCGCGGCCAACGCGATGGAACCGCCCGCCAGCAGCGCGGTCAACTCAAGCGCCGGATTCATGTCGCCGAGAGAGCGGGCGGCGAGAATCGCGCCGGCCGGCACGCGGATGAAGGTGTGCAGTACGTCCCAGCCGCTGTCGACGTAGGGCACTTTGTCGGCGAAGAATTCGATCATGTACATAGTGCAGGCGATGCCGATCACGGCCGGATGGCTGAGCACTTGCAAATCCGGCGGCAGTTGAATCAGCTGCGCCAGATTAGCGATGCCCAAGGCTGCCACCGTGGCGTACAGATTGATACCGGAGGTCCACGCCGTGCCCATGGCCAAACTTAGCGCTTCAATTGTGCCCATAAGACCACTCCTTGACGCTCTGACGAATCATATCGTTTGACGCTGCCGGCGGCAAAACAATGCGCCGCCGGCTAGAGCTTGGCGCAAAGCTTTTACAGCTTGAACTTGCTCTCGATCTTATCTTTGAATTCCTTTTCAAAGGCGTTGACCGCGGGAAACTGGTCCATCCATTTATAAGGCCGGCAAGCGTCGATTAAAACGCGGTCCGAAGTGTAGCCGCGCGGCGAACGTTCTTCCGGCGGCATCGCCGGTTCGCAAACCGAGGCCCACACGTCTTTGATGATGTCGATGCCGCCGCGCACGTAGCAGCGCGTGGCGATGGCCCAGATCACCTCTCCTGGATTGGTAATATCGATGTCGTCGTCGACCACCACGACAAATTTGCCGCCGTAGGCGCCGGCGCGGGCGCCGGCGGCGACGAGCAAAGCTTGTTTGGCGTGCCCAGCATAACGTTGCTTAATTGAAACCACGGTAAACGGCCCTGGCTGTCCGCCGTAAACAAATCCCCAGACGCCTTTCACTTCCGGTATTCCCGCCTTTTCCAACTGCTCCCACAAGGTCGCGGCGCCGAGCGGCATGGGCAGATAACTCGCCGGCGGTTTGAGCGGCGGCGCGCCGAGCAGGATCGGATTGTTGCGATAATAAATTCGCTTCACCGTCATCACCGGCGTCTCGCCGACGTTTTCATCAGTGAAATATCCCGGCCATTCGCCGAACGGCCCTTCCTTCGGCATGTCTGCGTCTTTCATCGGCGGCAGCTCGCCTTCGAGGACGATTTCCGCGTTCGCCGGAATCGGCAGTCCGGTCACCGCGCCGCGCGCGACTGGCACTGGCGAGCCTTGCAGGTAGCCGGCGAATTCGAATTCATTCACGTCCGGCGGCAGCGGCATCTGCGCGGCGAGAAAAACTGCCGGGCCTTGGCCGAGGGTGATGGCGATGGGCAACGGTTTACCCGCGTCGCGGGCGCGCTCGAAGGAGAGCCGGCCATGCTTACCCATGTTCATTTTTACTGAGACGTGATTTTTGTCCTGCACCATGACGCGATAGGTGCCGATGTTGATCTTGCCGCTGTCCAAGTCTTTGGTTATAACGCCGCAGCCGGTGCCGATAAACGGACCGCCGTCGAGATCGTGCCATTTGGGCGTGGGGAATTTGTACAGATCGACTTGGTCGTCGGCCATCTGATTTTCCATCACCGGGCCGCCTTCGACTTGCTGCACGGGAACGGGTTTATAGGCCGCAAGCTTTTTGCGCCAGGCGTAGAGAAAATCGATGCCGTTCTCTTCGTTGATGCCCATCGCCGGGCCGGTGCGTTTGCAAGTGCGAAAGACATTCGAAATCACCCGAAAGCCGGCCGGATAATTTTTGAAATTATTAAACAGCAGCGCTGGACCTTCCTTCTCCGCCGCCCGCTCGGTGAGCGCGCCGACTTCCAAGTTCAAATCCACGCCGTCAAACTCGCGCAGCTCGCCCATCTCCTTGAGCATCTCGATGTAGCCCCGCATGTCGGTAACGTCAGCCATGATGTCCTCCTGAATGGATCGCATAGTATGGTGGCGCAGTGAGGGAGTCAAATGACGGGTGCGAGAGGATGTCGGGTTATGCTGGGCTTGCCCGACCTACGAGATTGCGTTCGAAACGTGACGTGCCAGAACCGACGAAATCAATTCATCCATTGCGTGCTTGACAACTCGTCAAGCAGTCTGGCAAATCGATGATCGATGAGGCTTCCCAATGGCGACCGCGCCGATCTTGGTACTAAGATCGAGGACTATGTGCTGAACCCGGGACATTGGGAGGGCCGCCATAAGGCGCGAGTTTTCGAATCGGTTCTTGGTATTACGCTGGCCAATCGAGAAGTGTTGCGTCAGGCCGTTCTTTCAGCAGCCGAGAATTCCAATGAGGCAGAGCCACTCGGAAACAATGGTCACGGAGAAATTTATGTTCTGCGTTTTGTGTTAGCAACGCGCCGTGGACAGGCGACTGTTCTGACCGCGTGGATAGTCCGAGACGGCGAAGACTTTCCGCGATTGATAACTTGCTATATACTCTAGACCATGATTGCCGAGATCAAAATGCATGACGTGGTCGCATTGCTGCAAGACGTACAAACGAAGCATTTCGAGAGCGGTCAGGTTTTGCTTCTGCGCCGTGGTCAGATCGGCACTGTTGTGCTCACCTACGAGGATGGTGCGTGCGAAGTCGAGTTCGCCAATCGCGACGGTCGCGCGTTCGCTCTTTTATCCCTCCGGTCCGATCAATTGATGGTTCTTCACGATACGCCCGATTCCGCGGTCGCATAGTTGGGGCCGCGAACAACATTCGAAATTCGCGCAACCCATTGCCAATTTTTTTGAATAGCCTTAATCAAACAATGCCGACACCCTGATGTGCTTTGTTCGCGCGCGCCGGTTTCGCTGATTTTTCTTTCTAAAGTGTAGTAAGACTGCTTCGTGCAGTTTCCTTTCTTCTACGGCTGGATCATCGTCGCCATCGCGATGGTTGCCGGTTTCATTTCTTCCGGCGTGAGCAACGTGACGATGGCGGTGGTGTTGAAACCGATCAGCGAGGATCTTGGCTGGAGCCGAACCGTTATGGCTGCGGCGATTACGTTGGGTTCCTTTGGCGGCGGGTTGCTCTCGCCGCTGTTTGGGCCGATGGCGGATCGCTATGGACCAAGGATCTTGCTGCCGCTCGGCGGTGTGCTCGTAGGACTGTTATCGATTGGCGTCAGTTTGAGCACCGAACCTTGGCAATTTTATGCGACGTTTGTTCCGGCCCGGGCGCTGACTGAGTTTCTCTTGTGCGGCGTCGTTCCCTACACGGCGATCGCCAATTGGTTTCACGACAAGCGGCCGCGCGCCATGGGGCTGGTGGCGATGTCGACGCCGTTGGGTTCGGCGGCGATGACGCTGGTCTACCAGTACTTGGTCATTCACTACGGTTGGCGCAGCGCATTTCTGCTATTGGGCTGGGCGTTTTTGATTTTGGTGGTCGTGCCCGGGGCGATCTTTTTGCGCCGGCAACCGGAAGATCTCGGCATGTTTCCCGACGGCGTCGCGCCGGCCGTGCGACTCGATGCTTTTCCGGGCCGTGACGCGCGAGCTGAGAATTTTCTTGAGCCCCGCTGGTCGCGCGCGCAAGCGCTGCGCACGCCGACGCTTTGGCTGCTGGTGGCAAGCGTTTTTCTCGCGTCGCTCGGCACCGGCGGCATCGCCTTTCACATGGTCGCCTATTTTACCGACGTAAAAATTGTTCCCGCCGCGGCGGCGGGCGCGTTGAGCGTGATGGCGCTGTCGGGCGCGTTCGGCAATGGTATTTGGGGCGCCTTGGCGGAGCGTTTTTCGGCGCGCGGTCTGAGCGCGGCAACGACGGTGCTCTCGGCGGCGTCGGTGGCTTTGTTGATGCAAGTGGATTCGCCGCTGGCGGCTTATCTCTTCGGTTTGCTTTTCGGCGTCAGCGCGCGCGGCGGCACGGCGGTATTGACGCAAATTCTCTTGGCGCACTACTTTGGCCGCGCTTCGTTTGGCGCCATTAGCGGCGTGCTTGAACCGTTTCATAAGGGCGGACTCGGCATCGGCGCATTGATGGCCGGTGTGGCGTTCGATTTTTTCGGCGATTATCGCGCGGTCTTCGCCGGCTTCTTGTCGATGTATCTCTTGTCCGCCGTGCTCGTCTATTGGGCTCGGCGTCCTGAACGCGGGTAGTGGTTCAGTTTGAACAAGATCCCTCTCTTCGTTCGGGATGACAAGTCCCGTAGTTGTCATTCCGAGCGGAGCGAGGAATCTTTCTTTATACCAAGGGTCGGATTAGATTCTGATTGAACCACTACCTGAACGCGGGTCGGCTTGACCGCTCTCGCCTTGACTTTGGCCCGCCATCCTTTAGTTTCTAACGATGATGTCGCAGCGATCGATCTTTCACCTCGCTTGGCTATTGGCATTATTGCTCAGTTTCAAATCGGCGCAGGCGGAGCCGGTTCAAGAATTCGTTCTCGACAACGGCCTCAAAGTTCTTTTACTGGAAGACCACAAGAGCCCGTCGGTTACATTTCAGGTCTGGTATCGCGTCGGCTCGCGCAACGAAAAAGACGGCAAGAGCGGCTTGGCGCATTTTCTCGAACACTTCCTGTTCAAAGGCACACCGACCACGGGTCCGGAAGAGTACTCGCGCATCATCGCCAAGAACGGCGGCCGCTCCAATGCGTTCACGACCACCGACATGACGGTTTATTTCGCCACCATGAGCCGGGAGAAAATATCCATCGAGCTCGAACTGGAAGCGGATCGCATGGCCAACGCGCTGTTGGGCGAAACTTACTTCGAGCCGGAGAAGAAAGTCATTCAAGAAGAGCGCCGGATGCGCACTGAGGACAACCCGGCGTCGGCCTTGGGCGAAGTGGCCAACGCGGTCGCCTACACCGTTCATCCTTACCGCCGGCCGGTGGTCGGCTGGATGGAAGACATTCAAAACCTCTCGCGCCAGGATTTGGTCGACTTCTACAAACTCTACTACGCGCCCAACAACGCTTTCATCGTCGTCACCGGCGATTTTTCCGCGTCTGAATTGCTGCCCCAGATCAAAGCGGCTTACGGCAAAATTCCCCGCGGCGCCGAGGCGCCCAGGGTCAACGTCAGCGAACCGGAGCAGCGCGGCGAGCGGCGCGTCACGCTCAAGAAGGAGGCCGAGCTGCCGGTCATTCAAATCTACTATCACGCGCCCAACTTGAAGAGTCCGGATAGCTTCGCGTTGGATCTGCTTTCCGTGGTGCTCGCCGGCGGGCGCAGCTCGCGTCTGCATCACGAGTTGGTATACAAAAAGCGGCTGGCCCATGAGATCGACGCCGACTACAGCGCGGTGTCCGTCGATCCCACCGGATTTTCCATTAGCGCGCAGTTATTGCCGGGCAAAGACGCGGCGCAGTTGGAACGCGAGATCGACCGCGAACTGGAAAAAATCAAGCACGATCTGGTCAGCGACAAGGAACTGCAAAAAGCCAAAAACCAAGTCGAAGCGGCGTTTGTCTTCGCCCAGGACTCGATCTTCGGCCAGGCGATGAAGATCGGCTACTACGAAATCGCCGGCGGCTGGCGCCAGATGGAAGGTTATCTGGACGGTATCCGCAAGGTCACGCGGGAAGACATTCGCCGGGTGGCGAAAAAATATCTTGAGCACGACCGGCGCACGGTGGGTGTGCTGATTCCAACCAAAGAAAAAACCCAATGAAAAAAATTTTCTTGCGGCTGATCGCGCTCGTCATGCTCGTTATGCCGGCGCCCGGCGCTCGTGCGGACATGGTGCCGAAACGATCGGTGCTGAGCAATGGCATGGTCTTGCTCACGTCGGAGCAGCGCGCGCTGCCGATGGTGGCGGTGGAATTACTCATCGACGCCGGTTCGCGCCACGAAACGGCGCAGCAAGCGGGGCTGGCGAATTTGACCTCCAAGCTGCTTACCTACGGCACCAAGAAACGCAGCGCCCTACAGATCAGCGAGAGCTTGGATTTCATCGGCGCCGGTTTAGAGACCGGCGCCGGCGAAAATGTTGCCAGCGTGAGTTTGACGATTTTAAAAAAAGATCTGGCCGCCGGCTTGGAGCTGTTGGCCGAGATTCTCACTTCGTCGACCTTTCCGCAGGACGAAATCAATCGGCAGAAGCAGGCGATCATCGCCGGCATCAGGGCGCAGGAAGAAGATCCCGGCGCGGTTGCCGGTAAAGCCTTCGCCGCCGCGCTGTTTCCTCAGAGTCCTTACGGCCGGCCGGTGCAAGGAACCGAAGCCTCGGTGAAAAATTTGCAGGCGCAGAGCCTGAAAGATTTCTTCAGCCGCTACTACCGCCCCAATCGTGCGATCATGACGGTGGTGGGGGCGGTCTCGGAAGCGGAAATCACGCAAGCGCTCAATCAGGCGCTGCGCGGTTGGAGTCAAGGCGCGGCCAGCACGCCGCCGGCGGCGCCAAACCGGATCGGCGGCGCGCAGAGCTTGCGCATCGACAAAGATTTGACCCAGGCCAACATCATTCTCGGCCATGCCGGCGTGCCGCGCGGCCATCCCGATTACTACGCGTTGCAAGTGATGAACTACATTCTTGGCGGCGGCGGCTTCTCGTCCCGGGCGATGGACTCGATCCGCAACGAACGCGGACTGGCCTATTCGGTCTATAGTTTTTTCGGCGCAGACAAAAGCCACGGCTCGTTTCAATTCGTCATGCAGACCAAAAACGAATCGGCGCAGGAAGCGGTTGGGCTGGCGTTGGAAGAGATCCGGCGCCTGCGCGAGCAGCCGGTGAGCGAGCAAGAGCTGAGCGACGCGAAGAATTATATGACCGGCAGTTTTCCGCTGCGCTTCGATACCAATCGCAAGGTCGCCGGTTTCTTGGCCCAGGTGGAATGGTTCGAGCTCGGACTCGATTATCCCAATCGCTACAACGGGTTGGTTGGCAAAGTGAGCCGCGAAGATGTTCAGCGCGTCGCCAAACAATTCTTGCAACCGGAAAATCTGATTACGGTCATCGTCGGCAACCAGAAGAAAATCGCCGTCAAATGAAGCCCGGGAGAAGCGCCGCGCGTCGGCTTGATCGCGATCGGCTCTCCGTGGCATAGTCGGGGCGCTGCGGAAAAGAGCAACTCGGACGCTCCACAGCGAAAAGGCAGCCATGAAAAAAGTTCTAATCATCGAGGACCATGCCGACATGCGCGAGTTGCTGAGCTGGCAAGTCGAGCTGATGGGATTTGCTCCAGTGTTGGCGCAAGGGGGACGGGACGGGATAAACAAGGCGGTTGCGGAAAAACCGGATTTGATCATTCTCGATATCATGATGCCGGGCATGGACGGGCGGGACGCGGCGCGCGAACTGCGCGCCAAGCCCGAGCTGAAGGATGTCACGATCCTGGCTTCGACGGCTTTGTTTCGCGAAGCCGATCTTAAAGCTTGCCTGGACGCCGGTTGCAACGGTTACATCGTCAAGCCGTTCACCTTCCAGGAGCTGCAAGCCAAGCTGCAAGAAGTGGCGCCGTTGCTCAATCCGAATTTTCCGCGCTGATGTTTCGTTGACCGCGCCGCGCGCGGCGCCATTGTCGATTCGGCGCGCTGCTACTTTTTCCTAAATCCTCGAACGGCGACCATCGTGAGTTCGTCAACTTCATCCACATCGGCGTCATCAACCTCGGCGCGGGCCAAGGCGATCTCGATCGTTCAACGGCTGCGCCAAGACGGCTTCGAGGCTTATTTTGCCGGCGGCTGCGTGCGCGATATGCTGCTCGGCAAAGCGCCCCAGGACTATGACATCACGACCAGCGCCAAGGCCGAACAGATCCAGCGGATTTTTCCCGATACCGTTGCGGTGGGCGCGCAGTTTGGCGTGATCTTGGTGATGCTCGAAGGCGGGCCCTTTGAAGTCGCGAGCTTTCGTTTCGACGGCCCCTATCTTGACGGCCGCCACCCGAGTCAAGTGCGCTACGGCAGTCTCGAAGAAGATATCGCGCGGCGCGACTTTACCATCAACGGCATGATCTACGATCCGATTGAGGATCGCGTCATCGATTTAGTCGACGGGCGAGGCGATCTGGCGCGGCGCGTCATCCGCGCCATCGGCAATCCCATCGAGCGCTTCGAAGAAGACCGCCTGCGCATGATCCGCGCGGTGCGTTTCGCGGCGAGTCTCAACTTCGCCATCGAGCCGTCCACTTTCGCGGCGATTCAACGGCTGGCGCCGACGGTGCGGCAAATCTCCTGGGAACGCATCGGCGACGAAGTGACGCGCATCTTGACCGAAGGGGGCGCGCGGCGCGGCTTTGAATTGTTGGACGAGAGCGGTTTGCTCAGCGTGTTGCTGCCGGAAGTGACTGCGCTCAAAGGCACGGCGCAAAGTCCGGACTTTCATCCCGAAGGCGACGTGTTCACGCATACGCTGCTGCTGCTCAGCCACTTGGACGCGCCGACCGAGAGCTTGGCTTACGGCTGTCTGTTGCACGACATCGCCAAGCCGGTTTGTCTGCGCCAGGAAGCGCAGCGGATCACTTTTTACGGCCACACCGAGCAGGGCGCGGTGATGGCCGAAGATATTCTCAAAAGGCTCAAGCGCGGCCGCGCCGTGTGGGAGCGCGTCGGGTATCTCGTGCGCAATCATTTGCGCCACGTGCAGGCGCCGCAGATGCGGCTCAACACGCTCAAGCGATTTTTGCGCGAACCGGGCATCGGCGAATTGCTCGAACTGGCGCGCATCGATGCGCTATCCTCCAATGGCGATTTGCAGTATTACCGTTTTTGCCAAGCGCGCTTGGCGGAATTGAAAGACGAAGAGATTCGCCCCGAGCCGCTGCTGCGGGGCGGCGATTTGATCGCGCTGGGATTCAAGCCGGGGCCGCTGTTTGCGCAAATCCTGCGGCAAGTCGAAGACGCGCAGTTGGGCGGCGAGTTGGGCGGCCGGGAAGACGCCGTCGAGTGGGTGAAGAAAAATTTTCCAACCGAGGTCGAGGGATGAAGAAGGCGCCAACGTACAACGTCATCGGCCATGCGGAGCCGCGCTCCGATGGCTCGGAAAAAGTTACTGGGAAAGCGCTCTACACGGTGGATGTGGATCTGCCCGGCATGGCCCACGGCAAAATTCTGCGCAGTCCCTACGCCCATGCGCGCATTGTTCGAGTGGACGGCAGTAAGGCGGCAAAACTTGCCGGTGTGTATGCCGTCATCACCCGTGAAGATCAGAAAAATCTGCGCATGTTCGGCGCGGCCTACAAGGACCAGACCATCGTCGCGGTGGACAAGGTGCGCTACGCCGGCGATCCGGTGGCGGCGGTGGCGGCCATCGATGAGGCGACCGCCAGCGCGGCGCTCGAATTGATCGAAGTCGACTACCAAGAGTTGGCGGCGGTGACGAGTCTGGACGAAGCGTTGGCCGACGGCGCGGCTTTAGTTCATGAGGCGGCCGCCAGCGGCGGTGAGCTTATGGGGCAGCGCTACGAGGCGCCTAAGGAATTCAGCGGCACCAATCTTTGCTACCGTTTCAGTTACGCCAACGGCGACGTTGACGAGGGCTTCAAGAAAGCCGATCAGGTTTTTGAGCACACCTTTACTTTTCCCCGGGTGCAGCATTTTTCCATGGAGCCGCACGCGACGGTGGCGCACTTCGAGGACGGCCGGTTGACGCTTTGGGCCGGCACCCAGGAGCCTTTCACGCTGCGCGAACATCTCGCCGATATTTTTCATCTGCCGCAGAGCAAGGTGCGCGTCATCGTGCCCTACGTGGGCGGCGGCTACGGCGGCAAGTTGGCGGTGAAGACCGAGCCATTGGCCGCGGCCCTGTCGTT
>OELC01000054.1_pt3 | contig 15979 bp, 12 predicted proteins | sample 1503131 | NCBI WGS metagenome assembly OELC01 (sample SAMEA104379562, study PRJEB20068) | metagenome | isolation source: 1998 | reverse complement strand
TTTCCATAGTTGAAATTTCTCTGACCACCGTCGCTTTACTCTCCCCGGCAATTAGAAAAATAATCTGCGCGGCGTTGTTGATCGCCGGGAACGTCAGCGTCAGCCGGTGCGCGTTCAATTTCTCGACGTACGTCGTCGCCACCAGACGGCGCGTCTCGTTCAACGCCGAGCTGCCGGGAAATAACGACGCCGTGTGACCGTCCTCGCCAAGACCGAGAAGAACCAGATCGAAGCGCGGCAAAGCATCGTCATCGATATGAAAATGGTCGCGCAATTGCGCTTCATACGCAGCCGCGGCAACCGCCGGCGTCTTCTCCCCGGCCATGCGATGAACATTTTCGGCGGGAATATTCGTTCGCGACAGCAACGATTCTTTGACCATGCGATAATTACTGTCGGCATGATCCGGCGCCACGCAGCGCTCATCGCCGAAGAATAAATGAATTTGCCGCCAGGTCAGTTGCGCGGTGAATTCGCCAGTCGCTAAGAGCGAGTACAGCGCCTTCGGCGTCGCACCGCCGGAGAGCGCGACATTGAATTGACCGCGCGCTTTGACCGCTACATCGGCCAACGAAATCCACCACGCCGCCGCATTGCGGCTCAGTTCATCGGCGTCGCGGCAAATGATGATGTCGCGCTTAATCACTGGCGAGAAAAGCCGCGTAGTAGGCGGCGCCGCGCAGCGCCGCTTGATCGTTGAGCACCACTTGCACGGGAATGGCCGCGAGCAGATCGCGGTAGCGCCCCTTGTCGACAAAGCCGCGCATGAAGCCGCCGTCTTTTAATTTGGCGAGAATTTTCGGCGCGATGCCGCCGCCGATGTAAAGACCGCGCACCGATTTCGCGCGCAGCGCGAGATTGCCCGCCTCGGCGCCGTAGATGGAAACGAACAGATCTAAACTCTTCACGCAAATTTCCGCGTCGCCGGCGAGCGCTGCGCGTGAAATCACCGCGCTCGGATCGTCGCCGGCGGCGAATTGCTCGCTAAGCGATTTAGGTTCCTCGAGACCGCGGCTGTCTTTGAAAAAATTATAGATGTTGAAGAGTCCGGGGCCGGATAGCACTCGCTCATAGCTGACGTGGCCGAAGCGGCCGATCAAATAGCGCAGCAGTTCGATTTCCAATTCGTCGCGCGGCCCGAAGTCGGCGTGGCCGCCTTCGGAAGCGAGCGGATGAAAGTGGCGGCCATCGTCGTACAAGATTGCTTGGCCGAGTCCCGTGCCCGCGGCAATTAATGCCTTGTTGCCCGACTGGCGTAGGGTGCCCTCGTTGAGGGTACAAAATTCGTCATTGTCCAACGTAAAGATACCGTAGGCGCCGGCCTCGAGATCGTTGAGCAAGGTCACCGATTCGAGCTTCAAGGCGCGGCGCAACTCGGCGCTGTCGACCATCCACGGCAAATTGGGCGTCTTCACTTTGCCGTCGACCACGGGTCCGGCGATGCCAAAGCAAGCCGCGTCGACTTTATGCTGATCGCCTACGAGAAAATCGCGCAGCACCGGCACCAACCCGGAATAGCGCTTGCTGGGAAATGTCGTGAGCGACTCGGCGCGCAGCTTCTCGCCCTGCGCCGAGAACAGCGCCAGATGAGTCTTGGTGCCGCCGATATCGCCGGCGAGAACGAGGTTTCTTGAAGACATAAGATTGACTTACCGCGAAACCAAGAGGGCGGGTTTGAAACCCGCCCCTACGATTCTAATCGTTTTGCGCCCTTTGCGTGGCTTCAGTTCCTTCGCATTCGCTCAGGACAAGCTTTGCGGCAAATTCTCCGAATTCGAATTTTCTGCTCTGTGATCTCTGTGCCCTCTGTGGTGAATCCTCTTCCCTTCACGGCCGGCGCCAGCGCCGGCCGTCGCGCTGCATGAATTCGTCGGCGTCTTTAGGACCCCACGAGCCGACTTCGTAATTGGGAAAATTTTTCGGCTTGCTCAAACTCCACACTTGAATGATCGGGTCCATCAACGCCCAGGCCGACTCGACCCAATCGTGGCGCGTGAACAATGTCGAATCCCCCTCGATGCAGTCTTCGAGCAAAGTTTCGTAGGCTTCCGGCGAACTATTGCCGAACGATTCAGAGTAGTTGAATTTCAAATTCAGCGGGCTGACGGTGATGTCGGGTCCGGGCGGTTTGACCTCGAAGCGCAGCGAGATGCCTTCGTCGGGCTGAATGCGCATGACCAAAACATTGGGGCTGACATCTTCCACCGCGGAAGATTTAAACAGCAGCATCGGCGGCCGTTTGAATTGAATCGCTATCTCGGTCACGCGCTTGGCCATGCGCTTGCCCGAACGGAGATAAAACGGCACGCCTTCCCAACGCCAATTATCCACCGCCAATTTGATCGCCGCGTAGGTCACCGTGGTCGAATCCTTGCCAACACCCGGCTCTTCGCGATAACCGGTGGCCGGCTGATCGCCGATCTTGCCGCCGCCATACTGGCCGCGCACCGCGGCAGTGGAAACCTCTTCCGGCGCGATCGGCCGCACGGCGCGCAAGAGCTTGCCTTTCTCGTCGCGCACCGCGTCGGCGTTGAACCCCACCGGCGGCTCCATCGCCGTCAGGCAGAGCAACTGCAGCAAATGATTCTGAAACATGTCGCGCACCACGCCGGCGTCTTCATAGTAGCCGCCGCGGCTTTCGACGCCGACGCTTTCCGCCGCCGTGATCTGCACATGATCGACGTAGCGCCGGTTCCAGACCGGCTCGAAGACTGAATTGGCAAAGCGAAAGACCATGATATTTTGCACCGTCTCTTTGCCGAGATAATGATCGATGCGGTAAATTTGATTCTCGCCCAAAGCGTCGTGCACGCGCCGGTTGAGCTCCCGGGCGGTTTGCAAGTCGGTGCCGAAGGGTTTCTCGATCACCACCCGGGCGCGCGGTTCGCTATCGGTTTCCCGGGGCGCCAGGCCGGCGCCGGCAATCCGTTCGATCACCGTACCGTAAACATCCGGCGGCATGGCTAAGTAAAACACCCGCGCCGGCAGCACCCGGCTGCCACGGTCGAAGTTGGCGATAAATTGTTTTAGCTTCTCGTAGCCGTCCGCGTCTTCGTAACCGCCGCGCACGTAGAAAAGCGTCCTGGCAAACTCCTGCCACACGGTTTCATCGCCGAGACCAGTACGGGAAAATTCCATGACCGCCTCGCGCATCTTGTCGCGAAAAATTTCATCGGTCATCTCGCTACGCGCGTAACCGACCACGGCGAAGCGCTCGGGCAAACGTTTTTCCAAGGCTAAATTGTACAGCGCGGGAATCAGTTTTCGCTTGGTGAGATCGCCGGAGGCGCCGAAGATCGTCACCACGCAGGCGTGCGGCTTCTTCGCTTGGCTCAAACCGGTAGGCAGATATTCATGTGGATCGCTGGCCATCGACAGTTACCCTTTTTTCACCGCGTGGCCGCCAAATTCGTTGCGCAGCGCGGCGATCACTTTGTTGGAAAAGGCGTCCTGTTGGCGCGAGGAAAAGCGCGCAAACAGCGAATGCGCCAACACCGGCGCGGCGACGCCCCGTTCGATCGCTTCGATGACGGTCCAGCGTCCTTCGCCTGAGTCGTCGACGTAGCCTTTGATGCCGTCGAGCTTGGCGTCTTTTTCGAAAGCGCTCTGGCACAGTTCCAATAACCACGAGCGCACCACGCTGCCTTGATTCCACAGATGCGAAATTTTTGCTAAATCGAGATCGAACTGCGAAGTTTTGAGCAATTCGAAACCTTCGCCGTAGGCTTGCATCATGCCGTACTCGATGCCGTTGTGAACCATTTTCACGAAGTGGCCGGCGCCCACCGGTCCGGTGTGAAGATAGCCGTCTTTGGGCGCGAGCGTGAGAAAGACCGGTTCCAAGCGGCCGACGATTTCTTTATCGCCGCCGACCATCATGCAGTAGCCGTTTTGCAGCCCCCAAATGCCGCCGCTGGTGCCGGCGTCGATGAAGTGCAGGCCCTGAGATTGCAATTTTTCGCCGCGGCGGATGGAGTCTTTGTAGTTGGAGTTGCCGCCGTCGACGATGATATCGCCTTTGGCCAAGCTCGGCAGCAACTCATCGATGGTCTGATCCACTGGATCGCCCGACGGCACCATCAGCCAGATGGCGCGCGGCAACGACAATTTTTTGACGAAGTCGAAGAGCGACGCAGCGCCCACGGCGCCCTTGTCGACGACGCGCTTAACCGCTTCGGCGCTGCGGTCGAAAGTGATCACCTTATGGCCGCCGCGCACCAATCGTTCGGTCATGTTGGCGCCCATGCGGCCGAGACCGATCATTCCGAGTTCCATAGTTGTTTCTCCTTCCCTGGAGAAGCGCACTTACACGCGCAGACAATCCGCCAGTCGCTGCAAGCCAGCGGCGCAGTCGCCGCCAAGGTCAACCCGCAGCGCGCGCCGGCGCCGCTGTTTTAACGCGGTGAAATCGCCGATCGCTTGGGCCTGGATCAATGCGTCGAAGGTGTAGTTCGTCTCCGGTACAGCTAGGTGATCGGCAGGTTGATCGACGATCTGTAGCACCAGCGCGGAATTGGGCCCGCCCTTGTGCAGCTGGCCGGTGGAATGGAGAAAACGCGGGCCGAATCCCAAAGTAGTGGCGACGCCGAGGCGATTTTGCAAAGCCGCGCACAGCTCTTGGAGCTGCGCCACGTTGGCGCGCGACGGCTCGATGTAAGCCTGCACCGCGACATAGTCGCGCGTTTTTTTCTTAGCGAGCCAAGCGGTCACGGCCCTACCCAATGCGGCGCCGTCCGCGGCGCCAACCTCGTTCCTGAGTTTCGCGCTACCGTTGCCGCTCTCGCTCATGGCTTTCTTGGATAGATCCTTGGCCAACTGGACATCCGGCTGATTGAATGGATTGATGGCCAGCGCCGCGCCGGCCGCCGCCACGGCGAACTCCCAGCGGAAAAATTCCTGGCCGATGTCATGCTTGTCGTGTAAATCCACGCGCGCCACCGGATGGCCGTTGGTTTCCAGCGCCGCCACTTGGCGGTCGAGCATGTGATTCTCGTCGCCCTGCAGTCGGAGATATACGAAAAAGCGATCGACGCCATACTTGTCCGGCGCCAGCGGATTTTCATTGGCCACCGGCACGATGCCTTTGCCTTCCTTGCCGGTACTCTCGGCGATCAATTGCTCGACCCAAGAAGGAAAGGCGCTGAGCGACGGTGAACAAAGAAACGTCACCTTGTCGCGCTTGGCTAACGTCAATTCGCCCAAAGCCGCGCCGAGAATCAATCCGGGATTTTTTCCGTCTTCGACAGTCGCGCCGCAGGCCGCGCTCATACGCCGCGCCCGCGCCAAAACGGTACCGATATCGACGCCGATCAGAGCCGCGGGAACCAGACCGAACGGAGTCAAAGCGGAATAGCGTCCGCCGACCGCTTCCGGCGCGTTGAAGATGGCGCGAAAATTTCTTTCCTTGGCAAGTTTCTCCAACGGCGTGGCCGGATCGGTGATGGCGACGAAGTGTGGGCCGGCATCGGCGCCAATTTTTTTTAGCTTGTCCCAGAAGTAAAAGAAAAATGAATTGGTCTCGGTCGTCGTGCCCGACTTGCTCGACACCAGAAAGATCGACTGCGCTAAATCGATCTCGCGTTCAATTGCTTTCACCGCCGCCGGATGGGTGCTGTCGAGCACGCGCAGTCTTGGATAGCCCGCCGCATTGCCAAAGGTTTCTTGAAACACTTCAGGGGCTAAACTCGAGCCGCCCATGCCGAGCAACACCACATGCTTCATGCCGTCAGCCTTGGCTTTGTCGGCAAAAGCGCCGAGCGCCGCGACTTGTTGCGCCATGGTCTCGGGTAGTTCGAGCCAGCCCAAGCGATCGGTAAGTTCAGGCTGTAAATCCTTCGACCAAACGGTGTGATCTTTTTGCCAAATGCGCTTGCCAAGCTCGGCGCTCTGCCATTCTTTCAGCCGCTTTTCGACGCGCCGGCGGTATTTTCCCAGATGCAACTCTTGATGATTTAATTCCACGCCGGCCAGCGCTTGGCGTTTTTTCTCCAGCGCGTCCATCAATTGATCGAAGGAAGCGGCGAACGCCGCCACGCCGTCCACTTGTAATTTCGCCGTGATTGCATCGAGGTCGATGCCGAGCCGCGCTAAACTAGCCAACGCCCGATCGGCTTCGTCAAATCCCGCTTTGACCGTCGCGCCGGGAATCTTGCCGTGATCGCGAAAGGCGTTGATCGTCTCCGGCGGTAACGTATTAACCGTTTGCGGGCCAATCAAATTTTCGACGTAGAGCACGTCCGAATAGGCGGGATTTTTCGTCCCGGTGCTCGCCCATAGCGGCCGCTGCACCCGCGCGCCGCGGCTGCGCAGCGACGCGAAGCCTTCGCCGTGAAAGATCTCCATGAAGCGGCGGTAGACGACTTTCGAATTGGCGATGGCGATCTTGCCCAACAACGCTTTCGCTTCGGCGCCGCCGTTTTTTTCCAATTCCTTGTCGACCACCGTGTCGACCCGGCTGACGAAGAACGATGCCACCGAAGCGACTTGGGCGGGATCGGCGCAGCGCTCCAAACCTTTCACATAGGCGCGCGCCACCGCTTCGTAATGGCCCATGGAAAACATCAGCGTGACGTTGATATTTAAACCGTCGGCGATCAATTGCTCGATGGCGGGAATGCCGGCGGCGGTGGCCGGCACCTTGATCATCAAGTTGGGCCGGTCGACCGCCCCACGCAGCCGTTTCGCCGCAGCGATCGTTCCCTCGGTATCGTGCGCCAAGTGCGGTGATACTTCCAAACTGACGTAGCCGTCATCGCCATTAGTGGAATCGAAAACCGGACGCAGCGCATCGGCGGCCATTTGAATGTCCTCGATGGCCAACGGTTCATAAAGTTTTTCCACCTCGGCGTTGGGCTGCCGCGCCAGCATGGCGCCCAACGCGTCGTCGTAATCGGCGCTGCCGGCGATCGCTTTTTCAAAAATCGTCGGGTTGCTGGTCACGCCGCGAATGCCGTCCTCGTCGACCATGCGTTTAAGCTCGCCGCTGCGAATCAAATTGCGCCGGATGTAATCGAGCCAGATCGACTGTCCTTGTCCACCGAGCTCTTTCAAAGGATTCATGCCAGTTCTCCCTCAAACCGATTTGCCGTAGCGCCGTTCCAATGCCTTGATTTTTTCGACCCGGCGCTGGTGCCGCTCTTCGCCGTTGAACTTTGCCGCCAAAAAATTTTGCACCAGCTCGCGCGCCATCTCGACGCCGATCACGCGCGCGCCCAGCACCAGCACGTTCATGTCGTCATGCTCGACGCCTTGGCGGGCGGAATAAGTATTGTGGCAGAGCCCGGCGCGAATGCCGGGAATCTTGTTGGCCGACACCGACGCGCCGACGCCGCTGCCGCAGACCAATATGGCGCGCTCAGCTTGGCCGGCGAGTATCGCTTGGCTCACCGCCTCGGCGAAATCGGGATAGTCCACCGGCTCGTCGCTATCGGTTCCTTTGTCAATCACTTCATGGCCGCGATGGCGCAGATACTCAGCGAGAATTTGTTTCAATTCGAAGCCGGCGTGATCCGCGCCAATGGCGATGCGCATGGCTAGCCTTTTATTTGCCCCTTGGCCGCCGCAACGATATTTTCCACCGTGAAGCCGAACTTCTTTTGCAATTGCTGAAACGGCGCCGACGCGCCAAAACTTTTCATGCCGATGACCGCCCCGCTCATGCCGACATATTGCGCCCAGCCGAAAGCGCTGGCTTGTTCGACGGCGACGCGCGCGGTAACCGACGAAGGCAACACCTGCTCGCGGTAATCTTTGCTCTGCTTTTCGAATAATTCCCACGACGGCATACTGACGACGCGCGCCTGGATGCCGTCCTTTTGCAATTGCTCGTAGGCTTCGACGCACAGCGAAACCTCGCTGCCGGTGCCAAGCAAAATGATTTGCGGCTTGCCAGCGGCGGCGTCCGCCAACACGTAAGCGCCTTTGGCCAAGCCGCTGGCCGGCGCGAACTTGGCGCGGTCCAGCGTCGGCAAGGCTTGACGCGTTAACACCAACGCCACCGGTTGATGTTGCAATTGCATGATCACCCGCCAGGCTTCGACCACTTCGTTGGCATCCGCTGGGCGAAGGATCATCAAGCCCGGAATCGCGCGCAGCGCCGCCAGATGCTCCACCGGCTGGTGCGTCGGCCCGTCTTCGCCGACACCGATGGAATCGTGGGTGAAAATATGGATCGCCGGAATTTCCATGATCGCGCCGAGCCGAATCGCCGGCCGCGCGTAGTCGCTGAAAATTAGAAAACCCGAACCGTAGGCGCGCACGCCCGAGAGCGCCATGCCGTTGACGACCGACGCCATGGCATGCTCGCGCACGCCGAAGTGAAAATTGCGCGCGCCAAAACTGCCGGCGGCGAAATCGCCGCTGCCGTCAAAGGTCAGCCGGGTCTTGGTCGACGGCGCCAAATCGGCCGAGCCGCCGAGCAGCCAGGGAACGTTCTTCGCGATCAAATTAAGAACCTTGCCGGAAGAATCGCGCGTCGCTTGACCCTTGGGGTCGGCGGGGAACGCGGACAAATCCTGGTCCCAGCCCGCCGGCAGCTCGCGCCGTTGCAGCGTCGTCAATTGCTCGGCCAGTTCGGCGAACTTGTTTTTGTAGTCGGCGAACATGGCGTTCCACGCATCGCGCTCCGCCCGGCCGCGCTTGCCGAGAACCTGGGCAAAATGTTCCTGCACCCCTGCGGGCACGAAAAATTTTTGCTCTTCCGGCCAGCCGTAATTTTTCTTGGTCAGTTTGATTTCCGCCTCGCCCAAGGGCTCGCCGTGGGCCGCGGCGGTGTCCTGCTTAGTTGGCGCGCCGAAGGCGATGTGGCTTTCGACGACGATAAACGTCGGCCGGTCGTTGCACCGTTGGAAATTTTTGAGCGCGCGATCCAATGCCTCTTGATCGTTGGCATCGTGCACCGACAGCACGTTCCAGCCGTAGGCCTCGAAGCGTTGGCCGACATTTTCCGACAGCGCCAGACTGGTGCTGCCTTCGATGGAAATCCGATTGCTGTCGTAAATCCAACAAAGATTATCGAGCTTCAAATGGCCGGCGAGAGAGGCCGCTTCGCCGCTGATCCCTTCCATCATGTCGCCGTCGCCGCACAGCGCATAAACATTGAAGTCGAAGAGTTCAAAGCCTGGCCGGTTAAAATAGCTGGCGAGCCACTTCGACGCGATCGCCATGCCGACGCTGTTAGCGACGCCTTGGCCAAGCGGTCCCGTGGTCGTTTCAACGCCCGCGGTGAGACCGAACTCAGGATGACCGGGGGTTTTGCTGTCGAGTTGGCGAAATTTTTTGAGATCGTCGAGCGTCAACGCCGGTTGCTCGACAACTTGGTTTTTCGCGTCGAGCGCGCGCACGCCGGCGAGATGGAGCGTCGAGTAGAGCAACATGGACGCATGGCCGATGGACAGCACGAAGCGGTCGCGGTTGGGCCACAGCGGATCGGCCGGATCGTATTTCAAATGGCGCTGCCACAAACCGTACATCACCGGCGCCATCGACATCGGCGTGCCCGGATGACCGGAGTTGGCCTGCTGCACCGCGTCCATGGACAAAGTGCGGATCGTGTTGATGCACAACTGATCGGTTGCTGGATTCATAAATTTCTGCCTGCTCTAACCGGAGTGGACCGGCAATAAAGGTTGGTTGCTAAAATAGCATTATCACTTTCGCTCGCTCAGGTCAGCACCTTATTGTGAAATATCGGCGGCTGCGCGGCAAATTTTAATCGCGCAACTGCCGTCAGAATGTTGACGCCGTTATCCGCATCATTCAAACACCCATGCCACTGAGTTGCGCCAGATAAGCAAAGGTCCTTGGCATCCGGCGGCGCAGTTCCGGATCGTTCAAGCCGCGCAATCGTTGGAGATCGCCCGGCGTATCGATGTCGAACCAACTCGGCAGCAAGGCGAACGGAACGCCGAGCCGGCGCAAACGCGCCGCGGTTTCGGTCAAGACCGCGCCGTGGCTCCAGGTCATGTTGGCGAATAGCGCCGGCGTCGGCCGGTTCATGCCGATCAGGTAATATCCGCCGTCGCGGCTCGGGCCGAGAACGACTTTATGCGCAGCGCTCGACAACTGCATGAACGCTTCGTTAAGTATCGCCAACGGCAGCGCCGGCAAGTCGCTGCCGATGAGCACGATATTGCGCTGTCCCAAATGAAACAAATCGACGAACAGCCGATCCATGCGCTGACCCAGATCGTCGCCGCTTTGGGCGATGTAAGCGTAAGCGTCGCCGCCAAGCTCACGCATCGCCGCCGCCGCCTGGTTCGGCGTAAAAGCCAAATAACGCGCGGCGCCGTCGAAGTTTTTTAGCTGCTCAAGTTGATCCGCAAGCAGCGCGCCATAGAACTCTGCCGCCTGCTCGTGTGTCAGCGGCGGCACCAGGCGAGTTTTCACCAAGCCCGCCACCGGTGCCTTGGCCATGATGGCGAGCGCATTAGCGGGTGTCGGCATAGAATTGTTTTAAACGAAGCGGCGAAACACCGGCGAAATAGAGCAGCTTCAGGGTCCACATGCGAAAAATTGTCCGCCACACGCCGTCCACTTCCCAGCGCCGCGCCGAAGTAATCACTCGGCTGCGCAGGCAAGCGACTCCACCCAACCGCTTAAGCGCGCGGCAAAAGGCAATATCTTCCATCAAGGGAATGTCTGGAAATCCGCCCATGCGCGCGAATACTTCGCGCCGCACGAACAGCGCTTGGTCGCCGGTGCCGACTTTAGAAATGCGCGAGCGGTAACTGATCATCCTCGCGACCACCGGCAGCAGCCAATGGGAGCCGTCGAGCTCGACATCGAATCGGCCGCCAACATAGCGGGGATCGGCCATCGCGGTGTTAATGTCGGCAAACGCGGAAGCGGGCAAGCTTGTATCGGCGTGGAGAAACAGCAGCACATCACCGCGCGCTTGCCGCGCGCCGCGATTCATCTGCCGCGCCCGGCCGCGCTCCGATGACAGGACCGTCACGCCGGATTGGCGCGCGATCTCAGCGGTCCGATCACCGCTGCCGCCGTCGACGACGGTGATTTCGTACGGCGCCAGGACCTGCAACGCGGCAAGCGTCGCGCCGATCGACTTCTCTTCGTTAAGCACCGGTACGATGACGGAAATCTGCATCGGCTATCGAATCGTTGAATTAGATCTAAGGTAGGGGTAGGCCCCCGTGCCTGCCCTCGTGCAGGGCAACCACAGGGGTTGCCCGTACAAAAATTAAATCAGGCCACAAATAAGCAGATCATGGTTTCCCGTCGGCGCCGTTGAGACGCCAGTCGTAATCATGCGCCAAGGCGCCCTGATATTTTTCTAATCCGTCTGACAACGCCGGACTGGCGTACTTCTGCCAATGCTCCATCAATTCGTCGGCGTCGCGGCCAAAATCTTCCTGAAACCAAACATAGATGCTCGACACCGCCAGTTTGCCTTTTTGCACCGAGACACCGCGCGGATGGTTGATAAACTCGCGCGCGCCTTTTTCCAAGAGTGTTTCAATATTGTCACTCGTGTAGGCCGCCGGCTGTAGATTCGGGCAACCGACACTAGCCCAGTTAAGCGCGTAGTGGACGCGGCTGTCTTTCCAGATCGGCCGGAGAATTCTGTGCTCGATGTCGTCGAGCGACAAATTTTCTCCTTCAACCGTAAGCAATTTCGCCCCCCAAGGTCCGCGCACAAACAAGCCCGGCGAAATATTGACGTTGCGAATCGAAGCGATCGGCAAGCGCGACAAAACAAGATCGACGGTGGCGGCATTGTAAAGATTGATCCAGTAAGCCTTCTGCTCATTGCGGTTGTAACTGGAGATCTCAATCGCTTGCAACGCCCGCAGGTAGTCTTTCAAAAGTTTCTGATCCTCGGGGCCGGCGGATTGATAGCGCACCAGATTAATTCCGGTTGGCGCGACGATTACGTGCTTGTTGAGAAACCGATCCCACGCACCGTGATCGATCTTGACCGCACTCGCCGCATTGTGTTTCTGCCAAAGCGCCCACAACTCCGCCTTCGGCGCCGCCCGAGCGATCGAACATCCAAACACAACGGCAACAACCGCAATTACCTTGATCCACGCAAGCCTCAACCGAAACCCCTTACCCTTCACCCCTTACTCCTCACCGTTTTGTTAGCGCCGCCATTCCAACCATTTGGCAAAAACCTTCTTCACCGTCGGCGTCAACTTCGTCCGCATATACGCGTCGCCGATCTTGCGCAGCACTTCCGCCTGGGTCGGATAGGAATGAATCGTCGATGACAACACCTCGACGCTTTGTTTCGCCGTCATCGCCAGCGTCAGCTCGCCCAACATTTCGCCGGCATGGCGCGCGACGATGGTGCCGCCGAGAACTCTACCAGTTTTCTTATCGTAGTGAACCCGCGCGAAGCCGTCGGTCTCGCCGTCGAGAATCGCCCGATCCACTTCGCCCAGCGCTTGCGTAATCGTCGCCACGTCGAAACCGGCCGCCCGCGCCTCTTTCTCATAGTAGCCGGCGTGGGCGATTTCGGGATCGGTATAGGTGCACCAAGGCATGACCAGATCGGTCACCTTGCGCCGCGCCCAGAATAAGGCATTGGCGATCACCAGCCGCGCCATGGCGTCGGCGGCGTGGGTGAATTTGAAACGCGAGCAGACATCGCCGGCGGCAAAAATCCTCGAATTGGAAGTGCGCAGCCGCTCATCGACATCGACACCGCGCATCGTAAAGCGCACGCCGGCCGCCTCCAAGCCTAAGTTTTCCAAATTGGCTCGACGCCCCACACAAACTAAGATCGCATCGCAAAGGAGTTCTATTGATTCCCCATCAACCGTCAATGTTAAACTCCTCGCGTCAGCCTCGATCGCCGCGCGCTCGATCTTCGCGCCGGTGATGATCTTCACGCCGTCGGCTTCGATCTGCTTGCGCACGATCGCCGCGGCATCGCGGTCTTCCTTGGGCAGAATCGCCGCGCCGTCTGTCAGCATGGTCACTTCACTGCCGAAACGTTGAAAGCTCTGCGCCAGTTCGCAACCGATCGGTCCGGCGCCGATCACCGCCAAGCGGCGCGGCAACTCGGTCAAGGTGAATATCGTCTCGTTGGTGTAGAAGCCGGCTTCGTGTAACCCTGCAATCGCCGGCTGCGCCGCCCGCGCTCCGGTAGCGATCACGGCGCGGTCGAACTCCAGCCGTTTGCCGTCGACTTCGACGGCGTTCGCGCCGACAAATCGCCCGTCGCCGATGAACACATCGACGCCAAGTTTGGTGAAACGCTCGACGGAATCGTGCTGGCTGATGCCAGCGCGCAACGTGCGCATACGCTCCATGACCGCGGCGAAGCTGATATCGAGTTGAGCCGAGTGTTGAATGCCGAACTCGGCGCCGCTCCGCGCGTCGTGCGCCGCCCGGGCGGCGCGAATGATTGCTTTCGACGGCACGCAACCGACGTTGAGACAATCGCCGCCCAATAGATTGCGCTCGACGAGCGCAACCTTGGCGCCGAGACCGGCGGCGCCGGCGGCGCTGACCAACCCCGCGGTGCCGGCGCCGATGACGACTAAATTATATTTTTTCGCCGGCGTTGGATTGATCCGGTTCGCCGGATGACAATTCTCGATCAGCTGGCGGTCATGGGCATTGTCAACCAGCATCATTTTATCGAACGTCGTCGGCCGATGATTGGCGTCCAAGCGCGCTACGCCGGCGGCGAGATTACCTTCGTGCTGCTGTTCCGCTTCGCGTAAAGCCTTGCGCGCGATGCGCGTGACGATCACCACCACCGCCACCGTGGCGAGCAAGCCGACGTATTTTAAAATCTGCTGATAGAAACCGGCGGACGCGTCAGCCTGCCCGGCAAGAGCGTCGCGCGCCGCCGCGCCGATGTAAACAAACAGAAAAGTCGCCGGCAGCATGCCGAGTAAATTCGCCAGCGCATACGCGCCGGCGCGCACCGCGGTGAGACCGAGGAGATAATTCAGCAGCACGAAGGGAAACACCGGGCTTAACCGCGTCAGCAAAACCATCTTGAAGCCCTGCTTGCCGATGGCTCGATCGAGAGAGCGAAACTTCGGACTGGCCGCCGCCCAATTGGCGACTTTTTCGCGCAAAAATCCGCGCGCCAAAAGAAACGAACAGAGCGCGCCGAGATTGGCGCCTAGAACCACCACGATGAAGCCGGTTTGTAAACCGAAAAGAGTTCCCGATCCAACGGTGATCGCGCTGCCTGGAACGAACAGCACCGTGCAAAGAACATAGACTAAGACGACAACCACCGGGCCGATGGCGCCGAGCGACTGCACATAGCCTTCGAACTGCATGAACCAGGCGCGCACCGGGAGGAAAAGAAAACCGACAAAGAGCGCCGCTAGCAGCAATGCAATCAGAACCGCTTTGCTTCTTTTCATGATTGTCGTTAGATGCCGGACGCCCTCGTTGAATTGCGGCTTACACCGCCGGAGCTGAAAGTCGCGATGGACTAACAATAATCTTAGACCAGCGCGCCGCCGCAACTGCTGCCGCTGCCGGCGGTGCAGGCGTAACAATGATCGCCGACGGCGATCGCGGGCTTGGCGAGCTGGTCGAGCGTCAGCGATGAAATATGCAGTCGCCTGCCGTCACCCTTGGCAATCGGCAAATCGAGCATTTGATTGAAATCGCAATCGTAAATCCCACCGTCCCAGCCGACGCTGATCAAATTGCGGCACATCACTTGATCGAGCGTGCTGGCGTTGAAGTTAGTTGCCAGCAAATCCATGTACGGATCGTACTCGCCGCGCAATTTCAAATGCGTCGCATAGCGCGTGATCGGCGTGTTGGTGAGACAGAAAAGATGATTGAATTCGACGCCGAACTGCTCGCGCAATATCCGTTTATAGTCTTCCTCTAACTTCTCCTGGGGCGGTGGCAAATGCGCACCGACCGGATTGTAGACCAGATTCAACGTCAAACCGCTTTCCGGTCTGCCGTAGCCCAGTTGGTTTAACAATTGCAACGCGCGAATGCTGCCATCGAACGTCCCCTTGCCGCGCTGCTTGTCGACGTTTTCAATCGAATAACAAGGCAGCGAGCAAGCCAGCTCGACTCGATGACGGCGAAAAAACTCCGGCAGATAATCTCTTCCCGGCTCGAAGATCACCGTCAGATTGCAGCGGTCCATTACATGGCGTCCCAGCTCACGCGCCGACGCGACCAAGTAATCGAAATCGGCATGCAACTCCGGCGCGCCGCCGGTGATATCGAGCGTCGGAATGTCAGTCGCGCCAAGAAAGCGCAGCACCGCGTCGACATTCTCCCGGCTCATCATCTCCGTCCGTGTCGGCCCCGCCTCGACATGGCAGTGAATGCAAGCCAGGTTGCAATAACGCCCCAGATTGACCTGCAAAATATCGACCGAACGACGCTTAAGGCCGTAACCGTTAAGACTAAGTTTCTCAGCGAACGCTTGCATGAGGGCTAATGACTAAATGGCAAATAATCGCGGTTCTGTCTTTCCAATTTTTTAATTTTTACTTTTTAATTTTGCCTTTCTTCAAGGGCAGCAATTTGAATCCGGCCCGCACACCGCGCCGGACAATTTCGTCACGTTATACTCCATCCCCTTGGTCTCGCGCGGATGGCGCTTGTGATCGCGCGCGCAGTCGAACACGCCGGCGTTCTCCAACGAAACTTCTTCTCGAGGTGGAACTAAAATAAACTGCCCAGCATACGGCGGCTGCGAATAAAGTTTGAAAGTCTTGTCGCACACCGCCATGCGCGCGCCGCGTTCCAGCGTATGGCCGTCGTCATCGACGACTTGCTTCCACGGCCCGCGGTAGATCACCGCCTGATTGCGCTCGATGCACGGCCCTTCTTTGCCCTTGTACGCCGTCACCGTCACGGCGCGAAATTCGACGCCCTCGACGGTCTGGTAAGCATCCGTGCGCAGTTCTTCGATATGTATGCCGTGAAATTTCGCCTCCTCGAACGCGCGCAAAAACTCTTCCTCCTGAAACGCGCCGGAGACACACGCGCTCCACAGATCGGGATCATT
>OELC01000367.1_pt1 | contig 16630 bp, 19 predicted proteins | sample 1503131 | NCBI WGS metagenome assembly OELC01 (sample SAMEA104379562, study PRJEB20068) | metagenome | isolation source: 1998 | reverse complement strand
GCTCCCCGGCCGCGCCACGACGGCGGCGCCGATCACCTGGCCGCGTTTGGCGTCGGGAATCGCGAATACGATATTTTCCTGCACGCCGGGGTAAGTGTAAATCAGATTTTCCACTTCGGCGGGATAAACGTTCAATCCGCCGGTGATGATCATGTCGTCGCGCCGGCCGAGATGATAGTAGTAGCCGTCCGCTTCGACCCTGCCGACGTCGCCGGTGTAGAGCCAGCCGTTGCGAATCCGTTGCGCCGTGGCGTCGGGCCGGCGAAAGTAACCTTTCATGACATGGGGCCCGCGGGTGATGATCTCGCCGGGGTCGCCGAGCGGAACTTCTTGGTCGTTGTCATCGACGATCTTCACTTCCACGCCCGGCACGGCGCGGCCGATGCTACCCATTTTCGCTTCGGCTTTTTCCGGCTCCACCAGCGTGATCATCGGCGAGGTTTCGGTTAGCCCGTAGCCCTGAATGACTTTGATATGCGGCTGCGCCGCTTGAAAAGCGCGCAGCAAAGGGATCGGAATGCTCGTCCCCATCATCGCGGCGATCTTCATGCTGCTGGTATCGTAGCTGGCCAGATTTTTTACCCCGAGCAGAAGTTGAAACACGATCGGCACGCTTTCAAAAACATTGACCCGGTATTTTTGAATGCCTTCGAGCAACGTCACCGGATTGATCTGGTCGAAGATCACCAAGGTGTAGCCTCGCTGCGCCAGTTCATTGCAAACCACCGGACCGACGATGTGCGACATCGGCAAAATGCAGCCGCGGATGGTCGAGGAGCCGGTGATCTTCATCTCATTCATGAGCATCGGATATTGCACTAAATTGCGATAGCTCAGCACCACGCCCTTGGGCTCGCCAGTGGTGCCCGAAGTGTAGAGAATCAGCGCATCGTCGTCGGCATTCGACTTCGGTAGCGGAATCGTAACCGCCGGCGCCACCAGGCGTTTCTCAAAGCTCCGCTCGCCTTGGCCGCCAGCGATCCAAACAGGAATTGGCGCCAGCGATTTAAAAACCTCTTCCACCTCGCCATGGAGTTGCTGGTGCACGATCAATAACTTGAGATCGGCGTCTTGCAATACGCCTTCAAGCTCTTTGCCCTTCAAGCGCGCGTCGAGGATGACGGTCACCGCGCCGATCTTCTGGGTCGCGAAATAGCTGAGCGGAATGGCGGTCGAATTGGGCAACAGCAAACCGACCCGATGACCCTGGCCAATGCCCTCATGCTGCAAGTGGCCGGCGAGCGCCCCGACGCGCTGGTTGAGCGCGGCGAAAGTGAGTTCTTCCTCTTTGGCGATGATCGCGGTTTTGTGCGGCTGGAGCGCGGCGGTTCGCGCCAAAACTTCGGCCGCGTAAAAAGCTACTGAATCGGTATCGTTTGCCATAGCGCGAACGCCCTCTGAAATGGTTTGTACCAGCGCGACAATTGCGCCAGCTCCCCCCGCTTGAGTTTCAACTTTCCTTGCTGGGTCGCCAAAAATGCGTCGATCTTGTTGCTGAACACCGCGCTCCACCACTGCTCTTGGCCGCTGATGAGAAATTCGCCGTCGCTGCGCTGGCTCAAATCGGTAATCGCGCCGCCCAGGAAGTTCACGGTCCAGGCGGCGTCGCTTTCTTCCAGATGCAGCGTCAAAGTCGTGGTTAATTCCGTATCGGCGCCAAACTTGCGAAACTCGCCGTCGCCGTTGGCGACCGCCACCAGCGCAGCCATATGCTCTTTGGAGAACAATACATAGCTCTCGTCAACGCCGGCCTTCGAAGTTTTTTTAACCGGCTGATTCTCCCGGTCGCGGTTAGCGAAATCGCCGTCTTTGAAAAACTGGCAATGCACCGCCTCTTCCAGCAGGTCGGTAAATAAAAAAGCTTCTTGAAAAGTCTTACCGATGGCGACGGTGCCGTGGCCTTTGATGATCGCCACCGGACTATACTTGAGCGCTTCGACGAGTTTTTGCGGCCTGGTCACCGTCGGCGTGTCCTGGGCGATGATCGGCACTTCGCCGATGGTGTATTTCTCCTCGTAGCTCACCGGCACGAAGCTTTCGTGGGTCAGCGAAAACGCCAACACCATGGGCGGGTGGACGTGAACGATCGCCTGGGCGTCGGTGCCGGCGTAAACCGCCAGATGCATCGGCGTCTCGCTCGACGCCTTCTGCTTCGGCTGCAGCGCTCTACCTTTGGCGTCGATCTTGACCAAATCCTTGGCCGTGAGAAAAGCCAGCGGCGCATGCTGGCCGGTGATTAAAAAGTTATTCTTGCCGGCGCGGCAACTCAGGTTGCCGCCCCAGCCGCTGATCAGCCGCCGCTCAAACAGCAGCTTGCCCCAGCGGATCATTTCGCTTGCAAGTTTAGCCATGGCTGAACCTTCTCTAACTTTTAAATAACGCCCAGGGCACCACTTCCGCTTCGATTGGATAAAGCGTAACTCCCGCGGGACGAATCGGCTTGCCCATGAACGTCGACGCGTCCCGGTCGGTGGTTATAAAAACCGCCGAATCCAACGGCGCGCCGCTAAACAGCTCCACCGCCACGCCGTGCAGACGCGCCAACTGGACGGCGAGCAACGAGCCGCAGATGCCGATGGGCCCCTGCTCGGCGAAGTCGTTGTAGAACAGGCAAAGCTTTTTAATCTCGCCCTGGGCGAACAGCGTCCCCATCATATTATCGGAGATCAAAGTAGTCGGAGCGTTTCGTTCGAGCAATTCGCGCGCGACCCGCTGCGCGCCCAAGAGTTGCGGCCGCATCTCGGGAACCAAGATGCTCTCGGCTCGCTCGGCTTTGAGCGCGCTGATCAAGAACGCATACTGATTTGCCGGCGGCACGCCATAGACCAAGACATACTTGCCGCTTTCCGCCGCCGCGGGTTTGGCGTGGGCGCTCTTGGCTTGATACCTTTGCCGGAAAGCTTCCGGCGTATAGACATCGTCGAAGCTGATCAAACGCGTAATATACTGGGCCGGGGTCATATCGAACGATGGATAGCGCACCTTCAGCGTGGAGTTCAAATCCGCGATCAATGGCCGCCCCTGAAACGTCAGCAGCTCCTGCGCCGGCCGCTCTTCAATCTCGACGTCAGTGCCGCATTCGAGCCCGTGCGGGTCCTGCACCAATGCGTAAAACGGCACGGCATATTCATGGGCCAAGCGCGCGATCGGATAGGTGCCGATCTTGTTGATGACATCGCCATTGCGCGCGATTCGATCGGCGCCGACGATCACCGCATTGACCGCGCCTTTAGCCATCACCTGCGCCACCGCGCCATCGACAATCAGCGATACGTCAACCCCCGCTTGTGCCAGCTCCCAGGCGGTCAAGCGCGCACCTTGCAAATAGGGTCGAGTCTCAGTCGCGATGACGGAAAATTCCTTGCCCAACTCTTGGCAATAACGCGCCACCGCCACCAGCTCGCCGCTAATATTGCAGTGAGTCAGTAACCTGGTTGAGTTGGGCAGCAGAGCCGCCGCGCGGCGCGCCCGGGCGCGGCGCGCGCCGACAATCTGTTGGCCAAACTCGCGCGCCTGCTTGGCGATGGTTTGGCCGGGCGCGGCGCCATCAGGCAATTTCTTGCACCATTCCTGGAAGAAAACACCCAGTCCGCGAAAATCGAAAGTCGGCCGCGCGTCGCAAAACCGTTGGGTCATTTGCCCTAATTGCTCGCGCAGTGGCTCGGCCTCTTTGCCGTAATAACCTTCGGCTAGCAAAGCGCCGCTGTAGAGAAAGGTCAGCACCTGGCCGAAAGCGCGCGTCTTCATCCCGCGCACGGCGTCGAGCGCCTGGGCGACTTCGGTGACCTGAATGTATTCGAGCTTGTCGGGAACTTGGACCTCGTCGAGGATTTCAAAGCCGGCGCCTTGCCAGTGCACGGGTTCGAACAGCGGGCTTTCGACTGCGCTCATTTTAGCACCGACCGAATGGAAACCGTCACAGATACCTAAGCGCCTGGCGCGCCACTTCGATGGTTTTCTGCTCGGCTTGGAAAAACGCCGGATCGCGAAAACCGAATTTGCCGTGCAAACATTCATCCGACACCGAAAGCAGCGCGCCGGCCTTCTTGCCGCGCACCTGGGCGATGGTTAGAAAAGTCGAGGTCACCATGTCGATGCTCGAAACGTTTTGTTGGTTCAATTGCTGAATCAACTCCGGCGTCTCTTGAAACAAGGCATCGGTGGTGAAGATCCAACCCAGATGGTAGCGCACGTGCAAATCGTCGGCGGCCCGTTTGAGCGCGTTGACGATATCGCCGTGGGCCACCGTCGAAAAGTTCTCGGCGACGTAGTAACGCGACGTACCGTCGCCGCGCAGTGCGCCGGTGACGATCACCAGATCGCCGATCTTGATATGCTCTTGCAGCGAACCGCAGCTGCCGACGCGGATCAACGACTCGGCGCCGGCGCCGCAAAGAATCTCGGTTGTGATGGCGGTGTCCGGCGCGTAGCGCCCGCCGTTGCCGATGCTGACGCGCTTACCATCGAGCAAACCCGTGTGCATTTCGTAATCGAGAAAAGTAAAACTCTTTTGCGGCTGCTCCAGAAGCTTGAGCAGCATCTCGCTGCGCTCCTTCGGGCCCGGCACCAGCGCGATGGGGCCGAGCGAATCGCGCTTGAGACCGAGCATGTGGAGCATTTTTTGCGGCGTGAAATGGGCTTCTTGGAGCATGACTAAATCGCCTGGACTGCGAATTCGAGTAAATCTTGCACCGGCAAACCGGCTTGCGGCAAATCGCCAAAGGAACGCTGGCACAGCGCGCTCGAAGTGAGCATCAGCTCGGCGCCGGTCTCCGCCGCCTCGTCCATGCGCTGCGCGGCGTTCCATTGGGCCATCTCCGGGTCGGCCTCGGGCGCGCCGCCGCCGCCGCCGCAACACCACGCCCAGCGCTCGCGGCGCGCCATCTCGATGACTTGCAGACCGGGAATCGCGCGCAATATCGCGCGCGGCGCCGCGTAAATGCCGCAGCCCCGGCCGAGATGACAGGAGTCGTGGTAAGTGACTTTTTTGTTGACCGGCTTGGTGAACTTGAGCCGGCCGTCAGCAAGCGCTTGGGCGACATGTTCGACGCCGTGGACAACTTGAAAATCTACGCCGGCTTCTTTCGCATACTCGCGCCAGATTCTCTGGCAACTTCCGCAAGCGACGACGACGTTTTTAATCCCGCCATTCTTGAGCGTCGCTAAATTATCGTCCTTCAGCCGCTCGTACTCACGGCGAAAGCCGAGATCGAAAGCATAAAGCCCGCAACATTTTTCTTCGGCGCCGAGCACGGCGAATGCTTCGCCGCCCTGCTGCATCAACCGCGCCAGCGCGATGACGCCGCTCCGGCCGCTGTTGCGATCCGCCGAGCAGCCGGCAAAAAGTAATGTCGTCGCTTTAGAACTACCAAGCTTCGGCAGTCCCAACCCCTCAGCCCACCCGCCGCGCTGCGACTTGGGCTGCGCCCAGGGACTGTCATGCTGTTTCAAGCCATCGAATAGCGCTTGATGCGCCGGCAGCGGTCCGTCTTTCTCGGTGATCTCCTCGCGCATTGCCACGGTGATATCCCAAGGTCCGTAGCCGTCACCGCGCACGCCGCAAAGCTCTTGGCACATGAGGCAGCTGGTGCAGGCGTAGGTCACTTCTTTCAATTCCGGCGTGATCGCATCCAAGCCGTGAAACACCCGCTGCGCCATCAGCCAGCGCGATTTCGGCGTATGGCGCTGGAATTTATAGAACTCGTAGGGCGGACATTTTTCTTTCGGCCCCGGCACGTCCTCCATGGGATTGGCCGGCCCATGGCCGTAGCAAGAGCCGCACAGCACGCAGCCGCTGCTGCGCTCGTCGAGCCCTTTGGCATAAAGCCAGTGCTTGACTCTTTCGAGCCCCAGCGGTTTTTTGTTTTCGTTTTTCACGGAATTTGGCGCGCGCTGAGAATAGTTCAAACGTCAACTATTTATAACCCGCCAATATCCGCTGTCAATCAACCGGCGCTGCACGGGAAATGACCTAAACCTAAATAAGAGGGAAAATTACCCCCGCCAAGGCGCAAAGACGCAAAGGTGACGGGCGAGGCCCGTCATCCCGAGCGAGTGCGAGGGAATCTAAGAAAGATTTCTCCCTGCGGTCGAAATGACATCAATTCCGAACTTTGCGTCTTTGCGCCTTGGCGGGAGATAATCCGAAATTCGGATGTGGCGTCGCGGCGTTAAAATCGGCGCGGTCAGTGGACCGCCGGCGGTTGATTGAGCTTACGGAGAATCGCCGAGAGTTCTTTTTGCTCCGGCTTGGTGAGGCCGACAAAGACCTGGGCCACGCTTTTTTCGAAGAGCGGAATCGTGCTGCGATAAAGCTTGGCGCCTTTTTCGGTCAGGATCACATGAACCACGCGCCGGTCCTTGTCGTCGCGCTTGCGCACGACCAACTTTTTTTCTTCGAGCCGGTCGACGATGCCGGTAAGATTGCTCACCGTCACCATCATCTTGGCGCCGATCTCGCCGAACGGCAGCCCGCCGGCGTAACCGATGGTCGCCAGCACGTAAAATTGCGGCGGCGTCAGCGCCAACTTGGCCAAATCATCTTCGAGTTTTTTGTGCGACTGCAAGCTGAAGCGCAGAAAGCGGATCCACAGGCTGGTTGTATACGTCGTAAAGAACGGACGTTTGAAGACTGTCACGGGGCTAACCTTAGTCGCACAGTCCGAAAAAAGCAACTTACCGCTCGGCGCTCATCAACTCACGGCGGCCGGCGAATCCTGCGATTGCATCCTGGCGTTGCATGAGGATATGGATGCTAGCTAAACCCTAGCGAAACGAGTGAAGCAGCGATCGGCGCCAATCATGAAACTCCACATCCTCGGCTGCGGCGACGCCTTCGGCAGCGGCGGGCGCCATCAAAGCGGCTACCTGGTCCAAGCCGGCGACCGGCTGTTGCTGCTCGATTGCGGGTCGACGACATTGTTGGCGCTCAAGCGCGCCGGCTTCGAGCCGCGCCGCTTGGACGCCGTCCTATTGAGCCATCTCCATGGCGATCATTTTGCCGGCCTGCCGTTTTTCTTCATGGACTATCTTTACCGCGAGCCCAGAAATGATCCCCTGATCGTCGCCGGACCGCCGGGAACTGAAGCGAAAGTCCGCGGGCTTTTCCAAATCATGTACGGCGGCGGCCGCGATAAAGAGCTGCCACCCACATGCTTTCAGATTTTAACTCCCGATCAGCCGGCGCAGGTCGCCGGCGTCGACGTGCAGCCTTTTCGCGTACCGCACCAGACCGATGAGATTTCGCTGGGGTTGAAAATCGCTTATCAAGGCAAACAGCTGCTTTTTTCCGGCGACTCGCTGTGGAACGAAACGTTTATCGAGCGGGCGCGCGGCGTCGATCTGTTTCTCTGCGAGTGCTCATTTTATCGCGAACAACCGGGCATGCACGTCAATTACCAAACATTGCAAGCGAACTTATCAAGCCTGCAATGCCGCCAACTGCTGCTCACCCACCTGGGCGAGGAAATGCTGGCGCGCCGCAGCGAACTCGGTGTTGCCTGCGCCGAGGATGGCATGGTGATCGAGATATAACGGGCCGCGTTAGCTTGCTTCGTGCGGGGTTAGCGCCAGAATGAGCGCCCGGAGGCCGCTCTTGGCGAGGATTTGTTGGGCGGCTTCCTGGGCCGCGGCGAGATCGGCATAGGGCCCGACACGGACTCGAAAGGATGCATCGCTGCGGCCCGTGGCGATTGGTTCCACGGATGAGTCGAAACCTTTATCGCGAATTTGCCGGGCCAACAATTCCGCCCGGTCGCGCTCGCGAAACGCAGCGACCTGGAGAATATAACCGTCATTGAGTTTCGCGCGAAATTCCTGCGGCAGAATCGTCATGCCGGACGGCCGCTCGCCGCGCGCGCCGAGCGGTGTTTCCACCGACGCGCTTTTTTCCGCCGACGGCGACGCCGTCTTGAGGGTTTCATAATTGGCGAAACCATACTCCAGCAGCCGTTTGGTATCGCCCCATTGGTCGCGCGCGCCCAGGATCACGACGATCAAGGTCACGCCGTTGCGCTGCACCGCGCCGACGAAACATTTTTGCGCCGCCACGGTGTAGCCGGTCTTGCCGCCGATGGCGCCATCGAAGTCCCACAGTAAACGATTATGGTTGCGCACCGAGATGCGCCGCGGCACGACTTTTTTTCGCACCACCGCGGTGCTGCTCACCGAGCTGAATTTGGTTTGCACGATCTCGCGAAACAGCGCGTTGCGCATGGCGTAGCGGAACAGCAGCGCTAAATCGCGCGCCGTCGAATAGTGATCCGCCGCCGTCAGTCCATGGGGATTGGTGAAATTGGAATTGGTCGCGCCCAGCTCATGGGCTTTTTTGGTCATCAATTCGGTGAAATGTTCCACCGATCCGCCCAGCCCTTCGGCTAGGACAATGCTGGCGTCGTTGGCCGACGCCAGCATGATGCCGTAGAGCAGCTCTTCGATGGTCATGGTCTGGCCGGGCCGCAGATAAAGTTTAGTGGGCGGCATCCGGGTGGCCTCTTTCGAGACGGTCAAGGATTCGTCGAGCTTATGGCCGCTTTCCAAAGTCAGGATCGCGGTCATAATCTTAGTCGTGCTCGCCGGCGGCAAACGCAAATCGGCGTCTTTTTGATAGAGGATTCTACCGCTGGCGGCGTCCATCAGGAGCGCCGCGCGGGCGGTGAGATTCTCGTCAGGATCAAATGCTGAGGCCGGTTGAACCGTGAAGGCAAGACCGATAACGGCTAAAATCAGACCAGCTAGCAACCATTTCCAGGCGCGCAGATTCCTAAACCTCCCGGTTGGTTGTTAGTGGCTGAGACCATTTAGACTGCATATAACAATAATAAAATAAAATTATACCACGTTCAGAAATGAGCGCCTAGTTAAAAGCGAATAGTTTCACTGTTTGACTAAATTAGAGGCTGGAAGTTTAACGGAAAAATAGCAAAAAGCGGCTGAGCTATTTCTTAGTGGGAGCAATTCCCTGGCGCGCGATTTCGCGCTCGGCGGCCTCGCTCACTCCGGCCTGCTCGCCCATTGCTTCGCGGCGAATCCGCTCTTGGCAGGGATCGCAAATGCCGCCTTTAAGCGGCGCTGCCGGTTTAGCGCAGATCATGCATTTTTTCATCGGCTCAGTCATGGCGGCCATTTTACCGAATTCTAGCGAATTGCCAATTGCTCAATCCAAGATTTTTATCTGCTGCGGATTTTCCAGAATCATTTCCAAACCGAATTGCGGATGTTCTTTGACCTGTCCGGTCATTTCAACTTCTTTATTGTCAAAATTTTTCGGCGCCATTTTGTTTTTCTCGAACAGCTCGACACTGCTCGGAAAGATCACCGCGGTCAGCGCCTCGCGGGACGGACCGAAGTTGAGAAAATAAGTATTGCTCTTGGCCGAATGGCCGACGCGAAAGACCCGCCCGCGCACCCGCGCCTGGCGCCCGGTGAGACTGCGGATTTTGTCGACGTCGCGGGCGACGATCACCGGCAGCTCAAGCGCTTTTTCCTCGCGCTCAAGGGCTCGTGACAACGGCAAAAAACTCACCGGGTAGCTTGGCGCCGCGCCGGCGGCCGGCGTCTGCCCACGCGCCATCGGCTCGGCCACCTCGACCGGCGGCGGATTCCAGCGTTGGTACAGGACGTGGGCAAAGATGCCGGCGGCAAAAGTCGGAACCATGACCAGCAGGCGCGCAATCGAACGTTGCATTAAAGTTTACGCTCCCAAAGCTGAAAAAACGCCTTGCGGTACTCCTCGGCCAGCGGCCCGGCGTCGCGAAACAACAACAGATTCTCGTCGTTCAAACTGTCGGCGGAATGGGTCCAGTTGTAGGAGCCGGTGAGCACGGTGCGCCGGTCGACGACCGCGAACTTTTGGTGCATCAGGCCGGCGTCTTTGTCGTAAGTTTTTGACCTAAGCCCGGAGAGCCGGCGCAGGGGAATTTTTTGCGCCTCGATAAATTTGCCCTGGGATTTTTCGTTGGCGGCATCGAACTCGCGGTCGAGCACCACCTGCACCGCCACGCCGCGCTTTTTTGCCCGCACCAGAGCTTGGGCCAGATCATCGTTGGTAAATGCGTAAACCGCCACCAGCAATTCTTTCTGCGCTTGCTCGATGGCGCGGAGAATATGCGCCGAACACTTTCCTTGCGGACTGAAACAGGCCTGCACCACCATCTCGGCGCCGCGCGCGACCGGTAGACCGGCGAGCAGCGCCGACAGCAGCGCTAGCGCAAGCGCCGCGCGGGTCATCTGCCTACTCGCGCCGGCGCCGGCCTTTTGCTGCGCGGTTTAGCCAAACACATGTGGAGAATTAATTTCTCCATCACCAAGCGCGGCTGGCCACCGCTCGACTTCAAGCGCCAATCGGCGTCGAACAGCCCTTCCATATAATCGCGCAGATCGGCCGCAGAAAACCGCTCGGCCCGTTGGTAGCACATGTAATCGGCATAGGGATTGCGCGTCAGCGGCGGCGGGTTTTGGGGCAATACCATTTGCTGAAACTGCTGATAGCTCATGCCGCGTTTCCACAGCCGTGCCAAATCGCTGTCGAGCAACTGGCGCGCCGCAAACAAACGGCGCACCTCGGAGGCCACCGTGCCGAGCAAGCGCAGCGGATGCTCGCCCTGAGCCAGCAGCCGGGCCAACTGCGCCAGCGCCCCAGCGGCGTCGCGATCGCCCAGGGCGCGGGTCAAATCGAAAATCCAACCTTCGCCGTGGTCGGCGAAGATCGCCTCCACATCCTGCGCTCGAATCGCCGGCCGCGCGCCGACGAACAGCACGAGTTTGTCCAATTCCTGCTGCAAGCCGCGCAGCTCATCGCCGGCCCGCGCGAGAATCATCTCGCGGGCTTGCGGCTCGACGGTTTTGCCGCTCTGGCGCAACCGTTGGTTGACGAATTCGAGCAAACTTTCGCGGTTGATCTTGCCGCTGCGGTCCCGTTCCAAACTGACATTGAGCACGGCGCCGAGCTCTTCGAAGCGCTTGTACAGCCGCGTGCGCCGGTCGACTTGCACGGCGGTGAGCACCATAAAGCCCCACTCAGGCAAATCCTCATCGAGCAAATTTGCCAGGCGATGCTCTTGGCTGCCTTTGCGTTTGCCGAGATCGATGTCGCGGCTCTTGGCATAAGCCAGCAACGCCTCGCCATCCTCTTGCGCCTCGCCGCCGTCGGCATCTAGCAGTGCCAAGAGCGCTTTTACCGATGATGGCTCCAGACGATCCCATTGCTCCTGGGTCCAACCTTCAACGACGAGCAAATCGATCAGTAGCTTCACCGCGTCGTCGCGCTTGCCGTCGCGCCAGAGCCCAAGAATTTTCTCGCCCAGCTCGCCCTTTTGATCGCGGGAAAAAAAATAGGGTGCGTTTTCGACCCACAGCAATTTTTTGCCGGGAAAAAATGGCGGCGTCATGAGCGAGGCCTCGATTTGATCCCAGGGCGCGCTGCGGCCGTCGAAGCGCTCGAAGTTAAAACCGCGCTGCTCCGCTGGCACCACCTGATCGAGCACCGCTTTGGCGCTTTCTTGGACTTGCAGATCGTCACCGAAGAGCAGCAGCAAGCGCGGCGCTTTTCCGCTGGCGATATCGGCGAGAAGAGTGGGCAGATCGCGTTTCACGTTGGCAACTAGTTTGGGCACGCCGAGTTCGGGCGCGCGCGATTGAATTCAAAGCGGCTCTCAATGTTTGGCGATCCACATCTGGTTTTTCTCGTTCCAAGCGTAATCCGAGCGCCAAACTTTGAGGCCAATAGTATACTTGCCGCCGGACTTGGTGACGAAAATCCGTTCCGTCGAATGGGGCACTTCGGTGCGGGCGATGATCATGACTTTTTTCGAAATGCCTTTGTTGATTAGTATCCGGTCGCCTTCGCGCATGGCCACACGGTTATCTTTTCTGGGTCGCCGGCCGCTCATGAGCCCAAGCTATCACCAGCAATTTCACCTGGCAATGCTTTCGCTGTATCGAACGAAATGGAATTGGCGCGCAACTCGACCGCCATTTTGCTTGACATTGCACCAGCCCTCCGATAGCTCTCCGGAAAGCCACGCTCAAGTCAGTTAACCATGAATATCGATGTCCACGCCCACTATGTCCCGCCGGACAGCCTCAAGGTTGCCAGTGAAATCGGCAAAGGGCAGGGCCTCACCTTGGCCAAGAACGAGCGCGGCCGCGATGTTCTCAGCCGCGACGGCAAACCTTTTTTAACTCAGCTCAAAGCGGAATTTACCGATCTCGCTCTGCGCCTGTCGATCATGGACCAGCAGGGTGTGGACATGCAGGCGTTGTCGCCGGCGGGCTCTTATTTTTTCTACTGGATGGCGGCCGAAGAGTCGTTGGAGTACGCGCAGTGGCTCAACGACCGCCTGGCTGAAGCGGTCGCCAAACATCCCAAGCGCTTGGTGGCGCTGGGCTCGGTGCCCATGCAAGACGGCGCCAAAGCGGCGTTGGAACTCGAACGCGCCGTGACCAAACTCGGACTGCGCGGTGTCGAAGTCGCCAGTAACATCAATGGCCGCTACTTCGACGATCCGAGCTTCGATCCGTTCTGGGAAGCGGCGCAAGCGTTGAACGCCTTGATCTTCGTCCACCCCAACCAAGTGGTCGGCGCCGAGCGCATGAAGGATTTTAATCTAGCGAACTTGATCGGCAACCCCACCGACACTTCTTTGGCCTTTGCCAAGTTGATCTTCAGCGGCGTGCTGGAGCGCTATCCGCGGTTGAAATTCTTGCTCGCCCACGCCGGCGGTTTCTTGCCTTATACGTGGGGCCGACTGGAGCGCGGCTACCGGATTCAAGACTCGGCGACGGCGAAAATTTCCCAGCCGCCCAGCGAATTCGTCAAGCTGCTCCACTTCGACACCATCACCCACAGCGCCATGGCGCTGGAATATTTAGTCGCCAACTTCGGCGCCGAGAATGTTTTGTTGGGCAGCGACTATCCTTATGACATGGGCGATCCTGAACCGGTGGCGTCGCTGGGTAAAACTAAAATCGCCGGCGCCGAGCGTGAATTAATTTCCAGTGCCAATGCGTGCAGACTCTTGAACATCGGCGTTTAGCAAATCCTAGAATCGTTAAAATCGGAGGAATCATGAGACTCGTCACTTACACTCGCAAAAACCAACAACGCGTCGGCCTGATGGGGCCCCAGGAGCAGATCATCGATCTCGCCGAAGTGAACCGGCGCTATCTTAAAGGCGGCAACGCGCCTTTCTTGGCCAGCATGCAGGGATTCATCGAAGCCGGCGCCAAGGCGATCCAAGTCGCCCGCAAAGCGGAAAAATATGTCGCCGGGAAAAACCCCGACGAACAGAAAAAACTGATCGCCGTCGGCGCGTTGGTCAAACCCAACCAGGCGAAAATCATCGCGCCGATTCCAACCCCGAGAAAAAACTGCGTCATGCTCGGCATCAACTACCGCGAGCATGTCGAAGAAGGCGCCAGAGCGCGCGAGTTGGAAATCAAGTATCCCGACTATCCGGTCTTCTTCACCAAGCCGGCGACCTCGGTCATCGGTCAGTTTGGCAAGGTCATCAAACATAAGGTCACCGATAAACTCGATTGGGAAGTCGAGCTCGCCGTAATCATCGGCAAAAAAGGGCGCGACATTCCCAAAGCCAAAGCCTACGATTATATCTTCGGCTACACGGTCTGCCTGGACATGACCGCCCGCGAACTGCAGCGCATCCATGGCCAGTGGTTTAAAGGCAAAGCCCTCGATACCCTTTGCCCCCTCGGCCCGTGGATCGTGCACAAGAGCGCCATGCCCGACCCGCAGCAGGTGCGGCTCATCTGCCGGGTGAACGGCCAAGTGATGCAAGACGGCAACACCCGCGACATGATCTTCGACATCCCGACGATTATCGAATCGCTATCCGGCGGCATGACGTTGGAGCCGGGAGATATCATCAGCACCGGCACGCCCTCCGGCGTCGGCTTCGCGCGTACGCCACCGGTGTTTTTAAATCCCGGCGACCAGGTCGAAGGCGAGGTCGAAGGCATCGGCAACCTGCAAGTGGAAATCGTCGCGCCCTAACTTTCCTAACAAACCCAAGGAACGCGCGGCCGCGGATTCAAGCGAATCCGCTGCCGCGTGATTTCATTGGCTCCGCTCCCGCTGCGAATTTTCCGCCCGTCAATTTGACTTGGCCGCAGCGCTTTGTTAAGCCTTCTTCCATTGCTAGGGGTGTCTGCCGATGGCAGGCTGAGAGCCTAAATAAAAATAGGTAACCCTTTGAACCTGATCCGGGTCGTGCCGGCGTAGGGAAGCGTGAAAGTCCAAATCCCGCAGTTCGCTTAGCGCGGGATAAACTTTAAACCGTATTCCCTGGCCACCGTTGGGTGGCCTGTGCGAATGCGGTTTTTTTAGTTCCAATGAAGCTCAAAATTAACGGCGAAGAACGCCAAGCGGCCGACGGATTGAGCCTGACCGGGCTGCTCGAATCGTTGCAAATTAGACCCGGCCGGGTGGTCGTCGAACGCAATCGCGAGATCGTGCCACGCGACTGCTATGGCGCGACGATGTTGGCCGAAGGCGATGCGCTTGAGATCGTTCACTTCGTCGGCGGAGGATAAACCATGGAAGATTTTTTCGAACTGGCGGGCAGTAAGTTTCGCTCGCGGCTGATCGTCGGCACCGGCAAATACAAAGACTTCGCCGAAACCAAGCGCGCCATCGAAGTCTCCGGCGCCGAGATCGTCACGGTGGCGGTGCGCCGGGTCAACATCACCGACCCCAATAAAGAAAACCTACTCGATTATCTCGACCCAAAACGATATACGATTTTGCCCAACACCGCCGGCTGTTATACCGCCGACGACGCCGTGCGCACTTGCCGGCTGGCCCGCGAAGCCGGCGTCGGCAAGCTGGTCAAGCTCGAAGTGATCGGCGACGACCGCACGCTTTTTCCCGACGTGCCGGCGACCCTCGACGCGGCGAAAATTCTCGTCAAAGAAGGATTCATCGTATTGCCCTATATCACCGACGATCCAATCACGGCGCAAAAACTCGAAGACCTCGGCTGCGCCGCAGTGATGCCGCTGGCGGCGCCCATCGGCTCGGGATTGGGTATCAGGAATCCCTATAATATTAGAATCATCTTGGAACACGCCAAAGTTCCGGTCATTGTCGACGCCGGCGTCGGTACGGCGTCGGACGCGGCGGTGGCCATGGAGATGGGCTGCGCCGGCGTCTTGATGAACACCGCCATCGCCAGCGCCAAGGATCCGATCTTGATGGCCGAAGCGATGCGCCAAGGCGTCGAGGCGGGTCGAAAAGCCTATCTCGCCGGCCGTATTCCAAAAAAACTCTACGCCACCGCTTCCAGTCCGTTGGATGGAATGCTGAATTGACCCGTGCCAGTGTCACGGCCAAATTTCGACCTCTATTTAATCACCGATCGAAAGCTAACTCAGGGGCGCGATCTGTGCGCTGTCGTCGAACGGGCCTTGGACGGCGGCGTCAAAGCGGTCCAACTGCGGGAAAAGGATCTCGAAGGTAAAGCGATTTTCGAGCTCGCCGATAAACTATCGCTGATATGCCATCGCTATAACGCGAAACTTTTCGTCAACGACCGCATCGACGTCGCCCTCGCGGTGGACGCGGCCGGCGTTCAGTTGGGAAAAACTTCGCTGCCGATCGAGAGCGCGCGGGCATTGATGGGAAGCGGAAAACTGATCGGCTATTCGACCCATTCGCCGCAAGAAGCGAAACAGGCCGAGCGCGCCGGCGCCGATTTCATTTTGTTCGGTCCGGTTTACTTCACGCCGTCAAAAGCGGCCTACGGCCCCCCCCAAGGATTGACACCGCTCAAAGAAGCGGTGGCCAAAGTCGCTCTCCCGGTTTATGCTATCGGCGGCATCAACGCAGAAAATTTAGCGCAAACCATGAACACCGGCATCCATGGCGTCGCGCTGATTGCCGCGATCATCGCTGCCGGTGATCCGACGGCCGAGGCCAAGAAAATTCTCTCGATGTTGGCGAGGTGACTCGATGCAGGAGACTTTCCTCGAGGTATTGATTTTTGTCATCGACAATCCGCTTTATACAATCGTCATGGCATTCCTAGCAGGGTTTCTCGCCAGCCGATTGGTCGCCGCCGAACGCCGGCCCGGCATCATCGGTTTTTCAATCATTGGATTGATCGGCTTTTTCCTCGGACGCTTCACGCTAACCTACTTCGATCTCAACGAAACTCTCGACAGCTTGCATCAGCTCCGCTTCGTCATCGATCTAGTCGCTTCGTTCGCCGGCGCCTTTGCCATCGCCAGCCTGGTGCATTTCATCAAACCCTCATGAGCCAGCCCAGCTGATTGCATCCGACCCTAGCTGTGAAAATCGCGCCGGCGAGGCGACTCAGAATCCCGAGCCTAATTTTCTTCCAATCGATTGGACGCTTCTCTCAAACGCAAGGCGGGGCCGCGCAGGCTCAAGGCCCCGCAACTGTGACAAATCCAGTAGTCCGAATATTGCTGCGACAGCGAGCAGTCTGCGCAAAGATGGCAGTAGCCATGGCGGCAGGAATCGCAATCGGCGTTGTCGGTCGTGCCCGAAGCGCGCAGCGCCTTTGCCCACGCCTGTTTTGCCGAACGGGCTTCGATCAAAAAATGACGCGTGTTGTCCGAGCCAAGGTATTGCTGCGTGACCCGCTGGATC
>OELC01000470.1_pt1 | contig 16696 bp, 14 predicted proteins | sample 1503131 | NCBI WGS metagenome assembly OELC01 (sample SAMEA104379562, study PRJEB20068) | metagenome | isolation source: 1998 | reverse complement strand
CCGATCACCGAAATCAGATTCACGTTGCCGCAGCGCTCGCCGAAACCGTTGATCGTGCCCTGCACTTGGGTCACGCCCATCTCGACGCCGGCCAGGGTGTTGGCCACCGCCAACTCGCCGTCGTTGTGGCAGTGAATGCCCAAGGGCGTCTTGATCGCGCGGTTGACGTGATTGAGCGCGTCGCGAATCTCCCCAGGCAGCCGCCCGCCGTTGGTCTCGCACAGCACAATCCAATCGGCGCCGCCCTCCTCGGCCGCCTTGAGGCAGTCGATGGCGTAGTCGGGATTGGCGCGAAAGCCGTCGAAAAAATGCTCGGCGTCGAACATCACTTCATCGACGCGCTTTTTCATGTAGGCGATGGAATCGGCGATCAACTCCAAATTCGCTTTCTGGCTAATGCGCAGATCGTCGCGCACGTGCAGATCCCATGTCTTGCCGACCAGCGTCACCACCGGCGTGTCGGCCTGCAGCAAAACTTTTAGATTGATATCCTGGGACGGCTTGGCGCCGAATTTCCGCGTCGTGCCGAAGGAAGCGACCTTGGCGTGTTTGAGTTTCAATTTTTTCACCTGGGTGAAAAAATCGGCGTCGCGCTCGTTGGAACCCGGATAACCCCCTTCGATGTAATCGATGCCCAATTCTTCCAGCTTCGCCGCAATGCGCAGCTTGTCCTCAAGCGAAAACGAAACATCTTCGGCCTGGCAACCGTCCCTCAGAGTTGTGTCGTAAAGCAAAACGTCTTTCATAACTTCCTCTATTTATCTATCGATGAAAGCCTCGTGCAGCGCGCGCACCGCTCGGTCCGCTTGCCCGGCGGCGATCACCACGGAGATTTTTATCTCCGATGTCGAGATCATCTGAATATTAATTTTCTCCCGGGCCAGCACTTCGAACATCTTCGCCGCCACGCCGGCGTGGGTGCGCATGCCGACGCCGACCACGGATATTTTCGCGATCTCGGGGTCGACCTTGATGCCTTTCGCGTGCACGGCGGGCAAAGCTTTTTCGACGATCGCCAGCGCTTTTTGATGGTCCGCCTTGGGCACCGTGAAGGTCATGTCGGTGGTGCCATCTTCGCTGGCGTTTTGAATGATCATGTCGACGACGATGTGGGCGTCGGCGATGGGCCCGAAAATCTGCGCCGCCAGCCCCGGCCGGTCGGGCACGCGCACCAGAGTAATCTTCGCTTCATTGTTGTCGCAGGCCACGCCGGAAACCAATACATCACTCATACTGTCATCCTCCTCGACCAGCCAGGTCCCTGGTTGTTCGGAAAACGTCGAGCGGACATGCACCGGTACGGAAAATTTTTTAGCAAACTCAACGGCGCGAATCTCCAGAACCTTGGCGCCGGTGCTCGCCAACTCGATCATTTCCTCGTAGGAAACCTTGGCTAACTTCTTCGCCTTCGGGCAGATCCTCGGATCGGTGGTAAACACGCCTTCGACATCGGTGTAAATCTCGCAGGCCTCGGCGTTTAAGAACGCCGCCAACGCCACCGCGCTGGTGTCCGAGCCGCCGCGGCCGAGGGTCGTGATGTTGTCGTCCTCATCGACGCCTTGAAATCCCGCCACCACCACCACTTCGCCGGTCTTGAGCGCTTCAACGATCTTGGTCGAATCGATGCTCAAGATGCGCGCCTTGCCGTAGGCGTTGTCGGTCTCGATGCGCACTTGGTGGCCGAGGTAGGATCGCGCCGGTTGGCCGATTTCTTTGAGCGCCAAACTCAACAGCGCCACCGTCACCTGCTCGCCGGTGGCGATCAGCACGTCTTTCTCGCGCTCGTCCGGGATCGGCGAAATCTCCTGGGCCAAGGCGATCAAACGATTAGTCTCGCCTGCCATCGCCGAAACCACGACGACGATATCCTTGCCGGCTTTCTTAGCCGCCGCAACTTTCGCCGCGACCTGCTTGATGCGGTCAATGGAACCGACCGAGGTGCCGCCGTATTTTTGCACTAACAATGACACTAGCCTAATCCCTTAACCCAAATGGATAATGCATAATGGAGAATGCATATTGCAGAATTTTCATTTTCCATTCTCCGTTCTCCATTTTCCATTGACCCGAAACATTCTCGTCAGAAGCGCGTTGTACCGCTCCCCATGGGCAATAAACGTCAGCTCGCGCTGGGCGCCGCCGCGATGAGCGATCTTGATTTCTAAATACTCGTCAACTTCGTCAGCGGGCAAATATTCAAACCACTCGATCAGACTGACGCCGTCGCCGTACAAATACTCGCGCAGATTGAGCCCATCCTGCTGCTCGCGCTGACCGACCCGATAAAGATCGATGTGATAGACCGGCAAGCGGCCGCTGTACTCATTGATCAACGTGAAGGTCGGGCTACGCACCCAGGCTTGTTTGCCGACGCCGATGCCCTCGGCGAAACCGCGCACGAAACAAGTTTTTCCCGCGCCCAACTCGCCGACCAGGCCGATGATTTCCCCGCCTTGGACTAACCGGCCCAACTTTTTGCCCCAACTCATGGTTTGGCGCGAAGATTTTGCAACAACCGTACACAAACCCATCAGCCCAGGGCCTCCCAGTACAACTAGTATATTTTTGCAGATAATTCGAGACTACGAATTTGCCGGCGCGAGGGCGCTCAATGCCGCCGGCAGATCGTCGATGAGGTCCGAGGCAATCAATCCAATTTCGCCTTTGGCCGCGGCGACGCGATCGCCGGCGAAACCATGCAGATAAACGCCGAGCTTCATGGCGTCCTCAGCGCACAAGCCCTGTCCCAAAAGCGCGCTGATCATGCCCGCCAAGACATCGCCCATGCCGCCGCTGGCCATGCCGGGATTGCCGGTGGGATTGATAAAAACTTTACCGTCGGCGGTGGCGATCACGCTGCGCGCGCCTTTGAGCACCAAGTGGCAACGGTGTTCGACGGCGAAGGAACGAGCGGTGGCGATGCGATCGGCATTCACGGTCGCATTATCTTTACCAATGAGCCGAGCCATCTCACCGGGATGGGGCGTAAGAATCGGCGCCGTTTTGGCGTGGCGCAGACGGCCGAGCTCAAGCGCTAAATTATTCAGCCCGTCGGCATCGATCACCCAGGGCAGCGATAAATTACGCAGCAGCCAGCGCAGCGTGTTCTGGGTGGCGTCGTTCACTCCGATGCCGGGGCCGAACAGCAAGCCATTTTTCCGTTCGAGCAAAGCGCGCCATTCGGCATCGTTCAACGGCTCCATCACTTCGTTGGCATTCTCACGCAAAGGCTCGGTCATCGCTTCGACCAACGAAGCCGCGAAGATCGCATTGAGCGAGCGCGGCGCAGCGAGCGTGACCAAACCGGCGCCCGCGCGCATCGCCGCTCGGCAGGCGAGAATCGCCGCGCCGGTCTTGCCGCGGGAACCGGCGAGCACGAGCAAATGGCCATAGCTGCCCTTATGCGTGTCGGCCGCCCGGCGCGGCACCAGCCAACCCATGTTCTCGCGATCTAAAAGTTCAGTTTGTGGTGCGACGGCAGTCAATGCCCGCGGATCGATGCCGATGTCGGCGACGGCCAGCGCGCCGACGAAGTTCACACCGGGATAAATCACTTCGCCGAGTTTCGCCAAACCCAACGCCACGGTCAGCTCGGCTTGAATCGCCACGCCGAGCGGCGTCCCCTTGTCGGCATCGAGACCGGAGGGGATATCCACCGCGACGATGGGCAGGCCCGAGGCGTTGAGCAGCGTGATCGCCTCGGCGAAGCGGCCGCGCACGGCGTTTTTCATGCCGGTGCCGAAAATCGCGTCGACGATCAGGCCGTTCTTGCTCAAGCGCTGGCTCAGCAATGCCAAATTGTCGCCGGCGATCTCACTGACTTTGCCTTTGAGTTTTACAAAAGCGCGGAGATTATGGGTCGCGTCGGCGGTGAGTTCATCTTGCCGCGCCAGCAACACCACTTCGCAAGGAATCCGTTTTTTCTTGAGCAAACGCGCGACGACAAAGCCGTCGCCGCCATTGTTGCCTTTGCCGGCAACGATCAACACGCCTTTTTTAGCGTTGCGCGCGAAGCGTACGACAATGGCTTGAGTCATAGCCGCGCCGGCGCGCTCCATCAGCGTCAAGCCCGCCACGCCGTACTGCTGGATCGTCAGACGATCCAGCTCGCGCATCTGTTCAGCGGTGACAAGTAGCATGGTTCAAGTCGTTCAAGCCGTTCAAGCCGTTCGTCATTGAACGAGTTGAACGGTTTGAACTCTTACGCTCTCGCTTTCGCAAGCAGTTCTTTCATTTCGCAGACTGCCTGTTCGATGCCGACGATCACCGCCCTGGCGATAATACTATGGCCGATATTGAGCTCGACGATCTCGGCAATCTTGGCGATCGGCACAACGTTATCGTAATTAAGCCCATGGCCGCCGTGCACTTCAAGACCGAGACTCCTGGCTAACTTCGCCGCGCCGACAATGGCGCGCAACTCCTTGGCGCGTTTTGCGCCCGCCGCGTTGCAGTAAGCGCCGGTGTGAATTTCGATGGCGTGGGCGCCGACTTCTTTAGCGCTTTCAATTTGGCCTTTCACCGGATCGATGAACAAGGCGACGTTAATTCCCAAGTCCTGGAGCAGCGCCACGGCAACTTTGATCTTGCGCCGCTGGGCGATCACGTTGAGGCCGCCCTCGGTGGTGAGCTCCTGGCGTTTCTCAGGAACAAAGCAAGCGTCATCCGGACCGACCTTGGCCGCGAATGCCACCATCGCCGGAGTGACCGCCATTTCCAAATTGATTTTGGTCCTAGCTCTACGGCGCAAAAGTTTAACGTCGCGTTCTTGAATATGGCGGCGGTCTTCGCGCAGGTGCACGGTGATGCTGTTTGCGCCCGCCCTCTCGGCGAGCAATGCAGCCTCGACGGGGTCGGGAACGTCGTTGCCGCGCGCCTGGCGCACCGTGGCAACGTGATCGACATTGACGCCCAGACGGATCATGGTTTGCAGCTCTTCTAACGTTTGTGCCGACATGGCGTTATATGAAATCTGATTTTTGCACCACGAAGGGTTCGGAAAAAACCTATTACTCCGAACTTCGTGCTCTTCGTGCCTTCGCGGTGAAAACTTTTTCGCGGTAAACCCGGACGCACGTCGTTTACTTGCCGACCTCGGCGCGGATTTCCCCGGCGATATCTTCCGCCATGGCGCGAATCTTTTTTTGATCCTCGCCTTCGAGCATCACCCGCGCCAACAGTTCGGTGCCGGAGTAACGCACCAAGACCCGGCCGCGGCCGGCCAAGACGCGCTCGATCTCGTCGATCTTCTGGGTCACCTTGGGCATGCGCGACAAGTCTTTGCGTTCACGCACGCCGACGTTAAGCAACACCTGGGGCAAGCGCGTCATGACTTTGTGCAGTTCGCTCAAGTGCTTGCGCTTCTCGACCATTAGAGCCAGCATCTGCAAACAGGTAATCGCGCCGTCGCCGGTGCTGTTGTGATCGAGGAAAAGTATATGGCCGGACTGTTCGCCGCCGAGATTGAAATTTCCCGCGACCATTTTTTCGACGACGTAGCGGTCGCCGACCTGCGCCCGCACCACTTCCAGCCCGGCTTTTTGCATGGCCAGGTCAAGTCCCAAATTGCTCATCACGGTGGCGACCACGCCGTTGCCTTTGAGAATTCCCTTCTCCTGCATGTCCAGGGCGCAAATCGCCAAGATCTGATCGCCGTCGAGAATCTCGCCGGTTTCATCGATGAACACCGCCCGGTCGGCGTCGCCGTCGAGCGCCACCGCGAAGTCGGCACCCTCGTGCAACAGCACTTCCCGCGCGGTTTCAGGATAGAGCGCGCCGCAGCGCCGGTTGATATTCTCGCCGTCCGGCATCACGCCGATGGGCAAAATATGTGCGCCCAGTTCGGATAAAACTTCCGGCACGACTTTGTAGGCCGCGCCATGGCCGCAATCGACGACGATTTTCAAGCCTTCTAATGTCAGTTGACGCGGAAAACTATTTTTCAGGAACACATTGTAGCGGCCCACCGCGTCGGAAACCCGAAACGCCTTGCCGATGGCGCCGGCGGTGGGACGCGAGCTTTCCGGCTCGTCGCTGAAGATGATCGCCTCCATGCGCGCTTCGACTTCATCGGGCAGCTTGAAGCCGTCCCAGGAGAAAAACTTAATGCCGTTGTCCTGATAAGGGTTGTGCGACGCCGAGATGACCACGCCGGCGTCGGCGCGCATGCTGCGAGTCAAGAACGCCACTCCCGGCGTCGGCATGGGGCCGACGAGCAGCACGTCCGCGCCCATGGAGACGATGCCTGAAGCCAACGCGGTCTCCAGCATGTAACCGGAAAGCCGTGTGTCTTTGCCGATCAAGACTTTGAATCGATGCTTATCGCTGGCGCCGTTCTGGCGCGCAAAAGACGCCGGCGCCATGCGGCCGGACTGTTCCGAGGGTTGCGACTCGTGCAGCACCTTGGCGATGGCGCGCCCCAACTTCAGCGCCATCTCGGAAGTCATCGGTTCTTGATTGGCCACACCGCGCACGCCGTCGGTGCCAAACAGCCGGCGTTTCGCCGGCTTTTTTTTTATCTGCGGCTGACTCATCGGTAGCAACTCCTACAAAGCAAATTTAGTTCTCTGGCCGTGTGATACGCACCTTGACGCGCTGGGGCTTTTGTTCGACGACGCGCACACCGTCGGGTAAATTAATCATCAACGGCAAACTATGTTCGCCGGGGGCCAAGCCCTTGAGATTCAAAAACACCTCATTACCGGTCAATTGTAGCTTATCGAGCGTTGATTTGGCACCGCTAAGACGCAAAGTAACCGTGGTTGGCGAGACCGTATAGGCGCCATTGAAATCCTTCGCCCGCACACCGACTGCGGTAAATTCCCGGCTCGACTCCTCCTCTTCAACAGAAATAATCACTTCCACCTGATCCGGCGTAAACGTCAGCGGCTTACCTTCGCTCGCCAAATGCACCTTGCGTTTGAGCGCGGCGCGGCTTTCGTCGATCTCCACCGGCAAGGTTTCTAACACGGTCATGCGCCGCACTTCCTCCGCCGGCCCCGACACCGACACGGTTTCTGGCTGCGCTTGGCTGCGCGCGATGCGATAGCCGGCGGCGGGCTTGCCGGACAGTTTGACGGTCACCGGCAACGTGCGCCGCAGCACCGGTTCAAAACGCAGGTGCACCACCGGCGGCGTGATGCGCGCCACCGTGACGCCGCGCGGGATGTTGAACGACCCGGCGCTCAGCGGATAACTCGCCGCGCCGGACTTGGCGTCTTGGAGATCGAGCGCGAGCTTAATATCGTCCGAATCGAGAGTGGAAACCAAAGTCCGCGGCCCGCTGAGCCGCAGCACGACGTAGTCGACGCGATTGTCCAACACCATCAAGTCGGGCGGAGTGTTGCGAAACTCCACCGCCACTTCGACCGCGCGCTCGATGTCGCGGTGGCCGGCGGTCCACAGACCGACGGCGATGACCAGCGCCAGGACTTTAAGGCCGAAATTGCTTCCGGCCAGGGCGACGATTTTCTCCCACAGCCGTTTCATGGTTTGAGCAATTCCTGCAACGCGGCGCGCAACCGCACGCCGTCGACGTTCTCAGTGACGTTGCCGGCGACCACCAAGGTCACCGCGCCTTCCTGTTCGGAAATCACCAGCGCCACGGCATCGGTCTCTTCAGTCACGCCCAGCGCCGCGCGATGGCGCGTGCCCCAGGTTTTTTTTAAATGCGGATTGGTGCTGAGCGGCAATAGACAGCGCACCGCCGTCACCCGCCCCTTTTGCACCACCAGGGCGCCGTCGTGAATCGGCGAGTGGGGCAGAAAAACGCTCTCCAACAATTCACGGCTCACCCGCGCGTCCAGCCGGGTGCCGATCTCCATGTATTCGTTGAGCCCCACTTCCCGTTCGAACACCACCAGTCCGCCGACGTGCTTGGACGCCATCGCCTGCGCCGCTTGAGCCACTTCCTCGATGATATCCTCGCGCCGCTGCACCTCGCGCTCCGCCGAAGCGAACAACGGCGCGGTGCCCACTTGGGTAAGCGCCCGGCGAATATCGCTTTGAAAAATCACGATGATGACCAGAATGATCGACGCCAAGAAATTATCCAGAATCCAGTTGAGCGTGAACAGGCCGAGAGCGCGCGAAGAAACATAGGCGACCAAAATCACCGCCAAGCCGATGATCATCTGCATCGCCCGGCTGCCGCGCACGATGTGCAGCGCGCGGTAGACCAAGAACGCAATGATGCCGATGTCCAAGAGATCCTGCCAGCGGATTTGCGCGATCATTTCGATCATCGGAATGTCTTTATCTTCACCGCGCCGGACCAAAACGGAGCGCGTCGGCGATTTTGATCGCCTTGCAAGTTTCTGCCACGTCGTGGACGCGCACCAAATTGGCGCCGCCGAGAACCGCGGCGACGTTCGCCGCCAGACTGCCTTCGAGCCGCTGGTCCGGTCCTAGATTGAGAATCTTGCCGATGAAAGCTTTGCGCGAAACGCCGACCAGCAGCGGCTGGCCCAACGCCGCGAAGATCGCCAGGCCGCGCAGTAATTGTAAATTGTGATCGAGGGTTTTGCCAAAGCCGATGCCCGGATCGAGCAGCACCGACTCGGCGGCGATCCCGGCGTCCAGCGCGTCATAGAGCTGGGCGGCGAGAAAATCGCGCACCTCGCGCACCACGTCGTCGTAATGCGGCTCGACTTGCATGGTGCGCGGCGTGCCCTGCATATGCATCAAGATGATTGGCACTTTTTCTTGGGCGATCAAGCCGACCATGGCCGGATCGAAACGCAGCGCGCTGATGTCGTTGACGATGTCGGCGCCGCCATCCAAGGCGGCGCGGGCGACGGACGATTTGTATGTATCGATGGAAATCGGCAGAGCGATCTGCTTGCGCAGGCCGTCAATCACCGGCAGCACCCGCGCCAACTCTTCGGTTTCGGAAACCGCCTGGGCGCCGGGCCGGCTCGACTCGCCGCCGATGTCGATGATATCCGCGCCGGCGCCGGCCATGGCGACGCCGTCAGCGATCGCTTGGTTGGCATCGCGCCGGCCACCGTCGTAAAAAGAATCGGGCGTCACGTTGAGCACGCCCATGATCGCGGTGCGCCGGCTAAAATCGATGCGCCCGTGGCGCGTGGCCAGCGCGCCGCAAGATTGCGCCAAAGCCGGATTCAAAAACCCCAACGGGCTCAAGTTAGCGGTCAGATTGGACGGATCGTTGCCGGGCATAGGTTCTTAGTTTAGCGCAACCGGGACGGCTCACATACAAGATTCGTGTCCCGACCCAGAAATAATTTTGCTAAAAGGCTCCGAACTTCCCCTGGGAATCATTCCAACCAATGCGTTGCCTTGCCGCTGTCATCGAATAATCCGATTCGCCGACGGTGAGGTAGCGATACTCGAAGGTGGACGACGTGCGAGCCAGCCTAAACTTTTCTTAAACATGCCTTTCCTCCTCTTCAACTCACGCCTCACGCCTCGTGCCTCACACCTAGTTAATTACTTCATTCACTCGGTAAAATGCTGACTGCAAATCGGCGGACTTAGAGCCGGCACGTGATTATGAAAAGCGTGCCGCATTCGGCAACCCAGGCCGAGCGCGGCGCGGCGACGATGATTTGGAACGTGGAGATGGGGGCGCCGAAGGCGCGCCGTAAAGATAAGCTTAAGCGACGGCCGCGGCGGCGGCGGTCGGAGTAAGCGGGGCTCCACCATTCCCGCCAAACTCGCGCACGATCGCATCGATCTCGGAGCCGTCGAGAACTTCTTTTTCGAGCAGCGATTCGGCGACCTTGTGGAGCAGGCGGATATTCGTTTTCAAGATATCCTTGGCTTTGAAATAGCTCTCTTGAATGATCCGTCTGACCTCGGCATCGATCTCGATGGCGGTGCTCTCGGAGTAATCCGCCTTCTGGGTAAAATCTCGGCCCAAGAAAATCTCTTCCTCTTTTTTACCGAAAGTCATGGGACCGAGTTTTTCGCTCATGCCCCATTCGCACACCATGCGATGGGCTAGGTCGGTGGCCTTCTCGATATCGTTGCCCGCGCCGGTGGTCGTATGATCGAGCACCAGCTCTTCGGCCACCCGGCCGCCAAATAGAATGACCAAGTTATTGAGCAAATAATCTTTGCCGTAGGTATGTTTCTCATCGATGGGCAGCTGCTGGGTCAAGCCCAACGCCATGCCGCGCGGAATTATAGTCACCTTGTGAATCGGATCGGTGCCGGGCAGGAGCTTCGCCACCAGGGCATGGCCCGCCTCGTGAAACGCGGTATTGCGCTTTTCGTCGTCGCTGATGATCATGCTGCGCCGCTCGGCGCCCATCATAACTTTATCCTTGGCCAGCTCGAAGTCGTCCATATCGACTTTGTCTTTATCGTTGCGCGCCGCCAAGAGCGCCGCTTCATTGACGAGGTTTTCCAAATCGGCGCCGGCGAAGCCTGGCGTCGCCCGGGCCAACACGGCGACATCGACATCGGAACCCATGGGAACTTTTTTCGTATGCACCTGGAGAATGCCTTCGCGCCCCTTCACATCCGGCCGCGGCACAACCACGCGCCGGTCAAAGCGGCCGGGCCGCAATAGCGCCGGATCCAAAACGTCAGGACGGTTGGTAGCGGCTATGAGAATAACTCCTTCATTGGCCTCGAAGCCGTCCATTTCCACGAGCAGCTGGTTCAATGTCTGTTCGCGCTCATCGTGGCCGCCGCCAAGACCGGCGCCGCGGTGGCGCCCGACGGCATCGATCTCATCGATGAAGATGATACAAGGCGCATTTTTTTTACCCTGGACGAACAAATCGCGCACACGAGACGCGCCGACGCCGACGAACATCTCGACGAAGTCCGAACCGCTGATGCTGAAAAACGGCACACCCGCTTCGCCGGCGACGGCGCGGGCGAGCAGAGTCTTGCCCGTGCCTGGAGGGCCGACCAGCAAGCAGCCTTTGGGAATCCGGCCGCCGAGTTTAGTAAATTTTTTCGGGTCTTTGAGGAATGCGATGATTTCTTGCAGGTCGTCTTTCGCTTCATCGACGCCGGCGACATCGTTGAAGGTCATCCGATGCTGATTTTCGGTCAGCAGTTTCGCCCGGCTCTTGCCGAAAGACATCGCTTTGCCGCCGCCAACTTGCATTTGGCGCATGAAGAAAATCCACACGCCGATCAACAGCAGCATGGGAAACCAATTGAGCAGCAACACCATGTACCAAGGCGAGTCGTCTTCCGGCTTGGCGGCGATCTTAACCTTCTTGTCGCGCAGCGATTTGACCAATTCCGGATCGTTGGGCGCAAAGGTGCGAAACCGTTCGCCGGTCTTATACTCGCCCTGAATGTTGTGGCCCTGGATGACGACCTTTTGGACATCGCCACGGTCGACTGATGTCATGAACTCGCTGAAAACGACTTCCGGCTCGCGGCCATGCTGTTTATTAAAAACGCTAAAAACCCCGAGCAACACCAAGGCAAGAACCAAATAGAGCGCTACATGTTTCGATGACTGACTCAACCGAGCCTCCTAAATAAACGACGCCACGTGGATGACTGAACAATATGGAAAACAGACGAAAGCTTAACACACGCTCCCATATCGATCAACATAGAGTTTAAATCGCTAAGTGCCCAATGACACAAGTTTTAACCGGAGAATCGACCCCGTCTCCGCCGTCACCTTGGCGCGCTCGCTACGGCCGTGGCCGGGAATCCATAAGACCTCCTGCGGCGCGGCCAGCAGCGGCCACAGCGCGCGCACCGCGAGCGGCAGTTTTTTTTCCATGAAGAGATCTTTTATTTTCTTATGCCCGGCCATGCCCAGCGGTTGAAAAAAGTCGCCATTGCGAAAATTGCGCACGGTTAAGCCTGGGGTCAAGCGGGCGGCATCGAAAAAAGCCTCCATCGGGTCCGCTGGATATTGGGCCAACGGCGGCTCGACGAGCTCGCTTTGGATCGCCCAGCCTGCTTGTGGGATCGCCAGCGTGGAACCGATAATCAGGTTATACGAATAACATGGCCGTTTGAGCCGATCCGAGCGTCGAACCAGTTTTACCTGATCGTACTCAAGCTGCAATTGCCAACCGCCCGGCAGCGCCATCCGCGCGTGCGGCGCGCCGTGGGCGATCAATTGCAGCATATCTTTCATGTGAACGAAGTCGAGGCCGCGCAGGTTCCCGCGCACGGACTCGATCCAAAGCCGCAAAAGCCGGCGCTGCATCGCCCTAGGCTCGGCGAGCAACGTTTCCCGTTGTAAGCCGTCGGTGGCGCGAATCTCTTCCAGCTTGTGGCGCGCCAGCGCCGCCTGCGCCTCGTCTTCGTCGCGCAGCAGCTCGGCCTGCTGGCCCAAGCGTTCATTTAAACGGCCATCGACCCGCTCGCCAATCTTCGGCAGCAGCACCAGGCGAATCCAGTTGCGCAATAAGGCGGTATCCTGATTCGTCTGATCCAACCGATAAGCCTGATGTTTCTCAGCCAAATAATTTAGGATCTCGGTCTTCGACACTTCAAGCAGCGGTCGAATCACGTTAAGACTCGCCGGCGAAGTGATATGGTGCAGCGGCGCCATGCCGGCAAGTCCGGTCATCCCGGCGCCACGCAGAAAGCGCATCAGCACCGTCTCCGCCTGATCGTCTTGGGTGTGCGCCGTCGCCACTTTCGCTAGACCATGGGAGCCGACCACTTCGGCAAAAAAGCGATAACGCTGATCGCGCGCCAACGCTTCGACATTGCCCTTGCCGGCGGCGGAGACTAGTTGCGGCAAACTGATTTCTTTGAGATGAAACGGCAAGCCGAGTTTTGCCGCCAACTCGGCGACGAAACGCGCATCCTCACGCGCCTCCTCGCCGCGAATGCCATGCTGCAAATGGGCCACTTCGAGATGCAAGTCTAATTCTTGGCGCAAGTCGACAAGCACATGCAGCAGTGCCAGCGAATCCGGCCCGCCGGAAACCGCGATGAGCAGACGATCGCCGGGCGAAATCAAGCCATGGGCGTAGACGAATTTTAGAATTTGCTCGCGCAGCCGCATAAAAAAATCAGATCGTCAGCTTGCCGGCATAACCGGTCATCTCAACATAGCCGGCGCCGTTGACCGCTTGGCCGCGAACTTTTCCGCGAATCTGCGCCGCTCCCTCCCAGTAAGTCACGCGGGTACTGCGGTTAGTGACCAACTCTTGCTCGGCAAACGCCGGCACGATCTCGAGTTGAATATCTTCACCGGGAATCGTCACTTGCCATTTCATCGGATAGTTGCCGCCGCTCTTGGGACTTTTCCAGCGCTCCAGCACTTCAACACGATAATCGTTGAGCCTAAGATGTTTCGTCGAACCGTCGGCGCTGACCAGTGTGCCGCTGGAATATGGATCGACCGAGCCATCTTTGCGGCGCATGAGATAGAGCATCAACTCCGTCTGATTGTCGAGCTGAATGCTGAACCAATCCCAGCCCACTTGATCCTCGCGCAGTTGGTTGCTGCCGAACTCATGATCCATCCAAGTCAGGCCGCGAACTTTTTCCTTTTTGCCCTTGTTGCCATTGACCGTCAGCTCGCCGTCGGTCTGCATGCGCGTCAGCGAATAATAGTAGGAAGCCCGCCCCTCGCCTTCGCCTTTTTGGCTAAGACCGCCGAGGCCATGGAGCACCGGCGCCTTGAGGGAATTTAGCGACAGCCGCAACTCGGTGCCGCGTTCGCTGACTTGGATCGCATGACGGCGCTCATCGCCGGAGACTTTCCAGTCCTCGTTCCAGACCAGATAACGATCCGTCGCCGCGCCGGCCTTGCCGGCAACGCCACGCCCGCCGGCCTTGCCGGCAACGCCACGATTGATGCGTTCGCGGAACAACAATTTTTTACCAGCGATATCCGACAGCGCGAAATGCGCCATGTAAAGATCGCCGAACAGCGGCGCCACGGCCGCTTCTGTTTGCCGGTCGCGCACGCCGAAGCGAAAAAACGTCACTTGGTAGCCGTACCGTTTGCCGCTTTCGCTTGTTAACTGGCCGGTGTAGTACCACCACTCGGTTTTAAAATCCGGATGAGAATAGTGGCTGGCTGGAAACGCCAGCTTTCGCCCCGGCAACGCGAGCTGGTAAGTGAAGCTCGCCGTCATCAGCCAACAGCCGACCAGCCCGACCCCAAGCGAGAGGAATCGCCTAAAGGTAAACCGCCAAGGCGTAATTTGCAGTGCCATTTCGACTAGTGTTATAGGGAGTCTATGGAAAAACAATACACGCGCGAAACCCTGCTCACAACCGTGTCCGAGTTGCGTGGCAAACTGGGCGCGGCCAACCTCTGCGTCATCGATACTAGGCTCGCAGAAAACTATGCCCAGGGCCATATTCCCGGCGCGACTCATTTCGATCTGTTCGGCTTGAGTCTGGTCGATACCAGCGACGCGCCGCTCAAGGCGTTCATGTTCATGATCCACCACGTGCTCGAACTGCGCGGCGTCAGCGAAACCAAAGAAGTGATTTTCTACGGCGACAATTCCGACATGCGCGCGGCGCGCGGTCTGTGGTTCCTGGAATACTACGGCCATCCCAACGTGAAAATGATCGACGGCGGTTTCAAAGCCTGGCAAGCGGCGGGCGCGCCGGTGACCAGCGACGCGGCAGCGCCAAAAGAAGCGAAATTTAAAATCGCTGAACGACGCGATGTATTGGCCACCGTCGATGACGTGCTGCGCTCACTCAATAAAAAGGACATCACGATCCTCGACACGCGCAGCGCAGGCGAGCACCTGGGCACCCACGTGCGCGCGGCGCGCGGCGGCGCCATTCCCGGCTCGATCCATATTGAATGGACGGAAAATCTCGCCGCCGACGGCAAGTTCAAGTCGAATGAAGAACTGAAAGCGCTGTACGACAAGGCCGGCATCACACCCGACAAAGAAGTCGTCTCCTACTGCCAGGGCGGCTACCGCGCCGCGCACAGCTACGTCGCGCTCCGGCTGTTGGGTTTTCCGAAAGTTCGCAACTACATCGGCTCGTGGAAAGAATGGGGCGACCGCGCCGATCTGCCGCTGGAAGTGCCGCAGAAAAAATAAAAGCCTGGAATCTGGAATATTAATTGCAAAGAGCGTCGTACGGCAAAGCCGCAACCAAAGCGGAAAAACAGGATTCACCGCAGAGGCACAGAGTTCGCAGAGATATTATTTTTACTCTCCCCCCTCGGCGTCCTCCGCGCCTCCGCGGTAAACGATCCGAAATCTGCGCGGGCTTAATGGTGAGAACATTCCAACACTACACCGGTAGACGTAAAGTAATGAAATTCTTTCTCCTACTCGCGCTCTTCCTATTCACGCTGGCCCAGGCCGATCTCGCCGCCGGCGCCGAGGCGCGCAAGATCACGTTCTCTTACTCGGCGGTGAGCATGACTTGGTTTCCAGTAAAAGTCGCCATCGAGAAAGGTTTCTTTCGCGGCGAAGGGCTCGAACCGCAACTGATTCAGATGAACGGCAACGTCGCAACCGTGGCGCTGGCTAACGGCTATATCGATTTTTCCTTGAACATTTCACCGGTGCTCAACGGCGCCATGCAAGGCTTGGGCACCAAAGTCGTCGCGGCGCTCAATTCGCGGCCGCTGTTCTCTTTGGTGGTGCGCCCGGAAGTTTCTTCAGCCGCCGATCTTAAAGGCAAAGTTTTCGCCGTCAGCTCCTTCGGCAACACCCAGGCGATCTTGACGGAAAAACATTTGCAACACCTGGGATTGAAGAAAGGCGAATATCAGTTGCTGGCCTTGGGCGCGACGCCGGCGCGCATCGCCGCCATGGAAAAAAATATCGCCCAGGGCAGCTTGATGCCGCTGCCAACCAACGTGCAGATGGAAAACCGTGGCTACCGCCTGCTCGGCAACACGGCGGAAATCGTCGCCAATCCCATCGCCGGTCTCGGCGTCCATGAAGACAAAATCAAAAAAGATCCAGAATTAATCAAACGGGTCCTGCGCGCCACATTGCGTAGCCTGCAACTCTTGCAAGCGAATCCCAAAGAGACGACGAAAATGTTAATGGATTGGACCCGCGCCAACGAGAAAGACGCCGCCCGCTCGTTGGAACTGGCCAAGCCCGGCTTCAGCAAGAACGGTTTGCTGACCGACGACGACCTCAGCATCGAATGGGGTTTCATTCAGCAGCAGACGAAGAAAACCAGCGTGTCGGTGGCCATCGCCCATGACATGACGCTGCTGCGCGAAGTGCAGCGAGAAATGGGAATTTAGTGCGCTTGAATCGTTTGAGCCATTTGAACTATAAGCGCCAAGGGCGCCAAGGAAAACATGTTACAAGGATTATTTGTACGAATTTGAAAAAGGAGAAATAGACATGCGCACATTAGACCTGCTGGCCAGCGACTCATCCCATCTGCCGTTTCTCTACGTCTTCAAAGAATCGAAGGTCATGGAGAAATACGGCTTCGAAATCGACTTGCACATCGTCGGCGGAGCGAAAGCGCCGACCATGGCGCACCGCGCCAAGCTCGCCCTCGCCGGCGAGATCGATTTTTTGAGCGGCCTGCATCACGAAACCTACCGCGAACGCGCCAAGGGAGAAAAACGTTTGACCTATCTCGCCCAGGCGCAGAACAACTGGGACGACCGGCTGGTGGCGATACCGGAAATCAAAACCGTCGAAGATTTAAAAGGCCGAAAGATCGTCTGCCACTCCAAGGCGCCCTGCGTATCGGGCAATCTGCGCGCGGTGTTGGAGATTTGCGGCCTCAAGCCGAGCGAAATCAATATGGACGTCATCGACGACAC
>OELC01000758.1_pt5 | contig 18332 bp, 19 predicted proteins | sample 1503131 | NCBI WGS metagenome assembly OELC01 (sample SAMEA104379562, study PRJEB20068) | metagenome | isolation source: 1998 | reverse complement strand
GAGGCCGCGGCCATCGAGCGGGATGGGCGAAACCGTTTCAAACGGGTTGGATAGAAAGCCGATTACGCCTAGAAAGAAAACCGAAACGATGGAAAAGATCATCACCACCCAGGGCATCATCTCGTGGTGGCGGTTGCGATAGACCCAGGCGACGATACCGGCGAAAATGATCAGCAGCCATTCCCAAAGCAGGAGCGAGCCTTCCAGCGCGCCCCAAAGGCCGGTGACGCGATAGTAGGTCGGCGTGGCGCGAGTGGTGTTGAAGGCGACGTACTTGATCGAAAAGTCGGTGGCGACCAGGCCGTAGATCAGCGCCAGCGCCGCCAACGTAACCAAAATAAATTGACCGAAGATCGAGTAGCGGGCGGCGGCGCGAAAACGCTCCGGTTCGTAGCGCGCCGCGATCAACGGGCTGGCGACGCCGACCAGCGCCGCGACAAAGGCCAACAGGATCGAGGTATGGCCGATGGCGGCGGTCACTTGGCGCCAGCTTCCTTGGCGGGAACGAAACTTTTGTTCGCCGACTTGGCGTCGGCGTGGGGACTGTAGTCTTCGGCATGTTTGGCCATGATCATGGTCGCTTGAAAGACGCCGTCGTCGCCGACCCGGCCCTCGACGACGGCGCCCTTGCCTTCGACGAACATGTCGGGCGGCACGCCCTTGAAATAAACCGGAAAGTTGGTGCTGCCGTCGGTGAGTTGAAATTTATAAATCAAATTTTGCAAATCCTTTTCCATGGAGCCTTTGACCACCATGCCGCCCATGCGCACGAACTTGCCTTGCATTGATTTTTCTTCGGCGCGCAGTTCTGACGGCATTTTGAAATAGACCAACGCCTGCTGCATGCCGCCGTAAATGATGTAACCCAGGGCGGCGAGTATGATCACACCGCCGATCAAAAACCGTTTACCTTTTGTCATGGCTGGCGGCCGCCTCCGACGACCTTAATCGGTTGAGTTCCGCTTCGGCTTGGCGATAACGGCGCTTCAACAAAAACCAATACACCGCGATCGCCGCCAAAACTATTCCATAAGCCAGTGCAACAAATCCCCAGGGCCCCATCAAGCACCCCGCTCCAAACGCAACGCCTTGATCTCTTGGCGCATCTCACCGACTCGATAGCGCAGCGACAAGAGGTAGAAATAGAGCAATAGAAAACCGACGAAGCTGATCGCCAAGGCGGTCAACATGGCCGGATGGACATTTTCCCAGGGCGCTTTGTCGGGCCTCAGGATGGACGGCGGTTGGTGTAGCGTGCGCCACCAGTAGACCGACATGTGAATCAGCGGGATATCGAGGAAGCCGATAATGCCGAGGATAGCCGCAGCCGAAGCGGCACGTTGCTCGTCATCGATCAGCGAGCGCAGCATTAGGTAGCCGGCATAGATCAGCAGCAAGATCGCGGTAAGCGTAAGGCGCGCGTCCCAGGTCCACCACACGCCCCATGTCGGCTTACCCCAGATCGAACCTTCGACGATCGTCAGGGCGGTAAACAGCACGCCCAGCTCGGCGGCCGCGTGGGCGAGCAAATCGTCTTTTTTCTCGCGCTTCCACAGATACATGCCGCTGCCGATGAAGACTAAAAAATAGGAGAGATAAGCGGTCAAAATGCTCGGCAGATGCAGATACATGATGCGTTGGACTTCGCCCTGATAGGCGTCCGGCGGCGCCACCACTAGGCTCCAATAAAGACCCACGGCGATGGCCAGCGAAGCCAGGCCACCGAGTATGCCTTTGGGTTTTTTTACCATTTGAGCGGACGGTGTCATGGTTAGCTTTCGATCACCCAGTCGAAGATCAAAATTCCGATGGTCAAAAAGATTACGTCAAATCCAATCAGCAGTCGCAACCAAGGCATCGCTTCATCGAGGACGCCGGTTTTGATAACGCTTTCCATACAACGAATGGTGCCGAGGATGACCGGAATCATCAACGGGAACAACACCAGCGGCAGTAGCAGCTCGCGCGCCCGAGCGCGCAAGGTGATCGCCGCCATGATCGTGCCCAAAACGCAAAAGCCCACGGTCCCCAGTATAGTTACCAAAATCAGTTGCGGTAGCAAGTTCCACCTGGACAAATTGAACAAGATCCAAAACAGCGGGATGACGACGAGCTCGACCAGGATCATGAGCAGCAGGTTGAAGCAAGTCTTGGCGAGAAACAGCGCGCCGCGGTCGAGCGGCGAGAGCAGTAGAGCGTCGAGACAGTGATTTTCCCTTTCGGACTGAAACAGCTGAGCCAGCCCCAAAGTACCCGTGAAGAGAAAGGCCAACCAGAGCAAACCCGGCGCCATCTCGGCGACTCTTTCGGGCACGAGATCGAAGGCGAACTGAAAAACGAACAGCAGCAAGGCGCCGAAGAAAAACATCGTCAGCAAACTGTCGCGCCGGCGCAGCTCCAACAGCAGGTCTTTCCAGAGCAGCAAGCGGGTTTGCTTTAGGAGACCCATGATTCTCCATGGGGCAGGAAATCGCTAAAGGCTTTGGCGAAGCCCGGCCAAGGCTGCTGCTTGGCTTCGTCGAAGTTGAGCCGCCCCTGATGCAGAATCAGCGCGCGGCTGCATTGTTTAAGCGCGCGCGACACATGGTGCGAGGCCATGATTACGATATGGCCTTCGGCGCAGTGGCTTTGCAGAAACCTTTCCAGCAGATCGACGCCTTCGCCGTCCAGCACGCCATAGGGCTCGTCGAGCAGCAGCAAGCCCGGCCGCAAGAGCTGCCACTTGGCGATCGACAGCCGGCACTTCAAGCCGCTGGAGAGATTGCCGACATATTCGTCGGCGCGCCGGCCGAGACTGACCGCCTCAAGCGCGCCGGCGAGCGCGCCGGCATCGGCTGGGCAGTCGTAGAGCGCGGTAAAGAATCGGAGATTCTCGCGCACGGTCAAGTTTTCGTAGAGATGATCCGCCGGCGCCAAAAAACCGATCCGTTTGCGCGCCTGCGGATTGTTTGCGCTGAGCGCGACGCCGTCGAATTGGATCGAGCCCGCGGTCGGCGCGATCAGGCCGGCGAGCAGTTTGAGCAACGTCGACTTGCCGGCGCCGTTGGGACCGAGCAAGGCGACGAATTCCCCCGGCGGCAAATCGAGAGTTAGGTCGCGCACAGCCCACAAGAAGCCATAAGCTTTGGCGAGTTTGGTGACGGCTACATGCAAGGTTAGGGTTCGCTTTCCTATGTCGGCAAGGGCGCTAGAAATTAAGTTGTTCGACTATAGTGATCGCTATTCACGGATTCAAGTGCGGCGGCGCTTTGGGGAATTTGCCGGAGTTGATTGACATTGCCGGCGCAACTCTCCTATTTTGTATTCGAGAGCATTGTTGTGTGTAGGAGGAATGATGAATCCGGTCGTTACCGTGACGGGTTTTTGGGACGCGTTTATTACCAAGATCGCGGTCTTTCTGCCCAATTTATTTTTTGCCATCGCGATCATTTTGCTCGGTTGGGTGATTTGTAACGTCATCAAACGGGTGGTGGTGCGAGTGTTGAAGATTTGCCAGTTCGATATCCTGGCGGAGCGCGCCGGCATCAAGCAGATTCTCGACCGCGGCGGTATCAGCCAGACCGCCTCGGACATACTCGGCCTGTTGGTTTTTTGGTTCCTGTTTTTGATCGCCATCGTGACGACGCTCGAGACCCTCAACCTGAGCGGAGCCACCGATACGCTACATACGATCTATCTCTATATTCCCAAGATCGTCGCGGCGCTGGTGACTTTGATCTTGGGTCTTTACTTCGCCAACTTTCTCGAGTCGGTAACGCGCACGTCCTGCGCCAACGCCGAATTGGAGCAGGCGGCGTCCATCGGCCGGGCGGCCTATATCGCCGCGGCGATCTTCGTCGTCGCCGGCATTTTTGAAATTCTCGACATCGCCTCCGAAATCGTCATTTGGGCGTTCATTTTGGTCTTCGGCGCGGTTTGTTTAGCGCTGGCTTTGGCCTTTGGGTTGGGCGGACGTGAAGTCGCCGGCCGGTTCTTGGAAAAATGGCTGGAGCAGAAGAAAGTCGATTAGTTAGGCACCTTGACTCGCAGTAGGTAATCAGTTACTTTCGGGACGTTCAAAATACATTTCCCAAAAATAGCCTAAGGATTCGCGAGCATCGGTAGAAGCCCTTAGGCTATTTTTGCGCGTGAGGAGACTATGGCAGAGTACAAAGTCGTGAAAGTGCCGCAGGGCGGCGCGAAGATCACCATGGGGGCGAACAAGAAATTAAACGTTCCCGACAATCCGATCATTCCATTCATTGAAGGCGACGGCACCGGCCGCGATATTTGGCGCGCCTCGGTGCGGGTTTTCGATGCGGCGGTCGAGAAAGCGTATGGCGGCAAAAAGAAAATCCACTGGATGGAAGTCTACGCCGGTGAAAAATCGTTCAAGCAATATAACAGTTGGCTGCACGAAGAAACCGTGCCGGCATTTACGGAATTTCTTGTCGGTATCAAAGGGCCGCTGACCACACCCATCGGCGGCGGAATGACTTCGTTAAACGTCGGCCTGCGAAAGCTGCTCGATCTCTACGTATGCCTGCGGCCCGTGCGTTACTTCAACGGCGTGCCTTCGCCGGTGAAGCATCCTGAATATGTCGATATGGTGGTTTTCCGGGAAAACACCGAAGACATTTACACCGGCATCGAGTTCCCCAACGGCACGGAGGCCAACGCCAAGTTTAAATCGCTGATCAAAGAAAATTTTCCCAAAGAATATGCCAAGATTCGCTTTCCCAACACTGCGTCCGTCGGTTTGAAGCCGGTTTCCATCGAAGGCACCGAACGTCTGGTGCGCGCGGCGATTCAATGGTCGCTGGCGAATAAGCGCAAGAACATTAACTTTGTCCATAAGGGCAACATCATGAAATACACCGAGGGCTCGTTCATGGAATGGGGTTACGCCCTCGCCAAGCGCGAATTTCGGGGCGACGTGGTTGCCGAGCGCGAGTCGTGGATCTTGGGCAACAAAGAAGCCAATCCCAAGATCAGCGTTGAGGATAACGCTAAAGCGATCGACCCCGGCTTCGAGATGATGTCGCCGGATCAGCAGAACGATATCAAGAAGGAAGTCGAAGAAGCGCTCAAGCTGTGGCCGACCCATGGCGACGGCAAATGGAAGTCCAAGCTGATGCTTAAGGATTCCATCGCCGACGTGACCTTGCAGTTCGTGCTTATTCGGCCCAAGGATTACGATGTCATCGCGACGCTGAACCTGAACGGCGATTATCTCTCCGACGCGCTGGCGGCGCAGGTCGGCGGCATCGGCATCGCGCCGGGCGCGAATATCAACTACGAAAGCGGCCATGCGGTGTTCGAAGCGACCCACGGCACTGCGCCGAAATATGCCGATCTGGATAAAGTGAATCCCGGCTCGGTAATCCTCTCCGGTGAAATGATGCTCCGCTATATGGGTTGGGGTGAAGCCGCCGACTTGATCGTCAAAGGCATCGAAGGCGCGGTCAACGATAAGACCGTGACCTACGACTTCGAACGGTTGATGCCGGGTTCGAAACTGGTCAGCTGCTCGGGTTTCGGCGACGCGATTATCTCTAACATGTAATTTTTGCAAAGGACAAAACCGTGGCTAGGAAAAAGATTGCTTTAATTGGCGCCGGCAACATCGGCGGCTCGATGGCCCACTTGGCATTGCTAAAAGGGTTGGGCGACGTGGTTTTGTTCGATGTCGTTGACGGCTTGCCGCAGGGCAAAGCGCTCGACCTGTCCCACGCCGGACCGGTGGAAGGATTCGACGGCAACGTCGTCGGCACCAACAAGTATGAAGACATCGCCGGCGCCGATGTTTGCATCGTCACCGCCGGCATCGCGCGCAAGCCGGGCATGAGCCGGGACGATTTGCTCGGCACCAACGCTAAAATCTTGTCTTCGGTTGCCGACGGCATCAAAAAGCATGCGCCCAACTCGTTGGTCATCGTCATCACCAATCCACTGGACGCCATGGTAACGCTGATGCAGCGCTCCCTCGGTTTTCCTAAAAACCGCGTCGTCGGTCAATCGGGAATCTTGGACTCCTCGCGCTACCGTTCGTTCATCGCCAAAGAGCTAAACGTTTCGGTCAAGAGCGTGCAGGCGATGGTGTTGGGCGGCCATGGCGACGACATGGTGCCGGTGCGCAGCACCTGTTTGGTGGGCGGTGTGCCGGTTGAGAAGCTGATTCCATCGGCGCGGCTCGACGAAATCGAAGCGCGGGTGCGCAATGCCGGCGGCGAAGTGGTCGCCTTGCTCAAGACCGGCTCGGCTTATTTCTCGCCGGCTTCGGCGGCGATTCAGATGACCGAGGCGTTTCTCTTCGACAAAAAAGAAATTCTCCCTTGCGCGGCGCTATTGGAAGGCGAGTATGGCGTGAGCGGCTACTATTTTTGCGTGCCGGTGCAGATCGGCGCCGGCGGGGTGGAAAAGGTCATCGAGGTCAATCTCAGCGACGCGGATAAGAAAGCCTTCAACGTGTCCCTCGATCATGTCAAAGACATCGTCCAAGCGATGAACCGCGTGTTGGGCGTAGCTTAATCGCAGACAGAGATAGAGACAGCATAAGATGATCGCCCCAAATCTCTGTCTCTATCTCTCTCCATGAACATTCACGAGTTTCAGGCCAAAGAAATTCTCAGGCGCTTCGGTGTTCCGGTGCCGCGCGGCATTGTCGCATCGACCCCAGGGGAAGCGAAAGCCGCGGCGGTTGAACTGGGCGGCGGCGTCTGTGTCGTCAAAGCGCAGATCCACGCCGGCGGGCGCGGCAAAGGCGGCGGCGTGAAAGTCGTTAACAGCGCCGAGGAAGCGGCCCAGCGCGCTCGCGACATGCTCGGTAAAAACTTAATCACCCATCAGACCGGACCCGAAGGGCGGCGGGTGCGCCGCCTGTTGGTCGAGCAGGGAGTGAAGATCGAGCGCGAGCTTTATCTCGCCATGGCGCTTGACCGCGCCCAGTCGCGGGTCACGGTGATTTGTTCCAGTGAAGGCGGCGTGGAGATCGAAGAGGTCGCCGAGAAGCATCCGGAAAAGATTTTACGCGAGATCGTCGATCCGGTGATCGGCCTGGCCGCGTTTCAATGCCGGCGTGTGGCGTTGGCTCTAGCCATTCCCGCCGCTTTGACCGGTAAATTCGTCGGCGTCATGCAGGGGCTCTATCGCGCCTTCGAGGAATGCGACGCGTCGTTGGCGGAAATCAATCCCTTGATCATCACCCAGGACGGCCAGGTGATGGCGCTCGACGCCAAGATGAATTTCGACAGCAATGCGCTTTTTCGCCAGAAAGACATTCTCGCTTTGCGCGATCTCGATGAAGAAGATCCGCGCGAGGTCGAAGCGAGCCAATATGAACTTTCCTATATTCCCTTAGACGGCAATATCGCCTGCATGGTCAACGGCGCCGGCTTGGCGATGGCGACCATGGACATCATCAAACTGTTCGGCGGCGAACCGGCCAATTTTCTCGATGTCGGCGGCGGCGCCAACAAAGAAAAAGTTGCCCAAGCATTCAAAATTTTGCTCGCCGATACCCGCGTGCGCGGCGTGCTGATCAATATTTTTGGCGGCATCATGCGCTGCGACGTGCTCGCCCAGGGCGTCGTCGATGCCGCGCGCGAGTTGAACATTGCCGTGCCGTTGGTGGTGCGCATGCAGGGCACGAACGTCGAGCAGGGGAGAAAGATTCTCGCCGATTCCGGGCTGACGATCATTTCGGCGGAGACCATGGCGGAAGCCGCGGAGAAGATCGTCGATGCCGTTAAAGAGAGAAATTAGAAGGCAAATTGCAGAATGCATAATGCAAAATGGGGAACTCAAAAGTGAGAGTTGGAATTTAATTCTGCAATTTGTATTCTGCAATCTTCATTTTGCACTAGATACGAGATGGCAATTCTAGTAAATAAGACAACCCGCGTTCTCACCCAGGGCATCACCGGCGCCACCGGCCAGTTTCACACCAAGGCGTGCAAAGAGTACGGCACGCAGATGGTCGGCGGCGTGACTCCGGGAAAAGGCGGTACGTCTTACGAAGGCATTCCGATCTTCGATACCGTCGAGCGCGCGGTCAAAGCGACCGGCGCCAACGCCAGCGTCATTTATGTGCCGCCGCCGTTTGCCGCCGATGCAATGCTCGAAGCCGCGGATGCGAATATTCCGTTGATCATCTGCATCACCGAAGGCGTGCCGGTGCGCGATATGGTCAAGGTGAAACGTTATCTAATGGGGCGCAGCTCCCAGTTGCTCGGTCCCAATTGTCCTGGAACCATCACGCCGGGGCAGTGCAAGATCGGCATTATGCCGGGCCGCATTCACAAGCCGGGAACCATCGGCGTGGTGTCGCGCAGCGGTACGCTCACCTATGAAGCCGTCGATCAACTGACCCGTTTGGGTCTGGGCCAATCGACTTGCGTCGGCATTGGCGGCGATCCGGTGCATGGATTCGAATTTCTCGACGTGCTTAAATTATTCAACGACGACCCCGAAACCGAGGCGGTGGTGATGATCGGCGAGATCGGCGGCAGCGCCGAGGAGGAAGCCGCGGCGTGGATCGGCGCGCATATGAAAAAACCGGTGGCCGGTTTCATCGCCGGGCAGACCGCGCCGCCGGGAAAAAGAATGGGCCACGCCGGCGCGATCATTTCCGGCGGCAAGGGCACGGCAAAAGAAAAAATCGCGGCGATGCAACAGGCCGGCATTCGCATGGCGTCTTCGCCGGCGACCATCGGCCGCACCATGCAGGAGGCGTTAGCAAAGTAATGGCTATTGAAAGAACATTATCGATCGTTAAACCGGATGCCGTGGCGAGAAATTTGATCGGCGCTATAGTCGGGAAGTTCGAAGCCGCCGGGCTTAGGATCGCCGCCGGCAAATTAATTCGACTGACGCCCGAGCGGGCGCAAGCCTTTTACGCCGTGCACCAAGCGCGGCCATTTTTTCAGGGCTTGTGCGACTATATGTCGTCCGGGCCGATTTTTGTCTCGGTGCTCGAGGGCGACAACGCGATTGCCAAAAATCGCGAAGTGATGGGGGCGACGGACCCCGCCAAAGCGGCAGCGGGGACGATCCGCCAAGAGTTCGGCCAGGATATCGAGAAGAATGCGGTGCATGGTTCCGATGCGCCGGAAACCGCCGCTACCGAGATCGCTTTCTTTTTTAAAGCCGACGAGTTGTTCTGAGCGAAACTCCCAGTCGACGATGGCGACGTGAAACCCAATATCAAAGATTTGCGCGCCGATGAGCTAGCGAAGTTTTTGCTGGAGCGGAACCATCCCGCCTATCGAGCCAGGCAGATTTGCCAATGGCTGTTTCAAAAACACGCGGCCGCTTTTAGCGAGATGACCAATCTCTCGCAAACGTTGCGCGAGGAATTGGAGCGGCAATTTTCCATCAGCCGGCCGGTTATTTTCCATCGCGCCGAGGCGCGCGACGGCACGGTCAAGTTTTTATTTGGCCTGGCCGATGGGGTGAGCATCGAAAGCGTGCTGATTCCCGAGAGCCATCGTTTGACGTTGTGCATTTCGACCCAAGCCGGCTGCGGCTTCGGTTGCGCCTTTTGCGCCACCGCGGTGCTGGGGCTCAAGCGCAATCTCAGCGCCGGCGAAATCGTCGATCAAATTCTTGAGGCGAGCCGTTCGCTCAGCGGCGTACAAAGGATAACCCACATCGTCTTGATGGGCATGGGCGAGCCGCTGGCCAATTACGCCAACACGTTTCGCGCCTTGGAGATTATCACCGATGGCGATTGGGGTCTCGGCATCTCGCCGCGCCGGGTGACGCTTTCGACCGTCGGTTTGGTGCCGCAGATCGAAAAGCTCATGGCCGAAACCCGCGTCAATCTGGCGATCTCGCTGCACGCCGCCACCGATGAATTGCGCGGCGAGTTGATGCCGGTCAACCGTAAGTATTCTCTCAAGCAGCTGATGGATTGCTGCCGTGCGTTGCCGATTCCCCGGCGCAAGCGGATTACTTTCGAATATGTCTTGTTGCGCGGCGTCAACGATTCGGTTCAGGATGCGCGCAACCTGGTCAAACTGCTAAAAGGGATTCCCAGCAAAGTAAACGTGATCCCATTCAATCCTCATCCGCAGAGCCGGTTTCAGCGGCCGAGCGCCGATGAGATCGCGCGCTTTCAAGCGGTATTGATTGACGCTGGACTGCAGATCAATATCCGGCGGCCGAGAGGCGACGATATCCAAGCCGCCTGCGGCCAACTTCAGGGCGAGCAAGCGAGTCGTCTGGAGCGCGAGGCGAGCCTAGCGGCATCGGCAAGTTAAGCCATGGCGACGACGACATCTATCATCGGCGTGATTGGCGGCAGCGGTCTGTATCAGATGGCCGGCCTCGGCGGGCTTCGTCAAGTGAGTGTGACGACGCCCTTCGGTAAACCGTCCGACAAAATAATCCGCGGCCGATTGGGCGGTGTCGAGCTGGCGTTCCTGCCGCGCCATGGCCGGGGCCATCGATTGCTGCCCACCGAAGTGAATTATCGCGCCAATATTTTCGCCATGAAAAAATTAGGCGTGACGCGCTTGATTTCGGTGAGCGCGGTGGGCAGTCTGCGCCAGGAAATCGCGCCGGGCCACTTGGTCGTGCCGGATCAATTCATCGATCGCACCAGCCAACGGCCGAGCACTTTTTTTGGCAAGGGCCTGGTCGCCCACGTCAGTCTGGCCGATCCGTTCTGCCGCGATCTTGCGAAAATTTTAACCGACGCGGCGAGCGCCGAAGGCGCCCAGGTGCACCGCGGCGGCACTTATCTTTGCATCGAAGGGCCGCAGTTTTCGACCCGCGCCGAATCCCAGCTGTACCGCAGTTGGGGCGCCCATGTGATCGGTATGACCAATCTGCAGGAAGCGAAGCTGGCGCGCGAAGCGGAGATCTGTTTCGCCACCCTGGCGCTGGCCACCGATTACGATTGCTGGAACCAACAGGCCGGCAACGTCGAGATCGAGCAGGTGTTGGCGGTGCTCCAGCAAAATGTCGAATTGGCACAAAAAACCATTCGCCGCGCCGTGGCGGCATTGGCAGAATCTCGCTCATGTGCCTGTGCCTCGGCGTTAAAGGATGCTATCATTACCGATAAATCGCGAATCCCAAAGAAAGTCCTGACCGCTTTGCGGCCGATCTGCGGAAAATATTTATGAGCGTACTGGTTGTCGGCACGGTGGCCTTCGATTCCATTGAAACTCCTTCGGGTTCGGCCGAGCGAATTTTGGGCGGGTCGGCGGCTTATTTCGCCCTGGGCGCGAGTTTTTTCGCGCCGGTGCGGGTGGTCGGTGTGATCGGCCAGGATTTCCCCCAGGACTATCTCGATCTGTTTACCGAACGCAATATCGACATCGCCGGCATCCAGCGGGAAGCGGGCGATACTTTTCACTGGCGCGGCCGCTATCACGAAGACATCAATCAACGCGATACCATCGAGTTGCACTTAAATGTCTTGGCCGGCTACGAGCCGCAGCTGCCGGAAAGTTATCGCGACGCCGAATATGTTTTTCTCGGCAACATCGATCCCGTGATGCAGATCGAAGTGCTCAATCAGATTCGCCGCTTGAAGCTGGTGGTGTGCGACACCATGGATCACTGGATTCGCGAGAGCGGGGAAGAGCTTAAGAAAGTGCTCAAGCGCATCGAGATGCTGGTGATCAACGATTCCGAAGCGCGCTTGCTGAGCGGCTACGATAACATCGTCAAAGCGGCCCGGGCGATCCTGCGCATGGGGCCGAAGATGGTGCTGATCAAGCGCGGCGAGTATGGCGTGTTGCAATTTTCCGACTCCTCGGTGTTCGCGACTCCCGCCTATCCGCTCGAAGAAGTGTTCGATCCCACCGGCGCAGGCGATTCGTTTGCCGGCGGACTGATGGGCCATCTGGCCCGCACCGGCGACTTGAGCGAGGGCGGTTTGCGCCGGGCCATCGTTTACGGTTCGGTCGTCGCTTCATTTACGGTGGAAGATTTCGGTGTCAAGCGCTTGACCGATGTGTCGTTGCCGCAAATCGAAGAGCGCTATCAACGTTTTGTCCAGCTCACCGATTTTCACTCCTGAGCCGATGGATCTTTCGATTGTCATTCCGGTTTACAACGAGGAAGAAAACATCGAACCGTTAATCCGCGAGATCGATGGCGCGCTGGCTCCCATGGGCAAAAGCTACGAGATCGTCGCCATCGACGATGGCAGCCGGGATGGCACCTATGCCGTGTTGCGCCGGCTTTGCGCCGAGGCGGCCCACTTGAGGGTGGTCCGGCTCAAACGCAATTTCGGCCAGACCGCGGCGTTGGCCGCCGGCTTAGCCCATGCCGACGGCGAGGTGGTGGTCCTGATGGATGGCGATGCGCAAAACGATCCGGCGGACATTGGCGCGCTGTTGAACAAACTGGATGAGGGCAACGATATGGTCGCGGGCTGGCGCCATAATCGCCAAGATTCGTTTCTCAATCGCCGCCTGCCGTCGATGATCGCCAATTATTTAATCTCTTGGACCACCCACGTGAAGCTGCACGATTACGGTTGCACGCTCAAAGCGATGCGCAAGGATCTCGCCAAAGGATTGCGGCTGTACGGCGAAATGCACCGTTTCATTCCGGCCATCGCCTACGACCGCGGCGCGCAGATCGCCGAGCTCAAGGTCAACCACCGGCCGCGCCTGCGCGGCAAATCCAAGTACGGCATCACGCGCACGTTGAGAGTGATCCTCGACTTGCTGACGGTGAAATTTCTTTCCAGCTATTCGACCCGGCCCGCCCACGTGTTCGGACCCATCGGCCTGCTCTGCGGCTTGGCCGGTATCGTGATCGGGCTTTACTTGACCGCGCAGAAGTTTATTTATGATCTCGATATCGGCGGCCGGCCGCTGTTGTTGTTGTCGATTTTACTGATCTTCATGGGCATTCAATTCATCACCATGGGGCTGCTTGGCGAAATGTTGGCGCGCACCTATCATGAGTCTCAGGACCGGCCGGTTTACGTTGTCAGCGAAATTTTGGGAGGCGGCAAAGCGTTATGAAGTTAGCGGTGGTGGGCACGGGATACGTCGGCTTAGTTGCCGGGAGCTGTTTCGCGGAGAGCGGCAATGACGTGATCTGCGTCGACATCGACGAGAAAAAGATCGCCATGCTCAAGCAGGGCAAGGTGCCGATCCACGAACCGGGCTTGGAAGAGATGGTGCGGCGCAACGCCGCCGAACAGCGGCTGACCTTTACCACCGAGTTGGCGGACGCGGTGAGAACTTCGGAAATAATTTTTATCGCCGTGGGCACGCCCCAGGGCCCGGATGGCAACGCCAATTTACAATATGTCCAGGTCACGGCAAAAAACATCGCCAAGGCGATGGATCAATTCAAAATCATCGTGACCAAGAGCACCGTTCCGGTGGGCACCGCCGATCGAATCAAGCTCTGGGTCGCAGAGGAAACCACGCAGAGCTTCGCGGTGATATCCAATCCGGAATTCCTAAAAGAAGGCGCCGCGGTGGAAGACTTCATGAAGCCCGACCGCGTGGTGCTCGGCGGCGATAACGCCGAGGCGATCGAAGCGGTGAAGGAACTCTACGAACCGTTCGTGCGCACCGGCAACCCGATCTTGACCATGGACTGCCGCAGCGCCGAGATGAGCAAGTACGCCGCCAACGCCATGCTGGCGACCAAGATTTCTTTCATCAACGAAGTCGCCCGGCTTTGCGAGCGCCAAGATGCCGACATCGGCGCGGTGCGCCGGGCGATGAGTTTGGACCGGCGCATCGGGCCGCATTTTATTTTTCCCGGCGCCGGCTACGGCGGCTCGTGTTTTCCCAAAGACGTGCGCGCGATGATCGGCATGGGCGGCGACGATACCGAGATGTCGCTGCTCAAAGCGGTCGAAGCGGTGAACCAACGGCAAAAGAGTTTGTTGGTGCAAAAGGTGATGCGTCGTTTTGGCGCCGACCTGTCCGGCCATGTCTTCGCGATTTGGGGGCTGGCCTTCAAACCGCGCACCGACGATATGCGCGAGGCGCCGGCGCTTACCGTTATCGAGGCACTGCTGGAAGCCGGCGCCCAGGTGCAAGCTTTCGATCCGGAAGCGATGGGCGAGGCGAAAAAATATTTTGGCGAGCGCATCCGCTTCGCGCAACGCAATTACGAAGCGCTCGACGGCGCGTCGGCTTTACTGATCCTCACCGAATGGAATGAATTTCGCCGGCCCGATTTTCCGCGCATCAAGTCGTTGCTCAAGCAGCCGGTGATTTTCGACGGCCGCAATATTTACGAACCGGCGGATTTGCGTAAGCTCGGTTTTGACTACATTTCGATCGGGAGGCGGCATGGCTAGATATTTGATCACCGGCGGCGCTGGCTTCATCGGCTCCCATCTGTGCGAGAGTTTTTTGAGCCAGGGGCATGAAGTTCTGTGCATGGATAACTACTCCACCGGCGCCAAACAAAACGTCGCGCCGTTTCTCAAGAACCCGCGCTTCCGTTTCATCGATCACAACGTCAGCCGCTACATCGAAGTGCCCGAGCCCCTCGACTTCATTTTGCATTTCGCCTCGCCGGCGAGCCCGGTGGATTATTTGGAACTGCCGATTCCGACGCTTAAAGTCGGCGCCTTGGGCACGCACAATACGCTGGGTCTGGCCAAGTCTAAGGACGCGATCTACTTGCTGGCGTCGACCTCGGAAGTTTACGGCGATCCGTTGGTGCGGCCGCAGACCGAAGATTATTGGGGCAACGTCAATCCCATCGGCCCGCGCGGAGTGTACGACGAGGCAAAGCGTTTCGCCGAAGCCATGACCATGGCGTATCATCGTTATCATGGCTTGAAGACGCGCATCGTGCGCATTTTTAACACCTACGGGCCGAGGATGCGGCTGCGCGACGGCCGGGTGGTGCCGAACTTTATTATGCAAGCGTTGAAAAATGAACCGCTGACGGTTTACGGCGAGGGACAGCAGACCCGAAGTTTTCAGTACGTCGACGACTTGGTCGCCGGTCTCAATAAACTGCTGCATGCCGATTACCACCTGCCGGTCAATATCGGCAACCCGGCGGAGATGACCGTGTTGGAGTTCGCCAACAAAATCATCGAGATCACCGGCTCCAAGAGCACGATCATTTACAAACCGCTGCCCGAGGACGATCCCCAGGTGCGCCAACCCGACATCGCCAAAGCGAAAGAGCTTCTCGGTTGGGAGCCCAAGGTGACGCTGGAAACCGGCCTGATGAAAACCATCGAATACTTTCGCTCAAGACTAACGGAGTAGCAAAAATGAAAATTGTCGTTACCGGCGGCGCGGGATTTATCGCGTCGCATATCGTCGATGCTTTCATCGAGCGCGGCCATGAAGTGCATATCTTCGATGACCTTTCCACCGGGCAGAAGGCCAATCTCAATCCCAAAGCGACGTTCCACGCCGTCGACATCGCCGATGTCAAAGCCGCGCGGCTGATCGAGCAAATCAAACCGGAAGCGCTCAGCCATCATGCCGCGCAAATGGACGTGCGCCATTCGGTGGCCGATCCAACTTTTGACGCGCGGGTTAATATTCTCGGCTTTATTAATCTTCTCGAAGGATGCAAAAACGCCGGAGTGAAAAAAGTCATGTTCGCGTCCTCGGGCGGCGCGGTTTACGGCGAACAGGAAATTTATCCGGCGCCGGAGAGCCACGTCACTCTGCCGGCGAGTCCCTACGGCGTCAGCAAACGCACCGGCGAGCTGTATCTTTCTTACTATCATCAAGCCTACGGTCTGCCCTATATCGCGCTGCGCTACGCCAATGTCTATGGCCCGCGCCAGTCCGCCAAAGGCGAAGCCGGCGTGGTGGCGATTTTTCTGTCAATGCTTTTGTCGGGCAAGACGGCGCTGATCAACGGCGACGGCAAGCAGACGCGCGATTATGTCTTTGTCGGCGACGTGGTGGCGGCCAACCTCGCCGCGCTGGAGTCGTCCTACATCGGCCAGATCAATATCGGCACCGGCGTGGAAACCGATGTTGTCGCGATTTACGATCATCTGCGCCAGGCGGTGGGCAGCGCGACCGAGGCCCAGCATGGACCGGCCAAACCGGGCGAGCAGCGCCGCAGTTGTTTGGACAACCGCCATGCCGGCGCGGTGTTGGGATGGCGGCCGCAGGTGGCGTTAGCCGACGGACTGCGGCGCACCGCCGAATATTATCGCGAGAACCAGGCTCGATGATTCTCGATCACATTAGAAACTTCTCGATCATCGCGCATATCGATCATGGGAAATCGACTTTGGCCGACCGGCTGCTCGAATTCACCGGCGCGGTGAGCGCGCGCGACAAAACCGACCAGATTCTCGACAGCATGGATCTCGAACGGGAACGGGGCATCACGATCAAAGCCAGCCCGGTTTGCTTGTACTACAAGGCCAAGGACGGCAAAGAGTACAAGCTCAATCTGATCGACACGCCGGGCCACGTCGATTTCACCTATGAAGTATCGCGCAGTTTAGCGGCTTGCGAAGGCGCTTTGTTGGTCGTCGATGCCGCCCAGGGCGTTGAAGCCCAAACCGTCGCCAACGTCCATATGGCGTTGGATCACAATTTAGAAATCCTCCCGGTGATCAACAAGATCGATTTGCCGAGCGCGGAACCCGAGCGGGTTAGAACCGAGATCGAAGACGTCATCGGCATCGACGCCTCCTATGCGATCCCGGCCAGCGCCAAAGAAGGAATCGGCACCGAAGAGATCCTCGAGGGCATCATCCATCATTTTCCGCCGCCCACGGGCGATCCGGCGGCGCCGCTGCGCGCCCTGATCATCGACTGCTGGTTCGATCCCTACCACGGCGCGGTGGTGATGCTCAGGCTGTTCGACGGCGCGCTGCAAAAAGGCACCAAGATTCGCATGATGTCGAGCGGGCGAGTGTTCGAGGTGTTGCGTCTCGGCGTCAATTCTCCCGTGCCGCTTGAAGTTGCCGAACTTAGAGCCGGCGAAGTCGGCTTCATCATGGCGGGGATCAAAGAAGTCGCCGAGACCCGCATCGGCGATACCATTACCACCGACGAGCGGCCAGCGAGCGCGGCGCTGCCCGGTTTCAAGCCGTTGAAGCCGATGGTTTTTAGCGGGCTATATCCAACCGATTCCGGCCAGTATCAGGCGCTGCGCGATGCCTTGGAAAAACTCCGGCTCAACGATTCGTCGTTTACTTTCGAGCCCGAGACTTCCCAGGCGCTGGGCTTCGGTTTCCGCTGCGGTTTTTTGGGCCTGCTGCACATGGACATCATCCGCGAACGGCTGGAGCGGGAGTTTGCGCTTAGCCTAATCACCACGGCGGCGACGGTAATTTACCGGGTCGTCACCGTTACCGGCGAGACGGTGGTGATCGATAATCCGGTGAAGCTTCCCGACGAAGGCGAAATCGAACGCATCGAGGAGCCGGTGATTCAAGCGACTTTGCATCTGCCGCAAGAATATCTTGGCGCCGTCTTAACCCTTTGCCAGGAAAAGCGCGGCATGCAGAAAGAAATCAAATATCTCGGGCCCAAGCGCGCCATGTTGGTATACGAGCTGCCGTTAAACGAGATCGTCGTCGATTTTTATGATAGGCTAAAATCGGTCAGCCGTGGCTACGCCTCGATGGACTACGAAGCGGTCGGTTACCGCGAGGCGGATCTGGTCAAGCTCGACGTGCGCATCAACGGCGATGTCGTCGATGCCATGTCGATGATCGTGCACCGGGAAAACGCCTACCACCGCGGCCGCGAGTTAGTGCATACGATGCGTGGATTAATCCCGCGCCAGATGTTCGAAGTCGTCATTCAAGCCGCCATCGGCAGCCGGATTATTTCCCGCGAGACGGTCAAGGCGCTGCGTAAAGACGTGATCGCCAAGTGCTACGGCGGCGACATCACGCGCAAACGCAAGTTGTTGGAGCGCCAAAAAGAAGGTAAGAAACGGATGAAGCAGGTCGGCAAAGTGGAAATTCCCCAGGAAGCGTTTCTGGCGGCGTTAAAAATTTAGCGCCTGGGGTTGCCAATGGCGGCGGAAAAGGTGAATAAGGTGAAAGACACGAGTGCGATGGACAGTGTGGCAACGGTGAAAACGAAGTCGACCTTCCGCGAATACGCGGAAGCGATCATCATGGCGCTGGTTTTGGCGCTGTTTATCCGAACCTTTATCGTTCAGGCGTTCAAGATACCCTCCGGTTCGATGATCCCGACGCTGCAGATCGGCGATCATATACTCGTCAACAAGCTATCTTACGGCGTGCGCATGCCGTTTTTGGAAAAGTATTTGCTCGGTTACGCCACGCCGCAGCGCGGCGACGTGGTCGTGTTTATTTTTCCCGAGGACGATTCCAAGGACTTTATCAAACGGGTGGTCGGCGTGGCGGGCGATACGGTCGAGGTGCGCGCCAAGAAGGTTTT
>OELC01000419.1_pt1 | contig 18398 bp, 21 predicted proteins | sample 1503131 | NCBI WGS metagenome assembly OELC01 (sample SAMEA104379562, study PRJEB20068) | metagenome | isolation source: 1998 | reverse complement strand
CCGCCGTAATAATGGGAATAGTAGCGGCTCGCCGGACCGCCGGCTTCGCACCAGCGTTCCTCGACGACGACGTTATTGTTGTCGACGCAGCGCTTGGCTTCGACCCAATCGCCGTCTTGATCGCTGTCGCAACCGTTCATGACGGCGGCGGCGAAGGATGACAAAAATGCCAGCGTGACTTGGGCGGATTTTTTCATTCCGTTCAGCCGTGGGTGTAGCCTAGCGTCAACGCAAGAAAGATCACCGCTTTGAACAACGCGGCGGCGATGTTGCGTTGCTCCATCACTTCGTCGCGCAGCCGCGTGGAATGAAACCGCAAGAGGTCGGACAACCCATGAGCGAAGAGCATCAGCAACATCCAGACTACGAGATAGGCCGCGACGATCATCATGTCGTGGCGCCAGCCCGCGGATGGACCGCTGATGACCGCGCCGCAAACCATGCCGGCCGAGAGTAGAAAGCCGCCGAGGGAAATGGCGGCTGCGAGGTTTTGCTGGTCCAACGCCGCGTCGATGTCGCGATCGATCGCCCGGTAAAGCGCGGCCATGACGATGAGCAGCGCTTGGCCGATCAAGAACCAGACGATGGCTATCGATGGGGCTTTTTGCCAGTCGTAGAACGCGCCAGCGATGACGTAGGCGCTGGCCATGTAAGTGGCGCCTTCGATGAGCGCGACGGCGAGATTTTTTTCTTGCACCACTTCGCGATTGTTGCTGAAGCGATAAAGAATCAGCCAGTCGTTTAGATAGCGCGACAGATAGATCAAGGTCACGGCGACGAGCGCCTGCTGAGTGAACAACCAAGCGCCGGAGTCGCCTTGACTGCGATCGAAGATGCCGAGCACGGCGAAGACCGCGGCGATGGCGAACAGCGCGTAGCGCAGCGCCAGCGCGGCATTGTCGCGGAACAGCATTTCGTTGACCGGATCGTAGCCTTCGATTTTGCCGCTGAGCCAGAGCAGCGCCGCCAAACTGACGAGCAGCAGCACAATTCCCGCGGCCAATGACAACGGAGCGAGGAGCATGGGTAAAGAAATCATTTCATTTTCCTTAGCGCGCGAGCGTAATATGTTATAAGAACCTGCCACGCGAACAATCGCAATCGCGCGACGCGGCAAGGGCTAAGTTAACACAAAGGTGATTCATGGAACAAAATAAAAACTCGCAATCCTACTCGCGCGCCATCGGCGGTTTTGCCCGCGGCCTTAAGCTCGCCGACGTGCCCACCGATGTGATCGCCAAAGCCAAGCTGGTTTTTCTCGACACCCTGGGCATCGCCTTGGCGTCATCGACCATGGATTTCGGCGCCATGGTCAGCAACGTTGCGCGCAAGCTCGGCGGCGACAAGCAGAGCGTGGTGATCGGCTCGGCAAATCGTGTCGCGGCGGCCAATGCGGTGATCGCCAACGGCACGCTGGCCCATGGCTTGGATTACGACGACACTTTGGAAGAGGCGATCGTGCACACCGGCTCGTGCGCTTGGATGACCGCTTTGGCCGTGGGCGAAGCCGTCGGCGCCAGCGGCGCGGCGGTGCTGGAAGCCGCGCTCGTCGGCACCGAAGTCTTATGCAAAGTCGGCCTGGTGGCGCCGGGAAAATTTCACGCCCGCGGTTTTCATCCGACCGCGATCTGTTCGACTTTTGGCGCGGCTGCGGCTGCGGGCAAACTCTACGGACTCGATGCCGACCAATGGGTCGATGCTTTCGGTCTTTGCGGCAGTCAGAGCTCAGGGATTATCGAGTACCTGGCCGACGGTACCTGGACCAAGCGCATGCATCCGGGCTGGTCGGCCCACGGCGGCGTGATCGCTTGTCTGTTGGCCCAAGAAGGTTTTCGCGGTCCGGCAAAAGTATTCGAGGGCACCGACGGTTTTTTTAAAGCCTTCGGCGGCAAGAACGACTACCGCTACGAAAAACTTTTCGAACTCGGTAAAGTTTGGGAGATTCCCAAGCTGGCTTTCAAATCTTATCCATGCGGTTCGATCTCCCATCCTTATATGGACTGCGCGCTCAAGATTAAGCAAAAACATTCGCCCGCGCCCGAGGAAATCGCCGAGGTGGTTTGCCGCACGGCGGAAGGTCCGGTGCATCGATTGTGGGAGCCCCTGGCGGACAAGCAAAAACCGCTGAGCTCTTACGGCGCCAAGTTTAGTTTGCCGTTCAGCATCGCCGTCATGCTGGTGCGCGGCCGGGCCGGGCTCGAAGAATTTACCGACGCGGCGATTGCCGATGGCGCGGTGCTCAAGCTTGCGGCCAAGGTGCGCTACCAGCTCGATCCGAGCATCGACTACCCGCGCCATTTTTCCGGCCACGTCAAAGTGACGCTGGCCAACGGCCAAGTGTTGGAAGAAAACCAGCCCCATCCGCGCGGCGGCTTGGAAGATCCGCTGCCGCCGGTCGAGATCGTCGAAAAGTTTCGCGCCAATGCGCGGCTCGCGCTGCCGGCTGAAACCGGCGAGAAGGTCATCGACGCGGTGAATCATCTTGAAGGGCTCGGCTCCATCGCCGCGCTGAGTGAATTGCTACTTCGGCGTTGATTGTGGGTGGGGAGGGCGGACATCCTTCGATCGGCTCAGGACAAGCTCCGGTCCGCCCCTACGTCGCATTATTGGCATGGCCGCCGGTGCGGCTCCGGGTGACAAAGTGAACCGCGACGCCGACCGCTAATAGGCCGATGAAAGTTGCCACGCCGCTGACGATTTTCGGATCGCTGGCGCCAAACAGCCAGCCCAGATTCTCCCGGCGAAAATCGCCGAACACGCGCAACGATTTCAAGCCGACGATCCAACCGGCGTGCAGGCCGATGGCTAAATAGATTTTACCGGTTCGTAATAGCGCGTAACTGAGCACGATGCCGATGAGCCAGAGGCTCATCAATCCCGGCAGGATCGCCAGCGGATCGCCGAACGGCGCGAAGGTGGTGAGCAAATGGCGAAACCCGGCCAACGGCTCGATACCTTCGAAAAAATAGCTGCGGCCGGGTTTGACAAAGTGCAGTGCCGAGAAAAACAGATTGACTCCCAAAAACGCGCGAGCCGGTTGACCGGCGTCGTGGATGGCCTTGAAGAGCAGGCCGCGAAAAAATATTTCTTCTAGGCCGCCGGCGAAGATCCCGGCGCTGATAGCGCCGGCGATGGTGCCGAGCCCGCGCCCCAACGACAGGCGAAAAAACGGCGTGAAGACGCCATTGAATGTCATGAGCGCGGCTAGGACCACCATAGAGCCGAGCGCTAGTCCCAGTCCCATTGCTAAGTCGCGCCAGCCGTTACCGAAGTCGTCGACGAACAGCCGCTTTAACTGCACGCCGGCGAATTGGCGCCGGCAGACAATGAAAAGCCCGATGCCGGAAATCATGAAGGCCCGGTTAAAGACCCGCGAAAAGGGAATGCGCTCGGCAACAAGATTGGGCCAGTGCGCGTGGGCCCAATTGGCGCCCACCGCGAGCCATGGACTGATCGCACATGTGAGTGCCAAGGCGGCGAATAAGAAAAATATCAGCCGGCGCGGATAGTTCGGTGACGATTGAGGCGATTCCATGACTTTAATGACTATGTTATAGCGATTTCGGGATGGCAAGCAGGGCAGCGAAAATATTGCTCGGCAAGAGCGCGCTAATCACCGGCGCCAGCCGCGGCATCGGCCGGGCGGTCGCCGCCGCCTACGCTCAAGCCGGCGCGGGAGTTTTTATTTGCGGCCGCAATCCAAGCGATGTGGAGAGCGCGCGCCGCGAGCTTGGTGTGGACGGCGCGGCGGGCGACATCGCGCGGGCGGATGACGCGCAGCGGATCGTCAGCGCGACGCTGCAGCGCTTTGGCGCCATCGATGTGCTGGTCAACAACGCCGGCATTCTCGGTCCGCGGGCGGCCATCGCCGATTATCCGATCGCCGCCTGGGAGGAAGTCCTGCGCATTAATTTAACCGGGCTGTTCTTGATCACGCACGAAGTATTGCCGGCGATGTTGGCGCGCGGCAGCGGTTCGATCATCAACGTCACCTCCGGCGTTGGCCGGATCGGCAAGGCGAAATGGGGCGCCTATGCGGTGTCCAAAGCCGGACTGGAGAGCTTTACTCAGGTGCTTGCCGAGGAAGTCAAATCGGCCGGCATTCGAGTAAATTCGGTCAATCCGGCGGCCACTCGAACCGCCATGCGGGCTCAGGCTTATCCCGAAGAGGATCCGTTAACGCTTCCCACGCCAGATAGCGTCGTGCCGATCTTTCTCCATCTCGCGTCCGATGCCTCAGTTGGGGTCAGCGGCCAATCGTTAAATGCCCGGGATTGGCCAGGGGGACCCAGTTGACTATCGGGGTAAGAATCGGATAAAAGAATGCTCACTATGCCATGGGTAAAACGTTCATCTACAACTAATCGATTCTACTGGATTGTTGCCGCGGTTGCGTCGGTCATTGTCGGTGTCTCGGCCGGCTATTCGTGGTGGGGCGACACAGCTTCAGTGGTTAGCATCGTCGAACAAGAACTGGCGAACTCGCAAGCCCAGGTGCGCATGCTGGAAAAGCGCGTGAAAGCGCTCGAAGCCAAGCTCGGCATCGATAGCGAGACCGCCGCCGTGACGGATCAACCGGTCAAAGCATACTAAGCGTCATTCTGGCGCGACATTCAAGCACTTGTTTCAACTTGCCAAGAACACCCGCGCATGACGGGGTGACCATGCTGAAGTTATCATTTATTTTTCTCGCCGCTTTTTGTCTTGGCTGTCTTGGCTGTCTTGGCTCCGCCGAGGCCCAAGATCTCAAGAAAATAAAAATCGGCTATCCGGCAATTTCCTACAACCAAATTCATATTTGGATCGCTAAGGACGCCGGGCTTTATCGCAAGTACGGCCTCGACGCCGAGGTCATCTTTTTCCGCGGCGGGCAAATAGCGACCCAGGCGCTGGTCGCGGGCGATCCGCCGATCGTCAATATCGGCACGGTGGTGCAAGCCGGCTTGCAGGGCCATGACATCGTGCTGGTGGCGTCGTCGGAGTCGGCCTACAACTATTCCGTTGTCGCGCGGCCGGGCATTTCTCGTGTTGAACAACTCAAAGGAAAAAAACTCGGCGTCAGCGGCTTCGGCTCGGCGTCGCACAACGCATCCTTGATTCTGCTCAAAAAATTCAATCTCGAAGCGAACAAAGACGTGGCGCTGGTGGTCGCCGGGCCGACCATGGAAAGATTGAGCGCGGTGGATTCCGGCCGCATCGAAGCGACGATCCTCACGCCCTCCGAGTTGCCGCGGGCGCGCCGTCAAGGTTTGGTTGAAGTTTACGACATGCTCGAGCTCAACATCGAAGTGCAGGGTAACGGCCTTGCGACTTCAAAAAGTTTTATCCGCGGCCAGCGAGAGACCGTGCTGAGCACCCTGCGCTCGTACGTTGAAGCGATTTATTTCATCGGCAAGAACCGCGACGAGGCGAAACGCATCGCCGGCAAGTACATGCGCACCAACGAGCAGGACGTGTTGGACGCCACCGTCGACTGGTTCGTCAAGCGGGTCGGCAAACGGCCCTATCCAACCTTGAAAGGCATTCAATACCTGCTCGATGAAGTGGCGCCGAAAATCCCCCAGGCGAAAAGCGCCAAACCGGAACAGTTCGCCGATTTGTCGTTGCTCCAACAATTGGAGAAAGAGGGTTTCTTTGGCGAGATGGCGAAGCGCTATCCATAAACTTTCCGCACCCAATCGAACCAAGCCGATCACGGAGGTACGCTCATGAACTTAAAAATTGGCGACCGTTTTCCCGACATCGAATTACCGGATCAGGACGGCCAAGCAGTTAAGCTCTCCGAGTTGGTCGGCAAGTTTCCGTTCATCCTGACCTTCTATCGCGGCTATTGGTGAGCGAAATGCCAGGTGCAGTTGCGCCACTATGTCGAACTTCAAAAAGAGCTGGCGGTCAATTACTGTAAACTCGCCGTGTGCAGCGTCGATTCGCCGGATATTAACGACGCGTTCCGCACCGGGCTCGGCGCGCAGTTTCCGTTCCTGAGCGATCAGGAGCGCAAGGTCGTTAAACTGCTAGACATGACTGAAACTTCCAAGAGCATGGGTGTGACCGCCATGCCGCATACCTTTGCGCTCATGCCGGATCTGACGATTCATAATTTTTACAACGGCTATTGGTATTTGGGCCGGCCGACCTTGGATGAATTGCGCGCCGATTTGCGCGCGATGTTGCGCAAGGTTCGTCCGGACTTCCAAGGACCGGTCGGCTAGCTCTGCCTTGGCGTTGGCCTAGGGTTGAAAGCGCCCTGGCGAATCGGTAGTATTTTTTTATGATTACTCCTGAAGAGATCAAACAGACTCTATCTGCGGCGCTCCCGGTTGAGGTGATTGAAACCCAAGATCTCACCGGCGGCGGCGATCATTGGCAGGTGATCATCGTTTCGTCGGCCTTCGACGGCAAAGGTTTGCTGGAGCAACACCGCATGGTCAACGACGTGCTGAAGGATCCGTTGGCGGATCAGCGCATCCATGCGCTGTCTTTGAAGACTTATAGCCCGGCGCAGTGGCAAAGGCTCGGCGCCTGAAAAAATCGGATTCAACCGTTAAACAAGGAGACCTAGTTATGGCCGAAGATGTCATGAACAAAATCGACGAGAAGGTAAAGAACAATAAAGTGATGGTCTACATGAAAGGCACGCCGGATTTTCCCCAGTGCGGCTTTTCCGCCCACACCGTGGAAATTCTCAAATCCTATGGATTCCCCTTCGCCAGCGACGACGTGCTGGCCGACTCGGCGGTCCGGGAAGGGATCAAGCGCTATTCCAACTGGCCGACGATTCCGCAGATTTATATCGACGGTAAGTTTGTCGGCGGCTGCGACATCGTGCACGAACTGCACGAGCGCGGCGAGCTTGAGCCGATGCTCAAGGCCGCCTTCGCGAAATAAGAAAAAAGAAAAAGGCCCCGGATCTATAAAGATTCGGGGCCTTTTTGCGTCTAATTGCTAAAGGGAGGGTTGAGCCGTGATAAATAAACGATTTACCGCGATATTTCTGACCCTCGTAATGGCTAGCTCCTGCGCTTTACTCGGCCAAGGCAACTTCGATCAGGGTTTGAGCTTATTCAATCAAGGCCGATTCGCCGCGGCGATTCCCTATCTGGAAGAGGCGACGCGCGACGACCCCAACTCCGCCCGAGCTTATCTCTATCTCGGCCGGGCCTATATCAGCCAGAGCAATTGGCGCGCAGCCATTCAACCGTTACGGACCGCCTTCCGCCTTTCGCCTCAGGATGCCCAACAAGAGATCGTGAATTTGATTGTCGATGCGGGCTTCGCGGCGTTTCTCAATGACTTCCGGTTCGGCGATTTGCTCGATCAGTCCAGCCGGCCAAGAGCAAACTTTTAGCCTTCGCAATTCGTATCGGCGGCTCGGTTGCCGCCGACACAACTTAGCAAACCAGAGGAGGGTTCGTGAAGAAATTTTTAGTGACGTTAGTGTTCATACTTTTGGCGGCCAGCCCGGCATCGGCGCAATTCGACAAATTGTTGAAAGGCTTAGGCAGCAATCTGCCGAGCGTCGGTGGCAGCTCGCTGAGCGACGCGAAGATTGGCTCGGGACTCCAAGAAGCGCTCAAAGTCGGCACCGAAAACGCGGTGGGCCAGACCGGCGCGGTGGACGGCTTCTTGATGAACAAAGCGATCAAAATCTTGATGCCCAAAACCTTGCAGAACATGGAGAAGCCGTTGCGCCTGGTCGGTTATGGCCCCAAGATCGACGAGTTCGTCGTCGGCATGAACCGCGCCGCGGAAAAGGCGGTGCCGTTCGCCAAAGATATTTTCTGGGCCGCCATCGGCCAGATGAGTTTCGACGACGTGAAGAAAGTTCTAAACGGCGGCGACACCGCGGCGACGGATTATTTCAAATCGAAGACCACCAAACAGTTGCAGGAAGCCTTCTTGCCATCGGTCACCGACGTGATGAATCAAGTCGGCGTGAACCGGCAATACAACGAACTCATGGGCAAGTACAAAGACGTGCCGTTTTCCAAGAGCATCACTTTCGACGCCAATAAATACGTGACCGAAAAAGCCACCGACGGAATTTTCTATGTCGTCGCCCAAGAAGAGAAAAAAATCCGCACCAACCCGGCGGCGCGGGTGACGGACTTGCTCAAGGAAGTGTTCGGCAGCGTCAAGAAGTAATTACCAATTCATAAAAATAGTTCGAGCAAGAAAACGGCGAGCCGGCAAATTCCAGCTCGCCGTTTTCATTTGCAATTGTCGTGAGTCAGATTATCGGTGATGCCCTCGGTTTGGCCAAGCCGGTTGCCAGTTTTCGCCTTCGCCAATTCCAGCCAGACTGGCTGGGAAGGGGCCAAAAAAATTGAGAAGTAAAAGTAAACCTCAAGCCCGCGTCTATTTTTACTTTGTACTTGATTTCTTCATGTCCCGTTGTCCGTGGGCACCCCTTGCTACAACACTTGCGCTCCTATAGAGTCAATGGCGAATCATTCCTTCCGCCGTAATGGCGCGCAAGAGGTAGAAGGCCGGGCCACACAGGCAACGGTGGCATGGACTTCGGCTCCGGTTCGACAGCGAACGTATCCTCGGTTCTGACCCCTTCCTCTTCCAATTTCCAAAGGCTATCAAGAGCCTGAAAAGGAGAGTCCTATGCATCCTATATTATTGGTCGCCATACCCTTAGGGTTGGTGATCCTGGGTATGGCACTGAACAGCATCGATCTCGGCTTCAATCAACCGCCGAGTTCCACTGAGCAAGATCCAGTCAAGAAACTGACGGCGGAAAAGGAGTCCTACCGCAAATTCTTCGATCAACAGAGAAGCCGGTCGATCAAGCGCCAGAAACGGGTCGGCCAGTATGCCTGGTTGGTGTTGGCCTCCTTCGTCGGCGCCTTCATTTGGCTCTATGCGGACACCGTGAGCAAGACGAGCCTTTCGACTCGAATTGCCGGGCTGCAAACATTGGCAACCGAAGAAGGCAAACAGATGGTTCTCTCGGTGACTCTAAGCGACGGGAACAATGTCAAATACCTGATCAAGCTGCCTGAGGCCAGTAAATTGCAGGCCGCCACGAAAGAAGAGGTTAAGCTAGAAAAGGTCTCATCGTGGGAGATCGAAAGATTGGGCACGGCTCTTAGTACCGGCGATAATCCCTTGACGCTTGGCGTCGCACTGAAGCTTACCCAACTAGCAGTCGAACCTAGATAGACGCGAGATTTCCAAAGACCCAAATCAGCCTGAGGCGCCGATTCGGCGCCCCAGGCTGATTGCCGTCATTTCGACGTTTTGCGAATTCTCGGAGCGGCGAAGCCCCGTAGGTCGGGTTAGCGCAACGTAACCCGACGCCTAACTAAAAAAGATTTTTTAAACCACGAAAAGCACGAACCACACGAAAAAGATTTTCCGACTTTCGTGCCTTTCATGGTTGCATCTTTCTTTGCGGTTATCGGAAGCGTCGGGTTACGCAGGGCTAACCCGACCTACCAACTATTTAGTTCGCCAGCGACGCCATCAATCTGCCGTAGCCGCTCACTTCCTGCTTCACCTTCGCCATCTTCAACGCGTGCCAGATGTAAGCCTGGGAGCTGGTGATCACCGGCTTGCCGATTTCCCGCTCCAGCAAATCGACATCGGTGATCGTCGGCCAGCGCGGGCAGGGGACGAAGACGCCGTCGGCTTCGGGCGCCGATTCGTAGAGGCGTTTGGCGATTTTATACGCCGCGTGTTCGTCCATGTCGGTGATGTCGGCATTTTTGCGCACGCCGTAGCCTTGGATCTTGAGAACTTTGAAACCCGAGGCTTCGAGAAAGGCTTTCATGCGATCGTTGAGCGTGTCCTCGTGCGGCGTGGCGACAACGAGCTTGTGAAGGTTGAGCGATTTGAGCGCTTCGATTTCGCCGGTGATGCCGGGCGATACCGGCACGCCGTATTTGTCGCTTAGCCGTTTGCCCATTTCGATATCGCTGCCGTAGCCCAACTTGGTGAACAGCGGCGAGCCGCCGATGATCACCGAGTCGCATTTATTATCGACAAGATCCGCCGCCGCTTCTTCGATGCGTTGGAGCTGCCGTTCCAAGTCCGCGTCGACCAATTGGCGGATCGTGCCGGTGCTGTTGAGCATCATAAATCCTTCGGGCAGCATCCGGTAAAACTCGTAAACCAAAGTGTCGCCCCGCGATGGGGCGACATGACCGATTCTTACACGCCATCCGTACATTCTTCTTCCTCCTATTAGTTGGTTGTCAGCGAAGGTCCATTCGACTTCCGCTATTGATTTCTGACCGCTGACTTCTGGCTTCTGTTTTCTACCAATTCAACCACGCGCCATTCACGTGAATCGTCTGCCCGGTGATGTAATTGTTTTCGTCTTGAACCAAGAAGATCGCCGCGCTGGCGATGTTTTCCGGCTTTCCCGTGTGGCCCATGGGGATCTGCGCTTCGGCCGCCGCCCAAGCTTCGTCGCTGTAGTGGCCGCGCACTTTGGGCGTTTCGATGCGGCCCGGCGCGATGGCGTTGATGTTGATGCCGTCCTTCGCATGTTCCAGCGCCAGCGATTTGGTGAACACCGCGACGCCGGCCTTGGCCGTCGCGTAGCTGGCGCGGGTGGCGTTGCCGGTGAAGCCATAGATGGACGAGATGCTGACGATTTTTCCGTAATGGGCTTTGAGCATGGTCGGCAACACGGCTTGGGAGCAGAGAAATACCGATTTCAAATTCATCTCAATGACCCGATCCCAATCCTCTGCGGTAATGTCGACGACGTTCTTGCGCTCGGCGCCGCCGGCGACGTTGACTAGAATGTCGATCTTGCCCCAACGGTCGAGGGTGGCTTTGATCATGTCGTTGACGGAAGGCTTTTTCGTCACGTCGGCAACGATGGAAATCGCGTCGGTGCCGCGATCGGCGATTTCTTTGACCCGCGCTTTGGCGGCCTCCGCGTCGATGTCGGCCACCGCAAGCTTGGCGCCCTCGCGGGCGAAGCGCTGCACGATGGCGCCGCCGATGCCGCCGCCGCCGCCGGTGACGACGGCAATTTTGTTATCGATCACGCCCATCTGATTTCCTCCGATCTTTGCGCTGACGGTTTATCTATGTAACCGAACAATTCGTCGAGATCATGGATACGCCGCACGCGCGGATGATCGAACCTCTGATTGTAGGGCCGGTGCGGCATCAGGACGACCGCTTCGGTTTGCGTCGCCACGTCTTCGCAGTTTTCGTGGCGGTCGTCGACGAACAGTTCGATGTTGAGTTGATTCACCAGTTGGGACTTTTTCTCTTGGGTGAAATGCACCACCGGATTGGCGACGCCATGACGGCGCAGCCAATCGCAAGTCACGTGATTGATGTCGTAGGTGTCGCGCACCCAGCGGTGGGTGATGAAAACGACTTCGTTCCGGCAGCTCAAGCGGTTGAGGGACTGCCATTGGCTTTCAGACGGTAGCGGCTCTAGAACGCGCCAGAATTCCGGATCGTAGGAAGCATCGACCATGCAGTCGTAAATTAGCTCCTGGGTCAGAAAGGGATGGTGTTGAAAGTTGGGATCGGTGATCGACGCCGGATCGATCGGCCCGCCACCGAGGCGATTTTCAAGCAACCGCAGAAACGGCGTGACGAAATCCGCCAACACGCCGTCGATGTCCAAGCCGATCATCATGGAAACCACAATCTAGGGAAAATGGCTGAAAGCGTCAACCGCGAAGCGGCAGAGTCGCAACCGAAACTCGGAATGTCTCGCGCAAAGCACGCAAAGGGCGCAAAGAAACAAAAAGGTCATGTCATTTCGACCGAAGGGAGAAAACCGTCCGAGGTCACTCGTATCACTTCAGGATGACGGGCCTCGCCCGTCGCTTTGCGACCTTTGCGTTCTTGGCGCGAGGAATGTCCGACTCCGAGGGTCTTTGGGTGAATGGCGCGAGTAAATTCGTTTGACTGTCGGCGACACACTTGGATAGTGTCCAGGGTGAGCCGATTAAGCTGCCGGAAGCGCCAATTAATAGGAGGAGAGCAAAATGATATCGCAGATTCGTATTTACACGATCAATAAGGGCGAGATGGATAATTTTCTCAACCACTTCAAAGAGGACGTGATGATGTTGCACCAAAAGATCGGCGTGCCCATCGTCGGCACTTGGGTAAATCGGCCGCAAAACGAATTTATCTGGGTCCGGACCTACAAAGACAAGGCGGAGATCGAAGCGAAGAACAAAGAGTTCCAAGCCGCGGTGGCGGCCGCCGGAGTGAAGCTCGGCGGCAACGTCGCCAAGATGGAAGTGCGCGAGGTCGAAGCGGCGTTTGCGTAGAAGTAGGTTTGATGCGGGGCGATCGATAGTCGATTAGCAAATTCCGAAACCGGAGGCATCCATGTTTTTCAAACAATTGTTCGATCCTGCCTCATCGACGTATAGCTATCTGATCGCCGACGACGAGACGCACGAGGCGGTGCTGATCGATCCGGTCATCGAACAGCTCGAGCGCGACTTGAAGCTAGTGCGCGAGCATGACCTCACCTTGAAGTACGTTCTGGAAACGCACGTCCACGCAGATCACATCACCGCGTCATTGGCGCTCAAGCAGGCTACCGGGGCGCAAACCGCGGTATCGAACGATTGTCACGCGCAAGGCTACGACCGCATGCTCGAGGACGGCAATGTTATCCTGTTCGGCCGCGAGGAGATTCTGGTGATCGCGACGCCCGGCCATACCTCCGGAAGTGTCTCTTACCTGTGGCGCGATCGCGTGCTAACCGGGGATACTCTGCTGATCGGCGGCTGCGGCCGGACCGATTTTCAGAATGGCAGCGCGCAGGCGCTCTGGTCGAGCATCGCTGAAAAGCTGTTCCGTCTCGACGACCAGGTGCTGGTTTACCCTGGCCACGACTATAAGGGCCGCAGGGTGAGCAGCATCGGTGAGGAAAAGCAATTCAATGCGCGCCTGGCCGGAAATAGCCGCGAGGAGTTTATTGCCATCATGAACAACCTCAATCTGCCCATGCCAAAGCGCATCCACGAGGCAGTACCGGCCAATCTGGTCGGAGGCGCGGGCCTCGCGGAATCGGATGGCGCCCACGTGCAGGTTGCACGCGACACCGGCGCACCTTTGCGCAGCGTGTCAGCGCAGCAGCTGGCCGTGCTAGCCGCCGCCGGAAAATTGCATCTCCTAGACGTGCGCACGCCCGGCGAGTTCGCCAGCCTGCGGATCGCGGGTGCGGTCAATGTTCCGTTCGAACGGCTCGATCCGCCAGCGCTGCTGGCGCGATTCGGCGCCGACACGCCGCTTTACTGCGTCTGCCAAACCGGCACGCGCAGCCAATTGGCGGCCGACCGGCTGCGCGCCGCCGGCTTCACCAACGTCGTGCATGTCGATGGCGGCACCAACGCTTGGACATCGGCAGATCTCCCCCTCGTGCGAGGCGAGCGCAGCGTGATTTCACTGGAGCGGCAGGTGCGCATTGCCGCGGGGCTGCTATCCGTGCTCGGCGTCATTTTCGGCGCGTTGATCCATCCCGCGGGTTACGGATTGTCGGCGCTGATCGGCGCCGGTCTTGTCTACGCGGGAGCGACCAACAGCTGCGGCATGTCCATGGTTCTCGCCAGGCTGCCCTGGAATCAGGCGAGCGTCTAGGCTCGAAGGTGCAAATATCGTTTTAGCTCTGTGCTCGGTCTCTAATTCCTGACGTATTTCGTCACGCCCCTCAGTTGTGCTTCTGCTGTGTAGACATTGCCCGCGGCGTCAACGGCGATGCCTTCCCCCATGGTGCCGTCGGCAGAATTCGGCGTCGCGTGGGGCGGAATGAACATCGTCACCTTGCCGTCTCTGAGACTGCCGATCCGGATCCCTCTCTGCCAGCCCGGATGAACCTTTTCGGTGGACTCCGAGTCGGCCGTGTAGATGACGTCGTTCTTGTCGATGGCCAGGCCGCTGGTGCGACCGAAGTCGTCGTGTTCGCCGACGACTTTCCCTTCCTTCGTCAGGATCTGGATGCGATGATTGTGGCGGTCGGCGACGATCAGCCGGCCCTGGGAGTCGAACTCGAGCGCGTGCGGCGTCCGGAACTCCCCCAGCCCTGTTCCGGTCTTGCCGATGACCCTGAGAAACTTCCCATTCTTGTCGAACACCGAGACGCGCCCGACCAGATTGGGATCGGTCACGTTGGTATGGCTCTCTGCGACGTAGACGTCGCCATTGCTCGGGTCCGTTACGACATCGGTCGGGTCAGTCAGGGCTTCGGGAGGATTTCCCCTCACGCCCGGCTTCCCCAGCGTCATCAGAACTTTGCCTTCGGGGCTGAACTTGACGACCACGCTTCCCTTGTTGCCTTCTCCGGGAAACTTGGTGAGTTCGTCCGGGCTCGCCGCGCGCGCGTCGGTCACCCACACATTTCCATCTTGGTCGACATGGATGCCATGCGGCCACACGAACATCCCGCCGCCAAAGCTCCTGATCTCCTTGCCTGACTCATCGAAATGATGGACCGGGTTCGCTTTGGTGCCGAGGCAGCCGGGGGCGATTCCCGGCGAGCATCGGTCGGTCGCCCACAGCGACTTTCCATCTCGGTCGACGGCCACGCCGTTGGAGCCGCCCCACGGCCTCGCCTCTAGATTGAGCTGTGCCCAATCCCGGATAACGCGATAGGGATTGGCGCCGCTGTTGACGGGTTGCACTTTGTCCGTCTGCGGCGTGCCGCCGCGCTGCTGTGCGTGAACGCTGCTTCCCTGCAGCGCAAACCCGGCGACTATCAGCGGAATGAACCAGGATCGCACGAAAGCTGAAACCGACATCTCCATCGTGTCCTCTTTATAGGAAATTTAAATAGCCTTTTTTCTGACGGGAGCTATATCGCCGATCCGCAGAGCCGTCAATTGTAACGAGGGCTAGGTTGAAATTGCGCTTTTGCGAGGTTTGCGCATAACGCTGATTGCAGGTTGAAAGAAGTTTTATCTCACATAATATTAGCGCTCCACGACGGGCCGCCGTTTTCTCAGCTCATCGGCAGCGTAGGATTGAATTGATCTCTCAGACAGTTCCATTCTACCGGTTTTTTCTTACTGTCCGCCTCTTGCCCGTGTGCGTAAAGCAACAAGCTCAAAAAACTGCCGCTTCTGGTGCGTCGAATGGGAGTTTTAAATTGCGTCATTGCCGCCCAGGCGGGAATCTCTGAATAAAAATAATTCGCCGGCGCTGAAGCGTTTTTCCGCAGCCTTTGCAGTGCCGATTTGCCAAGAAAACTGGCGATTTTTTTCCTCGTGTTCGATGGCAGTGCGCAACCGGGTGTGCTAAAAAAATTTATTCTCAACAATCCAATCGAACAGGAGCATGCAATGCAAGAGGAAGTTCTTGAACAGGTCGATCGTGAGCGGGTCATTGAATTGGCCACCAATTTGGCCAACATCGTCAGCATCACCGGCGACGAAGAAAACGTCGCCAAGTATTTAGGCAGCGAATTCGAGAAACTCGGCATGAACGTCGAGTATCAATATGTCGAAGACGGCCGGCCCAACGTGATCGGTACTTTGAAAGGCACGGGCGGCGGCGCGACTTTGATGTTCAATGCGCATATGGACCACTTCGACGCGCCGCAGGAGACTGTGGTCGACGAAGACCGCATCTACGGTCGTGGCCTGGTCAATATGAAAGCGGCGTTTCCCTGTTACATCGAAGCGGTGGCGGCGTTGCAGAAAGCCGGCGCGAAGCTGAAAGGCGATTTGATAATCGCCGGTGTGGTGGGGGAGATTGAAAAGGCGCAGATCGGCCGTTTTCACGGCAAAGAGTACCGGGGCGCCGGCGTCGGCGCCCGCTACCTGATGGACCATGGCGTGATGGCCGACATGTGCATCATCGGCGAGCCCACCGGCCTGCAACTGCAAATCGGTAACTCCGGTCTACTCTGGGCGCGGGTGAGCGTCGACGGCAAGGCGACCAGGTTCGTTCTCGCCGCCTGCAAAGTCGCCCAAGCGATCCAAGATTGGGAAAAAGAATATCAACGCAAAAATCCCCACAAGTTCATGCTGCCCACGGTGCAGATCGGCGCCATCGACGGCGGCAACGCGTTCAAACCCGGCACCCGCCCGACCACCGACATCTTCGTCATCGTCAAGATGCTGCCCGGCGCGGTGCCGCTGGCGATCAAGCGCGACATTGAAGCGGTCTGTGCAAGGGTGCGCAAGCGTGAGAGCGATATTTTGGACATTCGCGTCGAGCTTTATTTGACGACGCCCGGCTACGAGATTTCCAAGAGCGAGCCTTTAGTGAAAGTAATGGAGAGCGCGCACCGGAGCGTGTTCAAAGGCCCGGTGCCTTACGCCAAGCCGATTCGTTACGGTATCACCAGCGACGGTTCGCGTATCGCTCAGTACGGCGTGCCGGCGATCACCTACGGTCCCGGTTTCGGCACGCATTTGGTCGATCCGACCGAGACCAAAGCCGGCGCGGAGTGGGATTCGCCCACCGGCGTGCGCCGCGGCGTCGGTATCACCAACATGGTGAACTGCACCAAGGTTTACGCCATGGCGGCTTTGGATATTTGTAATCGGAAGAAAGAAGACGTGGCGAAGAGGTAAGAAGATGTGAAAGAGAAAAGGGTTGAGAGGAAAGGTTAATCGATGAGTTCGGTTCGATTCTCAACCTTTTCTCTTTTCTCTGGGAACTCAACGCTATGGATTTGACTTTCGCGCATTATCGTAATCGTTTCTGCATGTTCCGTACTTACTACGCGTTAGCTATCGGTAAGGTGAAGGCGGATGGCATCAACATGACAGTCATCGAGTTACCCGATCCGCCGAGCAAGGAGCAGGAAGACGCTTTAATTGGCGGCCAGGTGCAGGCGGCGAATTTGTATTTGCCGAACTTTCTCCGGCGCAAATTACAAGGCGCGCCGATTCTTGGGCTCGCCACCGAGTGGAAGTCGACGATGAAAGGCAACGGCGTCTTCGTTCTTTCCGATGGGCCGGTGCGAACGCCGAAAGATCTCGAAGGACGGCTGATCGCGACCCATCAGGGGCGGCACGCGATTCATCAGTATTTGCTGCGCAAAGCGTACGGACTCGACGATTCGAAGCTGCGCTGGGAAGGGCACCCGCAGGAGATGCTGCTTGGCGTTTTGCAAAGCGGCAAGGCGGACGCGGTGGTGTTGCTCGATCAATTCTATTTCCGCGGCGAGGCCGCTCCCGGCGTGCGTTGTCTATACAGCGACGGCGAAGCTTGGCAAAAGCTCACCGGTTTCGACGAGATCATCAAGCATATGGTGGCGGCGCGGGAAGATTTGTTGCGCGATCATCCCGGCATTAAAAATACCTTGCTCAAAGCCTTTCGCGAGTCCTTCGCTTATAGCGAGGCGCATCTGGAAGAAGTTGCCGACGTGTTTCTGTCGCGCTATGAAGGCGACCGCGAAGCGCTGCTCGCCTCGGCGCGCTATCCGCGCATCGAGTTTACTTTCACCGCGAAGGAACAACAGCTTGCCCAAGCGGAGATGCAGCTGCTCGTCGACGTGGGCCAGATCCCGCGCACGGCGCCGATCGCTTCGCTGTTCGCGCAATAATGTTTGCGTCCCACCGGCACCGGCGAGTCGGCCTTAAGCGAATCGCTCGGCTCGCCGGCGCGATTGTGTTTACCCTCATGGCGTCGTCCTGCGCGACAACGTTGACTAGCTCGGAAGATGACGCTCGACTTGGCCAAACCGCGACTCTGATCAAAGAAGTCAAAACATTCGGCCAAACTCTCGCCATCGTCCCCACCGAGGCGCTGGGCCGCACGGCTCAAGCGGGTCCGACGTTATCGATGCTCTGGCTGTGGATGCAGCGCGACGGCACCATCGCATTCGGTGCGCCGCTGGATATTCGTCTTGCCATCGGTCTCCATAGCGAGAGGGAAGCACCCAAGCTGGAGCAAGTCTATCGGGTCGACGGCTACAGCGTGTACTACCGCCAGGGCAATGAGTTCGCCGATCCGCGCTCGGTGGCGACGGTGGGATTCGCCGAGGAGCCGATGGTCCGGCGCGTCAAAGTGATCTTGCATGAAGACTTGCACGGCGATGTCAACTTCGCCTTGCCCTGGGAAATCGAGGAGGCGATCGTCACGCCGCTCGGCTCGCTCGCCGCGGTGGAGTATTTTCGCCAGGCCGGCGATGAGAAAAATCTTGCCAACGCCATCAGCTCGGTGGCGGAAGAGCGCAAGGTGTCGCGTGAGTTGATGGCGCTGGTCGGCCAAGCGGAAAAAATATTCGCCGCGGATAAGGTCGAGGCGGCTAAAGCAAAGATTTTGGCTTTGCTCGCGAATTTTCCCAGCTATCAGCGCCAGTTCGAACGCCAGACTCGCGGGCAACATGGGCCGACTGTGCTGGAAGCGAAGCTTAGCCACGATCTGGCTTACTATCGATACTTCGATCGGGTTGCGGCGGTGGCGGAGCGGGCACCGAGTTTGAGCCGGTTGATTGAAGA
>OELC01000624.1_pt4 | contig 18663 bp, 15 predicted proteins | sample 1503131 | NCBI WGS metagenome assembly OELC01 (sample SAMEA104379562, study PRJEB20068) | metagenome | isolation source: 1998 | reverse complement strand
ATTTGAACATGGGCGCTGCCATTGGCGACCTGATCTTTGACCGAGCGCGCCGCCTCGCCCGCCGAAACGATTTTTTGCCCGCGCCACTCGCCCAGGGTGAAGCTGTGATTGCCGTCGATATGCTTTTGCACCGCCTGCGGCGCGTCTAGGGTCAATGTATCGCTATCGACCTGAACCACGTAAGCTGTCGGCACCTGGTCGGAAATAAACAAAAGCCGTTCCCAGCATCCGCCATTGGGACAGCGGCTATTGGCCACCGACGTGACCGGCAGAATTTCAATCGGCTGAATATGCTGCCGTAAGATTTCTTTATCGCTCTGCGTCAACGAAGTGTCGTCGAGGACGAAAACCTTTTGCGGCCGCACATGGCGCGCCAGCGACTTGATCGCCAGCAGATACATAACGATATCGCGATGGCAGACCTGGCTGACAAACAACGCGCTGGCGCTGGGATCGCAGTGTAGCGGCGCGGTGTTAAACACCTCGCGCGCGTTAAAGCGAAACCAAGCCGTCGAAAATTTACGTTTTAACCCGTAGAGCAATAGCGAACTCGGGACGTCTACTGCAAAGTCGTTGATTCGAGAGCGTTGTGACTTGCCCTAATCCCAACTCACCCAGGCAGCGTTGTGCCCATAGATCCGGCAATTGCGTGGCAACAAACGATTGAAACAACGAACCGCCAAACCAACAGCTGGCACTGTTCTAAAGTCGTTAAAATAAAAGTACAGACGGCGATACTCAACCGGAATCGCCGCAAATTCTTTCGAATTTTCGATACCCTTGAAGAGTAATACTCTACCGAACGGCGAAAGTAATTCAAAAAACTCTCGTGGCGTATATTCACGAAGATGGTAGGGCCACTGGCAGCGCGACACGCTCCAATTTGGAGTCGTTATAAAGAACCCCTGCCTAGCGATACGGGCCAAATCGGACAGATATTGATGAGGGTCTTTCACGTGCTCCACCACATCAATTGAAGTCAAGATATCGAAACTCTTACTCGCCAGATTCTTCAGTTCGCCTATCACGATATCCGGTCTTTTCAGTCTTGGATCTAAATCCTGTCCTTGCGCTTGCAGCGCGGCACTTTTCAAAATATCCAAACCCTTGGCTAAACCGCATCCCGCATCGAGAACGGTCTTGCCATGCACAAAGCGGGTAGCAAATGAATACCACCCGAGTTGACCTGGGCCACGACCGGCCTCCATATCCTCATCACCGCACTCTTTAATCATAGCACTTTCATTTGCGGGCATTTTTTTTGCCTCCATTTTACGGGATTTTCGTTCGCGGGCACGGTGGCTAGTCATACTTTGGTTGCGGAAACCCATGGAATGAGAACAACGACGACACCTTATTGTGGCCAGCGATTATTGCTGATTCCCCGTTGAGATCACTTCTCGCGGCGGTCAATGTGCCTGAAGCACTTAACTCTTCGCTGTCAAGACTTGGTTGTATAGCCCGACGTAACGCGAGATCAGTTTCTGCCACGAGCGTTCCTGGGCCACGAACCGCCGCCCGGCTTCTCCCAGCTTAAAACGCAAAGCCGGATCGTTGGCTAAGCGAACCGATTGCGCGACCAAATCATCAACGTTCTCCGCCGCGAAGAGCAGTCCAGTTTTGCCGTCTTCGATCAACTCTTTATGCCCGCCCACGTCGCTGGCCAGCACCACCTTGCCCATCGCCATACTCTCGAGCGGCTTCAAGGGCGTCACCAACTCCGTCAAGCGCATGCGCAAGCGCGGACAGACAAACACATCGACGAGCGAATAGTAGTCATCGATTTCGCCGTGCGGCACTCGGCCGGTGAAATGAATGTTGGCCTCGCCGCGCGCCATGTCTTTAAGGATTGGCTCTTCCTCGCCGCCCCCTACCAGGAGCAGACGTGCGTCGGGGATCTGGGCGAGAATTTTTGGAAAAGCTTCGACCAAAAATCTCAGACCTTCGTAGCGATAAAACGAGCCGACAAAGCCGAACACCGGCCCGCCATTCAAACCCAGGCGGCGCGCCAGCGGATCGCAGCGATCGAGCGGTTTTAATTCTTCGACGTTGACGCCGTTAGGCACGACGCTCACCCGGTCGAGCGCCACGCCGCGCTCGCCCAAGTCCTGGCGCATGGCTTCGCAAATCGTGATCGAGCGATCGCTATGATTGAAGAGAAAGGTCTCCAGGGCGCGGCTCACACGGTAGCGAAACGAGCCTTCGGCGAAGCTGCCATGATCCACTGCGGCATCTTCCCAAAACGCCCGCGCTTCATAGACCAGCGGAATTTTTAGACGCCGCGCGATCCAGAGCGCCGGCAGACCGTTGAGCAGAGGCGAATGGCTATGGATCAAATCGATCTTTTCTTTTTTGGCCACAGTCTCGATGCGCCGCACCATTCGTGCCATAAACTTGATCTCGCGCGCAAACGGAATTTGGCTCATGGCGTCCGCATCGAGCGCCGCGCTGCGGTAATACAGGATGCCGTCAATCTCCTCCATACCATCGCTCGGCGAGCCATGCTTGGGCGACGTCAACACCACCGGCTGCAAGCCCAATGCGCGCTGCGCATGAATAATACTGCGGCTGCGAAAGCTATAGCCGCTAAATAACGGCACCGAGTGATCGAGAACATGCAGGACTTTCATATCGCAAGAAGGATGAACGGTAAGGCTAGACGTCAGGCCGCTTTGGCTCAATGGTTCTTTGCGGGCAGAAATTCTTTAACAAAATAGAGCGGGCGTTGTTTGGTCTCATCGAACATTCGACCCAAATATTCGCCCAAAACGCCTATCGTAATAAGCTGAACGCTACCCAAAAACAGAATCGCTACCATCAGGGAAGGGTAACCGGCGACGGGATCACCATAGGCTATGGTTTTATAGATAACCCAAACCGCATACAAAAATGCCGCGCCCGCGCTGCTCAGTCCCAAATAGCTCGCCACCTTGAGCGGACCGATGGTAAACGACGTAAAACCTTCCAGCGCAAAATTCCAGAGTTTCCAATAATTCCACTTAGTTTGACCGGCTTTGCGTGGGTCGCGATGATACGCGACCGCTTTCTGCGGAAAGCCGATCCAGGCATAGAGCCCTTTCATGAAACGATGCTGTTCGCGCAGTGTGCCCAACGCTTGAAGAGCGCGCCGGCTGAGCAATCGAAAGTCACCAGTGTCCGCCGGGATGTTAACCTTAGTCGCGGCCTGAATCAGTCGGTAGAAAAGAAAAGCCGTGACTTTTTTTAGGGCCCCCTCTCCCGACCGGCTGATGCGCTGAGCATAAACGACATCGAAACCTTCCTGATAATATCTTAGGAGTTCAGGAATTAACTCCGGCGGATCTTGTAAATCCGCGTCGATCACAACAACGGCGCCACCCTTCGCGTGGTCAAACCCCGCAGTCATGGCGATTTCCTTGCCAAAATTACGGCTAAGATCAACCAGAGCAACCCGTTCATCATCCCGACGAATACAATTAATGACATCGCCCGTTCGATCTGTGCTGCCATCATTCACGTAAAGCACCTGAGCGTCACAATCCATTTGGGACAAAACCGCATTCAACCGAGAGTGAAATTCCGCTAGCACTTCCTGTTCGTTATAAGCCGGGACAACGATGGAAAGCAGCAATCGATCAGCCATTACGATCGCCCTCATCCGCATTTGGAGCGCCGTGCCGTCGAATCGACTCCCCGCGTTCCGTTAGTTTCTTAGGCGCGGCATGCCAAAGAGTGATATCTTTGCCTAAATAAGCACGGCTCGCGGGCAAGTCGTTTAACTTTCCCCAATTTGACCGACGATGGGAATCATCAAGGATAAAAACATGTTCAAATTCCGCAACGAGAGATTTTACTTTGTCAATGTTGTCCGTCATGCAGTACTGGCGCACGTCGTGCGCAGTCTTCTGGTCAATCGGTAAACAGTAATCATGAGATACGGGCTCTCCGCTCATTGCCGGATGTTTCGACAACTCGGGCCGCGAGGAATACATCTGGAGCAGATAGAGAAATCCTTTCCCATCAATCAGGGGTGGCAAGGCGACGACAACCTTGTTGTGATCAGCAGCATCGATGATCTCAGCGATGCTGCGTGATTCTGCCAAATTGTAATCCCGCTTTTCCCAAGGTGGCAGTAAGACCAAAGGCTCCAATCGTTCTAGAACCGGTACAACTCGCCAACCGCCGGGGAAAGCGCGCAAGATTCGGTGAACCTCGGGCGATAAAAACGTCAACCCTAAACACAAGGCCGTGGCGGTAACTAGCGCTAGACTACTCTTTGCGGTTGCTTGAAACCCCATGAGCAGGTTAGCCCAACAGTAACTTGACGCAATGTAAGCGGGAATAAAAACGAAGGGAACAAACATTCGTGTCTGCATAGTATGACCCGCGAGCAGGTGAGGAATCGTAGGAAGTAAAGCGATCGTCAACCATGTCGCAAGAAACATCCAGACACGTTCGCCGAGTTTGGTCGACAAATAAACAATCGCACCAGGAAGAAGCAGACCGGTGGCCGCACTAATTCTATAAAAGGATGCCTCCAGGGGAGATATACCTTCGTTTCCACGGAACACAAGAAAGAGCCATGGATTGGTTAAAGGAAAAAAATAAACTGAGTAGAGTAACCATAACGTAATAGCACCGGATAAAGCAGCAAAGTAACCGCGGTACCATGGAAGATCTCTCTGTATACCTCGTTGAGCGGCGATGAGAACTGGAATCAACGCGAGGAAGCTCCAAATTGTTTCGAAGCGCGTAACATATGAAAAGAAAGCTAACATGCCTGCGCCTATCGACCAGAAAATGGAACGACCGTGCTGCCCGACAACCAGTGATAAACAAGCTCCCGTAAGGAATAAAAGTGCCGGAGTTTCGCTTACGACGCTACGCCCCAGGTAGCCACAAATATCAGAGCTTAAAAAGCAGCCCGCTGAAGCTACCCCACCCCAAAGCAAATCATTGCGCGGAATTTTAATTTTAAGGTGAGCCGATAATACATCCAACAATTTGAAGACTAAGAGGACAACTAGACACATGAAGAAAGGGAAAAGCCAACGTAAAAACTCAATGGCCGTGTCGCGTGTACTAAAGATTGAAAAGACCGAGCCAACAACAACGATATGCCCAAGGCGCATGAAGTGCCAATAGGAACTCCAAAACTTATTACCAGTGATCGTAACGCCATCAACCATCGCAGCAATCGTTCTGGCGGATTGGGAATAGTCACGCAGAAGAGGCGTCTCTGCGAATCGTTCGCCGTGGTATAAGTAAATTGGAGTATCCCAGTGGACATCCTTGAGGGGTCTGCTCAAATCGCTTCTAATGAGCGACAAAAATAAAATTAAAATCAGCGCACACCACGGCGCCTTAATGTTCGAGAAACAACCTGTAGGAGTCAAGCTGAACATGGAAGAGGTTAGTAACACGGGCCCAACCCTATTGGGCCTGAAAATGGGCTAATAGTTTTTCCGCTGCATTATCGATTCCGTTCATTTCGAGTCCATTACGCGACCAAAGGGGTGAGCCTCCCCTTTGGTCGCGTGCGGGTTTAATACCCCGTACGCGAAATGCCTTGTAATTAAATTAACGTAGGTTTTAGCGAGTAACCGAAGAGCCGTATTCAACGGGGACTGAGCTGTGTCCTGACTTTCATCGCTAACGAACGAAGTATGGTCCTGCCAAAATAGCTGAGTTGGCGCGGCCGGGGTTGGCGTAATTGGCTGGTTTGCGCCGCCGTCAACGCGCTTAGCAGCCGGCCTTTCCGCGAATAGAAATACGCCAGACTTCGCCACGCTTCAGCCACGGCATCTTGGACGATTTGCGCATGCTCCCGTTCGCCTTGATTTTGTAATTCGTCAAAAAGCCGCTCCTTCATTTCGATACTGTCCAAATGATGCGCCAATTCGATATCGCGCCGCGCCGAGACGCCGTTGCCGTCGGTGCGTTGGCGGTATAAACGTTCTTGGCACAAGGCCGCCTTGCCGCGCAGCGCCGCGCGAATGGCCCAGTCGCAGTCCCACAACAGGCAACCCTCGTGATATGCGCCGATCCTTTTCAGAGCGCTGGAGCGAACCACTGGGCGCTGAAACGCCATCGGCACTGAACGGAGCATCGCCGCAAACAAATCGCCACCGAAGGCGACTAAGTTGTCGGCGATCTTGGTGCCCCGCACTTCAGCTAAGGTGCGCTCCATCGACCTCAAATAAGCCGGATCGGCCCAAGCACTCTGACTCCACTTGCCGAACCAGGACACCGACATGAAGATAACGTCGATGTCGGGAAAGGCGTTGAGCGCGGCAAGCGCTGTTTCCAAATAAGTTGGCGCATACAGATCGTCGTCGTCCAAGAACGCCACCACCGGCGCGCTTGCGGCATTGATCCCACTATTCTTGGCGGCGGCGCCGCCGCGCGATACCTCATGGCGGATGGCGCTCAGCCGATGGCCAAATTTTTTGCGTAATGCCTCGATCGCGGCCGGCGGCTCGGAAGCGTCGTCAACGACGATGGCTTCCCAGCTATCCACCGTCTGGGCCAACAAGCTGCCGAGCGCTTCTTCCAGCAATGCCGGCCGATTGTGCGTCGGGATAACGATCGAGACTGCGCTGGTCATGTGGGTCTGGCGAGCCAAGAGGGGGCGGGACACATTATCTTTGGACAAAGAGAATTTCTTTCACTCCAGGCATCTGAAACGAAAGCCGTGAGTCGGCGCGAAAGCCGGCATCATGGATAATGCGCCGGATCTCGCCGATGCGCTCTTCGCCGAGGATGTCGGTGTGCAGCTCCAACGACATTTTGCGAATGTTTTGAAAATCGATCTGCTTGAAAATGGCGTATTCGCCGCCCTCGATATCCATCACCAAAAACGTCGGGTCGAGCCGATGGATTTCCCGGTTGATCGCTTTCCGTTTGACTTTAATGGCGGTCGAACGGCTCGCCTTTCTTTCCGTCGAGGACTCCCACATATCCATGGCCACGTGAAATTCCGACTCGCCGTCTTGATCGCCCAACGCGGCGATGTGCAGCTCGGGCGATACTAGGTTCAGCGCATAGGTGCTGCGAATGAGCGGTTCCAAAAACGGATTGGCCTCATAGGCGGCCACCCGTCCGGCGCCGAGCTTGAGCGTGCAAAACGTCGAGATAACGCCGATGCCGGCGCCGATTTCCATCACCCGGTCATCGGCGGAGAGTTTGTGCTCGATACAATTCAATTCATCGGACTCGTAATAGCCGTCCAACAACGCGGCGCGAATATTGTCCGAAAGCTGACGGCTGACGTTCACTTTGACGCCGTTGAGATTGACCACCGGACGAAAACGACTCTCGATACCGACCCGGACATGTTGCGACCACCAGGAAATCCGCCAGCGAATCGGCGCCGGCATCCATGGGGGCACGCGCCAGCCCGACCGGGTCGGCTGGCGTACGGCCAAGACCTCTTGTTCGAAGCTCATAGTTCCTTTACTCATGGGTCTCTGTCTTAACCGAGCTACTAGCAACGCGACATGATTCAAATCAACCCAGCGCCAGCGTCGGCAACAATTTCAAGGCGTCGTACCAGACCAGCAGGTTCACCGCCGAAACGATTGCTGCCGCGCCGACGAACACGAAATTCCACAGACGCGCCGTGCCAAACCGCGCCAGCGGAATCAGCGCGAGCACGGAGGCGAAATGCCAATGCGGCGAAAACAGAAAGATCTCTGCCCCGCCGCCCCAAACCGAGTGCAACAACCAGTTAAAAACAAGAAACACCGCCGCCGCACAGGCAATCGCCAACGATTGTCTCCGGTCGCGCAATAAACCGCCCGCCAGCGACAGCAAAATCAGCGGCAGCGGAATCAGTTGCAGCGCGCTGGTTGACCAGGTTTGCTTGAGCGGCGGTTGATAACCAAAGGCGCGGTTATATTTGGCGATGGCAGGATTTGGATAGGGCGGATTTCTGTCGAGGTCCGGCTTGCCGGCCCAAAAAGCGCGTCCCAACGTGATCGGAAACGAGACAAAATCGCGCAGCGGGTTGTCGGTAATATAAAACATGACGCGGCCGACGTTTCTATTGTAGGCCTGATCGGCCTTGACCGATGAAAAATCGCCATAAACCCAATTGAGCGAAGCCCAAGATGTCAGCGTTAGGAGTACGCCAGCGATGCCGGCGAGCAACATGGCACGCGCCGCTTTTTTCCAGTCGGGCTGTTTGATCCACTGGGCTACCCCAAACAACGCGATCAACGGGACAGCGTTAGAAAGAGTAATTCCCGCCGCCGCGGTAATCAGCAAAGACCATAAGGCAAAACCCATGCGACCGCTGAATCGCCCATCGACATGAATGAGCAAAACGCCCAACGCGCATAAAAAAGCCGAAATCAAAAAATGATCGGGAACCGAACCGAACGCAACCGTCGACATGGATAGTCCAAATAACCCAGCCAACGAGAGCGCCTTCGTAACGCTGACATGGTTGTGGGCGGCGATCCAAAAGATCACGGTGGTGGTGAGCGCGGCAAACAGCGGGCTAATGCCCAGACTGAGGCGCATTCTCAGTTCGCTCGGCGCTACGCCCGACGTGATCGGCCTGATCAAGCGCTCGCCGACCCGGACAAAGGGATTGACGAAATTCGACAGGTTGGGATGCATCAAGCTGCGCTCCCCCCACCCTTCGGCGAAGGCAAACGAACGATAGTAGGGATCGGCGTCGAAAATAATATTCTCTTGATCGAAGACGTGGTGGCGCCGCAAATACGCCGCGGACAAAGCGCAAACCGAAAATACCACAAGACTCAAACACAAGCCGAGCATCGTGCCGGCAATACCATAATCCTGTTTCATTGCACCATTCGCCAAAAATAAACGCCGAGATCAAAGCGCAAATAAACGCGCTCAGGAGCGCCAGTTCTCGATCTGCCAACCGAGCTGCAAGGCGTTTTGCCTCAGCTTGCGATCCGGATTGACTGCGGTCGGTTTGCCGAGCGCTTTGAGGAATGGAATATCCTCTGCCGAGTTGCCATAACCGTAAGATGCGCGCCAATCCGCGTCGCGCAGCGTCGCTTCGGACGATAGGCGCTTGAGCTTCTCTTCGCCTTTGCAGTTTTCACCGGCAAGCTCACCGGTCAAATAGCCGTCGCGCGCTATCAAGCGGGTGCAAATCAAAGTGTCGGCGCCAATCAGACTGGCGAATTTTTTCAGATAGATTTCCGGCGAAGCGGACAGCAGGACGATTCGATGATTGCGATCTTTGTGCCAGCGGATCCGTTCGCTGCCGAGCTCAAACCGTTTGCCCAACAGCAGCTCCGAGACGAATCCTTCGGCTAATTGCTCCGCCGCACTCACGCGGGCGCCCGAAAGCAGTGTCTTTAACACCGCCGCTTTGAATGCCCCGGCGCTGCACAAGCCAACCAGATATTTCACTGAACATAGGGCAAGCGTCGCCAAACAAGACGTTTTCAAGCCGCCGCGCTTGAGAACATACCAGCCAAACCATCTAAGGCTATCGCCTCGGGTAAGCGTATCATCGACATCGAAAACCGCGAGGATCATCTAGACAGACAACAAGATTAAAGGCCGTAAGCTTTGTATAAAATCGCCAACACGGTGAGAAACCAAAAACCGATGTTGAGCAGCGAAATCTTATCCGAGTAGATCAAATGAACCGGATCCTTGCATTTGCCTTCCTGAATTTTCGCCACAAAGCGAAAAATCCCGTACACCGCAAACGGCACCGTGTAAACCATCTCCGGGCCGCGCAAGCGCGCGACGCTTTCCGGCGACACGACGTAAAGCAAATAAGACACCAGCGTCATCGCCGCCGACACACTGATCATATGGTCGAGCTTCTCGGCGGTATAAATGCCGCTGACGACTTTTATGCCGGCGCCATGAAATAGCTCGGCGCGGCGCTTGCCGAAGCCTAACAGCAGCGACACGCTAAAGGTGCAAACCAACAGCCACTGCGATGCTTCCACGGCGATGACCGCGGCGCCGGCCAAAACCCGAATGACGAAACCGGCGGCGATGGAAATGACGTCGGCGATGACCTTATCTTTAATATAGAGCGTGTAGAGCAAATTGTTGGCGAGATACAAAGAGGCGAAAAACAGCAACGCGGGTTTGGCCCGCCAGGCGATCGACAGCGCCGCCGCCAACAACACCATGCCGCAGGCTGCGGCCAAGCCTGGGATGATTTTTCCGCTGGCCACCGGGCGATGGCGATTAGTTTCGCTGAGCGCGTCGCGTTCTCTATCGACCACGTCATTGAAAGTGTAGATGGCGCTCGCCACCATACAGAACACGGCAAAACTGAGCGCGGCGGCATGGATATCGTCGAGGTTGCGGAAATGGCCGGAAAACAACAACGGCGCGAAGACGAAAAAATTCTTCACCCAATGTTTGGGCCGGAGCAGAACCAAAAGGTTCCAAGCAACTTCCAACGGCCGGCTCATGTGCCAGCCGGTTAACGTTTCCTTGTCGTAGCTAGTCAATTGTTTTGACCCATCGGCCGAGCCATAACGCCGGCGTCTTTTCGCGAATTTTCAACCTGCCAACGCGGCCGGACCCTACCCTTCTTCACGAAGCGCCGGTTGTATTGGGATAGAACTGCCAGGCGTGATCGACCACTCGCGCCCAGCTAAATTGGCTCGCAAATGCCTGGCAGCCGGCGGCGCTAAAGATCAATTCGCCTGTGAAAAACCGCTCCAGCGCCGCCGTGATTGAGGGGACATTTGGCTGATCGACAAAATATCCGCTCATGCCTTCGCGCACCGCTTCGGCGGCGCCGGCGGATCGCGCCGCCAACACCGGCGTGCCGCAAGCATTCGCCTCCAGATAGGCGATGCCAAAGCCCTCGATGCTTTTGGTCATCACCTCCGAGGTGAGAACGAACAAATCGCTACTCGCCAATAGCTCTAGGATCTCTTGCTTGCTAACGAATCCGGCGAATTTGACGCGATCGCTGAGTTTGAGCTGAGCGCTGAGCGATTCCAGCTTTGGCCGTATCGGCCCATCACCGACCACCACGAACTCGAAAGAATGCTGTTTCAATTGACCCAGAGCGTGAAGAATCTTGTCGACGTTTTTACGCGGTTCGTTTAACCGGCACACGGTTACCAGCTTTTTGCATTTGTTGGCGCCGCGATCGCGGCACGGCATGCGCAAGAATTCATTCCCGACACCGACGTAGCCAACCGAACTGGAAGCCGCGCAGTGCGGCACATGTTGAATCAGTAGATTTTTTGTATACTCGCTGTTGGCGATCACGTGGCGCGCCCGGGCTAAGCCGCGGTGCATCTCGCGCCACGCCGACTTGCGCCGCAACCGGCGACGCAGCGAGGCAAACCCAGCGTCCAGACGCCACAAGCCAAAAGCGTTTGGCCACGGCGGCGCCTGCGGCAAGAAATAGGGACTGATAAAATCGTTGCCATGGACGGAAATGACGACCTCGGGATTTTGCAATGCCAACCACGCATAGGACGCGTTCATGATATGCCAGGCGTCCATCGAAAACTTTTTCAGCAATTGCCAATCGGCGGCGCGCTGCTGGCGCAATTCGGGAATGACCTGCATGCCGGGAACGATTGAGTCTGCGACGATGTGCCGATGCGTAAAAACCGTCACCTGATGTCCACGGCGGGCGAGCTCAGCGGAAAACTCAAAACTATAAGTTTCCACGCCGCCGATGTCCGGCGGAAACTCAGGTGCAACGATGCCGATACGCATGGGGCATTAATTGGCTGCTAACGATTGACGAGCCTGAAGGCGATCCGCTCGGCAGATTCGAGACTATCGAAAGTCGCAAGCGCCGCTCTACATCTACACCGCTAACGCTTCTTGTATTTGAGCATATCGATCTGAAATTGAATGCGCGAAAGATTGATCTGAGCCAGCGGCCGCAAAAAACATTCGGGCGGGGTCCACGGTTTCAGTGTATAGACCATGGCGTCTGCCGCCTCCTTTAAAAGATAGTAAGCCGACCGGGGATTTTTCTCTTTATCGGCTTGCTGCATCAGGACCAGGCCAGGACAATAGTGATTGGAATATGAGCCGCACGCTTCGAATCGAGGATCGAGCGGCACATTGTCGAGGTAATACCACCAGCAGAACTGCGGCAAGGTCGCGATGATCTCGGGTGGAGCCTTATATTTCTCGCCGCCGTCGTCGCGCGCCGAAACCGAACCCGTCCACAACAATGTCACCGCGAGGGCCGCGGCAAGTCGACGACATTTCATGGTAACGCTCCTTTTGGCTGTGCCTGTGCTTGGTCTCTACATGAGCTTCGATCTGTCATGCTCACATCCGCGCTTCCGACCATCCATCCTTTGGCGGCGAGCTCCATGGCGTGGCTTGACGAGACCGTTGCGCCCGCGCTGTTTTGCCAATTGACCGCAACCGGGGCAATGCTTTCCCAAGCCAGTCGGCGTGGCGCCCCGGTCGGATTGACCACCAAAAATTCGACGCGGCCGTTGCGGCTCAGATTTGCGACTCTAAGGCTGGCGTCGGTCGGCGATGGACAGCCGATTTGATCCCGCCGCGCCACCGCCTCGCAATTCGCGCCCAGTAAAGATGGCGGCAACCCGATCCCAAATTCTTCAAGCTTGATCATGATTTCAGCCAGATAAGCCAAGGTCTGGCGATCCGCGGTCAACGAGTAGAAATGATAGAGCGCTTCGGCCCAAAATCCCAAGGCGTAGTTCTGCCATTTGCTCTCAGCCCAATGACTGTCAACATGATTACGCTGAACGAACTCCACTGCCTCACTTATAATTGGCAACAATTCTTCCGCGGGAAAACGCCGCCAGTAGCGACTCAGGTCCATCACGTTGATGCTGTGATAATCGTCGGCCATGCCGCGAAGCGTCATGGCGCGCTCGATATAACCGCCGGGCATGACAAAGCGTGGGAAGCGCGCGGTGAGGCGAAAAAAATTAGGCCTCAGCCATTGCCAACCGATCCGCTTGAGCGCTTTCAGCGGCAACGGCAGACTCATTTGTTCCTTGAGCGGTAAAAGATTGAGCCGCACCAAGCGTAACAGCAAACCATATACCGATTCTAAAGGCCGCAAGTTCAAAACCGCCCGGGCGGCGTTTTTCGCCGAATCAATCAGGCCGTCGTAGCGAGCATCGCCGCTAACTTGGCGATAGCGGTCCATGAGCACCAAAGTATCGAGATGCGTATTGAGCACCAGCATGTTCGACACCGACTTACCCAAAACGCGGCTCGCTTGCCAGCGAAAGGGAGTTTTTTTCATGGCGGCTTCAGTCAGCTCGAGGGAATCGTGCAGAAACCAAACGCCGGCCGCGGTTTCATCGCAGTGCCGCGAGACAAAACTTACCGCGCGTTCCAAAGCCTGCCTAACCACGGGATCGTCCCGTTCATCGAGCGAATCCATCAACAAATGGATCGCACTGCCGTTTAGACGTAGGTGCGCTTCCATATCTTCGGACCACTCGCCATGATGCCAACCACCGTCGCTCGATTGCCGCGCTAGAACCGACACCAACAACTGATCTTTCAAGAGCGAATAAATTTTTCTCCCGGTGGCGCGTTCGAGACCCAACAGTGTCACGTATAACGTGTGCGCATCGTTCTCGGAACAACTCTTGCGGTGGTAGGGCCACAGAAAACGGTTTTCATATACATGGCCGAAGATCAGATGCTGATAGATGTCGGCGAGCCGGTGGTACAGGGTATGGGAACCCCAGAGAAACACCGGCTGGCGTTCAAGACTGTTTAAATGTTGCAAGGAGTCGAGCAACTGGGTTTCCGCGGCTGGAATACGCCAGGCCAACCAGTCTAGACAAAACTCCGGTGATGATTCGATCTCGACGGACGTGAGACAATCGGTGGCCGCGAGTCCGGTGATTTCAGCCGGCTGTTCCGCGAGCACATGACCCTGCGGGTCCAACGAGCGAAAAACCGGCGCGCGAGGGATCCAATAGGACGGCCGATCACGAACCGCCGGCAGCGCTAACCAACCGCCCGCCGCGCAAGCCAGCAACCGATAACTGCCTGGCATACCGAGTTTAACCCGCCGATTTTGCGTTGGTGGTAACCTCAAAAAGATGCAGGCAATTGGGTTTGACGAAAATCGGTCGACAACCCAACTAACCTCACTCTCGCCGGTAATTATTTCGCGAGATAGCGCCCCCTCATTGATGGACACAACAGGCTTGCCAGGGGAGTCGGGTGAAAATAGATCTGCAATGTTAAGCATGCTGGAGCGATGTAGTTCTTCTATTATTTAGTAACCCCGTGAGGCAAAGAGTAGATTGCACCTGGGAAGCCGAGCCGCTTCTAGATTGGCAGGTCCAATGGAGATCTAACGATCTAGTTTGAGACTCGGCGGCGCAAACGCTCACCGCATCGCCGCTTACGGCTCTAACGGCGCGCCTCTTCCAAATCGGCTTTAACCATGTCGCTAACCAGCTGGCGAAAACTGTGCTTGGGTTGCCAATGCAAATGCTGCCGCGCTTTGCTCGAATCGCCGAGCAGCAGATGAACTTCCGCCGGACGATAGAAACGCTTATCGACGGTGACATATTTTTTGTAGTCGAGCCCCACTTCCGAGAACGCCAATTCGCACAGCTCGCGTACCGTATGGGTCTCGCCGGTGGCGATCACATAATCGTCGGGCTCGGGCTGTTGCAACATCAAGTGCATCGCCTTGACGTAATCCTCGGCATGGCCCCAGTCGCGTTTGGCGTCAAGATTTCCCAACGCCAACTCGTTGGCCAGGCCGAGCTTGATGCGCGCCACCGTGCTCGTCACTTTGCGCGACACGAATTCGTAGCCGCGCCGCGGGCTCTCATGATTGAAGAGAATGCCGCTGCAGCAATACATGCCGTACGCTTCGCGATAATTGCGCGTCAGCTCGAAACCCGCCATCTTACTGATGCCGTACGGGCTTCTTGGATGAAAAGGCGTTGATTCCTTTTGCGGAATCTCGCGAACCTGACCGAACATTTCGCTGGAACCGGCGAAATAGAACTTGCAATCGCGCCGCTGCTCATAGAGCGCCGCGAGCACGTAGTGCGTGCCGTTGATGTTGGTGTTCATGGTCGAGAAGCCGTCGTTAAAACTCTCCGCGACAAAACTTTGCGCCGCCAAATGATAACACTCATCGAAGTGATTGCGGCTGATCACGCTAAAAATGCTCGGATAGGTTTCTAACGTCGCGGAGTGCAACACGACACGGTCGGTAATGTTCGCGATGCGCCGCAGCCGCCGCTGGGGATCTTCCAAGGCGACACGGCGCACCAGGCCATGCACTTCATAGCCTAGATTCAAAAGATGTTCCGCTAGATAACTGCCGTCCTGACCGGTGATACCCGTGATGAGAGCTTTTTTAGCCATGGAATTCTCCTACAGGATAAATTTCCGAACGCTAGCAAATCCGAATTTAATAAGGTCGCGGGAGTTTTTTCTCGCTCCATTGGACCCAAGACGCGCAGCTGGTCCGGGCTGCTTGGGCCTGAAACCACCGAGCCAGCAAATAGATCCCGCTCCGGCACGCAGTAGTCATCTAGCCCTCGGCTTTCGCGCCACGGATCCAACGATTGACCTGGCGCGCAGATCGGTAGACTGGGCTCTCTCTCACCCAGCTCGCCAGATGCTCGACTTGTCGCAACCGATTCTCTAATTCCGTGACCTTGAGCCCAAGGCTGCCAATTTCGTGCACCGCGCGTAGAAACAAATCGACACCGATAGAACTCGTCGTCGGTTGATACGACGCCAAGATATTATCATAAGCGGTCATCAGTAAGTCGACGCATGTTCGCGCCTCAAAACGGGACCGAATATCCTCGCGAGCCGCGCGAGCTATATCGCCGCGCGCTGTTTTGTCCCGCGCCAATCGCGCGATCGCGTTTGCCATGCCGGGAACATCTTCGATTTCGACTAAAAGGGCGGTCTTACCCTCCACCACGGTGTCTTCCACTCCACCACAGCGGGTCGCTACCGAAGGGCAGCCACTCGCCATCGCTTCCAATAGACTATAAGGATGCCCCTCGCGTCTCGACGAAAGTACAAAGATATCAGTTTGCGTTAATATGCGCGGCACGTCATCACGAAAACCGAGGAAGTGGACGTGCGGCTCGATTCCCATATCCTTCGCCTGTCCGCGCAGCCGAGTCGCGTACCCTCGATCATCTTCAGCCCCCGCGATCACGAAGTGCGCGTCGATTGATTCTTGCTGAATCACCTGCGCCGCTGCTGTTAACAGACAGTCAAAGCCTTTATCCCTATGGATTCGACCCACGGCGGTCACAAGCAAAGAGTTCATGCTGATGCCGATCTCCTCGCGGATATTTCGAGAACCTTTGGCTGCGGCCTGATCCACAAGATCGAATTCCAGTCCGTTGTGAATCACTTGCACCCGCTCGCGGGGAAGGGGCGGGCAGAGCGCTTGAGCCACGCCGTTCGAAACCGCAACGATACCTGCCGAAAGGACACCCATGATCTCGGCAAACGTGCCCGGTTGCAATGGCACATGTTCAAAAATTGGCATGTTTGGTTGATACTCGATATGCGCGAGATAGAGATGGGGGATTCCTGCTAGTCGAGCTGCAAAGGCCCCCTCAAGAATTTTGTTTGAATTGGTATGAACCAGTCTGACATCGTTCGAGCGAACGATGTCGAGAATGCGGTTAATGCGCCGATCTGTCCCCTCCAAGAGCTTGTACCAGGGTTCTTGCGGCCCGATTCCACCGTAATCGGCTTCGACAATTTCGGTGGCCACGGATAAACGTTCTAAGGCATCGCGAAATCGACCCGCGCCGGGGAGAACGACGATCGGCTCGAAGCGGAGTCGATCGAGATGACGCATCACCGACAGCAGGTAGTTCTCTCCTCCCGCGATGTCGGCGCGGCTGGATATAAACATAACCCTCGGCACCTGCTTGTTCATGGGTGTATGCCTGATTGTAATCGGCTCAATATGCGTTGGCGTCCGTTCCACGAGCCGAACCAACCGCGTTCGCTAAGATTCAGCACTCGACACCCCGCCCGCAAGTTTGCGCAGCGCTTTACGCGACGTGTTGCAAACACGATAGAGCAAAGTGGATTGAAAGCGATCAAGATACGCCTCCATCGCTTCCACTCGGCGTAAAAGCTTTTTCTGATCCAACACCAAACGGGCTGATTGATCGGTCAGGTTCAGCAGCAATTCTATCAATAACAGTTTTTGCTCATGGTCCTCTTTTGCGCCACGACTTTGGAGGGTTTGATAGAGCGAGTAAAATCGTTCGGCGAAAACATCAGCGGAAAACTCTTGTGCGACGCGTTCCCGGCCCGCCCGTCCCATACGCATGGCCAGGCCGGGATTCTGGAGAAGCTTGGTCAACGCTTCCGCGAGCGCGTTTACATCATTCTTATTGACGAGGAAACCGGTAACCCCATCCACGATGATTTCTTCCGGACCGCCACAACGGGTAGCGACAACCGGTTTACTCGCCGCCATCGCTTCGAGTATCGCCAAGCCAAATCCTTCGTGGTCTGAGCACAGCGCAGTGGCATCTAGTTGCCCCAGCAGAATTGGCACGTCGCTGCGCCCGCCAAGAAAATGAATATGGCTTTCCAAGCTGTGATTTTTCACCCAAGCAAGCAGGGACTCGGCGTAGGCGGCGTCTTCCGGCGGCCCGATGATTAAAAAATGGGCCTGCGGTATTTGCCGTAGAACAATCTCCGCCGATCGCAGCAGTAGGTGTAGTTTTTTTTGTGACGTAACCCGGCTCACCGTCCCGATCAACAGCGTATCGGCATCGAGACCAAGATCGGCCCTTAAATCCTGCCCGGCCGATTGCCGGCTGCAATCGTCAAAGGCGTTAAGCTCCAGGCCATTGTAAATCACCTGCACCTTGTCAGAGCTGGCCAGATTGAGTGAGCACGCCGTGTCCTTGGAAACAGCGACGATCGCATCCGATAACCAATCGAGAAATTGACTGCGCGCATGGCTCACAACCGGCAGCGCGCGCCACGTAGCGGGTACGGAATCCTGCAGGAAGTTGACGTGAATATGCCAGACGTGAGGTTTCACGCTTTGCAGCGCGGCGAGTGCCCCTTCGATAACGAAAGAGGTGCTCGTATGGACGATGTCGATATTCTCACTAAGAATAATTTCGCGATACTGCGCCACTCGATTGGAAAGACCCGCAAGATACCAGTTGCCGCTTTCTGGTCGCCAGCTAGAAAACACTTCGGCGGGCACAATAAAAGTTTTTACGCCTTCGTCGCATAACGCCGCTCGCAGTTCACCGTCTTCGGGAAAAATCGCGGAGGATTCGACGCCAAGCTTTTGCAACCCGCGGCTGAGTTGCAGCAGGACCTGGCCGGTCCCCCCTTTCAGATGGGCATCATGCTGGACGAATAGTATTTTCACGCCAACAAAAGCTCCGTCGAATGTGACCGCATAAAATTCAGATCGATTATTCGCGCAAGTAAAAAAGCAACCAGGCAACACGCATCAAAGCGGCTAGTCCGTCAAAACGCTGTCCTGTTTATTGAATCGCCAAAGAAGATGTCTGTCCATTGCTCGCCGCGCTCTCCGCACAGTACGTTTTAATGGTGATAGATTGTAATCCTGAAGCGCAGCGCGAATTACATTGACATCCGGCTTCCTATTCGTCTTATGCGCGGAAAAAATATCTATTTGCTCCCAAATCATCCGCAATTCGTCGACAAAAATTCCTTGCTCGGCGCGCTGATTGT
>OELC01000268.1_pt2 | contig 18768 bp, 16 predicted proteins | sample 1503131 | NCBI WGS metagenome assembly OELC01 (sample SAMEA104379562, study PRJEB20068) | metagenome | isolation source: 1998 | reverse complement strand
AGCCGGGACAGACGATTCAGCTCGCGATCTTCGGCGCCAACGGCCCGCTGTCGCAGCCGCCGACGAACTACATCTGGATGCGCTACGCCAGATTGGAATTTCACAACGTGCCCCCCGGTCCGATGGCGGTGACGCCACATGAAGTTAATGTCAACGTCGAGCGCGTCGATCCGGCGTCCGATGCCATCGTGCCGCTCAATCCCAAAATATTTAAACTCGCCGAAGGTTTTCAGTTCACCGAAGGACCGATTTGGGTGAAGCCCGGCTATCTGCTCTTCAGCGATCCCAACGCCAATACGATTTATAAATACGAGCCGGAAGGAAAACTTTCGGTGTTCAAAAATAATAGCGGCTACTCGGGCAAAGACGTTGCCGACTACGGCCAGCCCGGCTCCAACGGTCTCACCTTGGACAAAGAAGGCCGGCTGACGATCAACGAGCATGGCAACCGGCGCGTCGTGCGCACGGAAAAAGACGGACGCGTCACCGTGCTTGCCGACAAGTTCGACGGCAAGCGGCTCAACAGCCCCAACGATCTCGTCTATCGTTCCGATGGCGTGCTGTTCATCACCGATCCGCCCTTCGGTCTGCCGAAATTCTACGACGACCCGCGCAAGCAGTTGCCTTTCAGCGGCGTCTTCAGCGTGAAAGACGGAAACATAAAACTGCTGAGCAGCGATCTCAAAGGCCCCAACGGCATCGCCTTCTCGCCCGACGAAAAATATCTCTACGTCGGCAACTGGGACCCGGAGAAAAAAGTCGTCATGCGCTACGACATCGACGCCCAAGGCAACGCATCCAACGGCAAATTATTTTTCGACATGACCAAAGCGCCCGGTGATGACGCCATCGACGGAATCAAGGTCGATCAAAAAGGCAATCTCTACGTCTGCGGCCCCGGCGGCATCTGGCTGATCTCCGCCGAAGGCAAACATCTCGGCACCATCAAAGCGCCAAAAAACCCGCACAACCTCGCCTGGGGCGGCGCCGACGGCAAGACGCTCTACATCACGGCGCAAAACACGCTCTACCGCATGCCGCTAAACGTCGCCGGCGTGCGGCCGTAATCAACGGAGATCGCGATGAGGAAGTTCGGAAAATATTTCGCATTGCTGGCCTTGGCCGCTGTTGCAACATTCGACATTTCGCTCGCTCAACCGCAGCCGGCCAAACCGATCCAGCAGATCGACATTATTCGCGTCCATCCGCTATTCGACAAACTGGTGCCGATCAACGTGAACGTCGAACGCATCGTCAGCGGCCGCACCTGGGTCGAAGGGCCGGTGTGGAATCGCAAGGAAGGCTATCTACTTTTCTCCGACATCCCGACCAACTCGATCGTCAAATGGCAAGAAGGCAAAGGCGCCAGCGTGTTTCTCAAACCGAGCGGCTACACCGGCAAAGCGCCATTCGGAGGAGCGGAACCGGGAGCCAATGGACTCGCCTACGATCCCGCAGGCCGTCTTGTGTCGGCGGAGCATGGCGACCGGCGCATCGCGCGATTGGAAGCGAACGGCAAGAAAATCACGCTGGTCGACCGCTACGAAGGCAAACGGATCAATAGCCCCAACGACGTCGTGTTCAGATCGAATGGCGATCTTTACTTCACCGATCCGCCATTTGGCCTGCCGAAATCCTATGACGACCCGCGCAAAGAAACGACCTTTCAAGGCGTTTACGAATACTCCAAGGACGGCAAACTCACGTTGCTCACCAAAGACATCAAAGCGCCCAACGGCATCGCCTTCTCGCCGGATGAAAAGAAGCTCTACATCAGCAATGCCGATCCGCAAAACGCGGTGTGGATGGTTTTCGATGTCAAAGCCGACGGCACGATCGACAATGCCAGAGTGTTCTTTAACGCCACGGCGTGGACGAAAAACAAATCCGGCGTGCCCGACGGCATGAAAGTCGACCGCGAAGGAAATATTTTCGCTGCCGGCCCAGGCGGCATCCACGTGATCTCATCCGACGGTAAACATCTCGGCAGCATCGAAACCGGCGTGCCCACCGGCAACCTCGCCTGGGGCGAAGACGGCTCGTCGCTATTCATCACCTCGAACACAAATGTCTATCGCTTGAAACTAACCACCAAAGGCGCCGGCTTCTAACTGAAGTTCGACCGCCCGCGCCATCCGATCCCCTCGCCCGCGTGCGGGAGAGACTTAGGGCAAGAAGGCAGCACCAACCAAACAATCGAACCATTTAACTGTTCGCTCCACGCGTGACAAACTCACGCCTTGCCGCTCTTCGGAATAAACTTGAGCGCCACGCCGTTGTTGCACCAGCGCTTGCCGGTGGGCCGCGGGCCGTCGTTGAAGACGTGGCCATGGTGACCGCCGCAGCGGGCGCAGTGGTATTCCGTGCGCGGCAATATCAATTTGAAATCCGTGCGGGTCTCGAAGGCGCCGGGAATACTCGCGAAGAAACTCGGCCAGCCGGTGCCGCTTTCATATTTCATCTCGGAGGTAAAAACCGGCAAGCCGCAGCCGGCGCAGATAAAAACTCCCGGCCGCTTTTCATTATTGAGCGGGCTTGAGCCCGGCCGTTCCGTGCCTTCTTCGCGGAGAACGTTGAATTGATTCCCATCCAAACGCTTGCGCCACTCCTCCTTCGACAGTTTGAGTTGCTCGGTCGGCAGAGGCACGGTCACGCCGTCGGCTAAAAGCGCCTTCCAGTTTTTCTGCAGCGCCTCCACTTCCTTCATCGACGCCGGCTCCGCGGCAGATAACCGCCCTTTCAGCGCGGTCCAAAAACCGCCTGCCAACAAACCCTGTAATAAGCCACGTCTCGTCATGGTCGTCTCCTCTCACAGTTACTTGGATGCCCCGCCGCATCGAATCGATTCAATCGCCCAACTGTGCATCCATTATCGCGCACAGCGCATCTAATCCCGCAAGAGCCGGTTCGAGTCGATAATGATTTATAAACCACAAGGAGGAAAGAAAGTGACTAAGAAAGTATTAGCTCTATCTGTAGGAGTGATTCTAAGCGCGGCCGCAATGGCGTCAGCCAATGGCGACCAGCCGACTAAATTTACCGTGCGCATCGAGAACACCACCAAGCCCGACGCCTTCACCGCGTCCAATGGCGTGAAATGGTCGCTGGCGTATTCGCCGGGCACAGCGATCGTTCACACGGAGAAAGCGCCGATCTTCACTGCCGGCGAAAAAGATCGCGGCAAGGGCTTGGAAGCGCAGTCGGAAGACGGCGATCCGAGCATGCTCGCGAAATCTTTAAAGGGCGCTAAAGGCATCAAGTCGGTAGCTGTCTTCAACACACCGGTGGGCGCCAAAGGTCCGGGTCCGATCACTCCGGGCGCGGCATATGAGACCACATTCTCCGCCATGCCCGGCGATCGTTTGTCGCTGACATTAATGATGGGCCAATCCAACGATTGGTTCTACGCCCCGTCCGAAGCGGGCATCGAGCTGTTCAAAGACGGCAAGGCGATCAGCGGCGACATCGCCTCGCAAATAATCCTTTGGGACGCCGGCACCGAAGTCGATCAAGAGGCCGGCATCGGTGCCGATCAAGGCCCGCGCCAAAAAGCGCCGAACACCGGCAAAGCCGAGAATGGCGTCGTCCACAAGGTCCAGGACGGTAAGAGCTATTCGCAAGCGACCGGTGTGATGCGTGTCACGATCACGCCCGCGATGTAGCAATAGTCACGCGATAAGTTTTCCGAAACGGTCGGGCAGCATTCTAATGAATGGCTGCCCGATTTTCTTGCCGGTCAACTTAATCCGTTCCGTCACGAGCACTAAGACGATCGACCTGCTACGAGCTTTTTCGCCGTAGGATTGAACTGTGGGAGAATTCAATCCCGGGATCATCTGATCACTTTATCCGCCCGCACCAGCACGTTCGGTGGAATCGTGACTCCAATCTGATTCGCGGTCAGGAGATTGACGGTGAACTCGAACCTCATCGGCTGCTCGATGGGAATCTCGCTCGGTTTCGTGCCTTTAAGAATCTTGTCGACCTGGCGGAGGATTATCTGGAGGGTCTCCAACTGGTTCGGACCGTAGGCCATGAGACCGCCAGCATCCGTATAAGATGAATTTTCATACATTGCCGGCAACCGATTCTTTGTCGCCAATTCCAAAAGGTGCGTCCGATTGAGAACAGTCAATGCGTCTGTGATGACAAACAGCGCATCCGGCCTCTTGCGGGTCATCTCGGAGAAGGCGCTGTCCAAGTCCTTGGGTTCACGGACCGCCAACGCATGCACTATCACCCGCAATCCCTGCGCCGCGCGCTCTAGCTCGCCGAATTTAAGGGTCATGCCACGATCCGCGGAATTCCAAAGCACCGCCACGCTCGCCATCTTGGGAAAGGCTTCCTTCAACAGATCTATACGTTTACCACTTAGCTCGGTTTCGAAAGCGCTCACTCCGGTAATGTTTCCACCGGGCCGGGCGAAGCTAGCGACGAGTCCGGTGGCCACCGGATCACCGGCTCCCGAAATGACGATGGGAATAGTCGAGGTCGCTTGCTTGGCGGCGAAAGCCGCCGGAAACCCTAGTGTCACTATCACGTCAAGAGGGAGGCGCGCGAGTTCGGCGCCGAGTTCAGGAAGACGGTCCATCTGTCCACTCGCAAAGCGGCGCTCAAAAGCGACGTTCTGACCTTCCACATAGCCCATTTTAAGCAAGCCTTGCTCGATAGATGCAGGGGAAGACGGTGGCGTCAGAGCCGACCCCGTCAACAAACCGATCCGGAAAGTTTTCTTGGCCTGCTGCGCGTTCGCTACAACAGCAATTGCAAGCGGTAACACGGCAACTAAAAATAACCACCACCCAGATTTCTTCATTGTGTACCTCGTACTAGAGAAGTTATATAGCACGGACACGGAAGCTTAGAAAAACGTAATTTACAGCTCGCCGCGACTCTCTGCTTAGGCTGCATCTCTGGGTTGAAAAGAGATTGCCGAACCTTACCACCGCGGCGCGGATGATTTCTTCGGATTGATTTGATGCATCGCCATGCCCCCGCGGGAAAACCCAAACCAATCCTGTGGTTGACACTAGACGAATTTATCCGATACTTGGCGCTTATGGCGTCACGATTCGTTTCGGTCAAGCACGCTTTCAATCTGTCGGTCGGCAGCGAAATCACCCTGCGCGGCTGGGTGCGCTCGCGGCGCGACTCGAAAGGCATCACCTTCATCGAGTTGAACGACGGCTCGCGCTTTAAGAGCATGCAGCTCGTCGTCGAGGCTGGGGTGATTGCGGAAGAAACCATCAAGCAAATCACCACCGGCAGCAGCTTGGCGGCGACCGGCGTGTTGGTGGAATCGCCGGCCAAAGGACAAGCGGTGGAATTAAAAGTAGCGGCCATTGAAATCTACGGCAGCGCCGATGCCGCGACTTACCCGTTACAAAAAAAGGGCCACACGCTGGAGTTTCTCCGCGAGATTTCTCATTTGCGCGTGCGCAGCAATACTTTCGGCGCCGCCTTCCGCGTGCGCAACGCGCTCACCCACGCGATCCATAGTTTTTTTCAGGAGCGCGACTTTATCTACGTGCAGACGCCGATCATCACGACTTCGGACTGCGAAGGCGCCGGTCAAATGTTCGGCGTGACGACTCTGAACTTGCAACAGCCGCCGCGTGCTGCCGACGGCAAAATCGACTGGCAGCAAGATTTTTTCGGCAAGCCGGCATTTCTCACCGTCAGCGGCCAGCTTGAAGGCGAAATTTTCGCCTTGGCGTTCTCGAAGATTTACACTTTCGGCCCGACCTTTCGCGCCGAGAACAGCAACACGCCGCGCCATCTCGCCGAGTTCTGGATGATCGAGCCCGAGATGGCCTTCTACCAGCTCGAAGACGACATGCAGTTGGCCGAGGAGTTTTTGCAATATACGATCCGCTACGTGCTCGATCACTGCCGCGAAGATTTAGAATTCTTCAATCAGTTCATCGAGAAGTCGGTGCTGGCGACCCTCGAACACGTCGCCGAATCGAAGTTCGGCCATATCACTTACACCGATGCGGTGAGCGAATTGCAAAAATCTGGCAAGGCGTGGGAATTCCCCGTCGAATGGGGCTGCGACTTGCAGACCGAGCATGAAAGATTTCTCTCGGAAGAAGTTTTCAAAAAACCGGTGATCGTCACCGACTACCCGAAAGACATCAAAGCATTTTACATGCGCGTCAACGACGACGGCAAAACCGTGCGCGCCATGGACGTGCTGGTGCCGCGAGTGGGCGAGATCATCGGCGGCAGCCAGCGCGAAGAGCGCCACGACGTTCTGCTAGAGCGTTTGCGCGCCAGCGGCCTGGACGAAAAACCTTACTGGTGGTATCTCGATTTGCGCCGCTACGGCTCCGTGCCCCACGCCGGCTTCGGCCTCGGCCTCGAACGCATGATGATGTATCTCACCGGTCTGAAAAATATCCGCGACGTGATTCCGTTCCCACGCACGCCGGGCAACGCGGAATTTTAGCGCAACCTCTAGGCAAATTTTCCGACGCGCCCCAAGATGATAAGAGATCAACCACGAAACACACGAACGACACGAATAATGGAAGGAATTTCCGGACCTGAGTTTCGTGTTTTTCGTGCCTTTCGTGGTTAAATTTCCGAATCCGAATTTTCTTACTATGTGAACTTTGTGCCCTTTGTGGTTAGTTCCCCAAGTCCCAAACTTCAACGTTCTACATCATGGCATCTTGGCTTCATCTCAACCCCACCGCGCGCGGCTTGATCACGCTCTACAGCAGCACGGTCATGGCCGGCATGTGGGCGATGGTCGTGCCGACCATCCCGGTGTTGGCGACGCATTTTCAAATTTCCCCCGGCACCGCGGCGCAACTCATCACGGCGCTTTCGGTGGGGCGCTTCGCCGGCATGCCGATCAGCGGCTTTCTACTGGACCGGTTCGGCGCGCGCGCGGCGCTCATCGCCGGTCCGCTCACGGCTTGCATTGCCGCCATCCTCGCCGCGCTGATGCCGTGGTTCACGCTGATCTTGATTGCAGTTTTTTTCATCGGCATCGCCGACAGTATTTGGGTGATCGCCCGGGAAATCGCCGGCGTCGATCTGGTGCGCGCCAACCAACGCGGCCGCGTGCTCAGCGGCTTTCACGGCGTCAACTATCTCGGCCTCGCCTTCGGTCCGCTGATCGGCGGCCTGCTCACCGAGCGGTTGGGCTTCCGCGCGGTCTTCGTCGCCTACGCGGCGTGCGCCGCGGCCTCGGCGCTGCTCGGCTGGTCGGTGGAAAGCCGCCAACCTGGCGGCGCGCCGCAGATAAAGACAGACGCCGTGCGCGGATGGAATGTCACCGCCATCGGCCAGCGGCTGCGCGCCATCAGAGATTTATTTTATCAAATCGATCCTCAGCTGCGCGCGACTTATATCGTGCTGGTGCTGGCGACTTTCACCAGCTTCGCGCACCGGGTGACGACCCAAAGCATCCTGCCGGTGTTCGCCAGCGCCATGCTCGCCATGACGCCCAAGGAAATCGGCATGCTCTTTACCATTTCCGGCCTGTCGGTCTTCGTGATGATTCTGCCCGCCGGTTTCGTCATCGACAAAGTCGGCCGCAAATGGGCCACCGTGCCGAGCACCGGCATTCCCGCCATCGCGTTTTTGCTGATTCCGTTTGCGCATTCATTCCTACAATTGGCGATCTTGCTTGCTTTCTTGGGCGTGGCCAACGGGCTGTCGCTCGGCTCGTTAGCCACATCGACCTACGACGTGGTTCCGGCCCACGCGCGCGGACGGCTGCAAGCGGCGCGCCGAACCATCGCCGAGATCGGCGGCATCAGCGCGCCGCTATTCGGCGGCCTGCTCGCCGACAAATTCAATCCCGGCGTGCCCTTCCTCGCCTACGCGCCGCTGCTGATCCTGTCGGCGATTCTGCTCGCGGTCGTCGCCCGGGAAACGATTCAGAAATGAGATGGGTGTACTGGCTCAGAAGTTCATTTAAAAAGTCGGCGCCCCAATTTCGTCATTCCCGCGCAGAGCTTGCCCCGGACTCGATCCGGGGCGGGAATCCAGGTTATTCTGAATCGCCTGGATTCCGGGTCACGCTAGCTATCGCCAGCGTGCCCGGAATGACATTTGAATTATGTAGCGAACTTCTAAGACAGCACACTAGAGGATTGACTTTCGAGCCCAGCACCGCCGATAGATTTCCGCCGAATTTGCTCTATAATAGCGCCAAGCAAATTCGAGCCGAAGATTTATGAAGTACCAAACCGACGACCTGCGAATTAAGGAGATCAAAGAGCTCCAACCGCCGGCAAAACTGTTGGGCGATTTTCCCATCGCGGAAAAAGCTGCCCGGACGGTTTTTGAAACCCGCCAGGCGATTCACCGTATTCTCCACGGCGCCGACGATCGTCTGCTGGTGATCATGGGACCGTGCTCGATCCATGACGTCAAAGCGGCGAAGGAATATGCCGCCCGGCTCAAGGAAGCCAAAGAGCGCTCGGCCGCCGATCTGCTGATCATGATGCGCGTCTATTTTGAAAAACCGCGCACCACGGTGGGCTGGAAGGGACTGATCAACGATCCCAATCTCGACGGCAGCTTCCAGATCAACGAAGGGCTGCGCGTCGGCCGCCAACTGTTGCTCGAACTCAACGACAGCGGCATGCCGTCCGGCTGCGAATTTCTCGACATGATCACGCCGCAATACATCGCCGATCTCGTCTCCTGGGGCGCCATCGGCGCGCGCACCACCGAAAGCCAAGTGCACCGCGAGCTCGCCTCCGGCCTCTCTTGTCCGGTGGGATTCAAGAACGGCACCGACGGCAACGTGCGCATCGCCATGGACGCCATCCGCGCGGCCCAGGCGCCGCATCATTTTTTGTCGGTCACCAAAGACGGCCACTCGGCGATCGTTTCAACCATGGGCAACGAAGACTGCCACATCATTTTGCGCGGCGGCAAGCAGCCCAACTATGACGCCGCCAACGTCGACGCCACGGCCAAAAGCCTCGCCGAATCCGGCATCGCCGCGCGCATCATGATCGACTGCAGCCACGGCAACAGCGGCAAGGAGCCGGCTAACCAGGTGAAGGTCGCTCATGACGTCGCGGCTCAGGTCTCGTTGGGCGATTCACGAATCTTCGGCGTTATGGTCGAAAGCCATCTCAAAGCCGGGCGCCAGGATCTCATCCCTGGTAAAGCGCTGGTCTATGGCCAGAGCATCACGGACGCCTGCGTCGGTTGGGAAGACACCCGGAGCCTCATCGATATTCTCGCCGCGGCGGTGCGCCAAAGGCGGCTCTTCGCCGCTGAGAGCGGCGAAGCGGAATGAAGTTAATGGAAAATTGATAATGGAGAATGGATAATTTCCGCCCGTGAATTTGAAATCTTAGTTTTCAATTCTCCATTTTCAATTCTCCATTATCGATTTGTCCATCTCGCACCTGAGTTCCTAGACAAGCGCACATGTTCAAAAAATTCTCCAGCCTGTATTACGGCTGGCGCATGGTCGCGGCTTCGGCGGCGGTGCGCCTGCTCGGCGCCGGCTTGCATAGTTACGGCTTCACGGTTTTCTTTTTGCCGCTCAGCCAAGAACTGAATTTAAGCCGCACCGCCACCTCATTTGCGTTTTCACTCGCCCGCGCCGAAGGCGCCATCGAAGGACCCATCATCGGCCACCTGCTGAGCCGCCATGGGCCGCGGCCCGTCATGATCGCCGCGGTTTCGCTGATGGGAGTCGGTTACCTAATACTTTCACAGATCCACAGCTACGTCGCTTTTTTAGTCGTCTACACCGGCCTCATTTCATTGACTCATTCCGGCGGTTTCATGCACGCGCCGATGACCTTGACTAACACTTGGTTCATCCGCTGGCGCGCCCGCGCCATGACGCTCAATAGCGCCGCCTATGGACTTGGCGGCGTGTTGATCGCGCCGCTGCTGAGCATGATCGTGCTTAATTGGGGCTGGCGTTGGGGCGCGGCGACGGCGGGGTTCGCGTTTCTGCTGTTTGGCTTGCCGCTGTGTCTGACGATCCGTAATTCGCCCGAAGAGATGGGCCTGCTACCCGATGGCGAAGCGCAACCAAGTTTACAAAATGTCGATCCATCGTCGAAGCCAAATAGCGCGGGCGAACCCGACATCACCGCCAGCCAAGCGATCCGCTCCTTCGCCTTCTGGGCATTGGTATTCGGCGCCGCCGTGCGCAACGCCTCGTACCACGCGATCTCGACGCATTTCATTCCGATGATGATCTGGAAAGGCATGAGCCAACGGCAAGCGACGCTGCTGCTCAGTTCGTTCGCGTTTCTCGGTTTTACTTCGACGCTGCTGTTTGGCTGGCTCGCCGACAGCGTCAATAAACCGCGCATGGTGTCGCTGATCTTATTGACCGCCGGCGCATCGATCTTGCTGCCGATCTATTTCAATTCGATGGCGATGCTCTGGCTCTTCACCCTGCTGTTCACCACTGTGGAAGCGACCTACCCGGTCGCCTGGGCGCTGGTCGGCGATATCTTCGGCCGCAAACACTTCGCCAAGATTCGCGGCTACATGAGCATGTTTTACGTCTGGGGCAGCGTCACAGGCCCCGTGGTATCCGGCGCCATCTGGGACCGCTGGCACACCTACGAGCCGATGCTTTGGGGATTAGTCGCGATGTTTTTTCTTTCGGGAATATTTTACAGCCTGCTCGGCAAACCGTGGGTGCGGCCGAACTCGATTCAATCCCGGGTTTAAAGTTAAATCTAAACACTCCCCGCAGCTCGTTGCGTTGCGATTCCGACGTAGGATGGGTTGAGCGGTTACGATACCCATCATCCCCAGAGGTTCACTCTGGCCAAGATTGCCAACTTTGCTGTTGATCGCTTGACAACGTTGGGCTAGACTTCGTCCATCAAATTTAGCAGGAAGAGAGCCATGGCACAGAAAAAAATTGTTCACATCGTCGGCACCGGCACTATTGGCGAGCCGCTGGTAGGCATTCTTTCCACCTTCAGGGAGCAATTTGGCATCGACGAAGTGACCTTTCACAAGCGCACCCCTCTGCTAAACGACCGCTCGAAAGTCATGGTGTCGTGCAGCAAAGGCGCCAAACTCGCCGTCGACAAAGAGCGCTGGCAAAAGTTCGTCGACTTGGGCATGACACCGAGCCTTGAAGCCGAAGAGGCGATCGAACGCGCCAGCGTCATCATCGACTGCACGCCGGTGGGCAATGAGAACAAGGAAAAAATTTACAATCGATACGCCGGCAACGGCCGCGGCTTCATCGCCCAGGGCAGCGAAGACGGCTTCGGCAAGAAATACGCCCGCGGCATCAATGACAAAGCGCTAGTCAAGGGCGAGGACCAGTTCATTCAAGTCGTTAGCTGCAACACGCACAACTTGGCCGTGTTGATCGACACCATCGCGTTAGGGCCGGAGAAGGAAGACAATCTCGCCGAAAGCCGCTTTGTTTGCATGCGCCGGGCCAACGATTTAAGCCAAGAAGGCGATTTCATTCCGGCGCCGGAGGCCGGCAAACATGATGACGCGATATACGGCACCCATCAGGGACATGACGCCCATGCATTGTTCAAGACCATGGGACTGGATTTGAATATTTTTTCCTCGGCATTGAAGCTCAACACGCAGTACATGCACACGATTCATTTCAATCTCAGACTGCGCCGGGCCATCGACAAGGACGAGTTGATGCGCCGCTTCCAATCGACGCGCCGAGTGGCTTTGACCCACAAGAAGTCGTCGGCGTCGGTTTTTTCTTTCGGGCGCGACCATGGTCTGTTCGGCAGAATTCTTAATCAGACGGTGATCGTCACTCAGAGCCTGGCGATCCATAACGACAAGGAAATCATCGGCACATGCTTCACGCCCCAGGACGGCAACTCGCTGTTGAGTAGCATCGCCGCTACTTTGTGGTTTATGTATCCGGATTCTTACGACGAGAAGCTGACGGCGGTCAGACCGTACTTTTTTAGCGAGATCTAACCCGCCAATCAAATGGCTGCCAAGGGATCGAGGCGAAGGCTTCGGTCGCTTTTTTATTCTTTAACGTCGAGCTGAGAGATGCCGTCGAAGCGGACCGAATCGCCGGCCTTTAGGCCGTGCAGTTTGGCGAGGCCGCCGTTGATCTCCAAAACATATTTGCTCGGCGCAGTCACGGCGCGCGGCTCCAACGTGTAAGGCGTCGCCTGTTCGACGATGCCGACGATCTTGCGCTCGCCGTTGATGAAGATCATGTCCAACGGGATCGGCGTGTTTTTCATCCAAAAGGAAAGCGGCGCGTCCGCCGGAAATAAAAAGATCATGCCATTATCGCGGCCGAGATCGCGCCGGTATTGCAGTCCCATTTCACGTTTCGATGGGGTGTCGGCGACCTCGACTTGAAAGACGACTTGCTTGCCGTCTTGGGTGGCAATCGCAACTTTCGGTTCGGCTTGGCACGCGCTCACGCTGCCGAGCATGGCAAAAAACAGCGCAACGAACAAAACTCGACGATGAATCATTCTATTTCACCAAGCTCCGAGCGACGATCTCGGCGATGTCCAAGACTTCCATCGCGACCTCCGGCTCCTCTTTCGCTGTCTCTTCAGTGATCATGCGCATGCAGAACGGGCAACCGGTGGCCACCGTCTTGGCGCCGGTCTGCTTGAGTTCGCGGTAGCGGTTGGTGCCGACCCGCTCCGTGCCTTTCTCTTCGTCCTTCCAAAACTGTCCGCCGCCGGCGCCGCAGCAAAAACTATTTTTCCGGTTGCGATCGGTCTCGGTGAGTTTCGCGCCGGTGGCCTGGATCAAGCCGCGCGGTTGGTCGAAAATTCCATTGTGCCGGCCGAGGTAGCAGGGATCGTGATAGGTGATCGAATCGTTGCCATCGCCTTTGAGCTTGAGCTTGCCGGCCTTAACCAACTCGTCGATGAAATCGGTATGGTGCTTGACGGCAAAGTTGCCGCCGAACTGCGGATACTCGTTGGAGATGGTGTGAAAACAATGCGGGCAAGTCGTCACGATGGTCTTGGGCTTGATTTCGTTGAGCACGGCGACATTTTCTTCGGCCATCTGGGCGAATAAATATTCGTTGCCGGCGCGCCGCGCCGTATCGCCGGTGCATTTCTCTTGCTTGCCGATCACCGCCCAATTGATCCCCGCCGCGCTGAACAGTTGGGCCATGCTGCGGGCGATTTTTTGCGCGCGCGGATCGAAGGCCGCCGCGCAGCCGACCCAATAGAGCACTTCCGGATCGGGATTTTCCGCCAGCGTCGGCACCGCGAACGGCAAACCCTTGGTCCAAGCGACGCGCTCATCGGTGGTCATGCCCCAGGGATTGCCGGCGCGCTCCATGTGATTAAAGGCATTTTGCAATCCCTTGGGAAACTCGGCCGCGCCGAGCACCCGCTCGCGGCGCACGTCGATGATATGGAGCATCTGTTCGTTGCCCACCGGGCAGACTTCGATGCAGGCGTTACAAGTCGTGCACGCCCACGCCGATTCTTCGTTGAGGGCGAAGTCGAGCAGCGGCCGCGGACTGGCCTCGCCAGCGGCGAAGCTCGGAAAGATTTTGTTGAGCTCGTAGCGCTCGTTGATCACCATGGCGGCGGGACTGAGCGCTTTGCCGGTGCTCGCCGCCGGACAAACGTCCTGACAGCGATTGCACATGATGCAGCTATAGGAGTCCAACAAGCGCGGCCAGGCGAAGTCTTCGAGCTTGGCCGCGCCGAAGACTTCTTCTTTCTCGAAATCCATCGGCTGGAGCACGCCGGGTTGGTCCTTTTTGAGCGCCAGATTGATCGGCGCGAGAAAGATATGAATGTGCTTGGAGCGCGGAAAGTACGGCAAGAAAAGTAAAATGGAGCCCAGCGCGCCCCACCAGAAAAAATGATTGAGCAATTCCAGCGAGGCGGGCGTCGCGCCGTTGAATAAGAGCGCGAAAGTCGAGCTCACCGGCTGAAACCAATCGCTCCCCTGGCCGGCGACTTGGGTCGCTTTGAACATGAGCCGGCAGCCGACGTGAAAAATGATAAAACTCGCCACCAAAGTCGAGTCGCGAAAAATCCCGGCGCGCACTTGCGGCTCCACCGGCGTATTGTCGGCAAAGGCAAAATCCTTGGGCCGAATCAGCAGGCGGCGCGCCAGCATGGCGACGATTCCGGTGAGCACCCCCAGCGTCAACAAGTCAGCCGCGAAATTAAAAATATTCCACCCGCCGCCGCGGGCATCAAGGCCGAAAAAACCTTCGAGCACGTCGACGAAATTGACCAGAAAGTAAAAAACGAAACCGTAAAAGATCAGCGCGTGGAAAAACGAAATCAGCGGCCGGGCCTTGAACACCGACTGTTGGGTTAAGACGATCCAAAGCGCTCGGCGAATCCGCTTGGGCAGATCGTCAAAGCGCGCGTCCGGCTTGCCGCGCGCGATGGCGCGATAAACGTCGTAGAGCTTCCCGCCGCCGATATAACCGGAGCCCGCGGCCAATAGCACGAAGAAAATTTTTTCCAGGGTTGTCAGCATAGCGAGCGCATCGACCTCCGTTTAACTCCGTTCTTACCGCCGCTGAAAACAGTCCGGCAAAAAACTTTTGCGCTTGATTCGATGAATTGGATAGGATTGCCGCGCCGCCCCACTCACCGCATGATCGCTGTTTCCGAAATTTTGAATGCCCTAGCTCGTTTTGTCGCCGCTCATGCCGCGACGCGCGCTAAGCGTGAAATCCCAGGCGGCGCGAAAGTTCGCTGCCGGCCTTGAGCAACGCCGGCGCGACATCGTTGTGAATCGCCTCCTCGGTGAGCCGGTGTCCAGGACCGACGACAGCTAAGGTTCCCACCAACGACCGGGTGTAATCGCGGATCGGCACGGCCACCGCGTTTACGTCTTCGCTAAACTCGCCGCATTCCACCGCGTAGCCCGACTCGCCGATCTTGCTCATCTGCTCGCGCAAAAAAATCCGATCGGTGAGGGTCTTGTCCGTGTAGCGCTGCAGCGACTCGGGCAGCTTGGCGCCGGCGCTGCCTTCCGTCTCGAAAACCAAGTGCACCTTGCCCGCCGCCGTGCAGTGCGCCGGCAGCACGGTGCCGAGAAACGAGACCACCCGAACCGGCCGCGCCGGCTCGACAAAGTCGAGCGGAATGATGGCGTTACCCTTGCGCACCGCAACATAGCAACTCTCTTTCGTCGTCTTCGACAACTCTTCGAGAATCGCCCGGGACTGCAACAGCAAACCCATCTGATGAATAAAAGTTTGGCCCAGCTGCAAGCACTTCAAACCCAGACGATAATTTTCCGTGATCTTGTTCTGTTCGATGTAACCGCGCGCTTCGAGCGTCGCGAGCAAACGAAAGACGTTGTTCTTGTGCAGCTTCAGCCGCTTGCTCAACTCGGTGACGCCGATCTCATCGACGTTGGCGTAAAACTGCTCCAACACGTCGAAGGCGTGGGAGACCGATTGAATGACATAGTTGGATTTTTCCCGCCGAACCATACTTCCTCCCGCGACGCTATTGCTGCCGACGCAAAGCCATTTCTGAATTGAGAAATATCACAGGTCCAAAAAAGCGTTTTAACCTAACCCAGGGCAATTCGCTTGTCAATTCACCGTTTCGATTGGCCAATCGGTCGTGCTAAATAGAGAAGCAATTCAATTGTGCGCAGCGCGCGCCATGAAAGCAGGACGAAATGGCCAACGAAATAAGATTGGAAGGATTGACCCTCGCCGTCGCCGACGTCAAACGTTCCATTGAATTCTATCGGGATCAGCTCGGCTTGGCGGTGGTCGTCGACAAAGCGCCGCAGTTCGGCATGATCCGAGTCGGCGGCAAAAACGGCGGCACCATCGGCCTGCTTTCGATGGAACTAGTCGATGGCGCGGCGGCAAAGAGTTGGACACCACAGCAGCGCGCCGCCATTCACGTCGAACTTAGCACCGACGATCTCGATGCGCTTTACAACGAACTCAAAACCCGCGGCGTGAAATTTCACGCCCCGCCGCACGACGAGCCTTGGGAACGCTGCATGAACATCCTCGACCCCGACGGCTACACCGTCGAAATCGCCCAAGGCCGGCGCGGCCGCAACCAGCCGGAAAAATAACCGAGAAAAAGTTTCGCGCGCTGCTCCATCTGCTGCCGCGCCAAGTCTCATTGAGCAACTAGCTCAAATAGCCTCGGCCACGCCAAAATTTTTCCGCCGCCGGATGTAGCGGGATGACCAGCGGACCGTCGAGGCTATCTCGGCACATGCGCTCCAACGGCAGCGCGCCGGGCTCTTGCCAACCGATGCGCTCCTTGCGCGCTTCCAACGCGGCGCATATCGAGGTGACGACGGCGTCGGGCACGTCGGCGTGGGTGTAGACGGCAAAGCCGCTAAAATCCAAAGTCGGCAGATCGCTGCCCAATTTGGGATAGCGCGACACCGGCATGACTCCGCGCCGCAAACCGAGGGCTTCAAGTTTGCCCAGCATGGCTTCGTCGAGCGGCAGGATGCGCATGCCCGCATCCAACGCGGAGTTAGCCCAGCCGCGCACCGCCTCGTCGACGATCATATCGATTTCGCCGCGCTGCATGGCGCCGAAACGGTTATCCTTCAGCGGCAAGCCGTCGTCATAACGAACTTGCCCGCCCCACGCCACGATGTCGTCAAGGGAAAATTCCGCCGCGGCTAATACCTCGTTGACCACCGGATGAAGCGCATGATCGCGCTGGCCGCGCAGCGACACGCGCAAGGGCAGACGCCGCTCGCGGATATCGTGCAGCGATTTCACATCGATCTTTTCGCTGACCGCGAAGGCAAGCTGATCCGGCGACGGGATGATGGTGATCGCGCGCAGCGCGATGGGCGCTTTATCTTTGTAAGGTCCCGTGCCACGCAGCGCCAACGCCAGATACATCGCCGGGTTGCTGATCGCCAATTGCATTTCACCGCGGGCGACCAGGTCGAGCGCCGCCGGCCCATCGCTGCCGATCATGTTCACCGCCCACTGTTCCGCCCCTTGCGCACGCAAGCTCACTCGCGCTTGGCGGTTGGGCCACTGCGCTTGATCGACCATTTCCGACGCAACTTCGAGCACCAGACGCGACCTGATGGTATCTCGGCCCACTGGACGAACGATGTTTTCTTTGGAATTGTTGGTTGCCATGGCGAGTAAAAATTCTCCCGTAAAATTTAATCGAAGGTTAAAATCCCGCGCCCCAAGATCCGCCCATGCGCCAAGTCATCAACCGCCTGGTTGATCTGCTCTAGTTTGTAGCGGTTGGTGATCAAATCATTCAACTCAAGTTTGCCTTCGCGAAACCAGCGCAAGAAAATCGGAAAATCGCGCGCCGGCTTGCAGTCGCCGCCGCTGGTGCGCGCGAAGGATCGATTGCCGACGAACAAGCTCGTGTCCAACACCGCCTTGGCGCCGGGCGGCGTAATGCCGATCAGCAATGCCGTGCCGCCTTTATTTAGACCGGAGAAGCCCGGCCGCACCGAGCGCAGAATCTGCTCCTGGGTAAGCGGCAAGCCGATGGCGTCGATGGCGAAATCGGCGCCGGCGCCGGTGATCTCTTTGATCGTCTGCACGGGATCGACTTGATTGGCATCGATCAGATGGCTGGCGCCGAAGCGCCGGGCAAATTCAAGTTTGGCGCCGCTGATGTCGACGGCGATCACCGGATAGGCATCGACGATCGCCGCCGCCGCCAGCGCGCACAGGCCAATGCCGCCGGCGCCGAAAACCGCGACCGATTGCCCCGAGCGCACTTGCAGCGTGTTGATGATGGCGCCGGCGCCGGTCATCACGGCGCAGCCGATGATCGCCGTGACATCGGTTGCCACGTCTTTCGGCATCGGTAGCACCACCCGTTCTTGCGCCACCGCGTATTCGGCCCAAGTCGCCGCGGAGTGCATGACGGCCTGGCCTTTCCAGTGAGCGATAGATTGCGCGCGATCGTTAAGCGCGTGCAGCACCAGCGGTTGATGGGACGTGGCGCTGTCGCGATCCACCCAAGTGGTCATGACGTGATCGCCCTCCTTCACATGCGAAACGTCACGTCCCTTAGCGACGACAACGCCAGTGGACTCATGGCCCAACAACGCCGGCAAACTCTGCCCCTTACGCGCCGGCCGCTGCATCGTGTGCAATTGCGAATGGCACACGCCGCTGGAAAATATTTTCACCAGAACCTGATCCGGTCCCGGATCGGCGAACTCGACTTCGTCCACCACCAGGGGTTGGTTCGGCTCGACATAGATCGCCGCCCGGCCTTTTGTGCTCATCGATTACCTCCGCATGCTGAGAGGCTAACTACGCGACCGCCGCGAAACTTAACCTTCACGGCGCCGCGCAGTCTGCGCCGGCTTGCGTTCGGTTATCTAATGCGGATCGGCGCGGTTGTCTAGAGAAAAGATTGAATGCGAGAAAATTTGCAATTGAGCGAGCGACTGAACTGTAGGAATGCGAATAGGCTTGGCTGAGACGTCGGTGAAGTCAGTTGGCGGCGAGTACCGGTTGGCTTACGGCGGTGGCAGCCTCAATAGATCATGGAATCCATCGTGCCGCCTGTCAGAGCTGTCTTTTTTGAACAGCCCCTCGATCCGTTCATAGCAGCGCTTCCACGGCGGTTTATGGCCGATGGCGCGCCACTCTTCGATCTCATCTCTGGCGCGATCGACTTTTATTACTTTAAGCTCGGCTTTGAGTCGATCGTTCTCCGCGCGCAGCGATTCTTTTTGATCCCGGACTTCTTCAAATTCTTCCTTGAGAAAACTCATGTTCGCATTGAGCCGGTTAAGTTCCAGCTCGCGGCCGGAAAACATCTCCTCCAATTCGCTCACATGACGTTGCAGCTTATCGAGTTG
>OELC01000546.1_pt3 | contig 19378 bp, 19 predicted proteins | sample 1503131 | NCBI WGS metagenome assembly OELC01 (sample SAMEA104379562, study PRJEB20068) | metagenome | isolation source: 1998 | reverse complement strand
GCGGACCTGCGTGTCCGCCCTCCCCTGGATTCCGCCTGCGCGGGAATGACAAATGGGAGAGTCAGCTTCGAGGCGCGGAATTGTCCGTTGAAGGATTTATTCATGACTCAGTCGAATTTGTTCTTAATCGTGATTTCATGGATCACGCTCTTGCTTCCGAACCCACTATTCGCCGCCGAAACCAAGCCGGCTTGGCAGAGCGAATGGGACAAGACCGTCGAGGCGGCGAAGAAAGAAGCCAAAGTCGTCGCCGGCGTACCGGCCAGCGCAGAATTACGAAAAGCGCTCGAAGAAGCTTTCACCAAGCGTTTCCCAGCCATCGAAATCGAAATCACCACCGCGCGCGGCCCGACCAACGCCAGCAAGATCGCCGCCGAACATGCCGCCGGTGTGCGCTGCTACGACGTCTTGATCAGTGGCAGCTTGACGCCGTTGAGTCTATTGAACGCGGGCATTCTCGAACCGATTGAACCATTGCTGATTTTACCGGAAGTGAAAGATCCCAAGCGCTGGTACGGCGGCCATATCTGGTCGGACAACGCCAAACGATTTCTCTATTCGTTTCAGGCTTACCAATCGGAGAATCTCTGGTACAACACGCAACTGATGAAGCCGGAAGAGATTCGCTCCTTCGACGATCTTCTCAACCCTAAATGGCAAGGCAAGATCGGCATCCTCGACCCGCGCAGCGCCGGCGGCGGCACTTCCACCTGGGCGTTCATTTACAAGACCAAGGGCGAAGATTTTTTGCGCAAGCTGGCGGCCCAAGAGCTGACGCTGTCGCGGGATCAAAGAATTCTCGGCGAAAATCTCGCCAAGGGCCGCTTTGCGCTGACCATCGGCCTTACCTATTACACGCTCTTGCCGTTCATCAGAGCCAGTCAACCGATCAAACCCTTGCCGGAACTGAAAGAAGGCAGCTACACCAGCAGCGGCAGCGGCGCGCTGTCGGTGGTCAAAAACTCGACCCATCCCAACGCGACCAAAGTGTTCGTCAATTGGCTGCTCGGCAAAGAAGGCCAAGAGACCTACGGCAAAGCCATGGGCCAAGCTACTCGACGACTGGATGTCGATACCAAAGCGTTGGTAGAATTCGGCACCCGGGCGTCGAAGGATTTTCTCAGCGTCGAAGAAAATCAGCGGCGCGAAAACTCCAGCGAAGAAGTGCTCACCCAGCTCTGGCCCAAGGCGATCAAACTCGCCAATGAATTGTTGAAGTAGGCGTTCGTGCAGAACGGACAAGACTTAAGCGCGAAAAACACGAAAGGCACTAAATGAAGAATTTAATTTCTCCCCCTTTCCTATTTTTCGTGTATTGCGCGGTTATTCCCACGCTTCTTTCGCTCGTGCCTCCGCCCGCATCGAGCCAAATCGCTACGCGCACTTCCGTCTCGCTCATCTACGAAGCGATCGCGGCGACCAACGCGACGCTTTGGCTGGCCGAGGACGCCAGAATGTTCGAGAAGTATGGCCTGGACGCAAAAATCGTCCATGCCCGCGGCGCCGTGCCGGTGCAAGCGTTGGTCAGCGGCTCGGCGGAATTTGGCGCCTTCAGCGGCTCGTCGGCCATCGCCGCCGTGCTCGCCGGCAGCGATCTCGTCTTCGTCGCCGCCAAAGGCAACTATGCGGTCATGTCGTTCTGGGTGCGCAAAGATTCGCCGGTGAAAACTCTCGCCGACCTGCGCGGCAAAACCATCGGCGTCACCCGGGCCGGTTCGGCGACGCACACGATCGCCCGGCTCGCGCTCAAGTCTGCCGGCATAAACGAGCGCGAGATAAAATTTCTCCATCACGGCGGCCTGCCGGAATCCTTCGCGTCCCTCGACAAAGGCATCGTCGACGCCAGCATGGGTTCGCCGCCCCGCCCCGGCGTGAGAGAGCTGGTCGACTTATCGGCGCTCAAGATTCCGTTCTTGCAAGGCGCCATCGAAGTTCAGCGTAGCTTTTTGCAAAACAAGCGCGACACCGTGCTGAACCTACTCAAAGCTTACGTCGAGACCATCAAGCTCGCCAAAGACAAACCCGAGCTCGCCATCGCCGCGATCTCCAAGCGGATGAGAGTGCCGGTGGATTACGTCCGCTCGGTCTACCAGCCCCACGACAACGTGCTCGAAGAAATCCCCTACGTGCGCCGCGACTCGGTGCAAGCGATCTTGGAGCAATACCCGAAGGAACAGCTCAAAAACCTCACCTACGAAAAACTCGTCGACCATAGCTTATTGCAACAATTGGAAGAGTCAGGCTTCATCAAGAATCTAAATCGTCGAACGCCGTAGGGGCGGGTTTCAAACCCGCCCTTACTCAGCACCCTAACAGAACAGACGGATCGCAATTCAATGGACAATCTCACTCGCCAGATCGCCAACTTCGCTTACGAACTAAAATTCGAACAACTGCCACAAGAAGTCGTCGCCGCCGCGACGCGCTTCATCGTCGACACCCTCGCCTGCGCCATCGCCGCCCATGATTGCGAATCGGCGAAGATCGGGCTTGGTCTCGCCCGCGGCGCCGCGCCGGCAAACTTTCCTGGCCGAATCATCTGCCACGGCGAAATCTCCACAGCGGAAAGCGCGGCGTTTGTGAATACGACAATGATCCGCAATCTCGACTTCAACGACGAATATCCCGGCGGCCATCCGAGCGATTGCTTGGGCGCCTTCTTGGCGATCGCCGAAGCGGCCAAAGCCGACGGTAAAAAATTGATCGAAAGCCTGGTGATCGCCTACGAACTATTTCTGCGTCTGAGCGACGCCACTCATTTGCGTTACAAAGGCTGGGATCAAGGCTTTGCCGCCGGCATCGGCGTGGCCGCCGGCGTCGGCCATTTGTTGGATTTCTCCCGTGCGCAGTTGGCCGAAGCGGTTTCGATTGTCGCGGTCGCCAACGTGCCCATGCGCAATACCCGCGCCGGCGAATTGTCGCTGTGGAAAGGCGTCGCCACCGCTTTCGCCGTGCGCAATGGCATGTTCGCCGCGCTGCTCGCCGGCCAAGGCATGACCGGCGCGGATAAACCCTTCGAGGGCAAACATGGCCTATGGGATCTGATCACCGGGCCGTTTCAACTCACACCATTGCCCACTGAAGGCGGCCCCTATCAAGCGCCGGTGACACGGCTCAAATATTGGCCGGTGGAATATAACGGGCAACTGCCGGCATGGGCGGCGCTCGAACTACGTGGAAAAGTCGACTGGCGCGAACTTAGCGACATTGAAATCGGCGTTTACACTTTTTGCTACACCGAGATCGGCAGCGAGCCGGAAAAGTGGGATCCGAAAACGCGCGAGACCGCCGATCACAGTCTGCCCTATATTTTCGCCAAAGTTCTAGTCGACGGCACGATCACCGTTGCGGCCTTTGAAGCATCGGCCTACCGCGACGCGTCGATTCGTCCTTTGATAAATAAGATTCGCGTCTATCTCGACCAGGAAGTCGACGCGATTTATCCCAAGACGGTTTCAATGAAAATCAAAGCGACCCAGCAGGACGGCAGCGTCGTCGAGCTCTGGCCGCGCGATCCGTTGGGCCATCCCAACAAACCGATGGGCGATGCACATGTCCGAGCGAAATTCGTCCAAACCGTCGAGCCGGTCTACGGCAAGGAAAAAACCGCTCACGTGTTGGATCAGTGGTGGCAGATTAGCCAACTCTCGGCGACGGAAGTGAGCGTAGCGTTGCAGCTGCTCGATGTCGCCCACTGAGTCGCGCACTCGAAACCCAGGCGGTAGAAGTTTTTATTTCAATGGTTCGCAGCGCATGCCCGCGCCTTCTTCGGTGTTGCCGAACAAGTTGCAGCGAAAGGACTGCCCTTGCGGCGAACGCACCGTGGCGAACGAGCCAAGATCGGTGACCAGATATTGGCCTACCTTGGTCGATGGGCCTTCCAAACCGCGCGCCGCGCCGGTTGACGAAAAGCCATCGAGCGCGATGCCAAGCAGCCCCAACGCGGCGATGTTATCCATTTGCGCCGCCGTTGCATACTGGGCGATCGCCATGATCTGAGTCTTGACCACCGGCTTGAGCGCGGCGAGCTCTTCCTCCATCTGCACCAATTCCTCTTTCATTTCTTTTAGCCGATCGGCGGGCAGTGTGTTCTCTCGCATGGTGACGGTAAACTCACGCTTGCGCAGATCGAGATCGACCAAGCGATAAAATTCCGACGACGCGCCCACCATCCCAGTGATGATCGCCTTGAACTCGCCCGCGGCGCGCTGGCGGTCGGGCCAGCGTGATATCTGGCCGCCGGCGCGCAGCATGTCGCCTTGATACTGATTGAGCCCGGATAAGAGCGTCGCCTCCCGGCTAATCGTCCCACTTGCACAACTATAGAGCGCCGCCATCGACGACCATAAGAGATATCTTAGTTTCATCATGTTGCTAGAATACCATAACGGCTGACGCGGCAGAAGTTTATTCTTGACGCCGCTCGGCGCCCACCCCGCTCTGCCTCATAGAATTGAATACTATGTCTTGATGTCAATCTGAACCGCAGGCGAAGAATCTTGCCTTCGCAATTGGCGAAAAGTGCGAGATGCTTCGCGTTGCTCAGCACGACATTCCGGGGATTGCGCGGATTGGTACGCAGTCTCAGTATGCGGAGGAGGATGATGTTTCAGCTTTACCAACGATGGTGCTATTGAGAACTGTCGCCTGTTGAGACATATCTTGGATGAAAAGAGCTAACCTTGATCGAGCCATCAACCCTGGTAAACGGAGGAAACGATTCATGACTCAGACCATCGCGACATTGTTACTCGCCATATTTTTTTTGGCGCCGGTACGAATGGCGCACGCCCTGGACACCGTCACCGCGGCGCTCACCTCTAAAGCGTTTCAATACGTCCCGCTGGTGATCGCCCAGGAACGCGGCTACATGAAAGAGGAAGGGCTGGAGTTGAAGTTGGTCTTCATGCAGAACGCCGCCGGCTTGCAGGCGCTGATCGCCAACGCGGTGCAGTTTTCCGGCTCCGGCAGCAGCGCGCTGGTGGCGATCTCCAAAGGCAATGCGCCGCTGAAAACCATGCTGGCATTCAACGACCAAGTGCTGCAATGGATCGTCGCCCGGCCCAATATTAAAAGCCTGAGGGATTTATCCGGCAAGAAAGTCGCCACCACCGGCGTCGCTTCCATCGCCGCGTTCATGTTCCGCAATATTTTGACCAAGCACAACATTCCCAAGGACATCGTATTGATCGATCCGGGGCCGGTCAATCGCCTGCCGTCGCTCTTGTCCGGCGCCGTCGACGCCGCCATCGTCAGCCCTGAAGAACGCTACGCCGCGCTCGATCAAGGCATGAAGGATCTGCTGTTCATCGGCAAGGAAGTGAAAAACTCCTGGGGCACCTTCGCCACTTCGGAAAAGTTCATCAAGGAACAGCCGGCGCAATTGGCCGGCTTCGCGCGCGCCGTGCTCAAGGGCCTGCGCGTGGCGCGCCAAGAACGCGACAACACGATCACCGCGATCGCCAAGTTCAGTGAGATGGATCGCGCGCTGGCCACGCGCATGTACGATGACTTGGTCGGCACTTTTACTAAATCGGGGTACGTCGACGAGCAAACCCAGAAAAACGATCTCGCCATCGTCGCCCAGGTCGCCGACGTGAACGAAGTCATCCAACCCAAGCGCGCCTACGACTTCAGCTTCGCGCGCCAAGCCGAAGCGCAGTTGAATAAGCAGGGATGGAAACCGTAACGACTGGCGCGGCTGCTACGCCAAGTGTTTGTCGGCGACGAGCCGTCGGCGCCTTACTGGCAGATTGCGACGTTGACCGCCGGAAACGACAGTGCTCGACTCTTGGGCTACCGCCGAGCGTATCAACGTCAAGAACTCTTGGGCCAAAGACGAAATCGGCCGGCTTTGGGAATAGATAATGTAGCTCTCGCCGGCAAGGTGCAAACCGGGCACTTCAAGAATTTTAAACTTGCCCACATCAACGTCAGCTTTGAGCGACTCCTCGAACATCATCCCCACGCCCATCTGCTGAGCCACCGCCGCCTTGATCGCCGTCGGTCCGTCGCAATACATGGCGACTTTCACTTCCACCCCTTGCGCTCGCAGCCGCTGCAACGCTCGATCGGTTACCCCGGCGCCCCCATCGCCGCCGCGTATAATGAATGGCTCGAGCATCACATCAGCGAGCCGCACCTTTTTTAAGTTCGCCAACCGATGATTGGCGGGCACGAATAGCGCGACTTTCTCGACGCGTAACGGTTCGCAGCGTAGCGCCGCCGAAACCGCCGCTCGACCGGTCACCGCCAAATCCATCGACCCGTCTAACACCATGCGTTCCAAAAAATCCGATGTGCGCGTGCGAAACTCCAAGGCGACATCGGGAAAACGCGCCTTGAACTGAGCGAAAACCACCGGCAACAAATGCGCCGCAGCGCTTTCAATCCCGCCGATTCGCAGCCCTTGGCAGGTGACACGCAACTCGGTCGAAGGATGCTCCTGATGGCCTTTCAGTTTAGCCACCAAATCCAAGATCGGCGCGATCTTCCCGAGCAACACTCGGCCGGCATCGGTTAGCACAATCCCCCGTGCCGTGCGCAGATAAAGCTTAGCTCCGCGCGCTTCTTCAAGGAGTTTCATTTGATGCCAAATTGCCGGTTCGCTCGTGCGCAACTCCAAAGCAGCCTTAGTTAGATTGCCAGACTTCGCAATCGCGGTAAAAATCCTGAACTGGTGTAAGGTCATGGCTCTCTCCTAATGGTGAATGCGCCTGTTACTAATGCCGCAGTCCCGCCATTTCCCTCCCTATGCAAAAACCGGAGCACACCCAATTGACGCGCCGGAATCTAGCCCCGTCAAGTTCAAAACGTCGAGAGTTATAAGTTTTTTGGATAGCTCAGTTATAAAAATTATTTATTGGACAGCCACTTGCGATAGCGATATGAAACGGAACCGATGATGGTCGAGCTTGATGAAATGACCGGCGGACGGCGCGCGCAAATGGTGAAAAGAAGTCTGGTGGTAACTTTGTTTACAGAGAGTGTAAACGCTGGTTGCGCTGACGACCAAATCTAAGCACGTTTAGACTTTGAATATTGGGTTCAGAAACCTAGTAAATGAATTGGACCAGAAATAGTACTATGTCCCCGAATTCACGGCTCCCTATGAGACTCAGCAACCTAGTGCGTTATTGCCGAGTCGGCCAATTTCTTTTGTGCGTTAATTTCTCAAGCCTATTGGGTGGCTGTGCGTTCTCCTACGTTGACTCTGAAGGTGCCAAGCACATTATCGGTTTAGTGAACCTGAGAATTGAATCTGCACGCCCAGGTGCGCAAAATGTTGGCGACGGAGTTGAGATCCAAAGCGTGGGCATTTCCCTTTATTCGACCCCTATAAATAGCGGCATTTCCGTTGGCTACAATCGGGAGCAAATTACAGCGGTGCGGCTTGACCAGACTACATTGCCGATTCAATCAAATGAGACTCAACCCAGGAAGGAAAATTGATTTTATGAGAAGCTTGTCGAAGCTAGTTATCGTTACGAGCATGATGTTTCTCAGTGGTTGTGCAGGCATTGATAGCGTCCTTTTCGTCACGAAAACGTCTCTTGGCGTAGATTTCGATTCAAAGCCTCCAACCGCCAGCATCGCGTACGACCGCGAAGAAGGATACCTAGGGCCTCGATATGACAACGGTGCGGTACCTCCTGTCGTAGCTAGAATTCAATCTGACGGAAAAATTTTCAATACACGAGTTCGTCAGGTGTACGCGACCGGTGCCGCTGCTACTATCGTTGCCAATAAAGACAGCCAAGAGGGACCGAAGGATCTCAAGGGTGAAAAGCGCCTCATGTTTTTCGGGACATCGACGACAACCGGCCTAAAGGTAACATTCAACGGACAAATTCCAGATAGTTTCCACTTTGGTTACAAACGAAAAGAAGTTTCATTCATTCCGTTGGGAACTACTACTAATAGTTCTGGCGAGAAAATAGACGTGTATCCATCAGTGTTGGCCAGCATAGACACAGCAGGCACAGCAGAAACTGGTCCGACTGCTGGTTTATTTGCAGGCCAATTCTTTGCGACCGGGGTAGCCGCGGATTATTACGCGAAAGATCCCGCTATCCAGAATCTTTTTAAAAGCGAAGCGCAAGATGCTTTTGCCAGATATTACGAAAGCCTCAGTCACCAAGAAGCTGAAGCTAGTCAGATATTAAGATGCTACATCGGCGTCAAAGTACAAGATTTGCCAGAAGTTTGGACCGACGCGAACCACCAGGGTCTGTTTCGAGAGGATGGATTATTCGCAGAGTTACAAGGCCTACACCGCACTGCAATGACTGATTTATCTGTTCGAGATGGCAACTTACGGAAGGCGGGGAAGTTGTACGCCTCTGACATCGCGATTCTTGACGGTAGTCAACCGACTCGCACTGAAAAGCTTAGGAACCACCGCGCAAAGGTGTGTGAAATAACTCGACGATAAATACATATCCAAAATACAAAGGAGATCGACCATGCCTCAGAAGGAAATTCCGTGTAAAGACTGCGACAAAGAAAAAACAAATATTGAGTTAACTGGAGACCAAGAGGTTACTTCTTGCAGCCCGATACCCACAAAACCAGGTTGGTGTCTAATTATTTGGAGACGCAAGGAACGTTCCTCGTGAGGATGATACCTCACACGTTGACATTCCTCAATTAACGAATCGACGTCGATGATGGTATGTGAATCGAGTTTTGGAATTCCGAGGCAGGAATTCCGGGAACACATGCATATTCCCAAAGTAGCCACCGCAAAGAAACTGGTAAGATGGCCCAAGATCTATCACTAGGCAAAAACATTAGGAGAACGCGATGGCCGAATTAACAGATTTGTCTGACGAAGAATTACTGACTGCCTGTCTGTGGGCGGAGGCGCGTGGCGAACCGGAAAACGGGCAACATGCCGTCTGCAACGTAATCCTCAATCGGGTAAAAAAAAGAATGGCGCCAAGCATCCGAGATGTGATCCTCAAGCCAAAGCAGTTTTCTTGGACTGATCCGCATGATGTCAATTACGACAAAGTGTTCAAGGCCAAGACTGATAATCCCGCTAGCTGGGCGCGCGCTACTAAAATCGCCCAGATGGCTTTGTCCAATACATTGGACGATCTCAGCAAAAACGCCGATCACTATCTCAACGTCGAGCTAACGAAAAAACTTCGCGGCGGAACTCTGCCGAATTGGGTCGATTTGAGCAAAATGACGGTCGTGATAGGGAACCATACTTTTCTGAATTTGCGCGATTAATATTTTATCAGGGGAGAAAAATGGGTTAATCCAATTCTCGAAATATACGACGTACAGGTACATGGGACGCGCGATGCCGGCGAGATCGAATCAGCACGAACAATCCGAAGAATTATACCATCGAACGGCTCCAGGGTACTCACGGGGAATTTATCTTATATCTAGAAATCGTTAGCTTCGCCACATACGGAGGACGCAATGGAAAATCTTGGAACGATAGTTTTAGCAACCGGCGCGCTCGGAACTGCCGCGTTCGGAATCGTTGAAGCGCTCAAGTGGACGCGACTTGGGGAAGCCGGCTTTCGCTCCATCCTTAAGGTCCTAGGTCCTATCATTGAGCTCTTGCGCACGGCTTATGGGCCGGATTTCCAAAACCTTTTACGAGCCCAATATCGAGGCGATCAGCGTGATCTCACGAGAGTGATTCGCCAAGGCGTGCGTGTCGGGCTTACAGCGGCAAATGCAAACCAGGCAGCCAGATTCTTAGGAATGATCGATGGCGAGCGACTCACGGAAGCCGCACGACAGGTAGAGGAAGGACGGGAACTGCCGGCAGAGCTGCGCAATGTTCTCGGCAGGTTTGAGTTGGCCGTCGACACAAGAATTGATGCTGCATTATTGCTCGCGAAAAGTCGCTATGTGGGCGCAACCCGAGTAACAGCCTCAATATTCGCCTTATTGATTGCTGTGGCCGTGGGCAAATACCTCGGAAATGACTATATTTTTCAGTCGATTGTGATCGGAATTGCAGCGGTCCCCCTGGCGCCAGTAGCGAAAGATTTAGTTGGCGCTCTCCAGTCTGCAAGCAAAGCCATTCGCTTGAAACCATGAACTACATTCTAGACTTTCGTGGGGCGGATGTCGGCGGCCCAGTCCTACCGGGGCGGATCATGCACATTAATGGGATACCGCTCGGCACTGAAGACGACCTCCGTCAGGAGTCGAAGGTGACCTTCCTGTTGCATGGCTTTAATGTTAATCGCCAGGCCGGACGGGAGTCTTTGCTGCGACTTGCCGGTCGCTTACCTTCCGTTTCGGACGGGGCAATTGTCGCAGCTTTGTGGCCGGGTGATCACTGGGTCCGCGCCATCAGCTACCCCTTTGAAGGTAATGACGCCGATGATTCTGCGGTAGAGATGGCTCGATTTATCGACCGTGTCGTCAGACCTGGAACTGAACTCAATTTTGTTTCCCATAGTTTGGGCGCGCGGGTCGTCATGGGAGTCGTTAATCGGCTGATTGGCGATAGTTATTCCATTGGTCAAATTTGTTTAATGGCAGCAGCGATTGACGATTTTAGCCTGGCCGATCCTGACGACTACAGGGCTGCCGTGAGTACCGCGGAACGAGTGGCGGTGCTCGCCTCCCATAAAGATTTAGTATTAAAACTCGTTTATCCCGTTGGCGATTTTTTACAAGCATTTTTCTTCTTCTGGAAGGACAATGTTGGACTGGCTCTCGGCTACCACGGGCCAAGGCCCGCCAATGACAATTCAATTCCAGAGCCGGTCTTTCATCTGCAAATTCCAGACGGGAAGGAATCGGGACATGGAGACTATATCCCAAGTGATCCGCCATCACCAAACCAACTTTCAGCGGCTAAATTCGCGGATGAAGTTCTTCAGAGGCTGGATAGGCCTGGATATAAGAATTCCGGGGGCACCATATAGAATTCCCGGGGCACCATACGGATTTCCACGGTATCAGCTGTAAAGAAACGAGTATTATGTCCCAAGATATCCGCGAGGGATTTCTCACGGATTTGAATTTTGTTTGGCGCGACGTTTGGCGCTACATCAAAGTACAGCGCCGCGGATGGCCGCTTTGGATTACTGGCCACAGTCCGGTGCCACGCTCGCAACTTTAGCGGTCGCTAAGCTCAGACTTGAAAAAGACGAGCCGGTCAATGGACTCTACACGTTTGGGCAGCCGCGCACCGGCCGGCGACCGGGAAATCGCCAAGAATTTCGATGCCTATTTCGCCATGCAGGCGTTCCGCTATGTCAATAACAACGATATCGGAATTCGAGATCCATTCCGGTCAATGAGTTATAGCCATCTAGGAACTTTTGAATATTTCGACGCCGAGGGCACTCAACGCGACGACATCAGCTGGTGGAACAAGGTAGTTGATCGCATGAAAGGTCAGATCGAGAACCTGCTTACTACCGTTGGCGACGGCGTCCAAAATCATTCGATGGCGAACTACTTAACCTGTTTGGAGAAGGCCAAAGGGAACTAGTTCGCAGCTTGACGCTAGAGTTCGGAGTTATCGGATGACGGCCCCTCAACCTATAGGACCTTGAGTAAATCATTCGATGAATTGGCCGAGGGTTGAGATTTTAACCAACGATGCAAGGGAGACCAACCATGAAACTTAGTTCAATTCCGCTCAGCCGCGAAGCTACTGGCCCAGATGTTGTGGAAATACAAATTCGCCTCGCCGGATTTCGGGGGACACTTTGGGACGGCAAATTCGGGCCTGGCACCGAGCTACAAGTAATGGCTTTTCAACAAGACTATTTAGGAAGCGCGAATCCAAATGGAATCGTTGATCGCGCGACTTGGGACGGTCTGGAGAAATTTGCCTCGGATTTTCCAATCGACTTTCAGACACTCAAGTGCCCCTGCGGCCGATGCCCCGGATTTGGCAATGGCAGCAACGAAGGAGCCTATTATCCGGGAAAACCAAAAGTCGAGATGAACTATCGATACGAATACCCAGGAGTTCATAAAGCGATTCTCAACACATACCGGGCGGCTCAGTTCTACGGGCTAAAGGCGGGTTACGAACAAGCGATAGTCAACAGCGGTTATCGTTGCACGATAAATAACGAAAACAATCATCGAGAAACTACGAACCATATGGGGAAGGCATTGGATATAGATTTTCCGCTTAGACCGGGGGAAGGAAAACGCGAGGACTGTGAACGATGCGATTCCGTTCGCGGCATACTTGTAGAAAAAGGTAATTGCCAGATCGGGTGGGGCGCAGCTAATCGGAAGGCTTTGGAACCGTCAGCCATTGCACCAACGTGGGTTCACATGGACGTTCGTAGTTACGAGATGCAGTATCTGGACAAATCTTTTTTTGTAAAAACTCTAGCGGATTTGGATAAGTTTGACTGAAGTTCAAGACACGGTGAGAGCTATGTTCCAGAACCCGTTGAGAAACAACCAGTGGCAACCTTTTCCCCGGCGGACGTTAAGCTTTCTTGTCGATGTGAGAGCGCGAAACTAAGAATGACAATTCGAAAATGCATCATCGAAAGAATTAGTGTTGTATCGCCTGAATGTCATTAAAAACGCGCTGCAAACTTAATGTCCGTTAATTCCGGGTTGCCTCATTGTAAAATCGAGTGTCCAATTGATGGAGGTGTCTCATGATATTCGAGAAATATGCCCGTCTTATTACTCTTTCAACTTCTGGACGAGGACCGTCCATCTTTTTAGCGCCAAAGACGTTAGTGCTCCTTCTCTTAATCTCTCTCCTCTATCCTGATAAAAACCTTGCACAGGATTCTCGACAACCCATGAGCACCAAAACCGCAATAGTAACGGCGAACTCTAACCCGGACCTCAAACCGAACCCGCAAAAAGACAAACCAGAGGTCGATCAGTCAGATATTTTACCTGCTGTTCATAAATATCGCCTGGATATTGGATACACCTCCCTATATTTCACGGCAATTCCTCTGGGGGGGGCCGTGCTACTTATTATTTTGGCCCTGTGGATCGGCAAACCAGATATTAAAGACAGACTTTACCCCTTCTTTGGTGATGGTCAGTTTGGTCAATATGTCGTCGTAATTTTAGTCGCGGGAAATGTATGCACACTGGCAATCGTTGGAATACTAGGACGTAGTGAAGTGGCCGCGATCTATGGCGGAATTATTGGTTACGTTCTCGGAAAAAAGGCTGGGAATAACGGCAATGGAGATTCCAAGACAACAACCTAACGGCCTAACACTGTAAAAAAACCGAGGGCTCTAAAGCATGAAAACAACTGATCAAAGAAGATCGTGAATATTCTACCGCTGAAGCAATTCTGGAACGACTACTCACCCTATTACAGCGCGCTGGGGGTTTCACCGGTATTCCAGCGCCTGGTGCGTGACACGATTGAACAAGCTCGCATCAGCCAAGGCCACCGCGTGTTGGATCTCGGTTGTGGCCCTGGATACTTTCTCCCTTCACTCGTGCAGAGCGGTGCCAGCATCATGGCAGTGGACTACTCGGAAGAAATGTTAGCACGAGCAGAAAAAAGAGTGTTGACCACAAATTCTTTTGCAACAACTTCTCAAGTCGAGTTTACGCTTGACGACGCTTTTCATTTTTTGCACTCCACTTCTGATTCAATGTTCGACAGAGTAATTGCAAGTCTTTTCTTATCGTACTTCCCACAGCCTGAAGCACTTCTCATGCATATATTCAGAGTACTCAAACCAGGTGGGCGGATCGTAATGAGCAATCCAATCCCCAATCCTCACTTTAGCAAAGTTTGTTTAAAATCAGGATGGACGGCTATCCAATATTTGCTGACCGCGATACAGCTGCTTAAATACGCTGGTCGGATCAAATGGTTGGGAAAAGTTGGCGTTTTCCATTTTTTCACCTACAGCGAAACGCAGCAATTATTACTAGACGTCGGTTTTGAAGTGAGTTCTATCACAATTACCTCATCCTTTGCCGACACCGTCTTCCTCAGCACTGCGACCAAGCCATTGCTTCGATAAACACAAAATATTGTGGCAGTCTATCGACGAATCAGCCAGGTCAGTTTCCACCCCTAGCCGAACCCTTCGATCTGCGGCATATTGAGTTCATGTTGTGGGACCGTCTGGCGACGTTGATGCTTGCGGAGGAGACTAGTGAAGAGTTCGATGCCGAACCGCGCTGGCCGGCTTTCGTCGCGATCCTCGCGGTGGGCGGTCTCTATGCGGCATTACCTGAGACGCTCACCATGGGGCCGCGTTGGCTTTTCCCAGCTATCGTCGTCGTTTTTTTGATTCCGACTATCGCTTCTTATCACGCCGGCAGACATCGGCTCAATACCATCTTTGGCTTTGCGGTTGACGGCGTCTTGACCGTCGGCCTGATTATTTCGCTCATCCTGTTGATCGACGCTTTGCCGACGCGTCAAGAATCGCCGCAAGCGCTGCTGCTCTCGGCGGCCTGTTTGTGGATCACCAATATTTTAGTTTTCGCGCTTTGGTATTGGCGTCTCGACGCCGGCGGGCCGCATCAACGCGACCAGCGCGCGACACACGCCAATGGCGCATTTTTGTTTCCGCAGATGACCATGACCGAGGCGGCGTTGAAGCAAGCCGGCCAGCAAGACTGGGCGCCGAACTTCGTCGACTATTTATTTTTGTCCTTCAACACCAGCACCGCGTTTTCGCCCACCGACGTGCCGGTGTTGGCGCGCTGGGGGAAAATTTTAATGATGATCCAAGCGCTGCTATCGCTGTTGATCATCGCGCTGCTAGCCGCGCGCGCCGTCAACATTTTATAACCGGCGTGCGCGCCTTGACTCCCACCTCCGCCTATTAGAGAATCCGGCAAAATCCAGTTAAGGAGAATTAATGGTCACAGCCACCGATTTGAAGGGCATCATGACCATGATGCCGGCGTTTACTAAGAAGGACGGCGATCGCATTGACGCCACCGACACGGTCGACACCGATGAACTGACGCGCACCGTCGATAAAATTATCCGCGATGGCGGTTGCAACGTGCTCACCACCACCGGCAGCTTTGGCGAGTTTCATACGCTCTTGTGGGATGAGCATAAGAAATTGATCGAGGCTACCGTAGCGGCCAATAAAAAGCGTGTGCCGCTGTTTATCGGCTGCACCAACTTGAATCCGCGCGAGGCGATCCGCCAGGCGAAGTTCGCCCAGCAAGCCGGCGCCGACGGATTGCTGCTCGGTGTCCCATTCTATTATCAAGCGAGCGTGGATAACGCCGTGCAGTTCTACCACGACGTCGCCGAGGCGCTGCCGAAGATGGGCGTGATGGTCTATCACAACCCGACCCATCATCGCGTGACAATTCCAGTCAGCGCGTTCAAGAAGCTCACGGAGAAGCCCAACATCGTCGCCATGAAGGACAGCCACCGCACGCCGCTGCAATTCGTCGAGCTAAGCAACATTACCAAAGGCAAGATGAGCATCTTCGTCAATCAGACCCAGATGTTTCCCTATTACCAACTAGGCGCCGCGGGTTGCTGGTCGTTCAATGTCTGGATGGGGCCGTCACCGGTGATGACTCTGCGCGACGCCTGTTACGCGCAAAATTGGGAGCTGGCCAAACAGATTTGTCTCGATCTCGAGGGCCTCAACCGAGTCGGCCCCAACATCGGTAATCTCGTCTGGCGCGAGAACGTCTTCAAACTCGCCGTCAATCACGCCGGCTACTGCACCGCCGGCCCGCTGCGCGCGCCCTGGCGCATCGTCCCGCAGGAAGTCACCGACAACAGCAAAAAGATCGCGGCCTATTGGCAGACGCTGTGCGAGAAGTATCCGCCGGTGAAAGAGGCGGCGCGAAAAACCGCTTGAGCTAGTTTTTAGTTTTGAGTGCTTAGTTTTTAGTTGATCGGACCGATCGGTACTATTGAACGAGCAAAAAGGAAGTAACATGACAGCCACCCAACAGAAAATTATCGACGGCGACGGCCACGTGGTCGAGGACATCGCGAGCATTTCAAAATACATGCCGGAAGAATATATCGCCAGAAGTTTTTCCGAAGCGCGCGGCAAGAACCCGTTTCCGCCCATCGACCATCTCCATTCGGCCAATCGCCACATCACACCCAAAGGCGCGTTTGCCAACGTCGGCCGCGAGGGTTGGGAGAGCTTTCTCGAAGACGTCGGCATCGGCACCACCGTGCTCTACACCAGCGCCGGTCTTGCCTTCGGCAAGATCGTCAGCCGCGACTGGGCCATCGAGCTGGCGCGCGCGTACAACAACTGGATTCACGACACCTATCTGTCGAAGAGCCCGCGCTTCAAGGCGATGGGCTTGATCCCGCTGCAGGAACCGGCGCAAGCGGTGATCGAATTGCGCCGCATTGTGCGCGACTTGGGTTTCTCAGGCGCCATGCTGCCGTCCATGGGCGTCAACATGCCGCATCTGGGCTCGCAAAAATATTGGCCGATTTATGGCGAAGCCGAACGGTTAGGCTGTGCCATTGCGATCCACGGCGGCGCTCATGAAAATTTATTGATGGACGACATGAGCCCCTACGCCGTCGCCAATGCGCTCGGCCATCCGATGAGCCAGATGATCGCCTTCGCCGGAATTATTTTTAACGGCGTCTTCGATAAGTTCCCCGGTCTGCGCATCGGCTTCATGGAAGCGGGCTGCGCCTGGCTGCTCACCTGCATGGAAAGGTTCACGGGGTCCTGGGAAAGCCATGTGCAATACGATCCGCGCGGCCGTTTCTTGCAACTGAAGAAGGGCGAGAAGATCAAGGACTATATCAACCGTCACATCGACGAAGGGCGCATCTTCGTCGGCTGCGAAGGAGAAGAGCTGAGTATCGCCGAAGCCGTGCGCATCACCGGCAACAAACCCTATGTTTTCAGCACCGACTATCCGCACGAAGTCGACGCCGAAACATGCAAGCATGAGCTCGAAGAATTACGCGAGAATCCGAATCTTAAACCAGCCGATAAAGACGCGATCCTGTTCGGCAACTCGCAGAGGTTTTATCAATTAGTTCAATAAGTCTAGAGTCTCGCGTTCCCCTCCCCCAACTCTAGACACGCGACTCCAGACCCGAGACGTTGAGTAACCAAACAGGAGCAAGCCCATGGCACAGAAGAAACATAAAATCATCGACGGCGACGGCCATGTCGTCGAAGCCCACAGCGAGATCGCGGCACGCATGCCGGCGATTTACCGTGAACGGTTCGGCTCGGCGCGCGGCCCCTATCCGCCCAACGACCATTTGCATGCTGCCAATGCGCACACGTTACCGGAGGGCGCCTTCGCCAAAGTCGGCCGCGAGGGCTGGATCGATTTCATGGAGGACGTTGGCCTCACCAGCGCCGTGCTCTATCCGACCAACGGCTTGTCGTTCGGCCGCGTTGTCAGTCTCGACTGGGCGATCGAATTGGCCAAAGCTTATAACGACTGGATGCACGACGAATACTTGAGCAAAAGCTCGCGCTTTCAGGCCTTGAGCCTGATCCCGCTGCAGGAACCGCCCGAAGCGGTGAAAGAACTGCGCCGCAGCGTGAAAGAACTGGGCTTCTGCGGCGCCATGCTTCCCAGCACCGGCGTCGCCGGCGCGCAGAATCATCTTGGCGACGAAAAATATTGGCCCATCTACGAAGAGGCCAACCGTCTGGGCTGCTGCATCGGCATCCACGGCGGCGTCCACGACAACATGGGACTCGACGACATGACGCCCTACGCGCCGGTCAATGCGCTGGGCCATCCCTTCGGCCAGATGGTCAACTTCTCCGGGATTTTGTTCAACGGCGTGTTCGATAAATATCCCAAAGTCCGCTTCGGCTTCATGGAAGCCGGCGCCGGCTGGTTCGTCAATTGTATCGAACGATTGGAGCGCGCCTGGAATAGCCACATACAATACGACCCGTGCGGCCGCTTCTTGAAGCTGCGCGAGAAAGAATCGATCACCGATTACATCAAACGACATGTCGACGAAGACCGCATCTTCGTCGGCGTCGAAGGCGACGAGCTGACATTGCCCTTCGCCGTCAGCGTCGTCGGCAACAAGCCGTTTATCTTTTCATCCGACTTCCCCCATGAAGTTAACAACGACACCTGCAAAGAAGAACTCGAAGAGCTGGACGAAAACCCGCGGCTGACGAAGGAAGATAAAGACGGCGTGCGTTACCGCAACGCGGAAAGATTCTACGGACTGCCGGCAGATTAAGCATAGTTTGATTGGCCGCAAAGAACGCATAAATAAATTCGCCCTTGTCGCGGCGCCGGCCGATTGAGATTGCTGCTTCCGGCGCCGCGCTAACCGACTATTCTACACCTCCCATATTCGTGATAGCTTCGCACGGAATGGCCTAAAGCGATCATTCGGCAGGGGCGAATTTCAAAGACGGAATGCTCGATATCCCAACCAATTATTTTTGGCTGCTGCCTCTCGGTTTACTGATCGGCGCGTTCGGCACGCTGATCGGCGCCGGCGGCGGCTTTATCCTGGTCCCGATACTGCTGCTGATCTACCCCAACGAGAATACTGAACTGATCACCAGCGTCTCTTTGGCTGTGGTTTTTTTCAATGCTCTTTCCGGGTCGTGGGCGTACAGCCGCATGAAACGGATCGACTACAAGTCTGGAATTATTTTTTCCATCGCGACGATACCCGGAGCCATTTTAGGCGCCGTCTCGACGGCTTACATACCGCGCCAGATATTCGATGTCTTTTTCGGCGTCATCATGTTGATTGCCGGAATTTTCCTGTGGTTATCAGCGACGGACGATCACCTGCCGCTCTTGAAACCGGCGCCTCGCGTAAGCGGCGGAGAAGACTCATTGCGTTTGACGGTACGCGACTTCGTCGACGCAGACGGGGTTCACCACCACTACGCTTTCAATCCGTTCGTCGGGATCGTGCTGAGTGTTTTCGTCGGTTTTCTTTCGAGCTTGCTGGGCGTCGGCGGCGGATTCATTCACGTGCCGGCGCTCACGCGTTTGTTGAATTTTCCGGTTCACGTCGCCACCGCGACCTCCCATTTCGTTCTTGCCGTGATGGCGCTGACCGGCACCCTGGTCCACATCGCTAACGGCGTGTTTGTGCACGGCATCCACCGCACCGCGATTCTGGCCGTCGGTGTGATTCTCGGCGCGCAGGCAGGCGCACGTCTGTCGAATCGGGTCGGCGGCAAGCTCATCATCAGAGGGCTGGCCGTCGCCTTGATATTCGTCGGTATCCGGCTGATTCTGACGGAGATTTAATCTCGCGCGCTTCCTCCTATGGTATGGAATCCTTTGACAGCTTCGGTCCTCTTGATTTAGTGTCCTGGCATCTGCAATGACTTCTGCTTTCTAGGAGAATGAATGAATATAAGCCGTAACTTACTGGTGCATCAGTGTCGCGGCATTCTTAGCTCTTGCGCTGCCGCGTTCTGGATTCTTGCCTCGATGGGTT
>OELC01000920.1_pt2 | contig 21961 bp, 23 predicted proteins | sample 1503131 | NCBI WGS metagenome assembly OELC01 (sample SAMEA104379562, study PRJEB20068) | metagenome | isolation source: 1998 | reverse complement strand
GCGCAGCACTCGGAGTGGCCGAGCACTTTGAGAAACATGACATCGGACAAAGATGGCGAGAGCACGACGTTGGTAAAACCGGCGGCGAGCGTCGCCAAATCCGCGGCGAGCCATTCGAGACTGTTCTCGCCGATGATCGCGACGGTATCGCCGGGGTGGAGTCCGAGCGCAACCAACCCCAGAACAACCCGGCGTACCAGCGCGGCGAAACCGCTCCAAGAGATATCTTTGAAGTCGCCGCCCTTTTGGATTTTGATAAAAGTGCGCTCGCCTAGCTCGGCGGCGCGCTGAAAAAAAATTTGGCCGACCTGCCGGCCATCGGGTTCGCTCATAGTTGCATAAAATGGGCGGGATCGTGCTTCGACCGCGCCGGGTCGTCGATTTTTTTCAAGCCGCGAATTTCCTTGCGCCGCGCATAGGCTTCGAGCAGCGCTTCGGCGATGTCGTCCATATGGCCTTGCAGATACTTGCGCGCCGGCACCGCCAAACGCAATAGGTCGGCGCCGCGCGCCACTTGGCTCGGCGCCAAGGGCGGCCCATGAGTCGCGCGCACACCGCTCGTCTGATAGAGGAACGCCGCCAACGCTTCGGCGGGAAACTGCTCGGGTGAAAGCCCCGGCAAAAACTTTTTGACATCGATAAAGACCGCGTGGCCCGCCGGCGGATTCAACACCGGCACGGCGTCTTTAAGCCGGCGCCACAGGTACCGCACCTGACCGACCCGGCTTGCGACATTTGCGTCGACGGTAAAAATCTCTGCGAGCGCCGTCGCCAGCGACTCCATGGCGCTCGCCGCCGGCTGCACGCCGTCGAGAAAACTCTGCATGAAGGCTTTTTGCTGGCTCGCCTTGTCGCGGGTCAGAATCAAGCCGCCGCTAGAGACCATGAAATCTTTCATCGCGCTCATCGTGCAACCATCCGCCAGCGCGCATAGCTGGCGGACGATTTCGCCGACGGTAAGATCTTGGCAACCCGCCTCGCGCTCTTTGATCAGAAAACTATTCTCGAGAATCCGGCAAGCGTCGAGAAACAGCGGAATGCCATGGGCCGATGCCAGCGCTTTCACCGCGCGCAGATTGGCCAGCGCCACCGGATGGCCGCCGCAGCAATTGACGCATAGCTCGACGTAAATGCAGCTCACCTTCGCCGCGCCCTGCTCGCGGATCACGGCAGAAAGTTGGTCGAGATCGAGATTGCCCTTGAACGGATCGCTGGAAGTGAAGTCATGGGCGCCGGCGCCGATCACGTCGATAATTTTCGCGCCGGACATTTCGATGTGGATGCGCGTCGAGGGAAACAACATATTGCCGGCGACCACGCTGCCGGGCTTGACGTGAAGTTTTGTCCAGATGCGCTCCGCCGAACGGCCCTGGGTGGTCGGAACGAAATAGGGAAAGCCGAAATTTTTCTGAATCTGTTCGGCGAGCAAGCCAAAGGCCCGGCTCGCTTCCGCAGCCAACCCCATCCCCGGCTCCGCGACCTTTGCCGCCGACAGCGCCGCCAATTGATGGGTGCTGAGCGAACTCACGCCGCTATCGGTGGCGAGATCGAGGTAGATCAGTTCCTGGGCGATCAGCTCGGTATTGTAATGGGCGGCGGCAAGCGCGGCGGCGCGCTCGCCGTATGTAGTTTGGCGCAGCGGCCGCACCACGGCGATCTCATAGGGGAGCGAAAAGATGACGCCTCGGGAACTATCGTTCATTTATAAAAGACTCGTGGCCGACACTGGCCTAAATACCACGAAATCGCCGCGGCAAAAATACCGCGCCGTGGCGAATTAAGTTTCCACCGGTGGCGGTCGCCGCCCGTTGCCGCGCGAAGCCAGCATCGTCATCGCGCGATGCACCATCTTGCGTTCGGTGGCGAACTTGAGCTCTTTGATCGCCTGTTCGATGGGAAACCAACGGGCGTCGTCCGCTTCGTGATCGTGATCGCGCAGATCGCCGCGGCTGTAGCGCAACAGGAAAAAAAATACCCGCTTAGAAATGCGGATCGGCTCGCCTTCTTTGGTCCGGTCGCGATAGGAGTAGCGAATGTCGCCGAGCCTGCGCAGCAACTTGCCGTCGAGGCCGGTTTCCTCGCGCACCTCGCGTAGCGCCGCCTGCTCGACCCCTTCGCCTTCCTCCACGTGACCTTTCGGCAGCCCCCAACGGTTACGCACATGAATCAGCGCGACCTCGAAATTGTCGCCGTTCTTTCGGTAGATCACCCCGCCGGCCGACACTTCAGTCACCGTGCGAATCGATTCCTCCGGCGCGGCGGCGTTTACCGAGACCTGCTCGCGCAGCCAACGCAAGTATTCCGCGCTGCCTTCGAGCACCGGCAACGCGATGATCTCCGGCACCGCATAGCTGTGCAGCGCTCGCACCCGCCGCTCCAGCGCGGGATACAACTCCCGGCGCGATTTGATGATCAGCAATTCCTCTTGGCTCTGTTCGACCTTGCCTTGCCAGCGGTAGACCGATTGAATCGGCGCGCAGCGGTTCACGCACGCCGCCAGCCGCTCCTCGACCAACGTGCGCGCGATCTGCTCGCTCTCGGCGGGCGAGCCGGTGGTAACATATACGACAATGAATTCCTGCATCGCCAGCGATCTTACAACTCACCTTCACTCCCAGTCAATCTTGGGGAAGGCAGTAGGCAATAGCGAAGAAAGCCATTCCGAACTATTGCCTGTTGCCTGTTGCCTACTCTCCAACTTGTTGAAGCCCCCCACTATCTATGTTAGCTAAACAGTTCCGAGGAAATTGACATGGCCGAAGTAAAAATCGATTTTGCCAAAGGCAACGGCCTGGTGCCCGTGATCGTGCAAGACTATCAGTCGCGCGAAGTGCTGATGGTCGGGTATATGAACGAGGACGCCTGGGAGAAGACCCAGCAAACCGGCAAGGCTCATTATTACAGCCGCTCGCGCAAGGGCCCCTGGTTCAAGGGCGAGGAGTCGGGCAACTTTCAAGAAGTCAAAGACGCGTTTATCGACTGCGACAACGACACCATCTTGATTCAGGTGAATCAGGTCGGCGGCGCCGCTTGCCACGAAGGTTTTCGCAGTTGCTTTTTCCGCAAACGGTCCGATAGCGAGTGGAATGTCATCGGCGAGCGAGTTTTCGATCCCAAAGAGGTTTACAAAAAGTGAGCGAGCTGAAACTGGGCTTGCCCAAAGGCAGTTTGGAGCAGGCGACCATCGATCTATTTAAAAAATCGGGCTGGAAAATTTCCGGCTCGAGCCGCAGTTATTTTCCCGCCGTCGACGACGAATCCCTGCGCTGTAGTCTGGCCCGGCCCCAGGAAATGTCGCGCTATGTGGAATCCGGCACGCTCGATGCCGGCATCACCGGCAAGGATTGGACCCAAGAGAATCAATCCGACGTGATCGTCGTCACCGACATGATTTACTCCAAAGTCAGCTTCCGGCCAACCCGCTGGGTGCTCGCCGTGCCGCACGACTCGCCGGTCAAAACCCTCGAGGATCTCAATGGCAAACGGGTCGCCACCGAAATGGTGAATTTCACCAAGCGCTACTTCGCCGAGCGCAAGGTTGCGGTGGAAGTGGAGTTTTCCTGGGGCGCCACCGAAGCGAAAGCCGCCGAAGGCTTAGTCGACGCCATCGTCGAGGTCACCGAGACCGGCACGACCATCCGCGCCCATGGTTTGAAAATAATTCATGAACTGATGGAAAGCTGCCCTCAGCTGATCGCCAACAAAGCCGCCTGGAACGATCCCTGGAAGCGCGCGAAAATCGAACAGATCAAAATGCTGCTCCAAGGCGCGCTGGCGGCGGAAGCCAAAGTCGGCATCAAGCTCAACGTCCCGGAAGCCGATCTGGAAAAAGTTGTCGCGCTGATTCCGAGCATCACCGCGCCGACCATCGCGACCCTTTACCCGTCGCCGAGCCTCAAAGGCATCAAGTGGTTCTCCATCGAAAGCGTCATCGACGAACGCCAAGTGCGCGACCTGATTCCCAAGCTGATCGAGAGCGGCGCCGTGGGCATCATCGAGTATCCGCTCAATAAGATCATCTAAAAATTCTGCACCAACCGCCGACCCTGCCAACACCGTTCAGCGCCACACATGTTTCGGATACCTGCGCTGCAATTCCTGTTTGAGCTTCGGATAAGTATCGCGCCAAAAACCTGACAGATTCTCGGTCACCTGCACCGGCCGGTTGCTCGGCGCGAGAATTTGAATACGCAGCGCTACTCGATGTCCGGCGATAAACAATCCGTCTTTAATGTCGTAGAGGTCTTGAATGCGCGCCGCGATGGTCGGCGGCCCATCGGCGGAATATACGACTTTCACACTGCGGCCGCGCGGCAACTGAAGGCGCTCCGGCGCATATTCTTCGACCCACGCTTGTTGCTGGCGCGACAGCCATGATTTGACCACGGGCAATACCGGCCGGTCTTTGATTTCATTGTAACTAAACGCGCCGTGGCAAAGATGCTCGACAATGGCGCTGCGATCCGCCGCGCCGATGGCGGGCAGTTCGAGCTCCGCCATCCATTGGCGCAATCGGTTGACGCGCACAATCCATTGCTCCACCGCATCGTCCCACTTATCGAGAACCAAGCGGCCGGCGGCAACTTCGCGGGCGAGCAGCCGCGCCGCTTCCTCCGCCGGCGGATGGTCAGAAAGTTTCTCGGCCAAAACCAGATCGCGAAATCGCCTTTCGTCTCGCGCAATGACGCGCCGCAGTGTCGAATCGAAGACAACCGCGCGCGCTTCGGTGAAGTCCCGCGGGAAAAGTTCGCGCAGCCACTCCTCTTTGACCGCCGTGGCCAGATGAAGCACAACGTTCAAATTGCGCTCCCGGCCGACGCCGCTTTCGACCTCGCGCACCTCGGAGGCGATAAATAGCGGCGCTTTCACCACGCTTTCCCGCGCCAAGGTGCCGCGCCGGCCATGGACCAGTTCGCAACGCAGCGAGCCGGCGTCCAACCGTTTGGCGAGATGGTCGGAGAACCCAACCAGCAGACAACGCTGGATGGCGCTGTTTTCCACCGGCTTGTCGCTGGTATCCATGCCCTCGGCCGCGGCGATGCGCAAAAACTGTTCGAACAGCGGCCCCACTTGGCGCGCCGCTTGGGCGTGAATGCCAATTTGGCGGCAGCGCTCGACGTGATAGCCATTGCGCTCGGCGTAACGCCAGGCGCGCATCAGGACAAATATATCCGACTCGGTCTCGCCATCGAATAGCTCGTCGCGCCGCTCGTCAACCGGATTGCCTTGCCGGCGCGCGAGCAACTCCCGCCCTTGGGTCAGCGCGGCGATCAACGCGACTGGCCGCACGCAGCCATATTCGTGCGCCGCGAGCAGCATGCGCGCGTAGCGCGGATGGACCGGGAATGCCAGCATGCGCCGGCCGAGCTCGGTGATCGCGCCCGTCGGCGCATCGATAGCGCCCAGGTCGGCGAGCAGCATTTCGGCGCGCTCCAACGCGCGCGCGTCGGGCGCTTCGAGCCAGCGAAAAGTTTTCACGTCGCCCACGCCGCTCGCTTTGAGCGTGAGGATCACCTCCGAGAGATCGAGCCGCTTCACTTCCGAAATCTCTTGCGCCGGACGCGCGCCCTGCTCGTGCGCCGTCCACAGACGCAGGCAATGGCCCGGCGCGGTGCGGCCGGCCCGGCCGGCTCTTTGATCGGCCGCGGCGCGGCTGATTTTTTCAATTAGTAAAGTGTTGATGCCGCGATGCGGATCGTAGCGCGCCATGCGCGCCAAGCCGCTGTCGATCACCAGACGCACGCCGTCGATGGTCAGCGAGGTTTCCGCGACGTTGGTGGCGACGACGATTTTACGCTTGTCATAGCGCGCCACCGCCGCGTCTTGATCGTTAGGCGCTAATTCCCCGTGCAGTGGAAACACCACGAACTGCGGGCCCAGCGCATCGCGCGCCGCCTGCACGGCGCGCGCGATCTCATAGGCCCCCGGCATGAAAATCAGCGCATCGCCCTGGGGATGCTCGCGCACCAGCCGTTGGAGTTCCTTCACCGCGAGGTTCCAGAGCGGCGCGGCGCCAGCAGGTTTAGTCAAATATTCGATGGCGACCGGAAAGGTGCGCCCTTCCGACGACAACAGCGCACAAGGTTGGAGATACTTTTGAATCGCGGCGACGTCCAACGTCGCCGACATGACGATGATGAAAAGATCGGGACGAGTCGATTCTTGGATTTGCAGCGCCCGTGCCAACGTGATGTCGCCGAACAGATGGCGTTCGTGAAATTCGTCGAAGATGATCGCGCCCACGCCCGGCAAGTCGGGATCGGCCAACATCTGGCGCAGCAGCACGCCTTCGGTCACGTAACAGATCCGCGTTGCGGCCGAGGTAACGTTGTCGAGCCGCATCCGATAACCCACCTCGCCGCCGAGCTTTACGCCGCGCGCTTGCGCCACCCATTTGGCAAGAAGCCGCGTGGGGAGGCGGCGCGGTTGCAAGACGGTCACCTGGCCGTCGATCAGATTGACCAACATCTGCGGCACCTGCGTCGATTTCCCCGACCCAGTCGGCGCGCTGAGCACCAAACGCTTGTGCGCGGTCAAACTTTCGCGCAAGCGCCGCTCGATTTCGAAGATGGGTAAATCCGCCCTTGGCATCGCGGAAGTTAGCTTAGCATAATCGAAGAAAGGTTCGAGCTGGAGCGATCTCGCTTGTGATCAAATAACTCACTAATTGTTTCTATATGGCGCTATGACGTTAATGCTTATCTGCGAATTTGAGACACTGCGTTAATGCAAAATCCCCGGCATGCCGATCATCGGCTTGCCAACGACGACATGCCTTTGAAGGTGAGCTTCTGCATTCCATTGCCGGTCGCAGCGACGTAAATGTTGCCTTTGCCATCGGTGGCGATTTGGTGGCCGCCGCCAAGCATGCCTTGGCTCTGAATGCTGCCGACGATGTCGAGCGTCTTGCGATCGACGATCGAGATTTCCTTGCCGTCGCCAACGAAGAGGAACTGCTGCTCCGCGTCCGGGGACAATGCCAGATTACGCGCAAACGGCGTGCGGGTCTTGACCATCTGCTTCAAGAACTTGCCGTCATGGGTGAACATCTGGACGCGCCGGTTTTCGCGATCGGCGACGTACACCATGCCATCGTTGGCCACGCGGATGGCGTGCACGATGCTGAAGTTCTGCGGACCCGAAGCATCCGCGAAGTTCGGTTTGGGGACATCCTCGCAATGGTCGTCATCCACCGGCGTGTTGCTAAACGCGCCCCACATGCGCTTGAACGCGCCGCTGTCCGCATCGAAGACGATGACGCGGTGATTGCCGTAGCCGTCGGCGACGAACGCTTCGTTGGTTTGCGCATGCACCCACACGTCCGCCGCGCGGTGGACATTCTTGGTGTCGGCGTTGCCCTTGCTTTGGTTGCTGCCGCCGATTTGCATCGCGAGCTTGCCGTCGGGCGTGAACTTCAGCAGTTGATCGTCGGCAACCGGCTTGAGCCCGGGCAGCTTAAGCCCAGGGCAATTGTTACCACCCAGCCACACGAAGCCTTTGTGGTCGATATGAATACCGTGCTCTCGCTCGACCCATTCATAACCGCTGCCCGTCCCGCCCCAAGCCTTGATGAAATTACCTGCCGGATCGAACACCAGAATCGCCGGCGCTGCCATCGCGGCCTGATCGGGCTTGAGCGTGCGCGGACGATGCAGAACCCACGCATTACCCTGTGCATCGATCGCAATACTGGAAACATCGCCGAGCTTCCATTTCGTCGGCATCTTCGGCCACGACGCGTCCACTTCGAACATCGGCAAGTTGCGAGATTGCGCCGGCAAAGTTTGCGCGGCCGCCCGCGTGGCGAAAAGCGATGTAACTTCCACAACGGCAACGATCACCCAGACAACTAGAACTTCGCAACTTAAACTCTTGCGTGTCATGGTTCACCTCCAAGATTCGAAAGCTATTGATCCTGTGGCACGAAATCGCGACGCTGAAAATCAAATTAGCGCCGTCCTTAATTTCGCTTACTTAACGCCGTAGGTCGCCTGTAGTCGTCCCATGAAGCCACTCTCCTCCAGCCTTCTCACGATCCGATCATCGATCAGCTCTTCGGCCTTGATGTTTTCCAATTTCGGATTGCGCGGTTTGAGTAGCCGTTGCGTGTTACGCAGGCCGTCGACCGAGGGCAAAAGTTTTTTGTCGAGGCCGGTTACCAGATCTTGATAACCTTCCTCCGCCGTGGCCGGATCGTGGATCCGCAGATGCTGCATGATCGTCTTGAGCACCACTGGTTTAGACTTCTGGCTTAGAATAAACGCCACCGATTCGCTCAATCCTTTGAGAACTCCTTCGAGCGTGTCCTGGCGCTCGCGAATCAAACTCGTCTTGGCGATGAGCCCCAGACCGATGGTGGGAATGTTGGCGTTGCCGAACTCGGCGAGGATGGTGAAGCCCTTTTGTTTGAGCCTGCGGCTAAACACGCCGTCGAGGGCCGCCGCGTCGATGCTGCCGGCCTCGAGCGCTTGGGCGATCACCGACTGGTCGCCGACTTGCAAGACGTTGATATTGTCGCGTTGCGGATCGAGACCCAACGATTCCAAGCCGAGCATGGCGCCCATCCACAGTCCGCCGCCAAAAGCTTGAATGCCAAAGCGCTTGCCGCGCAAATCCTTGACCGTTTTGATTCCCGGCGCCGCAACTAAATCATAATTCACTCGGCCGTTGAGCGCGGCAACCATCTTGGCGTCGAGTCCGCCGGCCGAAGCGCCGAGCAGCGTGCTTCCTGAAGACAAGGCCAGATCGATCTCGCCGGTGCCCAGGCCGCTGACCATGATTTGAATCTGGCGCACCAGAATCACCTGCGACTCGACGCCGTATTTGACAAAGAACTTTTGTTCGTGCGCGATCCACAGCGGCGCGATGCGCGCGTTGAGGGCACCGTGCGCCAGAACCATTTTGGCCGCGCTGGCGAGGCAGTACGAATTTAAGATCGCGCCAAGGATCAATGCGCCGATGGCAAATAATTTAGCCATGTTTCCCTTTCGATGAGCCGGCCAAGGTTTGAGACTAGTCGATCCAAACCAACCTTGGCAAGGGTAAATTGTGCTGCCCCGCAGCGGGCGGCGGGAGATCAGAACTCGGCGTCGAGATTGAACTTTAAGGCGTTACGCCGTTAGCGCCGCCCGACCGCCTTGGCTTGCGGGTCCGCCGCGAAAAACTTCTCGGCGCCGCCGAGTTTGCGCGCTTCGGCCTCGACGCCGGCGGCGTAGATCAAGGCTTGGATGTTTTCTTTGCTGATGACGATGGAATAATCGTCGGCAAGATAGTCCAACGCTTTGCGCTCCCTCGCCAGTTCGCTCCGCGGAGTTTTTTTGAAGGCCGCGGCGGCGGCGCGCTCTTTGTCCGTGCGAATCACTTCCATGGCCCGATGCAGCGCGCGCAAAAAAGCTTCCACTTCCGCCGGACTGCTTTCCAACTTGCGCCGGCTGCTGGCGAGAATGCTCAAGGGAAACTCCGGTATCACCTGAACCATGTCCATCAGCAATGTGTAACCCTTCGGTTCCAGCGCCACGCGCTCTCCCGGCGAAAAAGCGGCTGCTTGGATAATCTTCGTCTCCAACGCCAACACCCGCGCCGGGCTGTTGCCGGCGTAGTGAATTCGATAGTCGCGATCGCGCTTGAGGCCGCGGCGAGCCAGCGCTTCGACGGTCAAGAACTCCGTCATACCGCCCGCCGAGGTCACGCCGACAACTTGTCCTTTGATCGAGTTAAGCGTGGTGACGCCGGCGCCACCCATCAGCATCCAATTGACGCGGCGCACGTAGTTGCCGATCACCACGGCGGGAATGCCTTTGGCGATCGCCTGGACCACCGTCGTCGAACCGACGATGGCATAATCCGCCGACCCGCTCACCAACGCCGTCATCGCCGTCGGTCCGCTGCGCACGTAAACCGCGGTGACTTCAAAACCTTCGTTGGTGAAAAATCCCAGCTCCTGGGCGATCGCCATCGGCAACGTCACGTTGAGTGAGTTGGTATTGTACGCCAGAGTGATCGGCTTGGCCGCAGCGCTGCCGGCGGCGTAGAAAAAAAAGGCCGACACGACGGCGAGTAACAATTTAGTTGCGGTGATGAACATGTTTGAAGTTTCCCGATGGCAATTTTGGCTCGAATCCTCTCTAGCTTTCCGCCAGCAGACGGCTAAAACCCGACTAGGAGTTTCATAACTCTTGGAGTTTGAGGTTGGCCGGCGATATCGCGTTGGCCGCCTCGAACCCTTTGAGAATTTCGCGCAGCCTGTCGAGATCCTTTGACGGCGCAATCGGTATCGCGTCCGATCCATGGCTATCCAATCGACTGACGATTTTTGTCACGGTGATCTCGTCGACGTAACAGCCGGGCTGATAGCCGATGTCTGATATATCGGTGGCGCAAACTTCCGAGAGGATTTTGCTACCGGTTAACTCAGCGAGCGCGGAACGCACCAAGCGAATGGGAATTTCGAGCGCCTGGGCAATTGCTTCGGCGCCAGGCGGCTTGGTTCCCTGGAGAAAGGCTTTGATGCAATAATGCGCGATGATCAGAGCGACGGTCCGTTTAGAAACATGACTCAACTGCGAACAATCCGACTCAAACTCATACGCGGCGACATTCTGCCGCGCAAACGAAATTTCCGCGCCAAAAAGCACGATCAGCCAACTCAGTTGCAGCCAGGCTAAAAAGAGCGGCAGCGCGGCGAAGCTGCCGTAAATCGCGCCGTAGCCGGACACGCCTATTTGAAATTTGATATAGGCAAACTGCGCGATCTGGTAGATCGTGCCGGCGACGATGCCGCCCCAGAGTCCGGATTTCAGCTGGACCTTGGTATTGGGCATGAACACGTACATGAACGTGAACAGCAACCAGATCACCGTGTAGGGTAAAAGTCGCAGCAGAAAGATAATCACGCCGACCGCGCGGCCGAGAAAGGCCAACGTTTCGATCATCGCGGCCACCTGCGTGGTCAGCAAGACCGTCACGCTGCTGGCAATGATCAGCAGCACCGGACAGATCATCATCACCGAGAGATAATCGGCAAGCTTGCGGCCGAGGGTTCTCGCCTTCTTGATGCCCCAAATATCGTTAAAAGAGCCTTCGATATTGCCCAGAACTTTCACCACCGACCAAAACAAAACCACGACGCCGACGCCGGCGATGGCGCCGCCTTTGGTGTTCTCCAAGAGCGTGCGCGCGAATTCGAGAATCCGCTCGGCCATTTCGGGCTGGCCTTCGAATTTTTCGATGAGCTGCGCCTCGAGCACTTTTTCCAAGCCGAATCCCTTGGCAACGCCGAAGGCCATGGCGACCACCGGGACAATCGAAAGCAACGAGTAAAACGTCAGAGCTGAGGCGCGCAGCTCGCACCTGTCCTCGGTGAATCTGCGGATCGCTAAAAGAAATATTCGCAGCGGACCCAGCCAATACAATTTTCGCCGTTCTATCTTCTCGGCGCGCATGCGCCAGATATCCGCTTGGAGAAACGTCTTGTAGGCGGAAATTCGTTCGCGGGTTTTCTTGTTTAAAGCCATAATCTCCCTCGAAGCGAGCTGATCGAACGATGACAACCCAAGCCGTCAAACGGTTCGACGAGGCACGGTGCGAATTTTTGCCGCGCCTGCTACTTTTTTCCGAACAAATTGATGAAGCTCGGGTCGATCATCTCGCTGAGCGAAACTCTTCCTTTCAGCCTGCCGGCCTCGATCTCCTGTTCCACCGTCGCGATGATGCCGGCGTCGAGGATGCGCCCGTCCATTGGAAACGAGTCGCGGTACTCGTCGTAGCCGGCGGCGGCTTCAGCGGTATTTAGTCCAACATATTTTCTCAAGGCGCGAATGCCGTCGTCGCGATTCTCGCGGGTGTGCTTCACGCCGCGCTGGTAAGCGCGCAAGAATTTCGTCGCTTGCTCTTTTTCTTTGGCGAGCCAACTTTCCCGCGCGATGAAGCCGACGTTGGTCCAGTGGGGATAAAGCTCTTTCAGATCGAAGAGCTTATTCATGCCGGCCGCTTTGGCGCGCTCGGTGACGGGAAACCATAAAATCGTCGCATCGACGATGCCGCCGGCCAGCGTGGTGAAGCGCGCCGGCGTGGCGCCGATCTGCAGCATGGTGACGTCTTTCGGATCGACTCCAGACTGGCGCAGCGCCGAGCGGGTAAGGAATTCCGACAGCGAGCCGAAGCGGCTGATGGCAAACTTTTTCCCCTTGCCGTCCTTCAACGATTTCATGCTCGGGCCGCCGTAGATCTGAAACGGCATGAGATTGGAGATCGCCCAGAAATTTTTAATATCCATGCCGCCGGCCCTGGCGAGCACGGTCTCCGGCACGCCGCCGGCCATGATCTGCACGTCGCCGCCGATCATCGCCTGGAGATTGGTCGCGCCGGCATTGAACATGACCACGAGAACGTCCAACCCCTCGTCCTTGAAGAAGCCTTTGTCTTGGGTCAGATAGATCGGCAAGAAGGCGACGTTCACCGTCGACACGCCGACGACGATGCGAGCATCTACGTACGCAGGCCGGATATTGCCAACCAACAAGAACAACGTCAGGGCAAGCCACAATGGGCGCTGAAGCATTTGTCTGTCCTCCGTCGCGAAGCCTAGAGAGATCGACTGTCGCAGTCAAGTAAAAAAACACTTCATGGCCGCTGCGCTAACCGAAGCGCCTAACAAACCATTGACGGCGCAGAACTTCGGTTGATACAGTGCGCATATGAATGAATTCGGCATTAAGCGCTGATAACCGGAGGTGAACCATGGCGATCGGACTTTCCCACGGCGGGACCAATGTTTATTCGGCTGGCGAGCGATCCAAACAACTTTGGGTCGCGACGCAAGATGGACTTGTTCTGTTCGAACGCGGCAGCGATGGCTGGCGCGAAACTCAGCGCGCGCTACGCGGCCAACATATCAGCGCGATCATCTTCGAGAAAACCACCGGCACCATGTTCGCCGGCGCGTTCTTCGGCTCGATCCACGCCAGCGCCGACGGCGGCAAAACCTGGGAGCGGCGCGACAACGGCATGACGATCCACGACGTCTACAGTTTGGCGTCCCACGTCGTCGACGGCAAAGTCCGGGTCTACGCGGGAACGCAACCGGCGCACTTGTTCGTCAGCGAAGATTTGGGACTGCACTGGCGCGAGCTGCCGTCCATGCGCGAAGTGCCAAGCGCGGCCCAATGGTCCTTCCCCGCTCCGCCCCACGTTGCGCATACCAAATTCATCACGTTCGATCCCTTCGATCCGAACGCGATCTACGCCTGCGTCGAGCAAGGGGCATTTTTGAAGAGCAGCGATTTAGGCAAGAGCTGGAAACAGTTGAACACCGTCGGTCTGTACAAAGATAAGAATCGCCCGGTGGAACATTTTTACGATGTCCACCGTTGTCTGATCGATCCCCGCAAGCCCGACAACATTTACGTCACTGGCGGCGCCGGCTTGTACGTTACCCACAGCGGCGGCGGCAGTTGGGAACGTTGGACGGCGCCAGGCTGGGCGGCGGATGTTTATCCCGACGGCTTTACGTGGAATCCGAAAAATCCCGATCTCATGTTCGTCGCCGCCGCCGAACACAACCCGACTACCTGGCGCAAGGCGGGTGCGACGGCCCGCGCCGAAGGAAAAATTTATCGCAGCAAAGACTGCGGCAAAAACTGGCAACGGCTCGCCGGCGGACTGCCGGCAAGCTTGAAGCATGAGTTCGGCGCGCTCTGCTTGGAAGAAGCGAACAGCAACTGCGCGATCTTCGGCGGCACCACCGGCGGCGAAGTATTTTGCAGCGAAGACAACGGCGAGAGCTGGACGCTGATCACAAATAAACTGGCGCCGATCTCGAAGAAGGGGCATGAGAGGTTGTTGGCGGCGGCAAGCTGAAAAAATCAATTTGCAGTGAACACTCCGAATCCGATTCCTTCCCCCTCGACGGGGGAAGGTTAGGATAGGGGTGCTCTGTGCGCATTGAACCGATTGCGAACGTCACCCCCATCTTAATCTTCCCCCGTCAAAGGGGGAAGAAACCGGATTAGAAGTAGCGATGAACTCCATGACCGACAAACCCGGCGCCGCACTCGCCGAAAAACTCATCAAACAGAGTGAAGCCGACGCCGCGGCCACGCCCATGGACGCCGTGCTCGATGCCGCGCGCGCCGGCGAGTTCACTAACGATCAATGTTTCCGCCTACTGGCGCGGCTGTGGGCGCTCAAGCGCACGATGTATTACGTTTACGGCGGATGGGCCCAGGGAATTAACTTGAACGAGTATCCGCCCGCTGTAGCTTATCTGTTCGGCAAACAAATCCACGACGACTCGACTCAAGAGATGCAGCTTTGCGACGAGATGCTGCGGCGCCGCTGGGCGCCGACGCAGAAAAAACTCTTCGCCCATCCCTACGCGCAATTCGGCACCGCGACGCGCACCGGCTCTTACATCTTCTGCTTGCGGGCCTTGGCAAACTACCCGCAGAACATCCGCATCGCCGCGCACAATCTCGGGCCGAAAGTGATCGAGCTCGCCTGGACCGAAAAGTTCGCCAAGCTTTTCCCCGACGAAACCATCCACGCGCTGTTTCAAAGCCAACTCGCCGAAACCCGCAGTCACGTTATGATGGGCCGCTTCCAGGCGGAAAAATTTATCACCAAGCCAGTCGATAGCGAACTGGCAACGAGGCTCGGCGCCGAAACCCGGCGCGATTATTTATTCTTCCTCGAAGAAACCGCCCGCTTCGTCTTGGGGATGGAAGAAGAAAAAGCCGGCGAAGTCACGGTGCAGGCGGATATCGACTGACGATTTGAACGAAAGACTTCTATGCCCAGCTTGAAAATCGATCATCAAAAATGCACCGAATGCCGCATGTGCTACGTGGTCTGTCGCGAGATCGACATCAATGCCGTGGTTGTTTCGTCCACATCGCAGCATTTGTTCGAAATCGACGATCGCTGCACCTATCCACGGTGCACCGTGTGTTTGATGTATTGTCCGGCCGAAGGCTCGATTGTCGAATCGGACACAGGGCGTTCAATGGTTCCGCCACCGCCGGAAGTCTGGACGGAAAATAAAAGATGGCCGCGGCTACCATGAACCGTAAAGCAAATATGGAACCGGAGAAAGATTTCTCGCTTCGCTCGAAATGACAAAGAAGCAACGTTGTCATCCCGAACGGATGTGAGGGATCTTTTCAGTACGAACGTTTTGAACGACTTGAACGGGGTTTACAATGCATCGAATCCTCACCGATTTCCTAGACAAATGGGTTTACCCCACCGGCTTCACCGGACCCGGCGTCGATTTTCGCATGCGCCAGACTGAGCGCTGCCTGCCGCTATGGGACAAGCTGGTGCTGCAAGCGATCAAGGCCGCCGAGAACGATTTGCAATCGGGTAGCGACGAATACAAAGCGGCGCGAGCGCGCGGCGGCTACGCCGCCGAGGGGCCGTTCATGTCGCTCAAGCAAATGTCGACGCAGATTCTTTCCGTCGAGATCGGCGAGCAGCCGAAGTATATCGACCTGCAGCGCATGCGCGCGCGGCAAATCTGGGATGAAGTGAAGCATGGCCAGCTCCACGCCGACGTTATGTTGCGCGGCGGCTTCATCAAGCGCGAAGAAGAGTTGATGGACGATGCCCGCGCCAACACCCAGCCGAAGCTTTCCTATTTCGGCATGACCGCCATGTTCCCGCACATTCATCCCCTCGCCCGCGCCGGCCAGCACTATTACAACGAGTCGATGGCTTGCCTTGGCATCGCCGCGACGCTCAACGTCATTGACGACGAACTGATTCGCCATCAGTTGCACAGCCAGTCGGCGGAAGAACTGATGCACTTCATGGAAGGCAAATATCAGATCGACGCCTACGCGCTCACGCCCGAAGATCAGAAGCCCATCGAAGAAGTTTTCGATTTTCTGCTGCGCCCCTGGGCGCCGGAACCGAGCCGTGCCTTGGGCGGCAACGCGTAAGATGGACGGCAGCATGAAAGTCCGAATCGTCGAAACCCTCTGCATCGCCTGCGGCCTGTGCCGCGAAGTCTGCCCTGAACACGCCGTCCATCCGAAGATGCAGGACATCCACCACATGTACGAAGTCGTCGAAAGCGAATGCACTGGCTGCGCCGACTGCCTGCCCTACTGCCCCGAGCCAGGGGCGCTTGAGGAATATAAGCGAAATATTATCGAGCCCTAGAACTGTTTCCGCAGCGTGAATTAAGATATTCTCCACCTCGATGGAAAAATTGGAATGGGGATGGCGAGGGTGATTAAAGCGCTGGTGCGTCGCTCCATATTTCTCATACTCGCCTTCATCTGCGGACTCTCGTTCGCTGACTCACGTGCGGCGGAGCGTGCAACGCCCGTAAAAATTGGCGTGCTTACTGATTCTTGGGGACCGACGCCAGGTGTCGTCGGGTTGCGCGACGGTCTTGCGAAGCTCGGCCATCAAGAGAATAAAGATTTCGTCATCGGGGTCCGATTCACTCAAGGGGACGCAGCCGCTCTTCCTGCGGCGGCGCGGAATCTCGTACAGCAGGGCGTCGACATTCTATTCACCGTAAACCCCGCAGCGACCAAGGCAGCCCAGGCGGTAACTAAAAAGATCCCGATTGTCTTTTACGGCGCGGCTGATCCCATTGGGCTGGGATTGATCCAAAGTTTTGCCCGTCCAGGCGGCAACATCACCGGAATTACGGATATCGACCTCGAGTTGGACACCAAGCGTCTGGAGGTACTTAAGGAAATGATACCCGGACTCAAGCGCGTAATGTTCTGCTATGATGCGTCTGAGACTTTCTCAGCAGCCCAGGCTAAGAATTTCCGGGACACCTCCCGGCACTTAGGTATCACTCTAATCGAGAAACCGGTACGCACCCAGGAAGAAGCACAGGCGATCTTTGCCACTATTCGCAGGAGTGACGTGCATGGCATCGTGGTGCCGCGCTCGCTTTCCTTCAACATCCCTGGCTTTGCCATGGAGGCTACCTCTCAACGGCGGATCCCGACAATGTTCTATTCCAGTTGGTTGGTGGAGAACGGTGGTCTCGCGAGCTACGGTTCGAATCTCCACGAATCCGGTCGAATGGCCGGGCGCCTGGTAGACAAGATTATCAAAGGGGAGAAACCGGCAGAGATTCCAGTCGAAGTAAATCAACACATCGAATTTGTCGTCAATCTAAAGGTCGCCAATGCATCGGAGATCAAGATCGCCCCGGAGGCATTGTACAAGGCGAACCGAATTATCCGATAAAGGATCTGACAAATGTTGCGGTATCACAGAAGTCAAAACAATTACTCATCCCACTTCACGGAGGTGAAACAATGAATCAGCAAGTGCATCAAAGGAAAGCTCTGCTTGTCGCAACATTGCTGTTAGCTATCGGCTTGATCCTTCCCCATAGTGCCAGCGCTCTAGAAGTCGGTGACAAAGCACCCGACTTCACGTTACCGGCCACCACCGGGATTGACGTTTCCTTGAACGACTTCAGAGGCAAGAAGTGGGTATTTCTTGAATTCTACGGCGCGGCTTTCGTGCCTACTTGAGCGGCGAATCTCACGGCCAGGAAGGCCGACTTCAAGCGTTTCGAAGCTCTGGGAGTGCAGATCCTCGGCGTCAGCGCCGACAACTCGTTTTCACAGCAGACCTTTGCCGAGTCGCTGAAGTTGCCGTACCCGCTGCTGAGCGACTTTCAGGAACGGAAGGTCATTCGGGCGTACGGAGTCTTCAACGAGAAGATTATGACCGCGATCAGAACGTTCTTTCTCATCGACCCCCAGGGCGTGGTCCGCAAGAAGTGGGTTCTCGCCAACCCGTCGACGGATGTCGTGTATAGCCCCACGCTGCTGAAGGATATCCAGGAAATCGTCGCCAAGAAATGACCGGGCTCGCAGGGGGTCAGAGGCACGCGCGTCAGCGCGCTAATAGCCGCGTACACGGCCAGCGAAGCGGTGAGTGGAAATGAATAATCCCGCAAAGCACAGAGTAGCCGGATTCCTCATCGCTTTTGTGTTGATCCTTTGGCCTCCGGAGGGGAGTCGCGCCGATATAGCGGAGCTATTGAGTGGACTGAATCTGTCCGGCTATAGGCCCGGCACCAAGCCACCGGAGTTCCACGGCACGATGACGGACCGCCGGCAGGTTTCCTTGGATTCTCTGCGAGGCAAGGTTGTCCTCGTAAACTTCTGGGCCACCTGGTGCCAAGAATGCCGACCGGAGATGTCGATGTTCGAGCGACTGCACCGCGAGTTCGCCGCGCGAGGGCTCAGCGTCATAGGGATCAATACCCGTGAAGGGATAGTAGCTATCCGTGAATACGCCAAAGAACTCCGCTTAACTTTTTCGCTGGTGCTGGACCCAAAGGGTGAGATTAATGCGGCTTACGGAGTCATCGGTCTACCTGCCACTTTTCTCGTCAGCCGCGATGGACGGGCTGTGGCACGCGCTGTCGGACCACGAGACTGGGAAAGCGCACCGGCCAAATCGATTATCCAGGCGCTCCTGTCCGACGCGGTTTCACCGAAAGAAACACGATGAGCGGCGTCACAACTAGATTTGGCTATTGTTAATTAGGTGTGAAAATTAACTTCTCTACTCGTTGCTAACAACCCGATCAACAGGAGAGACAATCCGATGTCCAGCGATCCCCGCACTCGCGGCCTGCATGAAACCTGCAACCAACGCGGTCCCAACCGGCCGCTCTTCACCAAGGGCGGTCCGCCGAACTATGTGGAAAAATCTCTGGCGGCTGCCGCGGAGCCGTTTAAAGGGATCACGAGCAACGGCGATATCATTCCAAACCTGTTCAGCCTGCAAAAGACCGACGCATCGACACAGCCCATTCGCGCAGCAGCCGAAGCTTTTCTCGCGTCGCTGTCAACCGAGCAACGCGCCAAGACGCTCTTTCCCGTCGATACCGATCAATGGCGCAAGTGGAGCAATATTCATCCGACGTTGATGCGCCATGGCACGGCCCTGTTCGAGATGAACGACGACCAGCGCGACCGCGCCTTTGCGCTTTTGCGCGAGAGCTTGAGCCAACGGGGTTTCGAGGAAGCGCTCGACTTGATGCACCTCAACGAAACCGTGCAAGAGATGACCGGCCGGCTCGATGAATACGGCGAAGATCTTTATTGGTTGAGCATCATGGGCGCGCCGTCGGCCACCGAGCCGTGGGGCTGGCAGTGGGACGGTCATCATCTGATCATCAATTATTTCGTTCTTGGCGACCAAGTTATCGTTACACCGACTTTTCTCGGTGCGGAACCGGTTCATGCGAAGACCGGCAAATACGCCGGCCTGCGCGCGTTCAAAGGCGACGAGGATCGCGGCCTGGCGCTGTTCCGCGCGCTTTCGGAATCGCAACGCTTGAAAACCGTGATCGCGCCCGAAACTTCAGGCGAGGACTTTACCACCGCGTTTCGCGACAATCTGGTGCTCGATTACAAAGGCATCCGCTCCGGCGAGCTGTCCACGGCGCAACATGAGCTCCTGCTCGGCTTGGTGCAATATCACGTCGGCCGCATGCGCGACGGCCATGCGCAGGTGAAGATGGACGAAGTGAAGCGCCATTTGAACGACACGTACTTTTGCTGGATGGGCGGCGGCTCCGACGACGGCGTCTTTTACTACCGCGTCCAGAGTCCGGTGCTCATCGTCGAGTTCGATCACCAGCGCGGCATCGCCTTTCGCGAACGCACCAAGCCCTACAAAGACCATATCCACGTCATCGTGCGTACGCCCAACGGCAACGACTACGGCAAGGATCTGCTGCGGCTGCATTACCAGCAGGGACATCACCGAAGCGAGCGGTGACAGGTTGCTGAAAATTTCTTCATTAGCCGCATGCATAATCGGGGAGGTTTCATGATCGTCGCAAGTCGCAGCGTACTTTTCATCGGTGTCTGCATCGCTCTCCTCGCCGCAACGGCCCACGCCGAACGCATCCGCACCAGCATTCCCGGCGTGAACCTCAATTATCTTAGCGTCTATAGCGCTGAGGAGCGCAAGTTCTTCCGCGACGAAGGGCTGGAAAATGAAACCATCGCCATCGGCGGCCCGGCTGGCATCGCCGCGTTGGTCAGCGGCGACGTCGATTTTAGCGGCGCCGGCGGCAGCGGGCTGCGCGGCGCGGTGCGCGGCGCGCCGTTAAAAGCGATCTTCTATCAAACCGAAAAACCGACCTGGTATCTCGTCGTTCACCCGAGCATCGCTCAGGCGTCCGACCTCAAAGGCAAGAAGATCGGCGTCGCCTTGATCGGCGACAGCGAAGACCGCTTCATCACACTGTACGCCGAACGCGCCGGCGTGTCGCCTAAGGAAATAACTAGAATTTCTTTGGGCACGAGCATCGGCGACAAAATTCTCGGTGTCAAAAGCGGCAACGTGGCCGCCGTCGTGCTCGATCCCGCCGGCACCGTCGCCGCCGAGCGCGAAGGGCTGCGCAAGCTCGTCTTCATGGGTGATATCTTCACCCTGCCCTTTCAAGGCTACGTCGCCACGCACCAGAAGCTCGCGGAAAACCCGGCCCAGGTAAAAAGATGGATCAGAGCGATGACCCGCTCGCTCCTGTTCATTCGCGACCGGCCCGAGGACGCCGCCGACATCGCGCTCAACCGCCTGCGCATTCGCAACATCACTAAGCCGATGCTGGTGGAAGCGATCCGTAGTTATACGCGCGCGTTTCCGCCCGGCATTCCGGGCGTGCCGTCGGCCGAAGGCGTGAAAAGCATTCTCGAAAACGAATTGCGCATTCCGCTCAAGCTCGACAAACCGCTCGCGGCGGAAAATTTTTTCGACCTACGCTGGGCCGAAGAAGTGCGCCGCGAGTTTGAAGCCAAAGGTGGGAAGCTATGACGACCTCCGCAAAGGCGTAAAGAAGGTAGTTAATTTATTTCTCCGAACCTTAGCGCCTTCGCGCCTTTGCGAGAGATATTCCGTTGATGAGGTGACACACTATGTCTCGACGATATTCGTGGGCTCTCTGCTTGCTCGGCGCCTTCGTTCTGGACGGTTGGCTCGGCGCAGCGCCCGCCCAAACGCCGCTAAAAAAACTCCGACTCGGCGTCGCCGCCACCAGCGTCGGCTTTCTGCCGATCTACGCGGCTCATCGAAAAGGCTTTTACAAAGACGAAGGCATCGATCTGGAAATCATCCTGATGTCTCTCGCCGCGGCGAACAACGCTTTTTTCAAAGGCGAGATCGAGTACAGCGCCGGACTCACCGGCCTGGCGCTTGCCGCGACGCGCAACTACCCGGCAAAAATTTTGATTTTCACCATCGCCAAGCCGCTGCAATCTTTCGTCAGCCGCAAGGACATCAAAGAGCCGCGCGATCTCAAAGGCAAGAAAGTCGCCGGCAGTTCCCCTGGCGGCTCGGCGACGATCCTTGCATACCAGGCTTTGAAGCATTTCGGTCTTGAGCCGGGGAAAGACGTGCAGGTATTACCGATGGGTGGCTCGGGCGCCGGACGGCTGGCGGTGTTGGAACAGGGCGTCGTCGACGCCGCTTTACTCTCGGTGCCGGAAAACATCATCGCCGTTAATAAGGGCTACAACGAACTGATCTTCCTCGGCGACGTCGTGAACTTTCCACAAAACGGCTTCGGCACTTCGGTCGCGCGCATCCAGCAGCAGCCGGATGAAATTTATCGCATGGTGCGCGCGACGCTGCGCGGGTTGCAGTTCGTCACCGACGAAGCCAACCGCGAGCAAGCGCGCGACATCATGATGAAGCAATGGCGTGTCAGCGACCCAAAGCTCGCCGCCGAGATGCTCGGCTATTTGAAGCGCGGCCTGGCCAAAGACGCGGTGATCAGTGCCCAAGCGGTGCAATACTTCATCGATTTGACCCGCGAGACTTCCAACGTTTCGCAGCCCATCGCCGGCGCCCAGGTCGTCGACTTCAGTTTTCTTGAAAAAGCGCGTAAAGATTTGGGACTGACTCGCTAATTAGCAAAGGCGGCAAAGCCGTAACCTAAGAAGATGGAGAATTAGCC